>ERZ1673752.667-NODE-667-length-56623-cov-20.501149_pt1 | contig 56623 bp, 60 predicted proteins | sample MGYA00580195_ERZ1673752 | MGnify/ENA primary metagenome ERZ1673752 (study PRJEB41218, sample SAMN15661744) | gut metagenome | host: Homo sapiens | place: Canada: London | collected 2015-08-20/2019-03-30 | study: EMG produced TPA metagenomics assembly of...
CCAGCCAAGTGGATCAGGACATCAAGGCGGTATGTGCTGAATATCTATACCTGTGATAATGCTTACGCAGATGTTTTCCAGACTGATAGAACGCTACTTGAGACTTTTTACTTAAATTTGCAAACGTAGTTGCATTTTGAAGTTGAATCTACGAATTCAAATAAAAGCCAAATAAAAGTCAAATAAAAGTCAAAAAAACAAGCACTTCTCCACCGCATGTTTTAGCAGCCTGAAAAGGGCGCGTGGCGCATGCGCGACGCCTTCCGGCAGCCCATGGAAGGCGCGCGTCATACCTTTGCGGCATGACGCCCTCGCGTTTGATGTGCAATGGCGCGCCGTTTAAGCTCCCATCGCCATCCCTCTAAAGCCTAAACGCGTTGCCATTAGTGCCTTTTTGTGTCGCCATTGGTACTTAATGGCGGTCGGCGCGAAATGGCATTGGTGGCCGAAATTGGCATTGATGATTGTTTCTCGCTGGTGGATAGTGTTTTATGAACATGCCCCATTTTGGGCGTATTTGAGGCCAAGCTATACCCTGTGGGCAAATACGCCATTGTCGCGCATGCTTTTGTCAATTTTATTCAACGTTTTTGTGGGCTACAATGGGTCCACGTCATAATATATTTGCAGCGCCTTGCAATAGGGCTGTCGCAACATCTGGTCTCGCAGCTGTCGCAGGCTCGCTCGCGCCTGTCGCAGGTTCGCTCCGTTCTCCAGCTTGATGACAATCTTGCGAATGTTCATGGTCTTGACTCTTGCCACGGCCGGTTTGTCAGGACCGAGCACCCTGTCGCCGAAGATATGGCGCAAGCGCGCTCCCATCTCTTGCGCCGCCGCCTCGGCTATGGGCTCCTGCTTGTGTTTTAGAAACACGTAGATTAAATGGTGGAATGGTGGGTATTGAAACATCTCTCGTTCTTGCAAGAGGTCGTTGTAGAAGCTCTCGAAGTCATTGTGCGCCGCTTGTCTCACCACCGGCAGCTTTGGGTCGCGCGTTTGCAGTATCACAAGTCCGCGCTCGCCCTTTCGGCCGGCCCGGCCCGCCACTTGGCACATCATCATGAAAGCGTGCTCGTATGCCCTGAAGTCGGGATAGTTGAGCATGGAGTCGGCGTCGAGAATGCCCACCACGGCCACGTTCTCAAAGTCTAGCCCCTTGCTTACCATCTGCGTTCCTACGAGTATGTCCGTTTTGCCAAGGCTGAAATTGCCTATCAAGCGCTCGTAGGCCCTGCGCGTCTTTGTGGTGTCGAGGTCCATCCTCGCCACCTTGGCCTCGGGAAAAATGTCGGCCAGTAGTGTTTCTATCTTCTCCGTTCCGTAGCCCCTGCCGCTGATGTTGGGGTTGCCGCAATTGGGGCAAACTGATGGCACTTGGCATGTAAAGCCGCAATAGTGGCACGTCAGCAGGTTGAGCCGTTTGTGGTATGTGAGCGACACGTCGCAGTTTTTGCATCTCGGGACCCATCCACACACCCTGCACTCTATCATGGGCGCGAAGCCGCGCCGGTTTTGGAACAAGATGACTTGCTTGCCATTGGCCAACGCGTCGCGCATGGCTGCGAGCAGCGTGGGGCTGAAAGGCCCCGACATCATCTTGCGCCGGCGCAGGTCTTTCACGTCCACAATGCGTATCTCGGGCAGCTCGATGCCTTGGTAGCGTGTCTTCAATTCCACCAATCCGTATTTGCCCGTCCGCGTGTTGTGGTAGCTCTCCATGGATGGGGTGGCGGTGCCCAGCACCGTTTTGGCCCCAAACATCCCGGCCAACACGATGGCCGCGCTGCGCGCGTGATAGCGCGGCGACGGCTCTTGCTGTTTGAAACTGCTCTCGTGCTCCTCGTCCACGATGACCAATCCGAGCTTTTGAAATGGCAGGAACACGGCAGACCGCGCGCCGAGTATGATGTCGTAAGGATGCTCCGATAGCTGTTTGCGCCATATTTCCACCCTTTCCTCGTCGCTGTATTTGCTGTGATAGATGCCAAGCCGGTTGCCAAAAACGCGCTGCAGCCTACTCGTGATTTGCACCGTCAGCGCAATTTCCGGCAGTAAGTAGAGCGTTTGTCGGTGTTCGTCCAGCGTTTTTTGGATGAGATGTATGTACAGCTCGGTTTTGCCACTGGATGTCACGCCATGAAGCAGCACCACGTTTTTTTGCGTGAACTGTGCCAGCAATTGGTCGTAAGCGTCTCGCTGGGGCTGGCTTAGCGGCTGTATTCTTTCGGGGTGATAGTCTCCGCCGTGGTTGAGTCGGCCCACCTCGCGGTCGTAGGTATAGAGTATTTTGCGATCGCGGAGCGCGTTGATGACGGCTGCCGTGGCTTGGCTCTCGTTGGCAAGTTCCTCTCTCGTTATCTCCACGATGGTCTCTTGGGGCTTGTCTCCACGAAGGCTGTCCCAGTGCGTGAGACTCAAGAAGCAAGCCAATGCGCGCTGCTGTTTCGGCGCTCGTGCCAGCGTGCCTAACGCCTCGCGCAACGCTCGCTCCTCGCGCAGCGGCTCCGACAGCCCCACGCACACCTCTGTCTTGGCTCGATAGCCCTCCTCGCGTTTCATGCCGGCCGGCATGGCGGCCTTGTATATGTCGCCCAAGGGCGACATGTAGTAATCGGCCATCCACTGCCACAGGCGCAACTGCGTTGGCAGCAGCGTTGGCGCGGCGTCCACGACGCTGATGATGGGCTTGACCTTGTCGGCGTCCAGCCCCTTGATGGTATCGCGTGCGCAACCAATGCAAATGCCCGTGTAGGTCTTGCTTTGGCCAAATGGCACCAACACGCGTGTGCCGGCAGCCAGACTCGCGGCCTGATCGTCGGTTACGCCGTAGGTAAAAGTGGTGTCGAACGGCAATGGCAATATTACGTCAATATATTTCATCCCAATGGCTTGCAAAGTAAACAAAAAGAAACAACATGGCAAAGTAAACGGTGATAAATTAGGCGCGCCGCGCCGACGGCCATCTGTTTTCAGGTGGTTGTTGCCGTTCTTCAAAGGTAGCAAACTCGCGCCGCGCCATTAATGTTGACAGATGTGCGGAGACGCGATTTTTGCGCATGCGGCGAAGATGTTTTTTCGACTGGACAATTAATTTGGCGCGGAAATAATAATCTGATATGTTAAAATGGTTGTTCTCGTCAAATTTTTTGAAGAAATTATAAAGATTAGAATAAAAATGTATATATTTGCAAAAATATAGAAGAGAGATCGCCATACCTATAAAACGCACCTCGTATGTTGGGCGTATTGTGACAGTGTGTTGAATGTATTGATGGAGAATGGCGAGTTTTAAGAATTGAAAACAATATTCAAATTATAAAATACTACTATGAGGAATTTATGGATTATTCTTTTTTTGATGGGAATGATGTTTCCCAATCCTACACTTGCTAAGAAAAAAGACAAGAAGAAGACTGACGCACTGAAGGCTTTGACCGACAAATCAAAAGAAACGGGTGGAATTGAGGATTATAATAAAGCCATCAAGGATGCCAAGGTGTGCAAAGGTATGTTCAATACCTATCAGAAAAAGGATGGGAAGTTGTATTTTGAAATGCCAGATTCGGTGTTCTCGCACTTCTATATATTGTCCAATCGTATTTCAAAGACCAGCAACACCAGCGACTATGTGGCTGGACAGATGGTTACGTACCCCATGTTGCTGCGTTTCACCAAGGACAGCACGCGTGTGTACATGCACTTGGTTCAAAATGATAATGTGGTGGCGAAAGACGATCCGATAGCTGTGGCATTTCGTTCTAACTTTGCTGATCCAGTCTTAAAGGCGTTCAAGATAGTTGGACAAAAGGACAAAAACGTGCTCATTGAGGTAACGAGCTTCTTTGGTGGTAATGAAAGATGTATTAGTCCGATAAAGAAGGACAACCCCCTGTCTATTCTTCTTGGTGGAAAAAAATCGCTCAAAGGAACTTTCGTCGCTGATGCATCGGGTATCACCGAAGTGAAAGCTTTTCCTAAGAATGTGGAGATTAAGACTGTGCTGTCTTACAATTTGACAGACAAGGACATGCCATACACAGTGGAGATGCACCGCTCACTGTTCTTGGCACCTGATAAGCCCATGCGTATGCGTCTAAAAGACAAACGCGTAGGTTTCTTCGACACAGAAAAGAACATTTATTCTTCGAACAAAGATAATATAGAGACAGAGACCTATATTAATAGGTGGCGGTTGGAACCCAAGGATGGGGAATGGGAAAAATATTATAACGGTGAACTTGTTGAACCCAAACAACAAATTGTTTACTATGTGGATACGGCTTTCCCCGAAAAATGGCGCGCCACTGTTCGACAAGGTATCGAGGATTGGAACAAGGCTTTTGAGGCAGCGGGTTTTAAAAATGTGGTAAAGGCTTTAGACTATCCTAAAAACGACCCGAACTTCGACCCCGATGACATGCGTTACAATTGCGTGAAATATGCTGTTACCGACATTGCCAATGCTATGGGTCCGAGCTATGTGGACCCGCGTACGGGAGAGATATTGACCGCCGATGTGATATGGTATCACAATGTGGTGTCGTTGTTGCACGACTGGCGATTTGTCCAGACTGCCGCCGTCGACGCACGCACGCACAAGGCTGTTTTTGATGACGACCTTATGCAAGAGTCTATGCGTTACGTCGCCGCCCACGAAGTGGGGCACACCCTTGGTCTGATGCACAACATGGGTGCGAGCTACTCATTCCCGGTAGACTCGTTGCGTAGCCCCTCGTTCACACAAAAATACGGCACCACGCCAAGTATCATGGACTATGCCCGCAACAACTTCGTCGCGCAGCCCGGCGACTTGGAGCGTGGTGTAAAGCTCACTCCGCCCATATTGGGCGTGGCAGATATTTATGCCATCAATTGGGGATACCGATTGATAAAAGACGCTGATACGCCAGAGGCAGAGAAAACAACGTTGGACGCTTGGATAGACGCGAAGAAGGGAAATCCTATGTTTGAATTTGGTGCCCAGCAGTTTATGGGTACCGTAGACCCCACCGCACAGTCGGAAGACTTGGGTAATGACCATATCAAGGCTGGCAATTACGCCATCAGCAACTTAAAGATTATTGTGAAAAACCTTGAGAAATGGACCTTTGAGAAAGGTAAGAACTATGATGACGTGACCGCAATGTACAAGGAGGTTGTGTCTCAATATTCAAGGCATCTACATCATGTCATACCATATTTGGGTGGTGTTTGTTACCACGAGATTAGGCAAGGCGACAACCAAAAAGGTGCCAAGACCTATGTTGACAAGGCTACACAGCGCAAGGCTATGAAGTGGTTGGTGAACCAAGCGCTCACGTACAACTCGTGGTTGTCTCCGCAATCGCTGTTAGTTAAATTGGATTTGCCTTCCACTGTAAACATGAAATTGCAAAAATCGTTGTGTGGTGGCATCTATGGCGCTACCACTTTGTTCAGGGTTAACGAGGGTTATAAAATTAATCCGACCAAGAATTACAGTCTCGGTCAATATATGAACGACGCTTTCAATGAGATATTCCAAAACACTTTGAAGGGTAGGGCATTGTCTGAGTCGGACATCAATTTGCAAGCTTCCATTATATCACTTTTCAAGAAGAGCGCTGGATTGGACGGCGACGCTTCTAAAAAGAAAGGATTGTCATTGCTCCAAGACGATTTGAACTATGACGTTTGTCTGCCCAGTCTGCCATGCAGCTACACAGAATCAGAATATTCTTTCATGCGCATTAACTACGGTTTGCCAGCCTTGTCGTCCAACTTGCTTGGGCCACTCATGCTCAATCAGCTGAAAAAAGTTGTGGCTCTCTACAAGCAGAAAAGAGCGACGGGAGATGCGAAGACGCGCAATTATTACGAATATCAGATCTTACAAATAGATAAACTGTTAAAAAAGTAAGGCTATGAGAAAATCCTTTTTGTTAACATTGCTGTTGGCGGCTCTATGCTCCATGCCTGCATTGGCACAGGACATAACCGTATCAGGAAAAGTTGTCGACTCCTCGGGCGAGCCTATTATAGGAGCGGCGGTGAGGGCACAGGGAGAGAAAACCGGTGTAATCACTGACAAGGATGGCAACTTCAAGATTGTGATGCCCAAGGGCAAGAATAACATCGTCGTGTCTTATTTAGGCTATAAGGAGGCGATTGTGCAGGCCATTCTTGGCAAACTCTTAAACGTCAAGATGAAAGAAGACGCTCAAAACTTGGACGAACTTGTCGTGGTGGGCTACGGAACGCAGAAAAAGTCGGCCCTGACCAGCTCTATAGAGACGGTGAAGGGCGAGGACCTTTTGCGCATGCCAACCCCAAACCTTGACCAAGCCTTGAATGGCCAGGTGGCTGGTTTGCAAGTAATGTCGCTCTCTGGCGACCCGGGCGCGGCTCGAGAGGCTTCCATTCGTATTCGTGCCATGTCGGGTGCAGTCAGCTCACCATTGTTGGTCATAGACGGTATTCCTCGTTTTTCGGAGAACACCACGGAGGGTGAACAACGCCTTTCAGACCTCAACCCTGACGATATAGAGAGCATTTCTATCCTCAAGGACGCCGCCGCGGCCGCCGTTTATGGTGTGCGTGCCGCCAATGGCGTTATACTCGTCAAGACAAAGCGTGCTTCTGGCGACTCCAAAGTGCGCGTCAACTATCGTGGGCAGTTCAATATCCAAGAGGCCACGCAATTTCCTCATTTCCTAAAGAGCTACGAATTTGCCAAGCTCTATAACAAGGCAGTGGAGGGCGCAAGAAACGCCCAGCCATACACGGAGGAAGAAATGGAGCTAATCAGGACACAATCCATGCCCAATAAGTACGCCGACACCAACTTGCTCGACTACTTGAAATCGCATGGCACGTCTACTACGCACGCTGTTTCTATCTCTGGCGGTAACAAGTTTGTAAGGTATTATATTTCTGGTGCCTATACCAATACGGTGGGATTGTATAGCGGCGTTGGACGCGATCGTTTCAACTATGCTGCCAAGCTCGACGCCACGTTGGCCAAAGGATTGACGCTCTCACTTGACATGAGCGGCGTTAGATCTGCATATAAGAATACCAGCTACACCACTATCGACGCAGCGTACAGCTACGCCCCGACCCAACCGTTTATCTACGACAATGGCGATTTGGCAAGTATCGGCCATGCCAACCCTTTGATATCGGTGCGCGGATTAGGAGGTTATAAACAAATGACGGCTAAGATGAACACCGTCACGGCTAATCTGAAGTGGGAATTGCCTTGGGTTAAGGGACTGTCGGTTTACGGAAGGGTAACCGTTGATAATAATAGCTCGTTAAACAAGAACTATAACAACCCCGTGACGCTGTATTTGTACAATGAAAAAAACAAGGAGATAACGGTGGACAAGACTACTATTTATCCTAAAGCCAAAATAAGTGTATATCAGGGTACCCAGTTTGTTGACAACGCCTTGATAGAGTTTGGGGCCAATTACGACCGCACGTTTGGTGGTAAACACCATGTCACGGGATTGTTAGTGGCAAACTACCAATCTTATAAGCGCAAGTCTATGGATGGAACCAACAACGATTTGCCGGGTTTATATCCAGAAGTTCTCGGCTCGACCAATACGGGAACATTGCATGGGGTTGACAGCGAGGTACAGCGTGCGTCATTGATTGGACGTGCCACCTACGGTTTTTCAAATCGTTATTTCGCAGAGTTCAGTTTCCGCATGGATGGCTCCGCGAAATTCCACCCAGATCATCGTTGGGCGTTTTTCCCCACTGTCTCGGCTTCCTGGATTCTCTCTAACGAAGAATTTTTCAAGAATTGGAAGCAGAAAGTGTTGAGCAATGTTAAGTTTCGCTTGTCCACCGGTTTGTTAGGGCGTGATGGGAGCGTGCAAGATTACTCATACTTGCTCAAATATATCTATTCGCCCGCCTATGGCTACAACGTCGGTGGCGTGTTCAAACCCGCGGTAATTGTGGCTACTGGCAACTATCCCAACACACGTTTGTCATGGGAAAAGAACCGTGATTACAACGTGGGTATAGACCTCGGATTTTGGGATAATAGGTTTGGTCTCACTTACGAATATTACGTTCGTTACCGCACGGATATGTTGACACCTGCTCCCGACTATCTGTATCCCGCATCCACCGGTACCAACGGTAGCGTGCCATTGATGAATTTTGGCAAGCTGAAGGCTTGGGGATGGGATCTTACGCTCACGCACAGAAACAGCATCAACAAGTTTAGGTATGACGCTGCGCTCACGTTGTCATTAGGACGTGACAAAGTGATAGACTGGGGAGACGAGTCCAACCAGTTGGAGAACATGCGCAGAAAGGGTCAAAGCACCGGAACCACATGGATGTACGAATCGTTAGGTCTGTTCCAAACCCAAGAAGAGATAGACAATTGGAAACTCAACCAAGACGGATCGTACAAAGGCAAAAACAAAACGATAAAGCCCGGCGATATCAAATACAAGGACCAGAACGACGATGGCGTGTTGGATGACAAAGACTTGAAGCCTTTCAGGGATTCACAATATCCCGATTTCACCGGAAGTTTACGTTTGGGCGCAAGCTACAAAGGGTTCTTCGTAAGTGTCATGTTCCAAGGAGTTGCCGGTTTCAAGCAATATGTAAGCGAGATGTACTCATTAGAAAATAACAGCTTGCCCAAGTTCCAGGATTATCACCTCACTGATTGTTGGACTCCCGAGAACCCCAATGCTTCGTTCCCACGCGTCAAGTTGGCAACGGCAAGAGACAACAACCGTAAGAAGTCATCGTTCTGGGTGCGAGACAACAGCTTTGTACGCTTAAAATCTGTCAGTGTTGGCTACTCGCTGCCTTCTTCTGTGTTGAGCAAACTCAAACTATCATCGCTTAGTATATCATTGATGGGTGGCAACCTTTATACATGGAGCAAACTCAAGTACATGGATCCAGAATCGATGCGAGGATATCCTATCCAGCGCACTTATGGTATCAATGCGAATATTGGTTTCTAAACAAGGAATACATAAACTTATGATTATGAACAGAATTAGTAAATATATATTGACAGGCTTTGCCTCTTTGTCGCTTACCTTCGTGACAACTGGTTGCAACGATCTATTTAAAGACGCGCCTGTCGATAAACTTGCTGAGCCGAGCATTTGGAAAAGTCCTAATCTATTGGACGAGTACAGCTTGGTGTGGTATAACAACCTTGCCAACGGCTTCAGCACAATGATGTCCACAAGTTGGTTCTTGCGCTATTTGTCAAAACCGTACACAGGATGGTATACTGACCAAATAACCTACTCGCGTACAGAGTGGAGCCGCACTATCTTCGCCGAGGAAGTGGCTGGCGAAGAAGAAGCTATCAATACAGCAGGGTCAAATGAATGGGGCAAATACTATGAAATGATACAGCATATCAATAGGCTGTTGGCCAACGCAAACGAAATTGCTGACGGACCACATAAAAACCGTATTTTGGGCGAGGCCCATTTCTTCAGGGGATGGTATTACTACCAACTCCTCCGTCGTTTTGGTGCGCCAATGCTTATCGAAAACTTGTATGATCCACTGAATGACCATCGCAAATTTCCGCGTTCCTCATACGAGGAGATGGTGAATTATATCGCCTCGGAGGCCGACAAGGCCGCAAGCCTGCTCGCCGTGAAAAATGATCCGGAGAATGTGGGTCGCGTAACAAAGGGCGCAGCCATCATGCTCAAGGCTAAAGCATACTTCTGGGTAGGGTCGCCAGCGTTTCAGAACAAGGGCAAAGCCATATACGGCTTCACGTCTGACCGTTCCAAAGAGATGATGCAAAAAGCTGTCAAAGCTTATGAAGAGTTGATAAATTTGGGGTGCTACTCATTGGTTCCGGTGACAGGCAACACCGAAAGTGAGATCGCCGAGAGCTATAACGCGCTTTTCCGGCTTCACAACAGCCCTGAGTCTATCTACGAGGTTCAACACAGTGCTGACGGTATTGTAGATGATTTCGGACACCGTCTCGACGAAGATGCTGCCTCACCATTCTTTGCCGGAATAAGTTGTGCCTATGTTCCCACACAAAATCATGTGGACGAATATGGTATGAGAGATGGTAAAACCTATGACGCACAACATCCGTACGCTAACCGTGATTATCGCTTTTACGCCAATATTACTTATGATGGCTCTACGTACAACAAGCATGAGTTTGAAATACATTATACCGTGGACAAGGGAAAGGAGGTGCCTGGCGCCGACCTTACGAAATACGGCACCAGTCGTAACGCTGCTGTAACACGCACCGGATACTACATGCGTAAGTTTCTTGACCCCAAAACAGAGCTTTTTGGCGACAAAAAGTATGGCAGCAAGCAGCATTATATCATTTGGAGGTACGCTGAGGCGCTGCTCGATTATGCAGAGGCTCAGTTCCGTGTGGGCAATGCTGCCAAGGCTTTGGAGGCTGTTAACGAGGTTAGAAAGAGAGTGCACATGGACGCTTTGCCCTCTGTTACGCTTGAGCAGATACTTCATGAGCGTCGTGTGGAGCTGGCTTTCGAGGAATCTATATATTGGGATTACCTTCGATTAGGAACAGCGTTTGACAAGTTGAATGGCTCTACTAACCCCTTGCGGGGCGTGAAGATCGTCAAGACGGCAGACGGTGCCACCACCTACACGGTCAGTGACCTGAAGAGCCAGGCAGCCGAACGTGTGTTCAGGGCTAACCAATATTACTATCCCATACCTTGGTCAGAGGTGCGATACCATGGTATAGAACAAAACGAGGGTTGGCACGAGATGAAATAGCATTTCTCGTGACAAGACATGCCCTTGGGTTATCTTATGCTTCCGCGACGCTCTTTCATGGGGGTGTCGCGGATGTCTTTTGTCTATTAGCTGCCATATACCTTGCCTTTTGGGTGCTATAATCTTATGAGTCGTGGCGGTTGCTGGGAGAACAGGACAGTGTTTTGACCCTGACCAATGACCATAGGTGGTGTAGCATGTGCCCTATAGCTTTGCAAAAGCATATAACAAAGTTCTTTCAAAGGAAAGAAAGATATTTACCTGTTTATTGCCTTGCTATTGTGGAAAATATAGTATCTTTGGCATCAAAATACGATTATGGAAGAAAAGAAAGAAACATTGTGGAAGGTGGTGAAGGGTTATTTCAACGCTTTGCCAGATAAAGAGAGCGAAAAAGATACCATTAAACAGATTCGCGATGACGTTATATTCCATGGATCCAACCTGTGGGTGCTCATCTTTTCCATCTTGGTGGCGTCTTTGGGCCTTAACGTCAACTCTACGGCTGTCATCATCGGTGCCATGCTCATCTCGCCATTGATGGGCCCCATCATCGGTATCGGAGCCGGTGTGGGCATCACCGATTTTGAATTGGTGAAGCAATCGTTCAAAAATTTTGCCATATCAACGGCTATCAGCGTGCTCACCGCCGCGCTTTATTTTAGCCTGAGTCCTATTACCGAGGCCCAATCCGAGCTTTTGGCTCGCACCTCGCCCACACTTTACGACGTATTGATAGCTATTTGCGGTGGTGCCGCGGGCATCATAGCTTTGTGCACCAAGGGCAAAGGAAACGTCATTCCGGGCGTAGCCATCGCCACTGCGTTGATGCCCCCACTTTGTACCGCTGGCTATGGCATTGCCATTGGTAATTTTTCTTATTTTATCGGTGCGTTCTATCTTTATTTCATCAACTCTGTATTTATCTGCTCCGCAACCTTTCTTGGTATTCGCATGTTGAGATTCAGACACAAAGAATTTGTAGATTCCAAACGCTTGAGAAACGTCAGAATGTATATTGTCGTCATTGTGTTGCTCACTATGGTGCCCGCCGCTTATATGACAATAGGCATCGTGAGGCACAGTATAGCAGAGAGCAACGTGGCAAGGTTTGTCAGGGCGGAGTTGGCCAGCAAAGGTACGCAGATTATCTCGCACGATTTGGATGAGGAACGGCAAATGCTTGACATTGTGGCTGTGGGACGAAACATCAGCCCAAAAACCATAGACGTGGCTTCCAAACGTATGGAGCAATATCATTTGTCACATTATAAACTCAACGTCATACAAGGCTCGCTCTCAGATAGCACACTGATGAGCAAACTGCTCCACAGCGCGACTGTCGGCAGCGACGCTTCTAACAAAAAGTTAATGGAGCAGTCGGCGGAGATGGATGAGTTGCAAAAGATGGCGGATCGTTACACTTTCTATGAAAATATGCCTGTTGAATTGAAAGGCGAAATCAACACTTTGTGGCCCTCCATTCGTACGCTCAGTTTGTCGTTGGCGGTAGAAAACAGTATGGACTCTGCGAGCGCACATCCCTATGTGGTGGCTATCGCCGGCTGTAAAAAGAATCTTAGTTTTACCGAAATAGCTCGATTGCAGAAGTGGCTCAAGGCGCGGGTGCGTGCAGATAGCGTCAGGCTGTTTGTCACTCAACAATGAGCGTGCCTGTGTAAACAAACCAAGCAGAACTGTTTGTCCCGTTTCTTTTATAGAGATAGCACCCAACGCCACGCCAACTTCAGGATCGGGCTGTCGTATTAGCCCATGGGTGTAGTGAGCGTTGAATGGTCAATGTGTGGATTGGTTGTTAAACTTGTTACGCTCAATTTGTAGGATATTGGCTAATCGTGCGGTCTGCTCGGGATATTTTTCAGCCACGTTTTTGCGTTCGTACAGTTCGTCTCTCATGTTGTAGAGCTGTGGGGCAGGGTAGTTTCCGGTCTCGACCTTGGGTGCCCATTCTATCGACGGTTCGCCATCGTTGGGTTCTATGTATTTCCATTGTGGTGTTCGCACCGATAGCACGTGGGTTAACGATTGCTCAATGACATACTGTCGGCCCACCTTGTCGATACCCATTATCACGTTCATGGCGTTCTCGCTGTCAGGAGCGCTGCCTTTGGGCAATCGCGCATTGAGCATGCAAGCCATTGAGCTCAGCAAGTCTATTTGGCTCACGAGCGCGTTAGACTGTTGTCCCGCCGCAATCTTGCTTGGCCAACTCACAATGAATGGAACGGCCGTTCCACCTTCGAAAGAACTGTATTTTGTTCCGCGGAATGGTCCCGCAGGTTTGTGATCCCCTAATTTCTCGTCAGCCAAGTCTTGATAACCATCGTCTATCACCGGACCGTTGTCACTGGTCAGAATGACAAGTGTATTGTCTGACAAGCCCATTTCATGCAGAGCCTCCATGATCTTTCCCACCGACCAATCGAATTGCGCAATGGCATCGCCACGCAGCCCCATAGGATTTTTACCCCTGAACCTCTCATGGGGGAAACGAGGCACGTGCACATCATTGGTCGCGAAATACATGAAGAACGGATGGTCTCGGTTTTCACGTATGAAACGCACGGCGCGGTCGGTGATGGAGTCGGCGATATTCTCGTCTTTCCACAGGGCTTTTCCGCCACCTTTCATGTAGCCTATTCGGCCAATGCCATTCACGATGGCCATGTTGTGACCGTGGCTTGATTTGAGGTTGTACAGCAGTTCCGGATTGTTTTCGGCCGTAGGCTCGCCGGGGATGGGTTTTTCATAGTCCACCACGATGGGCTCGTTTGGGTCGTAGTTGGCTACCTGTCCATTCTCGATGAACACGCAAGGCACACGGTCGGCCGTCGCAGCCATGATGTAATGGTAATCGAAGCCCAAGTCGCCAAGCGACTGTGCCAACGGAGCGTTCCAGTCTTGCCCGCCTGTTTGGTCTCCAAGTCCTAAATGCCACTTGCCTATGGCGCACGTGGTATAGCCCTTGCTCTTGAACATGTCTGCCAGGGTGAATTGTCCGGGACGTATAATCATGCCGGCGTTGCCCGCCGCAATATCGGTGTCTTCTCGTCGCCAAGCATATTCGCCGGTAAGAAGCGAGTAGCGAGAGGGTGTGCTGGTGGCTGCGATGGCATGTGCGTCAGTGAAGCGTATGCCGCTTTGCGCCAACCGGTCCACGTTGGGTGTGCTTACCCTGCGTGCCCCATAACACTGCAAATCGCCATATCCCAGATCGTCTGCCAATATAACAACCACGTTCGGTCGGTCCGTATGGTTTGCCTTGTTGATTTTGGTTTGGTCGGCGGCGTTGGCGTTTACGATTGCGGGTATGACCGCCGCGGTTCCTATCAATTTTGTATTCATGTTTTTTTGGTTATTTTATAGATTTGAATGTAAGATAGTTATTTTCAATTGCAATGATTAAATCATTGAATGATACGAATGCTTCTGTATGGGAAGAGGGCCTGAAAATGCTTTCCACAATTGTAGCGTATGTTTGTTGATAACGCTAAATCTTTTAGAGAGTTAGGCTTAGCAAAGATATATGTTTTATTTTATAATGACAACAGATAGTAGAAGTTTTTACGTCAGAAAGCATTGTTATTTACAAAAACAAGCCACTGCTCTAATTGATAATTTGTGAAAGTGGCATGGCTGTGGCATTGCTTGTGAGTGTCATATCTCATATAAAAATCATCCTGCGGTGCCATTGGCATGCAGGATAAATGTTTATAACGGCATTAAAACCTAAATTTTATCTTGTTGGTTTCAAATTCCTATTGAGATTTCTCTCAACTTAAGATATGTCGTTAAAGTCTGTTTGGCATGTATAAACAGGACTATAGGACAAATAAGATAGCCTGACAAACTTGCCGTGACAGGTCTTATCTTAACAGAATGTTATGCCTTTCCTGTTCCAAAAGGAGCGATTGTGTCACCATTAGCGGGCATGGGAGCCTGCGGAATCTTAATTTCGCCAAACTCCTTTTCATAACGAGCAACATTCTCTTGTAGGGCGAATAACAATCGTTTGGTGTGCTCGGGTGCCATGATGACCCGACTAAAGATTTGTGGAGGAGCGATGGGTAGCATGTGGGCAAAGTCTATGATAAACTCGCTGGAGGAGTGGTTGATCATTACCAAGTTAGAATATTCGCCTGAGGCTGCCTCAGATTTCAATTCTATTTTTACCTGTTCGTTACTATTATCTTCCATAATTTTGTAAGTTTTATTTGTGTTCTAATGATTTAAACAATACGCTTTCCGTTACCTTGCAAAGGTATGTAAAAGATTTTGGCCCTCCAAACAATGCACGCATTTATTTCGTAGATGGCTTTCTAAACTCAAAATGTTCTTTAAATGGCACCTTGTTGGTCTTAATGAGCTATAACATTGCAAAATGGATCGAGCTAAAAAACAAATATTTTTTTATTACGCCCTGATGCACCCAAGCTATTTAATAGTTGAATAATTTGCTTAATGACTCATATCTCTTTTCAAGGTCGGCGTCTGCTTTCTCTATGCAGTGCAAGCCAATTTGCATGACGGGCGCTACGCTTTTACCGTTGGTGGCAGACCAATCCACTAACCCCAAACCATTCGGATTGCCTGTCTTGATAAAGTTGACATAGTATTTCATGAACTGTTTAGACACGATATAATCTTCTGCCTGCCAATCATAGACACGATTGGTGGACAGTGTTCCCATGGCATATTCAATATCAGCGGAGTGTACCGCACCTTTTGCCCTGCTTGCCAAAGGGTTGTTGTGCTTATTGTCAATGCCCCCACCGGCCAAGCTATTTATCTTATCATTTAAGATCATTGCCGGTCTTGGCCAGCAATAGTTATAACGATACACGGGCTTAGAGGTGGTTTGCTGATGCAACTTCCACCAGTGCCACGTGGAAAACCCGATGAAAAGGTCTGATGCTAAGTCCAAGATTTTATTGCTTTGAAGGTCTGCATCTGTGTGTATGCCATATAAGTCGACAATGCGCTCGGCCTTATCCCCATGCCTTTTCGCCACAAAATCTTTGACATTATCTATCGAGGGCGACATGCCATTAAAGTTAAAGCTGCCTATTTCGGTAGAGGTACCACCTACCATAAGTGGTATTTGTAGTTGATGGCCTTTCCTATAAGTCTCTACAGGCTGCTCGGTGAAGAAATAACCATCTATATTATATTGGGCAAGCCCTTTGACGGCAGCCTTCTTTAATAGCTCGTCTGCGGGCAGCGCACGCATTTCTCTCAGGTTTTTGCATCCCATAGAACTAATTTTAGCGTCGCCATTCTTTTCAGCTTCGTGCAGTGTGGCAAGACGATGAAGACCCATTACCGAGCCGCTCGAGCCAATGGCCTGGGAGAAAAGCCCTTTACAGAGAGGTGAAGCCATCAGTGCACTGACCGACATGGAACCAGCCGACTCGCCTACAACGGTGATACGAGAAGGATTGCCACCGAATGCTTTGATGTTGTTTTTAACCCATTTGATAGCTGCCACTTGGTCCATAAACCCATAGTTGCCCGAGCCTTTGTAAGTGCTCTCTTTGGAAAGCTCTGTGCAACAAAAGAAGCCGAATATGCCTTCGCGATAGTTGGCTGTGATTGATATGACACCCTCTCGAGCTAACGACAACCCTGCGTAGCGTGGCTCACTACCGCTGCCGGCAATGAGAGCGCCACCGTTGAAGTAGATAAGTACGGGCAAGCCTTCGTCCATGGTTTTGCTTGGTGTCCAAATGTTCAGGTATAAACAGTCTTCACTTCTGCTGTCCGCACAGAAAATCATGTCGCCATAAATGTTCTCTTGCATGGGGTCTGGACCAAACTTTTGAGCCTTTCGAACTCCGTTCCAATGTTTGGCGGGTTGGGGTGCTCTCCAGCGAAGGTCGCCAATGGGAGGAGTGGCAAAAGGAACGCCTTTGAAAACCTTTACCCCAGACTCGAATGTGCCCTCTAAAATGCCCTCGGCCACCATTGCTCTTGGCCCGTTTTGAGCTTTGCTGATGGTGGAAACGAATAAAATGACGAACAATAATAACTTTTTCTTCATATAATATGTTTGGTGATATGATTATCTATTAGAATTATATTACGCATGATGAGGGGTAGATTTTAAATTGAATGAACGTGCATAAGGCAGCAAGACATCATGTGTGGTGTTGTGGTCAGTGACAAATGCAACAACCTATATGGCAAAGGTACAAATTAAATTTGAAAGCTCGGGCCGATGAAGGCATATTCTATGCTATCGAAGTATGAAACGAAAGATAGTTATGGTTTAAGGAATAAGGAATTGCTTTGCAGCGGAAATTATTTTTATTAGGATTTGTACCTAATTGACAGAGAGGGGCAAAAGAATATGTGCGAGTTGCAGTACCATTAGTGTGCCATTAAACAAAAGAGTGGAAAGATTGCCCCGTCTATTTGAGTGAGAGCGAGGAGATGGCTGTTTGATGTGTTGTGAAAATTTGAAAAGAAAAAAAATAAAAAATTTCTCGCATGTTTCGATATCTATGCAGCTCAATGAAATATATTTGAATAAAGTGAAAAATGATAGATAAAAAGTTGTGTCTCCTATTTTTTTTGTTATTTTTGCGGCAATTTTTTAGACAAAGAAATAATACAATATTATGGTATTGAACTCTAAAACCAAACAGGTTGTGCACCATCGCCTGACCTTTGTAGGCGTCATCGTGACATTGGGCATTGTATTTGGCGATATTGGCACTTCTCCACTTTATGTGATGAAAGCCATAGTGAAAGCCGGAACCACAATAAATGCTGATTACATCACTGGTGCCGTGTCGTGTATTATTTGGACTCTGACGCTACAAACCACTCTAAAATATGTTCTCATTGCGCTCCGAGCCGACAACAAGGGCGAAGGTGGCATTTTGGCTCTTTATGCTCTCATAAGGCGACATAGTCCGCGCTGGTTCTATCTATTGGCTATCATCGGTGCGAGCATGTTGGTGGCTGATGGAGTGATTACTCCTTCTATCACAGTGCTCTCGGCCATTGAGGGACTGAAAGCTTATGAGCCAGAAACGCCCATCGTTCCGATTTGCCTTTGTATTATTACGGTACTCTTTTTTATTCAACAGTTTGGTACTAATACCATTGGCAAGTTTTTCGGACCTTTGATGTTTGTGTGGTTTGCGATGATGGGTGTACTGGGACTGATGCATATAGCCGACTTCATGCCTATTTTGAAGGCGTTCAATCCTTTTTACGCCATTAGGTTGGTGACGCATGACCCCGAATGGTTTCTTATCCTTGGGGCCGTGTTTCTTTGTACCACTGGAGCGGAGGCTCTCTACTCTGACCTTGGCCACTGTGGTGAAAAAAATATTCGGGTGAGTTGGGCTTTTGTCAAATCGATGCTTATACTCAACTATTTGGGACAAGGAGCATGGGTTGTTAAGCATGCGAACAGTCTTACGAGGGAAATCAATCCTTTTTATGCCATCATGCCGAACGGTTTTCTTTTCTTTGGTATTGTTATGGCTACCATTGCTGCTGTCATTGCCAGCCAAGCGCTTATCAGTGGCTCGTTTACTATTTTCGGTGAGGCTATGAATTTAAAGTTTTGGCCACGACAGAAGATAAAATATACCACCGACGTGAGGGGACAACTCTATATTCCGTTTGTGAACACTGCGATTTATTTGCTCTGTATTCTCGTCATCCTTTTCTTTAAAAACTCAGAGAATATGGAGGCGGCCTATGGCTTGGCCATCACTGTCACGATGCTCATGACCACCTTATTGCTGCTTGCCTACCTACGACAGCACCGGGTGTCGCTGTTTGTAACCTTGCCTTTTGGGCTTTTCTTCATTGGCCTTGAAAGTATCTTTCTAATAGCGAATATGTTCAAGTTTGTTCATGGAGGTTGGGTGACAATGCTTATGGCTGGTGGTATGTTTGTAATAATGTATGTTTGGTACAATGCCAACATGATACGTAACCAACAGGTGAAAAAGTGTGATATTAGGGATTCGTACAATGTAATTTCTGACATCAAACACGATACGACGATTGCCAAGTTTGCTACCAATATTGTATATCTTAGTAAATTTTCTGGTATCTTTGACGTTGAACAAAAAGTACTCTATTCCATTATCCATAAACACCCTATGCGAGCTGACCACTATATTCTGCTTCACATAGAATATCAAGATGAGCCATCTACGTTGGAGTATGAGTTTGCCACGTTGATACCCGGTACGCTCTACCGTATCAACCTGAAGTTGGGATTTCGTATACAACCCTTGGTGAATCTTTACTTTCGACAGGTAATAGAACAATTGGTGGCCAACAAGGAATTTGAGCTTGACAGCTGCCACCCGTCACTAAGGAAACACGATATTCCTGGCAACTTTATCTTTGTCATCATCAATAGAATTTATATGGCTCTCAACCACTTCTCTGCGAAAGAACGTCTCGTTATGGGGCTATACTCTATAATATCCCATTTGAAACAGAGCATGTCGCGAGCGTTAGGGCTTGACACAAGCAACGTGTTTATCGAAAATGTGCCATTGGTGGTGAAGCCGCACAGACAGCGTGTTATTAAGCGAATTGACGGCAATAAAGACAACGAGCCGTCCATGCCGTAAGGTTCGTGGAACTCCGTAGCGGTATTGTTTAACCACTGAACAAATTTAAGATGAATGATGTTTACCCTAATTCCGGTTTCATATACGATAATAGAGAGTTTTTGTCATCGTCATTTACAAATATAAAGCCTTTGGCCGATAACAGCAGCAAGTTGTTTGTTATATATAGGGCGGAACGCCTTGGAAAATGGTTTCTTCTCAAAGGCCTGAAGTCTGCATATCAAAAAGACGCTCATATCGTGTCTATGCTTCGTAAAGAGTTTGAAATAGCCTACCAACTTTCGCACCCACATATAGCACAAACTATAGGAATAGAGGAGGTGGATGGCATCGGCCTTTGCATAGTCCAAGAATACGTTAAGGGAAAGAACCTTAGGCAAGTTATGACATCGGAGAGATGGGATGAGAAATCATTGGTAAGAATGATGAGACAGATAGGTGAGGCTTTGGACTACCTGCACGACAATCAAATTGTGCACAGAGACCTGAAGCCTGAGAACATCATGGTAACTACCAATGGCAGGAACGCAAAGTTGATAGACTTTGGGCTTGCGGACGCTGACGATTATACCATCCTTAAGAGTCCGGCAGGAACAGTCAACTACATTGCTCCAGAACAGGCCAACGGTATCGAAGGATTGGATGGTCGAGCGGATGTCTATTCTTTTGGAAAGTTGTTGGACGAATTAACCACGTGTTTCGGATATCAAAAGAAATACCTGTCTATCATCAACAACTGCATACAGTATGACCGTACAAAACGTTACGACCGTCTTTCGGAAATCCATTGGACTGAAAAAACAAGCTCAAGACAATTCGTGGTATATGGATTGGTGGGAGCGGGATTGGCTGCGGTCTTCTTTGGCGTTTTGCTCATCTATCTACAACACGTTACAAATACGCCGTCAGCCATAACGCCAACGGCTATACAAGTCGAACAGGCGGGCAGCGTCAAACGTCCGATGATGGTGGCTACAGACAATGTCTCGACAACTCACACGAATATGCCGAAGGCAAATGGTAAAGGTAGAGCTGTTTTTCGAGACGACCTTACAAGCAATCGTGAGCGGTCACGCATGTCGCGCGCGGAATCGTTGCAAACACCCAATAGCAGGCAACAACTCTCCAATGAGCAATATAAGCAATTTATGGAGGATTCCAAGCAGCGTGCATTTGAAATCATGAAGCAAAGCCTTGAGTGGGACAGAACCGCCTATCATCAACTAAAGACAGACAAAGAGCGATTGAATTTTGGTGTAACAGTAGTGAAACGTGAACGCAAACTCATGCGAGAGAGCAATCGCAAGGCTTTGTTGAAAATCCTTGATGCCAGCGCTCCAAATTTTAACAGCATTCTCGACATTGCCGATACCTACTCGGAAAAAGGACGAATAGCTTTTTTCCAAGATCCCGATTGCTTATCACAGTGGCAAAACGCTTTGGGTGGCAAGTAGTAAGAAAGGGGCTATCGCACTAAGTTAATATTGATCCTTTTTAGTGACAGTGCTACTCCCGTAAACACTAATAGAATTTGTTCAACTCTTCTTGGGTGAATGATTTAAAGCTTACCTGTCAATAAAGCGACTACTTTTTGTCAAACTGGCCTCTGTAAATTCTTAATTCATGAGATGTGTGCAAAATCGGGTTATTACCATCGCCCATGTTTTCATTCTATGTTAGAAGTGTCCGCCTCCAACTACGTTTTGTCCCACCAGTCCTGCTTTTATATAAATGGCAGCCTCCTCCATGGAATGGATATAGCTGATTACGTCTTCGCTCCATCCTGTTTTATTTTGAAATTCTCTCTGTTGTTTAAAGTTTAGAACATGTTTTATCTCATGAATTTGTTTATTTTTGGCGGATGATAATCAGTTAAAACCCAAAATAAACTCTTCAAATTCCTCCCCCATTTAAGAGAAATCACTCTTTTTTTTGAGTACTTCTCTTAGCGAGAGGGCACATGAAAATAAAGACTTGCATTCCATCTTTTCGCTTGAAGTTGGTTAGTAGCTCCAGATTTTTTACATAGCCAATGGAATTCTCCCTAATGTTCTCTATGATTTCAGAGTCAGAGGTGCCGTTGTTCTTGTTGGTTGTATGAATAATCATTTCTTGACTAATATTTGATCCATTCAAGAACCGCGAAGCTTGTGCCATAGCTTTTACACTGGCAACACGGTTAAGAGTATACTCTGTCTTGTATTTGGCTTTATCCAACGTTAAGACGGATATCAGGTAGGCATTATCATAGTCGTTAACTGCACGCACTCCTTCAAAGGGTGCGTGCGTATACATGCGAATTAAGAAATTGGTAAATGCCACCCTGTCACTGTCGTAACTTTGAGCCTGTACTCCCAGTGTAAAAAGCAGTTGACATATCAATAAATGTATTCTAATTAGTGTTTACTGAATAAATTATATTCGTTTGATATACAATAAATTATATTATTTTGTCTTTGGTTGTTTAACATATAATTCGTACCTTTACAGTGTTAAATCATAAGTGAGATGAAGTATACTTCACATTTGAAACAGTTATCGGTCGATATGTTCCGTTCATCTTTTGATGAGCTGGACAAGAATAATCGCTGGGTAAAATTAGGCGATCTTCTTCCATGGACAGAACTGGAAAAGGTATACAACTCCAGACTTGACAATGGAGTTAAAGGTGCAGGCAACAAGCCTGCCCGCATGATTATCGGTGCATATATCATCAAGCATAGGTTTTCCCTTTCTGACGAGGATACAATCCCAATTATTCAGGAGAACCCATACATGCAGTATCTGTGTGGTCTGTCAGAGTTCACCGACAAGCCGCTTTTCGATCCTTCCCTGTTTACAACTATTCGTAAGCGTACCACAATTGAAGAGATTAATAAACTTTTCGTTGAGCTCCTCTACCATAAAATGTTTATGCAATTTATGTGAGATATAAGAGCAATCCCAGCTTGCACACGCTTTCCACCTTGGCTAATTTTGTGGGTTATAAAGATTGGCACGATTATGTTGACAGTCAACTTGCGCTTTTGAGGCCAGTGTCTGGTATCTTGTTTGATGTGGATGATGCGTTGACAAAAACGCCATTGGGGGATGCTTCGTTTGCAATGGTTGCCCTACCGCAGGATAATGCTGCTGCGGAAAATCGACCGTAGGGTGGGGGTGGTTGTATCGTAGAACAGCCATCTTCAGACAGACGATAGCTTCATGCTGTCCGAAATAAAAGAAGGCGAGCCTTTGTTGGCGGTCGGATTTGTTCGCGACGGAACTTCTATGCCTGACTATGTCATGGGACGAAATGGTGGAATAAGCATAATTTAGAAATGCCGACGTAGTAGTAGCCATTGTTTGAGGTCTCGCTTCTGCGCCGCCGTCCGTAATCCGCCCACTGTAACCATTGCCACAATGTGCTCCGCATAAGCTGGCTTTCGTTGTCGACGTATAGCAATGACAATAATCACAAATGAGAGCCTGCTACCAAGCCACCGCCCACCAAAGAAGAATTTGCACTTGCTTTGTCAATTTTATATCAAAAAAACAAGTGGTATTAATAGTAGCCTTTTAGCAAAGTTTTGAACGTATTTTTTGCTTTGCCCGCGCAGTTTCTCAGCTGTTTCGCGTGGCAACTTTTGCCATTGGTGTTTATTGGCCATGCGATTCGAACCGGAAGGCTCGGCCATTAAGCCTTTTTCAGCGTGCCTTTAGATACCATTCACGGCGGCATTAGCCACTAATCGTAAAGTCAGCTCGTGTCAATATCTTGCAAATTTTATAGATATCTGCGTAAGGTGTTGATACACTGCTATCTGTGAAACGCTCTCATTTCTTGCCTATTTGCGTCCGTCATACTTCTTTTTTCAAAATAAGCCATTCTCATAAGGTATTTTGTCGTGTTTTTTACCTGCACTTTTTAAAAGCAAGTACATGTCATCTTACATTTTTTTTGTTGTTTTGAGAGATTGAAGGGATGGCGCCATCATTATGTTAAATAATCATAAATTGGGACGATATATTTTATTTTGTTTCTAATAGGGTGATATTTTCCATGTATTCTTTGTACCTTTGCACCCCGAAACGGGTGTATTGTATATATATGTCAAGTGGGCATGTAGTGTTCGCTCGCCCGTAATGCATTGATTTCAAATAATAAATATATAAATTAAATAATTAAATTATGCCTACAATTCAACAATTGGTACGTAAAGGCAGAAGCGTTTTGAAGGAGCAAAGCAAGTCTCCGGCTCTGGACGGATGTCCACAGCGCCGCGGGGTTTGTGTTCGCGTCTACACAACAACGCCTAAGAAGCCTAATTCGGCAATGCGCAAGGTTGCCCGTGTTCGTTTAACAAACCAGAAGGAAGTGAACTCCTATATACCGGGAGAAGGTCACAACCTTCAAGAGCACTCGATCGTTTTGGTACGTGGTGGTCGTGTAAAAGATCTTCCCGGTGTGCGTTATCACATCGTGCGAGGCTCTCTGGACACCGCAGGCGTGGCAAACCGCACGCAGCGTCGTTCCAAGTATGGAGCCAAGCGTCCAAAAGCTAAGAAGTAAAGAAATCAATGCTGAGAGTCGGGGGCAATCGTTAAATTTTAACGGCCAAGGACTCGAGGCTTTTTAAGAAGTTTATTTTATTTAGTTTTGCTGGAGAAGTTAAAGATGGTTGAGTAAATGCCCGGGAGAGGGCGTTGAAGAACAAACGATGACAGCCCCAGACAGAATATAGTTTATTAAGAAATGAGAAAAGCAAAACCAAAGAAACGTGTGATCCTTCCGGATCCAGTGTTTGGCGACCAAAAGGTCTCCAAGTTTGTGAACCACTTGATGTATGATGGCAAGAAGAACACCTCGTATGACATTTTCTACAAGGCTCTTGACATTGTAAAGACAAAGTCAGAAAAAGAAGAGAAGTCTCCGCTTGAGATATGGAAGCAAGCGCTCGACAATATCACCCCTATGGTGGAGGTTAAGAGCCGCCGTATAGGTGGAGCCACATTCCAAGTTCCTACAGAGATACGTGCGGATCGTAAAGAGAGCGTGTCTATGAAGAATATGATTTCTTTCGCGCGTAAACGTGGTGGCAAGAGTATGGCTGAAAAATTGGCCGCGGAGATAATGGACGCATATAATAATCAGGGTGGCGCTTACAAGCGTAAGGAGGATATGCACCGTATGGCCGAGGCCAACCGTGCGTTCGCTCACTTCCGGTTCTAATCAAGGTATTTATAAAGGATAATAAGACAATGGCAAATCGCGATTTACATTTGACTCGCAATATCGGTATTATGGCCCACATCGATGCCGGTAAGACAACAACGTCTGAGCGTATACTGTTCTATACAGGCAAGACTCACAAAATAGGTGAGGTGCATGATGGCGCGGCTACGATGGACTGGATGGCACAGGAGCAGGAGCGTGGTATTACGATAACATCCGCTGCTACTACTTGTAATTGGAACTGGAATGGCAAATCTTTCAAGATAAACTTGATTGACACTCCGGGTCACGTTGACTTTACCGCTGAGGTGGAACGCTCTTTGCGCGTGCTCGATGGCGCAGTCGCTACATATTCGGCAGCTGATGGCGTCCAGCCACAGAGCGAAACGGTGTGGCGTCAGGCAGACAAATACAACGTTCCTCGTATAGGATATGTTAACAAAATGGACCGTTCGGGTGCAGACTTTTTTGAGACTGTGCGACAGATGAAAGATATTTTGGGGGCAAATCCTATCGCCATTCAAATACCAATTGGTGCAGAGGAGAACTTCAAAGGTGTGGTAGACCTTATCAAGATGAAAGCCATACTTTGGCACGACGAAACGATGGGAGCGGAATATGATATAGAGGATGTACCAGCCGATCTTGTTGACGAAGCTGCCGAGTGGCGTGATAAACTGCTTGAGGGTGCTGCTAACTATGACGATGACTTGATGGAGAAATATCTTGAGGACGCTTCCACAATTACAGAGGAAGAGTTAATCAGGGCTCTCCGCAAAGGATGTATCTCTATGGAGTGCACACCTATGCTGTTGGGTTCATCGTATAAAAACAAAGGTGTGCAGCCATTGCTTGATTATATCTGTGCGTTCTTGCCTTCGCCTCTTGACACTGAGAACATTGTTGGTACCAACCCAGAAAACGACCAAGAAGAAGATCGCAAACCCAGTGAGCAAGAACCTACGGCTGCTTTGGCTTTCAAGATAGCCACAGACCCATTTATGGGGCGTTTGGTATATTTCCGTGTGTACTCTGGTAAAGTAGTGGCTGGTTCGTACGTTTACAATCCACGTACAGGAAAACGTGAGCGCATCAGTAGGTTGTTCCAAATGAACTCACACCAAGAAATTCCTATGGAAAGCATTGATGCTGGTGATATCGGAGCAGGTGTAGGTTTTAAGGACATTCGTACGGGTGATACCCTTTGCGACGAGAACAAACCTATCGTTTTGGAGTCTATGACATTCCCAGACACGGTGATTTCTATCGCAGTGGAGCCGAAAAGTCAGGCGGATGTTGCCAAGCTTGATAATGGCCTGGCCAAGTTGTCAGAGGAGGATCCTACGTTCACGGTTCATACAGATGAGCAAAGTGGACAGACTATTATCTCTGGTATGGGCGAGCTTCACCTCGATATTATCATCGACCGTTTGAAACGTGAGTTCAAGGTTGAGTGCAACCAAGGTAAGCCACAGGTTAACTACAAAGAAGCTATTACCAAGAACGTTGACGCATGGCGCGAGGTTTACAAGAAGCAAAGTGGTGGTCGTGGTAAATTTGCCGATATTATCGTTAATGTGGGTCCAAAAGATCCCGATTATACAGAAGGTGACTTGCAGTTTGTAAACGAAGTCAAAGGTGGTAACGTACCTAAGGAGTTTATCCCCTCTGTAGAAAAAGGTTTCAAGGATTCTATGAAAAATGGTATTCTCGGCGGTTTCCCAATGACTGACATGAAGGTTACGCTTGTTGATGGTAGCTTCCACCCAGTGGACTCTGACCAACTCTCGTTTGAGCTCGCTGCTCACGCAGCTTTCAGAAACGTTTGCCAAAAAGCAGGCCCTGTCTTGATGGAGCCTATCATGAAGGTAGAGGTAGTGACACCTGAAGAGAATATGGGTGATGTGATTGGCGACTTGAACAAGCGTCGTGGCATGGTTCAAGGCATGGACGAGGCTCGTAGTGGCGCTCGTATCGTGAAAGCCATGGTACCATTGTCAGAGATGTTTGGCTATGTGACAGCTTTGCGTACCATTACGTCTGGTCGTGCCACGAGCTCTATGGAGTATGATCATCACGCACCTTTGTCCCAGTCTCTTGCAGAGCAAGTGCTGGAAGAACTAAAGAAATAATAAAGACAGGAGAGCGCTGCTTAGCGAACGACTCTTAAGCAGAGCCCTCTTTGATATATAAATAACAATAACAAGACACATGAGTCAAAAAATTCGTATCAAGCTGAAAAGCTATGACCATCAGTTGGTTGATAAATCGGCTGAGCAAATTGTAAAGGCTGTCAAGAGTACGGGAGCCATTGTAAGTGGCCCTATTCCATTGCCAACACACAAGCGCATCTACACCGTGAACCGTTCTACGTTTGTTAACAAAAAAGCGCGTGAACAGTTTCAGTTGTCTTCTTACAAGCGTCTTATAGACATCTACAGCGCCACAAGCAAAACTGTGGATTCTTTGATGAAACTTGAGTTGCCCTCAGGTGTAGAAGTAGAAATCAAGGTATAGTTTTGCGTAGCGCTTAATAGCAGCTATGAAGTTTAGGATACACAAAAAAGAAATTTTATATCTTTAATAAACATTTATTGAAATGCCAGGATTAATTGGAAGAAAAATCGGAATGACATCCGTGTTCAGTGCCGACGGTAAAAATGTGCCGTGCACTGTTATCGAAGCTGGTCCTTGTGTTGTAACCCAGGTTAAGACTGTAGAGAAAGATGGCTACAAAGCTGTTCAGCTTGGTTTTGGTGAGGCTAAAGAAAAAAGAACCACCAAGCCTATGGCCGGAATTTTCAAGAAGGCGGGCACAACACCAAAGAAGCACTTGGCCGAGTTCAAGTTTGACGAGGAGTATAACCTCGGCGATACTATCACAGTGGAGCTATTTGCTGACGCTGATTTTGTTGACGTGGTTGGCACCTCTAAGGGAAAAGGTTTCCAAGGAGTTGTTAAACGTCACGGATTTGGTGGTGTAGGCCAAAGCACACACGGCCAAGATGACCGCGCTCGCAAACCGGGTTCTATTGGTGCCTGTTCTTATCCAGCGAAGGTCTTTAAGGGCATGCGCATGGGTGGCCAAATGGGAGGTGATCGTGTTACCACACAGAACCTCAAGGTGTTAAAAGTAATTCCGGAGCAGAACCTCCTTATTGTGAAAGGTTCTTTTGCCGGTTGCAATGGTTCAACTGTTTTAATTGAAAAGTAATGGAAGTTAGTGTTTTAAATATCAACGGTCAAGAGACTGGAAGAAAGGTAACCTTGAATGAGGCTATCTTTGGGATTGAGCCTAACGATCACGTCATTTACTTGGATGTAAAGAGGTATCTTGCTGGCCAGCGTCAGGGAACTGCTAAAACTAAGGAAAGAAGTGAACGCTCGGGTTCCACCCGTAAGCTCGGTCGTCAAAAAGGTGGTGGTGGAGCACGTCGCGGTGACATCAACTCTCCTGTATTGGTGGGTGGCGGTCGTGTGTTTGGACCACAGCCACGCGATTACAGTATAAAACTTAACAAAAAAGTAAAAGTTCTTGCTCGCAAATCTGCGTTGTCTTATAAGGCTCAAGAAAATGCGATCATTGTAGTAGATGATTTTGACTTGGCCTCTCCAAAGACTAAAGATTTTATAAATATAGCTAAAAATCTTAAAGTTGAAGGTAAAAAGACGCTTGTGGTTTTGCCAGAAGTTAATAAAAACGTATATTTGTCCGCTCGTAACATTCAAAAGGCAGAAGTTATGACAGCAAATGCAATCAATACGTATAAAATTTTGAATGCAGATGTTCTTGTCATGGCTGAAAGTTCGTTGAAGACAATCGACAATATCTTAAACAAGTAAAGAGGAGAACTATAATTATGGCATTTATAATCAAACCGCTGGTCACTGAGAAGATGACCAAGATTACAGACAAACAGCCCAGCCGTTACGGTTTTCTGGTTCGCCCCGAAGCTAATAAACTCGAGATAAAAAAAGAGGTAGAGAGCCTGTACAATGTTACGGTGTTAGATGTGAATACGGCGCGCTACTCGGGCAAGCGTTCGAGTCGCTATACAAAAGCAGGTCTTGTGAAAGGCCAAAAAAACGCGTTCAAGAAAGCTATCGTCACTTTGAAAGATGGCGATATGATTGATTTTTACAGCAATTTATAAATAAGAAATGGCAGTACGTAAATTAAAACCGGTTACACCGGGACAAAGACACAAGATTATTGGCACGTTCGAGGAAATTACTGCATCCGTGCCAGAAAAGTCTCTCGTTTACGGAAAACGTAAGACCGGTGGTCGAAACAACACCGGTAAGATGACTGTGCGCTACATAGGTGGCGGTCATAGACAGAAGTATCGTTTTATCGACTTCAAGCGAGAGAAAGATGGTGTTCCTGCTGTAGTTAAGACAATCGAGTATGATCCTAACAGATCTTCTCGAATTGCACTGTTGTACTACGCAGATGGTGAAAAACGTTACATTATTGCTCCTAACGGACTAAAGGTGGGTGCAACTTTGATGTCGGGAGCTGAGGCAGCCCCTGAGGTTGGAAATGCATTACCATTAGCTAACATTCCTGTAGGTACCGTGATTCATAATATTGAGTTGCGTCCAGGACAGGGTGCATTGCTTGTTCGTTCGGCTGGTAATTTTGCTCAGTTAACTTCTCGTGATGGCGCTTATTGCGTTATTAAACTTCCTTCAGGAGAGACACGTTTAATTCTCTCTACTTGTAAGGCTACTGTGGGTAGTGTTGGTAACTCAGACCATGGATTGGAACGCTCTGGTAAGGCAGGACGCTCCCGTTGGTTGGGACGTCGTCCACACAACCGTGGTGTTGTTATGAACCCTGTGGATCACCCAATGGGTGGTGGCGAAGGTCGCCAATCTGGTGGGCATCCTCGTTCTCGTAAGGGATTGTACGCAAAAGGGCTCAAGACTCGCGCACCAAAGAAGCTTTCAAACAAGTATATTATTGAAAGAGCTAATAAGAAGTAATTAAGATAATCAGAGTAAAATTATGAGTCGTTCACTTAAAAAAGGTCCATATATCAATGTTTCTCTTGAGAAAAAAATTCTTGCGATGAACGAGAGTGGAAAGAAAAATGTTGTAAAGACATGGGCTAGAGCTTCAATGATTTCCCCGGATTTCGTGGGTCACACTGTTGCAGTTCATAACGGAAATAAATTTATCCCTGTTTACATTACTGAGAACATGGTAGGTCATAAGCTTGGAGAGTTTTCTCCTACCCGCCGTTTTGGTGGTCACTCTGGTAATAATAAAAAGTAAAGGGGACTAAGATTTTTTAAACAAGTAAATTAATAATGGGAGCAAGAAAACATATCGCGGCTGAAAAATTAAAAGAAGCCCGCAAAAATCAATACTTCGCTAAGCTAAAGGGTGTTCCCTCCTCTCCACGCAAGATGCGCTACGTTGTAGATATGATCCGTGGAATGGAAGTGAACAGAGCCCTTGGAGTATTGAGATTCTCCAAGAAGCACGCTGCTGCTGATGTGGAGAAACTGCTGCGCTCTGCCATCGCAAACTGGGAGACGAAGAATGAGCGCAAGGCAGAAGATGGTGAACTCTATATAAGTAAGGTCTTCGTTGACGAAGGTGTCACAATGAAACGTATGAGACCAGCACCACAAGGTCGTGGTTATAGAATACGCAAACGTTCTAACCACGTAACACTCTTTGTTGATGCCAAAACTAACGACGTAAAAGAATAAATAGAATGGGACAGAAAGTTAATCCAATAAGCAATCGCCTCGGCATTATCCGTGGTTGGGATTCAAATTGGTTTGGTGGCAAGAGCTTCGGAGAAAATATCGTAGAAGATAAAAAAATCCGCAAGTATTTGAACAAACGCTTGGAAAAAGCCAGCGTTTCGCGAATTGTCATTGAGCGCACTTTGAAATTGGTTACCATTACTATTTGTACTGCCCGTCCGGGTATCGTTATTGGTAAAGGTGGTCAAGATGTTGACAAGCTGAAAGAAGAGTTGAAAAAACTTTATAACAAGGATATTCAAATCAATATTTTCGAGGTTAAGAAACCTGAGCTTGACGCTACTATTGTCGCTAATAACATAGCAAGCCAAATAGAGCATATGATGGCTTACCGTCGTGCTATTAAAATGGCTATCCAAAACACTATGCGCGCCGGAGCAGAAGGTATCAAGGTCCAAATCAGTGGACGTTTGAATGGTGCTGAAATGGCAAGAAAGGAAATGTACAAGGAAGGACGTACCCCCCTGCATACTTTCCGCGCTGACATAGATTATTGCCAGACAGAGGCGTTGACCAAAGTAGGTCTTCTTGGAATAAAGGTTTGGATATGCCGTGGTGAGGTTTACGGAAAACGTGACTTGGCTCCTAACTTCTCTCAGGAACGCCAGAGTGGCAATCGTGGCTTAGGAAGACAAAGTCGTGGTGGTCGTAGAAGAAGTAATAACCGTTAAAAGAAGAAGTTACTATGTTACAGCCGAAAAGAGTAAAATATAGAAGGCCGCAAGATGGGCGTGGCAACAAAGGCAACGCACACCGTGGCACACAACTGGTCTTCGGTTCGTTTGGTATCAAGACGCTTGAGCCAAAATGGATTGATAGTCGCCAGATAGAGGCAGCACGTGTAGCTGTCAACCGTTACATGAATCGTGAGGGGCAAGTGTGGATACGTATCTTCCCGGATAAACCAATCACACGCAAACCTGCTGATGTGCGTATGGGTAAAGGTAAAGGTGACCCAGCTGGATGGGTTGCACCTGTTACTCCTGGACGCATCCTTTTCGAAGTAGAGGGCGTAAGTTTTGATGTTGCCAAGGAGGCACTTCGACTTGCCGCTCAAAAACTTCCTGTTAAAACCAAGTTTGTGGTAAGACGTGATTACGATAAAAACGCTTAATTATGAAGATTGAAGAAATAAAACAACTCGCCGACAAGGACTTGCGCGAGAAGCTGGAGCAAACAGAGGCAGCTTTGAACAATATGAAGCTTAACCATCAAGTTACTCCGCTTGAGAATCCGATGCAGATTAAAGCTGTTCGTCGTGATGTCGCACGCATGAAAACTGTACTTCGTCAAAGAGAACTTGTTAAGTAAAAAACAGATGGAAACAAGAAATTTAAGAAAAGTAAGACAAGGTGTAGTGGTGAGCGACAAGATGGACAAGACTATCGTGATCGCTGCTAAGTTTAAAGAGAAGCACCCAATTTATGGTAAGTTTGTCCAAAAGACAAAGAAATACCACGCTCACGACGAGAAAAATGAAGCTCATGTAGGCGATACCGTACAAATTATGGAAACGCGCCCTCTTTCTCGTACTAAGAGATGGAGATTAATACAAATCGTAGAAAAAGCTAAGTAATTATGATACAGGCATTAACTAAACTTACAGTATGTGATAACAGTGGTGCGCGTGAAGCCATGTGCATTCGTGTACTTGGAGGCACGGGCCGCCGTTATGCGAGCGTTGGTGACGTGATTGTCGTTTCTGTCAAGAACGTTATACCAAACAGCGATTTGAAGAAGGGTGCGGTATCTAAAGCTTTGGTTGTTCGCACAAAAAAAGAAATCCGTCGTCAAGATGGATCATATATACGTTTCGACGACAATGCTTGCGTGTTGTTAAACAATGCAGGTGAGCTTCGTGGAAGTCGTATTTTTGGTCCTGTTGCCCGAGAGTTGCGTGCTATCAATATGAAAGTGGTTTCCTTAGCACCTGAGGTTCTTTAATATATAAAAAATTAAAGTAATGAGTAAGTTACATATAAGAAAAGGTGATACCGTGATTGTCATTGCTGGTGCGGACAAGGGTAAGACTGGCAAGGTGCTCAAGGTTATGGTTGATGATAACCGCGCCATTGTAGAAGGTGTCAACATGGTGTCAAAAAGCACTAAGCCCTCAGCGAAGTATCCTCAAGGAGGAATTATTAAGCAAGAGGCGCCAATACATGTATCTAATTTGAATCATGTCGACCCAAAGAGTGGCAAGGCTACTCGTGTTTCTATAAAACATGAAGGTAAGAATGTCATTCGTATCGCAAAAAAATCAGGGGAGGTAATTAAGTAATGAATACAGCACAATTAAAAAAGCAATATAAGGATGAAATTGCTCCTGCTCTGAAGAAGCAATTCAATTATTCCTCAAGTATGCAAGTACCTGTATTAGAAAAGATAGTTATTAATCAGGGACTGGGTGACGCTACACAAGATAAGAAGATTATCGATGTAGCTATCAACGAGATTAGTACCATCGCCGGTCAAAAAGCAGTAACTACATATTCTAAGAAGGATATTGCAAACTTTAAGCTTCGTAAAAAAATGCCTATTGGAGTTATGGTTACATTACGTCGTGAGCGCATGTATGAGTTTCTTGAGAAACTTGTTCGTGTGGCTTTGCCCCGCATCCGTGACTTTAAGGGTGTTAATACTAAGTTTGATGGTCGTGGCAACTACACGCTTGGCGTGACAGAGCAGATAATTTTCCCGGAAATCAATATTGATCAAATAGATCGTATTCAGGGTATGAATATAACGTTTGTTACTTCTGCGAAAACTGACGAAGAGGGCTATGCACTTCTGAAAGGTTTCGGACTTCCTTTTAAAAATGCTAAAAACGATTAATGTAATATGGCAAAAGAATCAATGAAAGCTCGCGAGGTAAAGCGTGAGAAACTTGTTGCTCGATATGCAGAGAAACGTGCGGCTTTAAAAAAGATTATCGCGACTACTGAAAACCCTGCAGAGGCGTATGAGGCTGCTCGTAAGCTTCAGGCAATTCCAAAGAATGCAAATCCCATTCGTCTTCACAACCGTTGTAAAATCACGGGACGTCCAAAGGGATACATTCGCCAATTTGGAATCTCTCGTATCCAGTTTCGCGAGATGGCATCACAGGGACTTATACCAGGAATTAAAAAGGCAAGCTGGTAGAATCTTTATGGAATAGTTAAGGCTTGTTAGTCATGTGGGACCGCTAACAACCTTGATTTGTATAGGAAGATATTTTTAATATTGTCGGGGTAGTCCCGATTAATTAAACTTTATATTTATGACAGATCCAATAGCAGATTATCTGACAAGATTGAGGAATGCGATTATGGCACATCATCGTGTCGTGGAGATTCCTGCATCTAACATGAAGAAATCGATTACTAAGATTCTCTTCGAAAAGGGTTACATCTTAAACTACAAGTTTATCGAGGATGGACCACAGGGAACTATTAAAGTAGCATTGAAGTATAACCCTGTATCAAAACAAAATGCTATCAAGAGTTTGAAGCGCGTGTCTTCGCCAGGTTTACGAATGTATACTGGATACAAAGATATGCCGAGAGTAATTAATGGACTGGGTATTGCTATTTTATCCACGTCGCAAGGTGTAATGACAGACAAAGAAGCGCGCGACTTGAAGATTGGTGGTGAGATTCTTTGCTACATCTATTAATTGGAGGATTTGAATATGTCTAGAATAGGAAAATTACCAATTAGCATACCATCAGGAGTTACGGTTAGCTTCGATGAGAAAAGTAATATCGTTACTGTAAAAGGGCCCAAGGGAGAGCTTGCCCAAGAGATTAGCTCTTCTATTAAATTGAATAATAACGACGGTCAAATTGTTCTTGAAATTGACGAGAGCAGCCCTATAGATTATAAACAAAAACAAGCTTTTCATGGTTTGTACCGCTCTTTGATCAATAATATGGTTGTCGGTGTTAGCGAGGGCTACACAAAAGAGCTTGTACTTGTCGGTGTTGGTTACCGTGTTTCAAATCAAGGAAATCTTATAGAGTTCTCACTTGGCTATACTCACCCAATCTATTTGGAGTTGCCGAAAGAAGTCAAGGTTGAAACAAAGTCTGAGAGAAATCAAAGTCCGGTCATCACTCTTCAAAGTGCAGACAAGCAGTTGTTAGGGTTGATTTGTGCAAAAATTCGTTCTTTCCGTAAGCCTGAACCTTATAAGGGTAAGGGTATCTTGTTTAAGGGCGAAGTTATTCGCAGAAAGTCTGGTAAGACAGCAGCTGCTAAGTAAATTTTATTAAGAGTTTATGATTATGACAACAAAGAAAGAACAAAGACGAATTAAGATAAAGTTCCGTATTCGTAAGAATGTTAATGGAACAGCAGAGCGACCACGTCTTAGCGTTTTCCGCTCAAACAAGCAAATATATGCTCAGATCATTAATGATTTAGAGGGCAATACTTTGGCTTGTGCGTCATCTCTTGGAATGGAGAAACTCCCCAAAAGTGAGCAAGCCGAAAAGGTTGGAGAAATGATTGCTCAGAAAGCTAAAGCCGCAGGAGTAGAATCCGTTGTTTTTGACAGAAATGGATATCTTTATCATGGTCGTGTGCAGGCACTTGCTGATGCGGCACGTAAAGCTGGTCTTAATTTTTAAACGAATATGGCAATGAATAAAGTAAATATAAATAGTGACACAGAATTAAAAGACCGTTTAGTTGCTATTAACCGTGTAACAAAAGTTACAAAGGGTGGTCGTACCTTCACTTTCGCTGCCATTGTTGTAGTAGGTGATGGCAAAGGTGTTATTGGCTATGGTTTAGGAAAAGCTGGTGAGGTTACTGCTGCAATAGCTAAAGGCACTGAGGCCGCTAAGAAAAATTTAGTTCAAGTTCCCGTCCTTAAGGGTACAGTACCTCATGAAGTTGAGGTAAAATATGGTGGAGCTCAAGTGCTTCTTAAACCTGCAGCAGAAGGTACTGGACTGAAGGCCGGTGGTGCTATGCGTGCTGTATTGGTGAGCGCTGGTATTACTGATGTGATAGCTAAATCTAAAGGATCTACAAATGCTCATAACCTTGTAAAGGCCACTATAAAAGCATTAGCGGAAATGCGTGATGCCTATCAAATAGCTGGTGAGCGTGGAGTTACAATGGATAAAGTGTTTAACGGTTAATCAAGGAGAAATACACAATGTCAACTATTAAAGTAAAGCAGATAAGGAGCGCCATTGGTTATCCTGTTGATCAAAAAAAGACACTTCGTTCTTTAGGACTACGTAAGATTTCTCAGGTAGTTGAAATAGACGATACTCCCAGTAATTTAGGGATGGTTCGCAAAGTTCACCATTTGGTGGAAGTAGTCAAGTAATAAGTTTTAATTCAGATAATTCAGACGAAATCATGAAACTAAATAATTTGAAACCAACAGAGGGTTCTACTCATTCACGTCGTCGTATAGGTCGTGGCACCGGCTCAGGCCTGGGTGGCACCTCTACCCGTGGACACAAGGGGGCCAAGTCTCGTTCTGGTTATAAAAGAAAGATCGGATTTGAAGGAGGACAGATGCCTTTGCAACGTCGTGTTCCAAAATCTGGTTTTAAGAACATTAACCATAAGGAATATTTGGCTATTAATCTTTCCGTTCTTCAGAAATTGGCAGAAGAGAAATCCCTTGCTAAGATTGGCATCGCGGAGCTTGTTGATGCACGCATAACCAATGGTAGGGAACTTGTCAAAATACTTGGAGATGGTGAGTTGAAAGCAAAACTTGAAGTAGAAGCTAACGCTTTCTCAAAATCTGCGGAAGAGGCTATTAAAGCTGTTGGTGGAAAAACAACTATAATTTAACAATGAAAAAGTTAATAGAGACACTAAAGAACTGTTGGAGAGTGGAGGATTTGCGTCAGCGACTTCTCGTCACTCTTTTGTTTACGGCTATATACCGTTTTGGATCTTTTGTTGTATTACCAGGCATCGATCCAGCTAAACTTGACCAATTACAGTCGCAAACGGCGGGTGGCTTGATGTCACTGCTTGACATGTTCTCTGGTGGAGCATTTTCTAACGCATCTATATTTGCGCTTGGAATTATGCCTTATATCTCAGCTTCTATTGTTATGCAACTTCTTGCTGTCGCTGTTCCTTATTTTCAGAAAATGCAGCGTGAAGGAGAAAGTGGCCGAAAAAAAATACAGTGGTATACTCGTATTCTTACAGTAGCTATTCTACTGTTTCAGGCTCCGAGTTATCTTATTAACTTGAAGATGCAAGCCAGTGGTGCTTTAGCCAGTGGTATTTCTTGGAGCGTATTTATGATCCCGGCAACAATTATCCTTGCAGCAGGAAGTATGTTCATTCTATGGTTGGGTGAGCGTATTACAGACAAAGGAGTTGGAAATGGCATATCTCTTATCATTATGCTTGGTATTATTGCTCGATTGCCACAGGCGTTCGTGCAAGAGATGACGTCACGATTTACGGCTATTTCTGGTGGTGGACTTGTGATGTTTATCGTTGAGATACTCATCCTTTACGCTGTTGTGTGCGCCGCTATTCTTTTAGTTCAAGGAACAAGAAAGATCCCAGTGCAATATGCAAAGCGATTGGTAGGCAATAAGCAGTATGGTGGTGCTCGCCAGTATATTCCTCTAAAACTTTTCGCTGCAAATGTGATGCCCATTATCTTTGCTCAAGCTTTGATGTTTATTCCTTTGGCAATAGTTCAATATCAAGCGGAAGGAGCATCTTGGTGGGTTAGAGACATGATGAACAATAGAAGTTTGTTGTATAATGTCGTGTATGTTATCCTAATTGTGGCTTTTACATATTTTTATACAGCCATCACCCTAAATCCAACTCAGATGGCTGAAGATATGAAGCGTAATAATGGATTCATTCCGGGTGTTAAACCTGGAAAGGATACAGCAGATTACATTGATATTGTTATGTCGCGTATAACTTTGCCTGGTTCATTGTTCATAGCGTTTATAGCAGTTATGCCAGCTCTTGCGGGACTTTTGGATGTTCAAAGTGCATTTTCACAGTTCTTTGGTGGTACATCTTTGCTGATCACTGTAGGTGTTGTCATCGACACTCTTCAGCAAATTGAGAGCTACCTCCTTATGCGTCACTATGACGGACTGTTAAATTCTGGTCGTACTCGGCAAGGGGGCACTGTTAGTGCCTATTAATTTCTCTTTTGGGTGAAGACCTCTCTGAAGACAGAAGATGAAATTGACCTTATGTAAAGGCAAACCAGTTAGTAGGTGCTACAATAGCGGAGGTAGGACGACATATAAGGCCAGGTGTTACGACACTTCAACTTAACAGAATTGCTGAGCAGTATACTCGTGATCATGAAGCCGAGCCAACATGTAAGAATTTGCCAATCCATACGGAGGTTCTTTTCATGACTCCATTTACATATCTGGTAACAAGGTTACTAATTATGGAACTTGATGCAGTGGCATAATGCTTAAAGCAGGAATGTGTAAAGCTAAAGTGGCATTGGTGATGATGGGGTAGTACTCGCAATGTTTTGATGCTTTCTAATAAGTGGGACATTGTAACACAATATAGCAAAACTATCTGCTCTTTTTGAGCACACAAAAGCAGTCAGAAAAGGTCGTGCTGAGATTTTATCAACGTTTGAGGAAAAAGAAAAACAAGAAGGAAATTAATATTTATGTCAAAACAGTCTGCAATAGAACAAGATGGTACAGTAATAGAAAATCTTTCCAATGCTATGTTCCGTGTTGAGCTTGAAAATGGAGTTCAAATAATCGCGAATATTTCTGGCAAGATGCGTTTACATTACATAAAAATTCTTCCCGGAGACAAAGTGAAGGTGGCTATGAGCCCCTATGATTTGACTAAGGGGAGAATAGAGTTCAGATACAAATAAAATAATTAATAGATAGCTTAAGGATATGAAGACAAGAGCATCAGTAAAGAAGCGTACACCTGACTGTAAGATTGTTCGTCGAAAAGGTCGTCTGTTCGTCATTAACAAGAAAAACCCTAAGTTCAAATTACGCCAGGGTTAATGTTAAAATTTAACAAAAAGGAACTAATTGCGACAATTAATTAGTAACTTTGTGTGATTTTTGACAAATTAAACATTTAATTTTTTTATTCAATCAACAAATGGCAATAAGAATTGTTGGAGTAGATTTGCCCCAAAACAAGTGTGGCGAAATCGCATTGACCTATATTTATGGTATAGGTCGAAGTAGTTCAGCAAAGATATTGGATCAAGCCGGCGTGAGCCGTGACCTTAAAGTCAGTGAATGGTCAGATGACCAAGCAGCTAAAATCCGTGAAATTATCAGCGCAGGCTACAAAGTAGAAGGTGATCTCCGTTCGGAGATACAAATGAGTATCAAGCGTTTGATGGACATAGGCTGCTATCGTGGCGTTCGTCATCGTAATGGTCTTCCCGTTCGCGGACAGAGCACAAAGAATAATGCTCGTACCCGTAAGGGTAGAAAGAAGACTGTTGCTAACAAGAAAAAGGCTACTAAGTAATTTATAGGAGGAAATTAATTATGGCAAAAACAAAAGCAACATCTAAAAAGAGAAACGTAAGAGTGGACGCAATGGGACAGCTTCATGTTCATAGTTCATTCAATAATATCATTGTATCACTTGCCAATAGTGAGGGTCAGGTTATTTCTTGGTCATCAGCTGGTAAGATGGGATTTCGTGGTTCCAAAAAGAATACTCCCTATGCAGCTCAGGTAGCGGCAGAGGACTGTGCCAAGGTGGCTTATGGTTTAGGCTTGCGTAAAGTGAAAGCTTATGTCAAAGGGCCAGGTAACGGTCGTGAAAGTGCTATTCGTGCCGTACATGGGGCAGGAATAGAGGTGACGGAGATTATTGATGTTACTCCACTTCCACACAACGGATGTCGTCCTCCGAAACGCCGTCGTGTATAGTAGTGTGTATTCAAAATACAATAGATTAAAATAATAAAATATTATGGCAAGATATATAGGTCCTAAATCTCGAATTTCACGCCGTTTCGGCGAACCCATTTTCGGTCCGGATAAGGTACTCGCTAAGCGTAATTTTCCTCCAGGGCAACATGGAAATGATCGTCGCCGCAAACAGTCTGAGTATGGTCTCCAGCTTGCGGAGAAACAAAAAGCAAAATACACTTATGGTGTATTAGAGCGTCAATTCCGCAACCTGTTTGTTAAGGCGGCTAAAAGTGGCGGCATTACAGGTGAAGTGCTTCTCCAACTTCTTGAGAGTCGTTTGGATAATGTTGTTTACCGCTTGGGCATTGCCCCAACTCGTGCTGCTGCGCGTCAGTTAGTTAATCACAAACACATCATCGTAGACGGGCAAGTTGTTCGAATTCCTTCATATTCCGTTAAGCCAGGTCAGGTTATTGGTGTTCGTGAGAAGTCAAAATCTCTCGAAGTCGTGAGTGAGGCTCTCGCGGGTTTCAATCATAGCAAGTATCCTTGGGTTGAGTGGGATGAGCATACCAAGAGTGGCAAATTTTTGCATATACCCGAGCGTGAGGATATCCCCGAGAATATAAAGGAACAATTAATCGTAGAGTTGTACTCTAAACAATAAATCATTAAATTAATGGCGATATTAGCATTTCAAAAACCTGATAAAGTTGTGATGCTGGAGGCAACAGAGTGTTTGGGAAAGTTTGAGTTCTCACCTCTTGAGCCAGGTTTTGGTGTTACCATTGGTAACGCCTTGCGCCGCATCCTCCTTTCATCCTTAGAAGGTTTTGCTATCAATACTGTGCGCATTGCAGGCGTTGAGCATGAATTTTCTTCTGTGCCGGGTGTAAAGGAAGATGTAACCAACATCATTTTGAATCTCAAACAAGTTCGATTCAAACAAGTAGTAGAAGAATTCGAGAACGAGAAAGTTAGTATCACCGTAGAGAATTCCACAGAATTCAAAGCAGGTGATATTGGTAAGTATCTGACTGGATTTGAAGTGTTAAATCCTGATTTGGTGATTTGTCATTTAGACTCCAAGGCATCTATGCAGATTGATCTCACTATCAACAAAGGTCGTGGATATGTTCTCGCAGATGAGAACCGTCAGTTCTGCACAGATGTAAATGTACTTCCCATTGATTCTATCTACACCCCTATCCGTAATGTGAAATATAAAATAGAGCCCACTCGTGTTGAGCAAAAAACCGATTACGATAAGCTTTGTTTAGAAGTCACTACGGATGGTTCCATACATCCTAAAGATGCTCTCAAAGAAGCAGCAAAGATACTTATTCATCACTTCATGTTGTTCTCTGACGAAAAGATTACATTAGAAAATCCAGATCAAGATGGCAACCAAGAGTTTGATGAAGAGGTGCTTCATATGCGTCAATTACTTAAGACTAAGTTGATTGATCTAAATCTTAGTGTTCGTGCGCTTAATTGTCTGAAGGCTGCCGATGTGGAAACACTTGGCGACCTTGTACAGTATAATAAGACCGATCTCTTGAAGTTCCGCAATTTTGGTAAGAAATCGCTCTCAGAGCTTGATGATTTGCTTGAGAGTCTGAATCTATCATTTGGAACTGATATTTCAAAATACAAATTGGACAAAGAATAAAATCGTATTTCATATGTGAGGCGTGACCTCTCATTGTGAATATGGATATGATTGTCCTTAACAAGTAAAAAAAAAAATGAGACATAACAAAAAATTTAATCATCTGGGCCGTACTGCATCTCATCGAGCCAGCATGCTTTCTAACATGGCATGCAGTTTGATCATGCACAAAAGAATCACTACGACCCTCGCTAAGGCTAAAGCTCTAAAAAAATATGTAGAGCCATTGATTACGCGTTCCAAAAACGATACAACAACAAGTCGTCGTGTAGTGTTCCGCTATTTGCAAGACAAGTATGCTGTTAAGGAACTCTTCGGAGCTGTATCCGAAAAAGTTGCGGATCGTCCTGGAGGCTATACTCGTGTTATCAAATTAGGCACTCGTTTGGGTGACGCCGCTGAGATGGCTTTCATCGAGCTTGTCGATTTTGACGAGAATATGGCCAAGACACCAAAGGCCGAGAAGAAGACACGTCGTAGTCGTCGTAGCAAGAAGTCTGCTGATAGCGAGAATGTTGTAGACACGGCTGCTACCGAAAATAAAACAGAGCCTGTTAAGACCAAGACTCCGAAACCTGAGGAAAAGCCTCAAACTACTACTTCGGATGCCGAAGAGCCAACGGCAGAAACTACCGATAGCAAGGAGAAATAATCCGCAGGATAAGGATGCTTCCGGTATAGGCATTGTTTACAAATAAGATAACGATAGATTAGTTATAAAATCTCTCATATATAAAATCTCCAACTCATAAGAGTTGGAGATTTTTTATAGTCATTAGTGAAAGGTCATCGCTTGGTTACGGCATTTCAATAGATGCGATAATCTTTCTTTATATTTTGTAGTCTTTCCTCTTGTTTTGTTTCTTTTTTACTCATAATGATCTTCATCGCAAAAGGCTTAGGTAGTATAAGATACGCCGTCTTTTCGCCTATGGATTTTTCTTGATACGGCTTTGCTTTATAAATGGATGTCACGCTGTAAACATTCTCTCCTTTTCTCTTTTTGCTGTCAAACTCTTCCCATATGTAATTGGCATATTGGCACCTGCTTAGATAGTAAGAATTTCCTAACTGCTGGTACTCCACCTCAATGTCTATTTGCCAATCTTTGTACTTATGTCCGTAAAAAACATTAACTGTTGATCGTACAAAGGCATTTGTTCGGTTCTTCATGTTGTACTCCAACCCCATGGATCTTTTAGCTCTAAGTATTACATTCCTTATCGTGTCTATACATAAAAAGCCCGAATCTTTCCATTCTTTTTTTGACTTGAATTGAATTTTCGCTACATTATCCCCTAATCCTTCTGTCTGCTCATCTATATAAAATATATGTTCTTTTACGAATTTCTCGTCCATATCAGAAACAAAATCATGATAAAGCGTATTTTTCAGATTGCTGTAATCACACCCTGCGGTTTGATCCTTAAAGGTTATGATGCTCTCCATGGGATGGATTTCAAATAATTCGTTCTTTCTTACCAGCCCTTTACTCGCAAAATGGTACAACATCGCATTACCGATATTCTGTGTCTCGTAGTAATACTTTTGCACTCCATCGTTCCTATATTTTGCCGCTTTCTGCTTGACAAAATTCTTCAGCATCGGCCTGATCCAAGCAGGCTCCCCTGCAAAATTCACCACGATCTCTGAGAGCGTTCGTGTCATCTGCTGCAGAAACAACGTGTCAGGTAGTGTCCTCACGCATACTTTCTGATAGTTAATATGTGATATTATAAGGCTGTCAAAAGTGAAATCCAAGCTCACGCGTCCCTGTTGGTCACTGAATGTGCTTTTCACTTTCCCTTGGCAAATTGTGTAGACACTGGCCCTGCTTACAGGAATGTCATTTATTTTATCCCACAGCACAAAAAGCCTCTGCGCGAATAAATGCGCAGATAAAAACAGGCAAACAATGATGATAGAAATTCTTTTATTCATTTTATTTATCAAATCACTTCTGTCCAAAACAATTTTCCTCAAAAGTCAATAGACCATTTATGGCATAGAGTTCCTTATCTCCAGCACTCGCTTGTAACATCGGTTCAAGTGCTCTATCCAATTCGTGGTGTAGATCATTCGCCTATACTAAGAATAGATAAGTGAAGTAGACTGCGTTGCGCTCATGCTTTAAGCGTTTGATACTCGGATAGCGACTGCCCCAACGTTTGGTAAAGATAGTCAATTTATCGTAACCATGCGCACATATGCAAGAAGAATCTTCCATTTCGAAGAGTTCATTGAGTTCTCGGCTCATCTGTAGCTTGTATTTATAACTCACTGCAACGAGCGCATTCCGCTTGAAATGATCCACACAGAACTGGTGTCGAGCAAAAGGAAAGGTCGAGCACACGGTGTTCTCTATTCCGGTATGTCAGAGAATTAATAATTTTGCTCATCAGAGAGCAATACCCAGACTCTCTTTAAGTCTCTTTGGAAATATTTCCAAAATTTGTAAATGTGTAAGGTCCTTTGTCTTTTATTTTTTTTAATAATTACAAAGATAAGACTTTAATGGGATCTTACACACTTTTTTTAGGACAGTATTGTTTTAAGAGAAAATGAAAAGCCCATAGGAGCAGCATGTTTCCTATGGGCTTGCTCGATTTATCCCAAATCAGTCGTTAGGATTTTCGATATTTGCAATATTCTTTTAGTCTATTTTCATTTAACTTCGAGGGCGTTTAGCGGGCTAAACAACCAAGAAGTTGGAGGAAAAGAGGCAAAAGAAGATGCAAAGATGAAGAATAGCATAGTGCAAATAAAGAAAGAGGGACATCTCGCGTCCTAATGACAGATTTGGGTTTATTGTCTGTCCCGACTTTATAGTTCCTCCGTTTCGGTCTGCCTTTAACAGCCTACGTTCAGCACGTCAGAGCACGAAGTCAAAGCCTATCTTCAAGTTCAGCGAGGGCATTATCTTGCCGTCGATATAATGCGTGGTGACATTAACTCCTACTGTCGGACCGTTTAATTCCTTCTCAATGCCTACCACGGCGGCGGCAGAGAATCCCTTAAAAGTGTCCCCTTCTATTTCATCCACCACCTTCTGTTTGGGGTTGCCAATGGTTTCTATGGAACCCCAGCCGCCAAGCAGCTGAGCAGTGGCACGCAGTCCGTCGGAGAGAGTGTGCGCATATCCAGGACCGATGCCAAACAAAATTGCATAGCGATCGTGCTGTATCTTTGCCGGTTCACTGGCATAGAAGCCGTCGTAGAGACCTCTGCTGAAACCGCCGTGAATGATTGTGCCGAGAAACCACTTATCATTGAGGATCAGACGACCGCCCAAATTGTAGTCCCAACCTATCTTTTTCGTCATCGATGGGAAATATTGCATTCCGCCGGTCAGGTCGATATGAATGATCTGAGCCTTCAGTTCGCTGCTGAAAAACACTGCCGCCGCAAACAGCAGCGACAGTCTTATCTTTCTTAATGATATGTGAGTAGTCATAACATCAATTCGGTCTGCGGCATGTGCCTACCGATTAGGATTATACTCTTGGGCTATTGTTTCGTATTCGAGCGGATTTATCTCCGCGTCTTTCAGCTTCTTGCAGAGCACCGGGTCGTCGCTCAGGTATTCTTGGAAACGCTCTTTCGCATCACGTTTGCTATGGCCGGTATTAAAAATTCCGTAAGGAACAGTTTCGCCTTTCTTCAGTGCAAAGTACATGATGTCGCCTCCCTTTACGCTTGTTATCTTCAGTACGCCGTTCGAAGGAATGGAATAATTGAAGCTGCAGCCATAAATTTTGAGATAGGGACCGCTCGTAAGCAATGCCATCCATAGTGGTTTGCGCACTTTTTTAGGATTTGTTAACTTGTGGGATGGCAGATACTGGAGAACGTGCTTTATGTCTGTGTGGGTCTTTTTCCAAACTACCAGCTCCTTGATGTTCTCACAATTAAGCACCGTCTTCTGTTTGTCGGCGGTCACGATGGTGAGTTTCTTAGTGTTGGCATTAGGCATCTCCACCCTGCCAGTGAGTACTTTGCCGTCGGTGGTGGTAATGCGTCCTTCCTCTTTGTCGGTGATGTCCTTCACAATACTGTAGATTTCGCAGCCGGAGAACATGAAAACGGTAACCAAGGCAAACAATAATAATGCTGACTTTTTCATAATTTCAAATGTTTATATATTGTTTTTATTCTTTCATTTTATCCCAAATCAGTCGTTAGGATTTTCTATGTTTGTAGGATCCTTTTAGCCTATTTTCGTTTAACCCAAATCACCACACATAGGCAACGCCTGCAGTGATGAGGACGCGACTGAAGTCGCTAACGTAGTGATACTTCGCTTCGCCGAAGACTTTCAGCGACTCGTTGATGTAGTATTCGCAGCCTGCACCTGCATTTAAGTATATTTTGCCTTCCGTTTCATCGGCATCGCTTGGGTCAGCTCCTGGTATTTTCAACAGGTCGGGATATTTTCCTTTCACATTCAAAATGGAATACCCCATGCCGGCAATGGGATAAACGCCCAGCTTCTTGGTGAGAGGGAAGACATAATGGAAGTCGGTTCCGAACTCGATAATGCTCAGGCTGTTGTTACGCAGGAAATAGTTGCCGTTGACATTTGCCCTGAATTGATCGCCAAAAAATTTCTGTATACTCAGTCCCACGCCTGCATTTGTGTAGTCGCTGCTAACTCCGAGGTTAGCCGTGGCACCAATAGAGAATGTTCCGAAGTCGACTTTCAGCTGGGCATTTGCCGGCATGTATGTCGAAAGAATTAACAGAGAGAATAATAAAAACTTCTTCATAATTTAGTAATTTAATAATTTAAGCATATAGAAAAATATAAATTTTGGTCACACAGATGACGAAAAAGGCATGTAAGTGGCGATTACTTTAAAATACAGACGCTTACACGCTGTTTGTCTATGTCGCCATTACCTTGATTCATAGTTTATAGTTTTATTCATGTAAAGGTAATTTTTTTTCTCTAAATAAGCAATACTCTTCTCCTTTTTTTTGAATAAAATCCAAAAATTATTTACTTTTGAGTGCGGCGAGAGGGAAGAGGGTGTTTTGGAAATTTGCTTGTTCGGTATATCAGCAAAAAGCTTTCAGGTCATAGACTTGCTTTTTGCCAGCAGTGAAGAGTAAAGAAATATCACAGGAAATTTGTGTTTTGAAAAATTGAGAAATAGAGAAGAATAAGGGCAATTTTTAGCTCTTGGATGGACGAATTTTAGCTCGCGCTTTCCAAAAAAATAGTTCTTAGGCTGCCAAAACTTGGTTCTTGCTTCCCGCGAGCATAGTCTTTGTCAACCATTAAACAACCATCAAGTGCAAATTTAAGAAATAGGTTCATAAAATATCTGTTTGGATGTTTTGAAGTATAACGTTTTATTTTTTTTTGCTTTTTTTATTTGCATTACCTCCCTCGTGACTTCGTAAACTCTATCTTGAGGCAATCTTCCTGTCATTTTGATGTGCGCCACATCGTGATGCATGTTTTTGTGATGCGAAAATAAACTGTTGAAAATAGCTGACAAACATGCCTTTAATTTTTGCGTATTTACAACTCGTTGGGTGAAAGCTCCCAAATATGCGATTTTTGTCAATGTTTAGTAAATTGCTGTTTTATAGATAAATATGAGTTTTTCGATGTAAAAGGGTGGATAAAAGAAAGAATTAATAGTGCCATTAGTGCTTATTCGCCATGCGTTTAGTGCCTATCCGTTGGACGATCAAGTCCGAAACGACGCCCCTTTACGGCTCAAACGCGGCGCCAATAGACTTTAATCGCAAAGCGCGCATGCTGTGATGATTGGTGCGGTCGCAAAAAATGGCCCGTCGTCTCATCATTCCGCTTCTAACAGGGCATGTGTCGACCCTCTTGTTTTTGTGATTTTTTCATGACACAAGAAAACGAGGCTCACTTCTTCTTGCAATAGTTCTGAATTGTATAAGCTTTTGGTTGTGCCTTTCCAGCCCATCAACATCACAGGGACTGCGACGGAGAGGAAAAGGGAAAAACGTTGGGATGACAAAATTAATCATTTTTATCAAAAGACATTTGGCGTAACCTATATTTTATAGTAGATTTGCGATATTAATCAAACCCCAAGACGAGCAATGGCACATTTCATTTCTAAAGACGTATTCCAACACTGGAAAGAAGGTTTGCAAAGCATTGTGCAGAGATTTCCGCTAACCCTGTTTTTCACCATTGCCTCATGCCTATCGCTGATGTACCTCAATCACGATTTGAGCAATGGCGGAGAGATGAAAGGCTTCGAATTCTTCCTCATGTTCTATCCACTCACGGCCACCGTTTTGTCTTTGACACTCCACCTATGGACGGAGAACATGTGTCAGCGGCTCAAAAAATGGGGATGGCAAGGTGCCATACATGCCATTTGGCTGGCTCTGTGTATCTATTGGGCCACTGAATACGAACTGTCCATCGGGCAAAGCATCGCCGCCGGCACATGCGTAGGCGCGATGCTCGTGGGCTGGTTCACACTGCCTTTCGCGCAACAAGCGAGCGACCGTCCAGCCATTAATTTCCTCATCAGGCTCATGGGAAGCGGCATCATCGCCGCTCTCACGTCCCTTGTTCTCTTCTTGGGTATCTTGTTACTGATACAGTCGTTCAAGTATCTGTTTAACATGGACATAGAGAAAACTCTCTATACCGACTCGGCTATCGTGTGTTTCACGCTGGTGGCTCCGTTGTTATTCATGTTCCAGTTGCCGAAAGGCGAACAAAAATACAATCAATACAACTGGCTGCAACACAAATTTGGCAACGGCATCATCCACTACCTGCTCATTCCGCTACACTTAGCTTACGTCATCACACTTTATCTATACGCTGTAAAGATACTCGTTACATGGGAATTGCCCAACGGATGGGTTTCTACATTGGTTTCGGTGCTCATGTTACTCACCGTCATCATTCTGTTCTTGCTCTATCCTATTCACCAGCAAGACCAAGTAAAGCCGGTAGACCGTATGGCGGTTCGCTATCTTCCCATCATCGTACTGCCGTTACTGGTGCTGATGTCGGTAGGCATTGGCCGCCGTTTCTCCGACTATGGTGTGACGATACAGCGTCTGTACCTGCTGTTGTTCAACCTTTGGTGCTACGCTGTCTGCATAGGTCTCATCGTCTGTCGGTCGCGCAAGGTGATGTGGGTGGCATGGAGTTTTGTCGCCATCCTGTTGCTGGTGTCTGTGTTTCCAGTAAACATTTCAAGTTATACCCACAACCATTTGCAAAAACAGGTACGCGAATTGTTGGCCAAGCACAACATGTCCAAGTTTCCGATAAGCTGTAAAACGTATACAACATTATTGAAACAGGTAGGATACCAACAAGCGAAAAGCCTTGCGGGTAAGCTGAACTACCTGAACAGCAGATACGGCAGACAAGCCATTGAGGACATCATCAACCCCGAGTATCTCCTCACCGACTATCAAGTAGAAGAGATGTACGGGCAGCCAATGGCAGGTAGCTCTTCGACATCCATACCCGAAAACAGGCTCATCAGCGACGAACACGAAGAAAAAATCCTGTTGCCCATTCCGCCGGGTTACCGTTATTTTCAGAACATCGATCAATATCCTCCGGGGAAAGACGTTAAAGTTGAGGGCGACAAACTACTTGTGACCATGAAATATCAACTGAATGGTAAAACACTGACAGACCATTACCAAATGAGTTTGACGGAGATTGAACGAAAGGTAAATGGCAAAGGTAAGTTCTGCATGACTGCCACCGGCAAACAGACACAGCTTGTCATCACTTACCTGTACCTATCCTATGGCGAAGACTTTGTCGACATGCAATGGCAAGGTACGGTCTTCGTGAAATAGCGCACGGCAATGGTCATGGAATGTGCCTAACCAAGTCAGCCTCAAGGATGCTTCCACGGGTGTGAGCGGCGCTTCATGTTGTTGATTGAGGGTTCGTCAATATTGGATTCTAATGGGTAACATTACTAAGGAGTCTGGTAGAATTTTGAATCAAATTAAACCAGAAATATTCTGAGTAACTTATTCTAAGTAAACGTTTACACCATCATTGCGGCCCATGATGTAATCTGGCATTGTCATGCCATCTCTGATAAAGTCAGTTGCTAATAGTGGTTTGTCGTTTTTTATTTCTGATAACTTAAAACTATCGCCTACTATAAGTTGGCTATTCTCTGAGGCAATAACAATTACCCTACGCGATCCTTGATTCTGTATTTTGATTTTGCGATTGGGATTCCACTGTATATACAATGTGTCACCTATCTTTGTTTTGGTCAAGACATCATCTATATTTGATAGAAAGCCTGATGTTTGTTTTGCAAGTGTTGATTGGAATTTTCTAAATGTATCCCAGTCTTTGTAACCAATAAAGTGCGCTAAGATAGTTAAAGTCTGCTGGCTTGGTTCATGGCTTGAGTTGATATATTTGTACAATCTCTTTATTGTTGATATACTTAAAGATTCATAGCCCTTACCCTCTTTACTTATTTGTAATGAAAGGTATTGGAAATCTGTTGGTGTCCTAAGTGTCCTACCTATTTTACGCTCAACTTCAGCGAGCAGAGTTGATATTAATTGTTGTTTGTCCATATTCTTTACAAAAATACATAAAATAAATAGTTTACCATTCTTAAACTTATTATTTGAACCAACTTGAACCATAAATTATTGTTTGTGGAAGATTTTCTATCATATCTTTGCAAAGATGTTTTGAATAAACGAAATGAGGAATATCCACACTCTTTTCTTTGAAAATTATTGTTTGTTATACAAATATTATATATATTTGCAAATGAATAGTCACAAGAAGTGCTTGTGTTCCCGTTCGGATATCGAAGTTCAAAAAGTAGAATCTGGTAAATTCAAACTAATAACATTGAACAAAGATATGTCTGGGCGAGTTCACACCTACATAGGGTGTGGATTCCTCTTTCATGTTTTCTTTGTTATTGGGTTTTACCAGAGCCTTACTTTGAGAAAGTGTGGATTAGGGTCCACACCTCATTTATTATTCGGGCATAGCTGAAAATCATGATAGCATACTATTTAACTCTTTATTAATAATTATCATCAAATTAAAGCTATGAATGAACTGAGTTTGAAAAATGCCATTCAGAAGTATTTATCGTCTGGTAAAAAAATTAGCAAGAACGTTTATGTTGGTGACGCCATAACGTCAGAATTAATTGAAAAACATTGCAACCGTTATGCTGATGGTTGTCAAAACGAGCGACCTCTCCTTATCGTAAATGATAAGATTCCTGGGTCATTTAAAGGGTATGGCTGGTCTGGATTAATGATTACGGATAAGACTTTGTACTATAAATGTGTGAAGGATTCTTTCTTGAGTGGCTTGGTTGCCTTATCCGAAAAAGGTTCTCTCCCATTATCAGAAGTGTCCTCACTGGCCATTGGCCATCATGATCATGCCTTCGGAACGGCCTATTTAGGTCATCAACTAATTATCAATGGCGAAGTTGTTGGTTTGTTACGTATGGGTGGCTCTATGTCTTTTGATGAAACAGCTATCGAAGAGTTGGGGGCAATATTTCAATCTGCACTTGAAGGACAATAATCATTTTACCTATGAATAGAATATCTATCCCAAATCACTGTATGTTTTTCATTCTTGTCTTGTTGTCTGCTCTATTCTCTTCATGTGACGACGATAGACTGTCAGAGGCCATTCAAGGAACTTGGAACACACAATATAATTTAACCTCCAATGACCAGAGTGTTGATAGTGTAAATGAGACTTTGGTATTCAAAAAGGGAAATAATGATGACACATCCGGAACCTTGGTTGAAACTAAAAGATATATATCTAAAAATTACGAATATGGGGACGACACCTACGATTATGTTTTAGATTCTTATGTTGAGGGGAAATGGGAAATTATAGCAGGCGACCTATATGTCAGCTATGATGTCTCCACGCTTCGGGTCGCAGTCGAGGAAAAGAGCCTAAAAGTTCATTACTCTCCTTATGAAGTGCTCAGTAGTGATCTTTTAGATTTGGTGGCAGAAAAAAATGAGTTGGAAAAGCAAATTCAGAAAAGCTGTTACTCTGACATGTTCAATTATTATCACTGCAAGAAAGATGAATCCTATCAATATTCTGATCTGGAGATAAATGGTAATAGTATGTCTTTTAAAGACAGTGAACAGGAAGAATACCATTATTATAAACAAAACTAATAGCAATTAAAGGCTCTATTATTTAATTCTTATTCTAAAGAGTTCTGTCTTGATAGAACTATGCAATGTTACTTTCTTGATGGGGCTCTCATAATAGTTCAAGTGAGTCTTAAAAATATATACTGAAAACGTATGGTCGAAAATTTAAAACAATGCCCTTTTTGTGGTGAATATATCATAGAATCGGCGAAGAAGTGCAAGCATTGCAAGCAATGGCTTATACCTAAGCCAGGCGTTAGCCCAACAGTATCGGCGCAGAGGCCTGGGCCAACGCCTAAACCTAATGACACTGAGGACACTGAGCCAAGGGTTTTAAGTGAAGATATTAAGGGAATCGCGCAAATATCATTCTTCATAGCCATAACTGGCGCATTGCTCTATTCTTTAGCGGTTTGTCCTTACATCTCAAGAGATTTACATGGAGGGGGGAAGTTTAGATTCGTTTTCTTTGTGCTTTCCTTAGTCCAATCAATCGGTATCAATGCGACGATAGCGTCAATTATAGAAGCGGTTGGCGCCGTAGGACTTTGGTACGGGGTCATGAAGCGTCTTGAGATAATCGGTCGCCCACAGACTGTTTTTGTCATTCTGTCCATAGCGCTATCCTTGTTTGGAATTATCGAAGATGTTGAAGTTGTGGATGTCTTGATACTGATCTTTAGCCTGATAGAAGTAGCCTTTAGTATCGTGCTGATTACTAAGTATGAAGGCAGCATCAAGAAACTTGGCATAGTGTTGCTGGCATCCATTGTGTTCGGTGTAACATCTTTAGTTATAGTTGCTTTTATGGTTGAAGACGAGGAAGTATATAAGTTCTTTTTCGCATTAATTTCATTCGGTTTTAGCTGGTTGCAATATAAATATATGCGGGACGCTATTAAATATGAAACATATTAATCCTAATCAAAATAATTTAATTATGAAAAAACTAAGTATTCTGTCAATTGCAATTATTGCATCGCTAACAATTGTCTCATGTAATTCTAAGAAGACTAATTCTGCCAAAGGGGTTGACACTGTCCAAGCCTCTGCTGAAACGGAAGCACAGTCGGCTGGGATAGCTGGTATCTATACTTCCACAGGGGATTTTGAAGGCTGGCACTGTGTGCTGGATGAAGATGGAACCGGTATGGAGTCTGCCGTCTATAGTAATGGGGATCAAGAGATTGATATTCCATTTAAGTGGAAAATATCAGATGGTAAGATAATCTTTACTTTCGATACCGACGGCGCCTCTGTAACCAATCAAGACGCAAAGTATGAGGAAATTGTCAATGCTGCTATGCAAGGTTATTCGGAGCCAAGAGAATGTAATATTAAGGTAGAAGGCAAAAATGTGACGATAGATGGTGAAGGTATCTATCCTACCTACGAACTGAATGTCTTGGGAGACGAGTAACCAGTCTTCAAAATCCATAACTACGCTTCAGTACTTCCTGCCCACAATTAAACGATGTAGGGCGGAAGTCTGAGGCTTATACGAATTATATAGAATATGGAAGAAACAAAAATTTGTCCATACTGTGGCTCTGAAATTCTGGCAACAGCAAAAAAATGCAAGCATTGTGGAAACTGGCTTGAGAAGAAGTGCCCTGCCTGCGACGAATGGGTTAACATTGATGCGAAAAAATGCAAGCATTGCGGAACTTGGTTTAGTTACAAAGACAGGAAAGCCTACGACATAAAGACTGGCGCCCTCGCCCCTCAGCCTGCTTCTGTTCCTGCAGATGATGATGACGAAGGCAATGAGACTTTAGAAGAAGTTGTTGAAGGCTATTCTTCCATAACGGGCTGTTTGTTGTCGGCCGAATCCTTGCTGTTAGGCGGTTTGTTATGGTACGTCTATGATTGGAAATGGTGGCAAGCTCTGATAGCTTACTTTATATTTACGATCCTGATGAGTTTTCAGATACTTAGAATCGTTTATTGTCTGGGCGCTATCGCCACATGGTTTTGTATTGGCTATGCAGTTTATGACATGACAGGTGGACTTGTTGCCGGCGTCGTTGCCTTGTTATTCCATTTACCGGCGTTCCACAGTAAATTTGACGAATTATGAACAGTACCAAAAGATGTCCCTATTGCGGAGAGGAAATTCTTGCGACGGCTAAAAAATGCAAGCATTGTGGAGAATGGCTGATTAAGGATGTTGTCATATCTCAGCCTAACCCTAACACAGAACCAGTAACACCTGAGCCGGTGTATGAAGAAACAGAATCTGATGAAATGGATCCTGAGGTGAAGAATATGATTACCAGTTTCTTTGCAAAAGCATTCTGGATAGTTGTTTTTTTAATCATTGCACATTTTACAATACCTAATGAGGCTAGACTCTATAACAAAGTTTTAGACGGAGTTCATGAAGCTGTACAAGACGAGGTTGCCTCCTGGGGCGATTTACTCATTCCAGGGTTAGGAACATTAGGCGCCATGGCATTAGATACAGAAACGATTAATGACGGTATAGATAAAACCTTCAATCAATATAATACCATTAACATAGAGAAGCATTGGTTCTGGAATACGGTCTCTATAGTGAATAATCAACATCCTGATGGTATAGATGTCGGTTTTGGCGTATTAGGAATGACTTTCGCAAGTGTAGATTGGGATGACTTCATGCTCACAAAAGATGGCGGAAAGGAGTTCTATGACAAACTATTAAATAATTAACAATTCTAAATCAATACTTTCAAAATGAATGATAAGACTAAGACATGTCCCTATTGTGGTGAAGAAATAAAAGCCGTCGCCAAGAAATGTAGATATTGCGGAGAATGGCTTACGGAGAAAGCGGAAAAGGAAGAACCGGTAAAGATGATACCCTGTCCGGCTTGTTCTGAACTTATTCCGGAGAATACAACGGTCTGTCCACATTGCAACGAACCCTTGCAGAATGGCACGACCATCTCTCACGAGTGGGAAGAACAGCAAGGACAACCATCCCCTGATACCAAGTCTACCCCAATTGTCATGGACGAACATGAGGGTACAGAGAGAAATGTCACGACATCCACTTCACAGCCGACACCTGTCACCGGCACTCTTCTTTCACCTGATGATACGAACAACACCGATGATGATACAGATCTTAATGATGACATCAAGGAAGGATATTTCAACAACTACTTTGTTAAGCAGTTCATAGGGAGGTATCTTGATTTCAGCTCTACCATAGGTCGTGAGCGTTTCTGGTTAGCGTACTTATACTACATGCTCGTATTGATAGGGGCTGTTGCAGTAGATATAATCTTAGGTGATTGGTTCTTCGTCATCACAAGTATAGTTTCATTAGTACTTGCCATCCCGTCAATCGCTTTGCAGGTTCGCAGATTGCACTCTATCAACAAGAGTGGGTGGTGGATCTTGATAAGTGTCATTCCGGTGATTGGAGCGATATGGCTTCTCGTCCTATATTGTAAGAAAGAAGAAATAACGAATGAAGAAGACCGAAATTTCGTGGTACGATCCAATACAGATCTCATTTTTTGGATAGTCATGGCAATATTAATTTTCTTTAGTGCTTTAAGAATAGAAGGTATGATTAACCGTAACGGAACAACGCTATTGGATATCATGTCTACAGACCCAAATAATACAGAAGCATCAGATTCCCTTGCATTAGTAGATTCCGTTGCCATTTCTGATGACACATATGACATGAGTGCATCTGAAATGAAAGATGATGTTAAACGAGCAGTATTGGAAATGTATAAGAGTGATTTCAATGCTCTCGGCCAATCTGAAGTCATCAACGCTTATAGTACCGATATTCTGAAGGAGCTTTGGAACAGAGTAATGGAGTACGATAGGATCTACCATCAACACGAGTGTGGCTTCATCGATTATGATATTTTCACGCAAGCTCAAGACTGGTTCCCCGATATACGAGCGGAAGTGGAAAACGTAGAGCTAAGTCAAGACTCTAATGGTGATAACGTCGCGCAGGTTCGGGTAAGAATTATTGATCCGGCATATAAAAATTCTGATCGAATAGCTCATGTCACCATGATACAGGAAAATTCTATCTGGAAAATGGACGACATCGGAACAGAGGGAATGCCATCGCTTACAGCCAGTTTACGTCAATACCTAAATGATGACCCGAACATGGCTGAGTAAGGGACGGATGGGCCAGAAAGGCATATCTCGATATAATGCCAATTAGGGTCAAATATTTGATATCAATTAACAGAATATTTCTCATTTGTAAAACTATTCAGCGATAGTAAAAACCACTTTACCTCTATCTTTTATTTCCCGCAAAACATCCCTCAAAAACCTTTAAAAAAAAGCGGTATATATTCTTGCATATTAGATATATTTTCGCACCTTTATACCTGTCAAAGAGTAAGTTGCGGACTTGTCGAAAGTGTTGCAAGACATGATGGAAGAGATACGGTTCATGCGCATTATCTCAGTCAGCAGTGTACTGAGATAGCAAGACTATATAGTAACACAGAATCCTTAAACCAGCAAATACGCAAGAAAAACGTAAGCTTCCAACATTATTTCACGCGTTTAGGCTAAAAAGAAGGTGTAGGCAAATATAGGATTTTAATTTCCCAATAGAATACCCGAACGCTTTTTTCTTTGGCGTTTCCGTGTAAACTTTTTGAGTAGCAGCACACTTCTTATTGGAATTAGCGCATTGTACAAAGGTACGCCTTTTCTATTTGCGTCACCCTAAGTCACCCTACAAAATGATATAACTAGCAGATTTTCAATGTGTGCTATATGATAGCACAGTAAAATGATGAAGTCAGGTGATGTGCACCACATCGTGAAGCACGTTTTCATGACGCGAAAATAAACTGTTGAAAATAGCTGACAAACATGCCTTTAATTTTCGCGTATTTACAACTGGTTGGGTGGAAGCTCCCAAATATGCGATTTTCGTCAATGTTTAGTAAATCGTTGTTTTATAGATAGATACGAGTTTTTTAATATAAAAGGGTGAATAAAAGAAAGAATTAATAGTGCCATTAGTGCTTATTCGCCATGCGTTTAGTACCTATTCGTTGGACGATCAAGGCCGAAACGACGTCCCTTTACGGCTCAAACGCGGTGCCAATAGACTTTAATCGCAAAGCGCGCATGCTGTGATGATTGGCGCAGACGCAAAAAATGGCGCGTCGTCTCATCATTCCGCTTCTAACAGGACATGTGTCGACCCACTTGTTTTTGTGATTTTTTCATGACACAATAAAACGAGGCTCGCTTTTTCTTGCATGTTCATTTATGCGGCTCTCTTCGTTTTTATTCTGCCTTGAGCGCCATAATTTCCTATCCGCTCGTTGAGCCACGCGCGATAGTCTTTATTTTATAGTATCGTCAGCAATGCCTCTGTTTGTTCTTTCTTTTAATTTTTTTTGCTTGAACAAGTCTGTTTCCCGACATTTCTTCATATATTTGCACAAAGAAGTTACGAAAAGAGTGTAATTTATTGGAAATGAGCGTAGGTTAATTGCTC
>ERZ1673752.670-NODE-670-length-56524-cov-6.081461_pt1 | contig 56524 bp, 44 predicted proteins | sample MGYA00580195_ERZ1673752 | MGnify/ENA primary metagenome ERZ1673752 (study PRJEB41218, sample SAMN15661744) | gut metagenome | host: Homo sapiens | place: Canada: London | collected 2015-08-20/2019-03-30 | study: EMG produced TPA metagenomics assembly of...
TGAGCTTTTTGCGTTCCTCTAAGGAGGCCAAGAGATAGTTCTTGCCGGGTAAAAATTTTAGATCTTCTGTGACAGTTCCCCAATGAATCCGACGATAGAAGCGTTTACCAGTATCGGGATCAATGCAAGCTGGTTGCGTGCTGGCGTAGCGGTAATTGGAATAGGCATGTATGGAGACTTTATATGAACTTGAGGGATCAATAGGTCTAGGCATAAGGAATTCTCCTCTCAATAATAGTCTAATTATACTACACTCTAAAAAAGAAGTCAAGCATTACACAAAAAAAATAAGCCCTCCATTGAGGGCTTTTCAGGTGATAAAAATACAGAAATGTAGTTTCTGGGACAAACGGGTGCAAAAGTCAGAAAACTAAGGGCCAAACGCCTCCACAAGAATGAGCTTTTAGCTGTCGATTCAACGTGCTGTTCTACCTATGGATCCTCCTTAGCTGATATCCGCTACGGGAAGAACAAAGAGCATCTTCCCCTACTGCAGAGATTAGAGGTCATTGTCTATACCCTAGAAGGCCATATGCCTGTCTACTACCGCTCTTTCCTTGGAACTTACTTTGCGCCGATCGCAGATGTCCTAGGGGAAATGCGCCCTATCCGGTATATAGAGCATCCCCATACCAAGCCATTGCTGACTCCATTTGTAGGAAAGCAACTTGAGGTCTGCGAAGCTTTTGACTTAGATGTCCCAGAAGGCTGCTCCCCATCCTACCCAGTCAGGCAGACCAGTAGGGGGAAATGTGGGCAGCCCAGAAAAAATCCTGTTATTCTTAATGCAGAATTAAGTTCCTAGTACAAACGGGCGCAAAAGTCAGATTCCTAAAGATGAAAATGCAAAAGAGAACATAAAAAAGGCCTATTGATATTTCTTCTTGAAAATATCAATAGATCTAAATATAATTATTTAATTGACGAGTATTAAGCTGGCCCTATATGATGGTTCAAATATATAATATTGAAATTTTCGTATTCACTCCTATATTTGGTATCAGTGAATAAAAATGTTTTACCAGTATTTTTAAATTCTTCAAATATTAATAATCTAATAGCAAAATCTATAGAAAATAAATTATTGTCGATTAAAATCACATCCTTACCTGATTGCAAAGCTCTGGCTATAGCAATCCTATCTATTTGTCCGCCTGATAGTTCATCACTAATTAGTTCTTTCCTATCCTTCAAATCATTTAATGTAAAACATTCTACAATTTCTCTATACCTATAAGGCTGACTGTCAGTAACTATATTATCATATAAATCTTCACTTAATACTGATGAATTTTTAAGAACCAAACAATATTCTCTATTACTAGCAAGCTCTTTTAAAATTCTGCTCTTCCCAGAACCATTCTCTCCAATTAGTACGTTTACTTTACCAAAACTAATTCTATTTAAAATGTTATCAACATTAAAACTAGATTTATCTTTGCATAAATTGAAGTTCAGCTTATCATTAAAGGAATCTAAACTCACTTTTAAATCATTATTTATGACAACAAATGTCGATACATATGTCGATAAGTCATTTATGATAAAACTATAGCTTATCAACAAAGCAAGGTCTCCTACAGAAAAGTTTCTAAAATATATTACTGCCAAGAGTATTGCTATCAAATTCAAATCTACTAAAGATTGGTTGATTGTATTTATCATAATATTGAAATAACTATACTTAAACTTATCGCTCTTATTTTTCATTAAACGTTTATTATAGATATCAAAATATTTATTCTCCAGAGATTCAATCCTTATTTTTCTGCATTCAGCTATAACATCTTGGTATATCTTTATAAGGTTAGTTTCATTGTTTCTGATAATCATACTTTTATCGTAAAGCTTATCTTTTAGAAAATTCAATATGAAAAATATAAGTATAGGAACTACTAGTATAACCATAGCTACATAAATATTTATTGAGGCAATTATAATAAACGCTATTATAGAGCCAACTACATTGCAAATTGTATCAACTCCATATGATATATATGATACAATTGAATTAATATCATTTTGAATAGTATCTATAAATCTTCGGCTATTAGAATCCGAAACTTTTCTAGATTCAAGGCATTTGCTAATGATTCTCTCATACATAACATTGGCCCACATATGTTGCGCCTTAATATCTATATCTGCTCCAAATTTTATAAGTGGAAATCTTAACAGAAAGATAATTGTATATAAAAAAACAATGATTAATAAATTATTATTTTGATTTGTGTCAAAATAAAGTTTGATTAGGTATGATAATAACAAAGGAATATTATGTGCTAAAAGCCAAATTAGCAAGTCTAATACAAAATATTTAGGATATTCTTTAATTAAAGTTTTTACATTAATTTTTTCCAAGATCAATCACCTCGTCTGCCATGGCAATAATTCTCTCCTCATGACTGATAATAACTATGATCTTATCAATATTATCAGCAAGCTTAAAGAAAGCATCACATTTGCCTTCGTCAATCCCCAAAAACGTCTCATCCATTATAATGATATCCTTATTTGAATTTAAAGCCTTAAGAAGATACAGACTCCTATATTCACCATTAGATAATCCATCCAATGGGGTGGCAAAATCCTTATTTGGAAGAAAAATATTTAGAGTTTTTATGGGGACTTGATTTTCACTAATCACATCAGCAATGATAGCTTCCTTAGATAATTCAATTTTTTGATCTATGTATTCTATCTTTTCACTAATAGATTCTTTCTTAAGCATCCTTATATCAATATCATTATATTTTATACTTCCATCTATTGGATCAAATAGCCTAACCATCAAGTTAATCAGTGTTGACTTACCCGATCCAGAGACTCCTCTTACAAGATATTTTTTCTTAGAGAAAGTGTAATTAAAATCTTTAAAAATTTCCTTCTCGGAATAGGAAAAACTTACGTTGGTAAATTCAATTTTTGATACTTTTTCACACAAATCATAATTCCCATATTCTAGTTTTCTAGAATTCAAATCTAAAAATCCAAATATTCTTTCTTTTACAATCCCTATATTAGGTAGAGTCTCTAATTGTAATCTTATCTCCATAATTGGATCTTCTATTAAATCAATATAATATATAAACAGATATAAGCTTCCCAAAGTTACTAGCTCATTGTTGATTAAAAATATACCTGATATCATCACAATTATCTTCATAGATGAAAACACAAAAATAGAACTAATCCAATACTCATAAGAAATATAGTTTGATACAACTTCGTAACTAAAGAATTTCAATATTGATTTTCTCAACCTGTTTATTAAATAAGTATCTTTATCAATGTATACAAACTCCTCCAATAAAGTAAAAGTCTCAGAGAATAGACTTATCATTCTATCATAAGTTTCCTTGGTATTTTTAACTTTGATTTTAGATTTTTCCTTAATTTTATTTAATAAGATTAAGAACGCTATAATCATCACAATAAATAAAAATGAAAAATAAGATAACTTATTAACTGATACAATAAAAATTCCAGAAAGAATTAAAATATTCTTAAATGTTATCGATAAAAAGTTTATATAAAAATCTATTAATGAGTCCACATCCTTATTTAAATTAATCAATTTTCCTTCATCTTCTCTAATAATATTTAGATAACTAATATCAAGTAACTTAGACATCATTGTTTTTTTGAGATCATACTCTAATGAATAATTTAGATAATTTTCCAACAACATATCAAAAATATTAAAAATCCCCTTAGCTATCATCAGTAATACAATCACTAAGAAAATATTTTTCAATCTATATATATTTGAAATATTATCTATAAATTTAGATATATAAATAGGATAAAACACCATTATTAAAGATATTAAAATAAGAAAAATACCATGAATAGCGATAATAAATTTTTTTCGTGAATCAATTTTCATAAATACCTCTTTAAATAATGAGCTGCTGCAAAACTATGATTGTATCGTATCATCACTAGAATCACAACATGAAATTTTCAGTCTCGTTTGATAACTTATTGAAATTTTTGTATGTGGTCTTTAGTTGAAATCTACAAATTCTTGATTCTGCAACAGTCCTTGTGTTTTTACTATGCCTTCTTAATTATTCTAATTTTCGCGACATTTTTTGTAGAAATGCTACCATTACATTTAGACATAAATTCACCTTCTTTAAATTTATTTATAAATAATATATATTATTATTTATCTGCTGATTATTTTCTATTCTTTCATCCAAGGCTGCCAGAATACTGGCAATCTTTACTTGTTCTCGTTTCAAGGAGGGAACCATGACTTTAACATTTCTCATTCGGCTGCCAGAGATTTCTTTAAAGGTCGTTCCGCTGCTCATATGTTGAATATGGGGGTATGGTACTTGAGCAAATAATACAAAAAGAGATAATCTGTATTTTCTCCTGGTACAATACTCTTAAAGCCCTGGCTGGTACACAAAGGATTAGCTGCGATCGCTACATAACCTATGGGGGCCCGTGAAGAAAACAAGATGGAATATTTGGGCATAAGCTGCGTTGAGCAGCTTGCATACCCCTCCTCTGTGATCATTTGGGATCCTTTCGAAATAAATCTTCCCTGAAAACCCGCTAGGTCTTTTGGTCTGATCCAGGCGATGGTACCTCCGGTATAGTATTCCGGCTTACGTGTTGATGGGGTTGCTCCTCCCACAACTTCTCCAAGGTCGCCCAAGCTACAAGATGTCCATTTACTCATAATTGCTCCTTTTACCTTAATAACTGCCGCTCAATACAAAGTCAATCACCCAATATACTTCTTATGCGCCATTTTGACATTGCTATCCTTAACCATCGCATATTGCAAGGTCGTGTCGATGCGCTGATGGCCGAGCAGATGCTGGACCTGCTCAATCGGCATCCCCTTGTCGATGGCCGTAGTGGCCAAGGTCCGCCGAAATTTATGTGGATGCACATGTGGAATGTCCAGCTTCCTGCCGAGGGCCCGGAGCCGATTCTCGATCCCCCCGATTTGGAGGCGATCGTGAGGGGCATGCAGGGTCACAAAGAGGGCTGGATTGCTATCAGTCCTACTCTGCAAATACTCCTGCAAATGTAGCTTTGTTCTAGCATCAAAATACACCATTCTTTCTTTATCGCCTTTTCCCAAGACAACGCATTCTCTTTCTGCAAAGTTAATGTCAGCCCGGTCGAGGCGAGCCATCTCTCCCACCCGCATCCCCGTCGAGGCCAACATATCAATCATAGCAAGGTCCCGGGGATGGCTACAATGGTCACGCATCCGCTCGAGTTGCTCATCTGTGTAGCTAGCTTTGAGCTTGGTAGCTGTCTTGATCTTGTGAATCCGCCGTACAGGGCTTTTGATGATATAATCTTCGTCCTCCAGCCAGGCAAAAAAACTGGATAGGATCCGCCGCATATTGTCGATCGTTACTCGACTAGATTGCCTCGCAGCTTGATATTGCGTCTTGGGGACTATATCGACATCTATGATATGACCCAGGCGGTGGAGGATGGTGCCACAAGGCCAGTGTCATGCCAACGCTTGAGAACATCCTTCAGCGGTTCATCCAAATAGGAATAAGCCTTATCTTTGATCCAGTCAGCTATGCCATAGGCAGCCTCTGCAATGCTGCCTGTAATAGCCGCAATAGTGTCGCTGTCACCCCCAAGGGAGATGGCATTGCGGATAGCATCCTCAAAGTCTGTACTTTCTAGAAATGCAATAATCGCTTGTGGTACCGTTTCCTGACAACTCACATGAAAGGTGTAAAGTGGACGAATCTCATCCAAGGACCGTGAGAGATTATAGCCGTATAGCTGTTCGATATGGTCCTTCAAGCGCCTTTTGCATGCTGCCGGATCATCGTTTATGGCCTGTTCGTCTTTGCCGTGGTAGCCTCCAAAGTAATACCGGGTCAGGAAAATGGCGTCAGCCGTTGCAACAGCGCCTTTAATCCCTTCCGGATGGTTGTGGGTAATCTTGGCGGAAAGCTCTGCCATGGCTCTGACTTCGGTTGGCACGATCCCAGTTCCTATAAATTCTTCATAATTGCCAAGCCATCCACAAGGCGAAACACGCATTGCCGAACCATTCCCATAGCTGTTATATGGTACATTGTCATCCGAGAAGAGCCACGTAAAAAACCTATCCCCATAGCCAACATCGGGATACATCTTACCATATTGCTTAAAGGCCGCAATGAAATCATCTTTCTTACCACCGTTCATGATTGCCTCAGCCACAGCACAAGTCATAACGCTATCATCCGTAAAGGCACAGTCATCCCGAAACAGGGGAAAATCCTTCGTTTTGATATTATCCCACTCATAGACAGAGCCTACAATATCCCCAATGATTGCTCCAAGCATGCCATACACCTCCTTTATCTTCGACCTAGGTATCTCAGGAATCATCCCTGCAATGCCGTTCCCTACAATTCCATTTGACACAATGCCGGTCCATATAATGCCGTTCCACACAATGCTGATCCACACAATGCTGCATGCGTCACATTAAAACGATCCTAACACGTCCCAGCTGAGAGGTCAACTTGCGCCTAACACCGTGCGTGATCCGGTGCCTAAGAAAAATATCAGAAAAATTGTCAGAAGCGCCATAGTTTTATCTGATAAATCGTCATTTTAATCACTATCATCTTAGATAATTCGGCGTTATCATATTTTATAGTTCAGAAAAATGTGTTATCCTAGGCTTATGTACGGATGGATTAGCCAATCTCTAAGCTAGGCCATTAGGTAATCTGTTCCCTGAACAGTTAGGTGATCTTTCTTTGAATCGTTAGGTGATCCGTCAGTTGATCTACTGGATCATCATCGACAATCTGAAGGGATCTGAAAGGATGGTGGCGATATGAAGCGTAAGGCGATGCAGGCTATGATCGATTGGAAAAATGATCCGGAGCGAAAGCCCCTGGTCCTGCGAGGAGCTAGGCAGGTGGGCAAAACCTGGTTGATGAAGGAGTTGGGGAGGATGGCCTATCAGAAGGTCGCTTACTTCAATTTCGACGAAGAGGATGAGTTGAAATCAATCTTTGTGGCTAATAAAAATCCTCAGCGGATCATTGAGCTCCTCTCGTTGATCTCCGGCGAAGCAATACTCCCCCAAAAGACCCTATTGATTTTTGATGAAATCCAGGAATGTCCCGAGGCGTTAAATACCCTCAAATACTTCAAGGAAAAGGCTAATGATTATCATGTGATAGCTGCTGGTAGCCTTTTGGGAACGCTCTTAGCGAGTCCGAAATCTTACCCTGTAGGAATGGTCAACCTGCTTGATCTCACCCCCCTATCCTTTGAGGAGTTTTTAGAAGCGACTGACCCTACCATCTACACCTACTACGAAAGTATTCAAAAAGACCAAATCATCGAGGATATCTTCCATCAACGCTTAACGGAGGCATATAACTACTACCTCATCATGGGCGGTATGCCAGAATGTGTCTCCCTTTGGGTTAAGTATAAGGATCCGGCTAGGGTGGACAAGTGCCAGCGGGAACTCATTGATATCTATGAAAATGATTTCTCCAAGCACAACGGTCAGGTCAATAGTGGGCGAATTCTCATGGTTTTTCGTAGTATCGTCTCCCAGCTGGCAAAGCCCAACGAAAAATTCATGTACGGAGCAGTCCGTGAAGGGGGGAGGGCCCGAGACTTTGAGGAAGCAATCGAATGGCTTGTCTCAGCAGGCATGCTTAACCGGGTCTACAATGTCTCTAAAATGGAGCATCCCCTCTCGGCCTTTGATAAGTTAGACCAGTTTAAACTTTTTGTCTTTGATACCGGTCTACTCAAACACATGGCCGGAATCGCTAACAGCGCCATCCTTCTAAAATCAGACTATCAGTTCAAAGGCCAGCTCACTGAAAACTACGTCCTCCAACAAATACTCCCGCAATTTTCCCAGTCACCCCGCTATTATGCGGATAAGAATAGCGAGATTGACTTTGTCCTCCAGCACGGAACGGAAATTATTCCCATCGAAGCCAAGGCCGGGGAAGACAAATCCGCTCCTTCCTTCAAGCGTTATATCGCTGTCCACCAACCAGTCCACGCCCTCCGCTTTTCAAAACGCAATTATCGTCAAGATGGCCCCCTGACAAATATTCCCCTCTACCTTGCTTGCAAAACCAAGGACCTCCTTTGAGGGCTGTTGATTGACATCTTCCCTCAAAAACGCCTAGAATAGGGGGATTGAGGAGGAGCTTGGAGCATGTCGGAAGATAGGCCTATACGAAAGCGTCGCCTTTCGTCCTTTCAGATTATTATTTTAAGTTTTGCAGGGGTGATCCTTCTGGGGGCCTTGGCCCTTATGTTGCCTATCGCAACGGTCGACCGGATTGTTACCCCCTTTAACGAGACCCTGTTTACTGCCACCTCGGCCGTTTGTGTCACTGGTTTGGTTGTTCAGGATACGGGTAGCTACTGGTCGGTATTTGGTCAGGCAATCATTTTGCTGTTGATCCAAATTGGCGGTTTAGGGGTCGTCACGGTCGCAGCTTCCTTTGCCCTATTATCAGGACGAAAGATTTCCCTGATGCAACGAAGTACCATGCAAGACGCCATCTCAGCCCCCCAGGTGGGAGGCATTGTCCGTCTCACCAAGTTTATCCTCCAGGGTACCTTCTTGGTCGAACTCATCGGAGCCATAGCCATGCTCCCAACTTTTATGAGGGACTTTGGCTGGTCGGGCCTATGGATGGCTGTTTTTCACGCCATCTCTGCCTTCTGCAACGCAGGCTTTGACCTTCTTGGGACCACGGGCAACCTTTTCCCCTCTTTGACAGCCTATGCCGCCAGTCCAACCGTAAATATCACTATCATGATGCTCATTGTTATCGGGGGCTTGGGCTTTTTGACCTGGGATGATTTGCTAAAGAATAAGTTCGATTTTCGAAGTTATCGGATGCAAAGTAAGGTCATTTTAGTCACAACGGCTTGTCTCCTTGTTTTCCCGGCTCTCTTTTTCTTCTTTGCAGACTTTGCCCATTTACCACTTAAGGAACGCCTTTTGGCTTCTTGTTTTCAATCCGTAACAACAAGAACGGCAGGCTTTAATACCGTTGACCTTGCTGCGATGTCGGGAGCTTCCCGGGGCTTATTTATTCTATTGATGCTCATCGGTGGCTCGCCCAGCTCCACCGCAGGGGGGATGAAAACGACCACCTTGGCCGTTTTGCTGGCCAATGCGGTGTCAACCTTCCGCCACAGGGAAAGTCCAGAATTTTTTGGGAGAAGGATAGATGATGCTGCTGTTAAAACGGCAGCCACCCTACTCACCCTCTATATCAGCTTACTTTTCACAGGTGGGGTATTTATTAGCGCCTATGAAAATCTTCCCCTCTCGACTTGCCTCTATGAGACGGCCTCAGCGGTCGGGACCGTAGGGCTTACCCTAGGTATTACATCTCAACTCCATCTGCCTTCCCAGCTTTTACTAATTGCTTTTATGTTCCTCGGTCGAGTGGGAGGCCTGACCCTGATCTACGCCGCCATTTCGCCGAAAAATATGGGGAACGCCAAATTGCCCCAGGAAAGAATCACCATTGGCTAAGACGAACGAATAGGAGAAAAAATCGATGAAGAATATACTTGTAATCGGGGCTGGCCGTTTTGGCCGCCATATCGCTATGAAACTCTCAGAGCTTGACCATCAGGTCATGGCCGTTGATATTGATGAGGATAGAGTCAACCAGATCCTTCCCTATGTCACCAATGCCCAAATTGGGGACAGCACGAACGAGGACTTTCTTAATTCTCTTGGGATTGGAAACTATGATGTTTGCTTTGTAACCATTAGTAACGATTTTCAGAATTCTCTTGAAACAACTTCTTTACTCAAAGAATTAGGGGCTCAAATGGTCATTTCCCGGGCTGAACGTGATGTCCAGGCTAAGTTTTTACTCCGCAACGGGGCTGATGACGTGGTCTATCCGGAGAAGCAGATGGCCGAATGGGCTGCCATCCGCTTCTCTTCGGACCACATTTTTGACTATATTGAAATTGACAAGGAACATGCCATTTTTGAGGTTCAAGTTCCGAAGGCTTGGTTAGGAAAAAGTATAGGCGAGCTAGGAATCCGCCATAAATTTGGTATCAATATTCTCGGCATTAAGCGAGATAGCCATACCGATGTGGCCATTACGCCAGATACGGTCATGACGGAGGACATTACCCTCCTAGCCTTAGGTGAATATAAAGCCCTACAAAAATGCTTCCGGATTTAACTTACTGGACGCTATGGATCCTATTGACGCTATTGATGATATTGCTGTATTGATGCTTTTGCACGATATTGGAGCATATTGGATTCTTTAATAAAAGGAATGCCATCCCTCTTATTGGATGAGGTAAGCTTCCAAAATTTCCCCTAAATACATGGTGTGGGCATCTTGGTTGGCCCCTGTATGATCTCCCGGAACGTCTTGTGGATAATAGCGGTCTTGTAAGTTTTGGGGGAGGTCTCTGAAATTAATATCGGCCTGGGTTAGGACCCGGCACTCTAGGGTCAGGGGATATTCCTTGATCCCGGGGGTTTTGTTCATAGAAGGAGGTACAAGGGTTAACCCTGCCTCCTTTTCTTTATCACAATCGTAGCCTGATAGCGTTCCACAAATCCGGATGATTTCAGGATCTCCCCCGTCAAGAGGCACGCTCAAGGTAAACTCTTGAGATGCATCTAGTTGAGACTTTGTGAAGCGACGCTGGCGGACATAGACAGCAAAAGTAGGAATTCCGAAGGTCACCCCGAGATTCCCCCAGCCGATCACCATGGAATTAAATTTCTTAGCTTGGGTATTCAATAAAATGCCAGGCCGGAAGGCTTCGTAGATGATTTGTGCATAATCTGAAAGCTTAATTTCTTTTTTTATATGGGTTCTCCTTATATTGAACTTAAATGTCATGCCGGATTTAATTGGCATAATTATAAAAAACGGCACTGAAGGATGTAAGTCTTTCAGTGCCGTTGCTTTGAACTTTAGGGGACAAAGAATATGCTCAAAGTCCCATTTATTTTCTTAAAAATATAGGTTCCACTGTAAATCATAGCAGTCTGACCGAATCAAACTGCGTTGATCCGACAGCAGAAAGCTTACTTCGAGATGGTATTTTCGACGGCGGAGACCATGCTCAGCACACCGCTGTTGCCTTCAAAGTAACTGACGTTGCTAATATTCCCTTCTTGGTCTAGGACGAGGATGCAAGGAACAAAAATAGCGTTGATGACCCGGAAGACGGAGTTGGCACCTGTATAGAAATACTTAGCCATCCGGTCGGCTAGGCCCTTAGAGACTAGGGTTTGATAGGTATCTCTGGCATTGCCAAAGGTCATGCCCTCGATCATGTTAAAGCTCGTTTTATCAATATTTACAAGCTGGTCCCAGCTGGCCTGGCAGGCAGGGCAGCTCGGATACCCTAAGGCAATAACGGTTGGACGCTCGCCATCAGTGATCTCACCAATGGTCTTGGTTGTGCCGTCCAGATTGGTCAGGCTGTAGTCATTCAGGTTGGTGCCGTAAATCTGACGAAGCTTAGGACCTAAGTCGTTGTTAGCAATGCCGTTGAACTCGCCTCTTCTGCGACGATCTTCATAGGACATGGTCTTGGCCTGGCTTCCGCCAGCTACCAATTCAAAGGACAGTTTGAAGGGCTCGGCCACGTACTTCTCGTTATCCACAAGAGTCATGGAAAGACCATAGATACCCTCTTCACTCTGTTGGTTGGTAGGAATAGCCTGGACGATCTGTCCTCTAGCATCCGTCTTGACGGTCTCTTCCTGACTTGAGCCATTCGGGTAGGTAACTGCTACCTTAACTTCATAGCCAGCCAAAGGCTTTCTTTGCTCGTCACGGAGGGTTACCACTGCCTTAGCGGTCTCACCAACGGTTAATTTGCTTTCTGCAAATTTTCCTTCGAAGAGAGCGGTCTCTTTTGTTGGACCAACGCTTCCACCGTTGAAGGTGAGGTCATAGAAATCAAGGAGGCCCTGAGCATCAAGAGCTGTAGCGATATTGACGATCCGGCCTTGCTCGTCCAGAAGGACGGTGTTCGGAGTGGTTAAGAAATCCATCCGAGCTGCCCAGATCTTCTGGTTGGCATCATAGTAGAGGTGAGGTGCAAGATTTTCGACATTTTGATCTTTCAGGACCTTATTGGTCTGATCAATCGTTGCTTGGACATCATCCTCTTCTACAGAAGTTACAATCTCGATGAAGTTATACTTGTCGTGAGGCAGAGTTGCCATGGCCTTCATCATATCAACACAGGGTCCACAGGCCGGGTAGCCAAAGACGATGACGGTCTTCTTATTGTGGTCGATGAGGTCAGCAATCTGATGATCTTTGGCCTGTCCATCCTTCACCGTATATTGGAGAAGGTTGTCCATGTAGCGTCTCTCGAGGACTTCATACTCTCTGGAGCTGGGCTTCAGGAGAGTAAACTGTCCGGCCGCTTTTCTCTCGGCGAATGACTGTCTAGCATCCTCACCGGCTACATTGACGTAGAAGTAGGCTAACCCTTGGCTTGAGGCATAATCCTTGTAGGTTCCTGTTACTTTAACCTCATACATGCCCTTATCGCTGGCCGATTTCGGCAAGGTGAAGCTGGTAGAGGCTTTGCCGGTATCACCGGCGGTTAATTCTGTAGTATAAACTTCATTGCCCTTGGTATCCAAGAGTTGAAGGTTCAGCTTGGCCTTGCGGATGTAGTTATCATCCAGGTCATTTGCTTGGATGTTAATCACAACATCGTCGCCCTTCTTATAATAATCCCGCTCCGTAGAAACAAGGATATCGAGGGCTTTATCGTACTCGGGGAAGACAGAGGGGCGATTTTCTTTCAGCCACTTGGTCATCCCACCTTCCATCCAATAGATGTATTTAAAGCCTTTGGCCTTCATCATCTCGGCCGTTGCGCCCGAGCGAACCTGAGTCCGGCAATAGAGCAAATAGACTTTATCCTTATCCAGGGTGTCGAGGTATTGGTCGTGGTCTGGTTGGTAATAGTCGTGATGGATGGCACCCTCGATGTGGGACTCTAAGTGCTCAGCCTTAGTCCGTACGTCAAAGATGACAAACTGATCGTTATTTTTATTCTCTTCGATGAGCTTTTGCCCCTCTTCCGTCGAAATCATTTTATAAATATTCTCGGTCGGCTTGACGGGTTCATCTGGCTTATCTGGCTCTTCTTTTTCTTCGCCAAAGACGACACTAAATTGGCCCTTGCCTACTCCATAGCGGGTATTGGCAGTTACATTGATATAGTAACGACCTTCAGCCATCGAAGCATCTGGTTGAATGTAAACGTAGGTCCGGCCATAGCCGTCTGTCTGTTTATCAAGGTTGGCTTCAAAGTTATTGGGGCCAGTTACTTGAATCTTGGTCGGCGCATAACTAAGGGCATAATTTTGAGCTGTACGAACATAGACGTAGATGTATGCCTTATCCTTGGCCGCATAGTTTTCTTTAGCTGCGTAGAAAGAGATCTTCGGCGCATAAAGATTAACTTTTTCTTTAATTTCAAAGCTAGTCTCTGCTGTAGCGTCCTGGTAGCCGTAACGTGAAGCTGTAATCCTAACGGTATACTTGCCAGCCTCTTGTCGGGCATCCGTATTGCAGCGATAGACTGAGGTACCATAATAGTTGGTTCTGAAGCTATCAGAGAAGACTTCCTTTTGGTTCTTGTCTAGGATAACGAGGTCAATGTCAGCGTAAGAAATCGCATAACGATTCAGGAAGGTACGAACATTGAAATCGAGTGACTCGCCAGCCGTGACGGAGGTCTTGGTCCCCTTGATGCTGACTTCAAAGCTAGGCTTATTGTCCTTCACTTCAAAGGTGAGTTGATCTTGTCCATCATCATAGGAATAACCAGTTGCCAGTAATTTCACCTGATAGGTACCAGCTTCCTGAAGATCAGAGCTGTACACGGTAAAGGTGGCATTGCCGTAAGTATCAGAATATTGAGAATTACGGATGGTTCGACCAGATGGGGTCGTAACGGTGAGGTAAACGGCTGCCCAACGGAGGTTACGGCCATACTTATCCTGGACGTTGCCCTTGATGGTCAGGTTCTGATTTTCACGAACGACGCTGGAAGAAACGGAGCCTTTAATGATTAGAGGATTCCCATCCAAGGGTTTCGTCGGCTCTGGCTCTGTTGGCATCGTTGTCTGTGTGGGCTGCGTAGGTTGGGTCGGTCTAGTGGGTTGGGTGGGGCGAGTCGGTCTCGTCGGCCGCGTAGGCTTTGTAGGCTGCGTAGGTTGGGTGGGTTGGGTAGGCTTGGTCGGTTGGGTCGGCTTGGTTGGCGTTTCTTTGGCTTTAACAGTAACGTTCAAGCTGGCCGTCACCTTAGATCCATCTGTCGCAGTGGCCTGGACGGTGGTCTTGCCAGGGGCCAAAGCCTTTAAGACGCCCTCAGTAGAAACAGAAAGGATGGACGGATTTGCCACCTTCCAGCTGAGGGTACGGATGGTTGCATTCTTAGGTTCCAGGTTATATTCAACCTTGGCAGATTCTCCGACCGTAAGAGTCATAGGATCTTGCTTGAAGGTAATCGCTTTGACAGAAACCTTATCGGTAAGGGTAGAAGCTGGTACGGTCATAGCTTTCACGCAGACGTTGGCGTTGCGGTAGCTACGAGCCAGGTCGCCCCAAGATTTACCATCATAAGAATAATAGGATTGACCCTGACGAGCCGTGGCCCTTGAAGAATACCCATACTGGGGTGCCTCAATAGGAATCGGGCGATAATAGCCAGGTGTGGTCAACTTAATGATAGGAGCGAAGAAATCGCCTTTGTTAATCCGTTGCGGTTCAAATTCGATAGTGGTATAACCAGCGAATTCCAAATCGCCTTCTGCAACCTTAACTCTGTCATTGAAGCCATGGTTATCATCCAATTGGGTAGCAACGTAGACTTCATAGTGAGCGCCATTGGAAGGAACGAAGAAGCCCACTTCTTTGATCGCAATATCTTCTTGGGCCCGTCCAAAGACGTTGGCGAAATAAGCGGTCTGTCCGTTACCAATACTCCCGGTCATACCGAGTGGGTCATGGTACCAAAGGGACTTATTCTTATCAATATCCTTCAAGAGGAAGATGGCATTGCTATGGGCGATGACACTGTCATAATAAGAGACATGGTAATAACCATGCTCTCTACCCCAGTTCCGGCCCCAGCTGTTCTTAACGATCCAAGCGCCGTCTCCAGGTGGGTAATAGTTGAAGTTTCTCCGTGAGTAGTTGTCGTCCCAACCGACGATGGTTACGGCGTGGGTAGGATAACTACGGCCCCCATCATAGTGGGCCATGGTCCAGTTGTTCAGATATTGGGTAGAACCAGAGACTGTAGTATAGGCTGCACCATATTCCCGCAGAGCTCTCTTTAATACGTCACGATCCCGATCGGAATTAACATCTGGAATATAAAAGACTTGGTCCAGATCCTTTTGTCTTGGCATATTGGCCGGTGACCGGAAGTCGTAGGGACTGTAAGGTTCATCACTCTCAGCGACAGGGCCGCTCCAACGCGATAAATAAGCAGCGGACACTTGGCAAGTACCACCCTGATCTGGAGCCCAGTCAAAGCCGTGGGTATTTCTCATGTTCTTTTCAGAGAAATCCCATTCTTCTTGGGGTAAGAGGACGGATTCAGCCGAACCGAAAGTTGCAAATGACCAGCAAGATCCATTAGGACCCTGGTCCTTGACGGAAGTTACCCGACCTTCCTCGCGTAAATCAAAATGCGCAGGAAGCGGGTCATTTCCCATTCTTTGCAATAGAGGATTATTCTCTAAATAAGCGTAATTGCTGTTAACTTCAAAGGGGCCCTGGCGGACACCAATGATGTCCCCGTAACCATCTTCTGAATCTTCTTGGCCTTTGAAAGGCTGCTTGATGTCAACATTCGGATCAAATTTCGGGTTTACTGGAGATTTAACAAAGTCCAGGCCCTCAACAATCTCATCCGCCTTCGGCTGGAAGCCTTCCTCTTGAGCAGCAATGCCAGAGAAGGGCAGAAGGGTTGACAGAAGGAGAACTAAGCTTGTTAATAAAGCTAATCTTTTCTTGTTTTGAAACATATTCACACCTCTGTTTCTTATACAGATCCTTGCCTGACTACATTGGCTAAGTGGCCAGGAGGATCTTAGGGTACTGCTATCGTCACCGGTTCTTCTGGTGAACGCAAACTAATGATTGATATCGCATTCCGTTTTCTCTGCAGGGAGAGAGGTCTTCGCTCTCTCCTTGACAAGGACTTTATCGCGGGAGTCACTTGTCATCACGGGTTGCCTTCTATCTTAACATTTTTGTAAGCTTATTGCAATCATTAAGAATTCTTAACTTTTTTATAGAGCCCGAAATAATGAAGATAATTGACCGTATACAGGCATTGTAATGGCCAACTCACCCCCTTTGGCTTTCCTTTTTCTAGACCTTTTTTTATTTTTCTTGTATTCTGACATAATGCCTAATTCAAAGAAAGGAGAATTAATGAAGAATTATGTTAAAAAACAGTAATGAAACCGATAATAAAAATCCTAACCAAACAAGTAACGATGAAAAGACCAATAACTCCAATCGCTTTGCAGAAGGCACCACGCTTGTGAGTTCTACCTACGTGCCTCAGTCCAACGCTCAGTTGATCCGCCTCCTCTTTCCTTATTATAAGAAAAATATGGGGATCTTCCTCACAGACTTCGTATGTGCAGCCCTGACGACCGTCTGCGACTTGGTCCTTCCCTTGATCCTGGCCCACATTTTAGATACTGCTCGCAGAAATCCAGAAAATTTTGTTTTAGCCTTCGTAAGCCAGATGACCTTCTACTATGTTGTGCTGCGCATCATTGAAGTCATAGCCCGCTATTACATGCAAAGCAAAGGCCATATCATGGGAGCTCGGATAGAAAAAGATATGCGGGCTAGCGTCTACCAGCATTTACAAACCCTCCCACAAGAATTCTTTATCAAGCATAAAACTGGCCAGATCATGGCGACCTTAACTACTGACCTCTTTGACATCACAGAATTTTCCCACCACTGCCCCGAGGAGTATTTTATCGGAGCAATCAAGCTAACCGTCTCCTTTATCATCCTCATCCAAGTCGACTGGCTCTTGACCCTGGTGGTCTTTGCCATGATTCCCCTGCTCTTTTACTTTGCCAGCCAGTCGAGGAGAAAAATCCGTCATAGTAAAATGCAAGAACGTCGGCAAATTGGCGAAATCAACTCTGGCATTGAAGACTCCTTCCAGGGCATCCATGTTGTGAAAAGCTTTGCCAATGAAGAAGTGGAAGCAGGAAAATTTGCTAAATATAATCACACCCTTTACAACATTAAAGAGATGTTCTATTACGCATTAGCCAGCTATGCTACTGTTACACGGATCTTTGACGGGATTATGCTGGCCACTATCCTTTTGTTAGGTGGCTGGTCCTTGGCCCAAGGGCGGATCAGTATGGGAGAATTTGTGGCATATTTCCTCTATGTTCAGACTTTATTGGCGGCAGTGCAGCGGATTGTCGAATTCCAAGAGCAATTTGAGCGGGGGATGACAGGGCTGGAGCGCTACAGTATGGTCATGAACACCAAGAGTAATATCGTCGAAAAGCCCGATGCCATCGTCTTGGAGGAGGCCAAGGGACATATCGAGTGTCGCCATGTGGCTTTCTACTATCCGGGCCATGAGGAAATGGTCCTCGAAGACCTGAACCTTGAAGTAAAGCCAGGGACCAAATTAGCCATCGTCGGCCCTTCGGGAGCAGGAAAAACGACCTTGGTGAATTTGCTCGCTAGATTTTACGATGTGACGGATGGGGCCATTTTGGTGGATGGGCACGATATTCGGGATCTTACGATCCAAAGCCTACGCAACCAGATTGGCATGGTCCAGCAAGATGTGTATCTCTTTAACGCTACGGTCCGGGATAATATTGCTTACGGGAAGCCGGATGCAAGCGAGGAGGAAATCCTAGCCGCCGCCAAAATGGCCGGGGCCTATGACTTTATCATGAACTTACCTGAAGGCTTTGATGCCATGGTAGGAGAGCGAGGTGTCCTCCTGTCTGGGGGGCAAAAACAACGGCTCTCTATTGCCCGAGTTTTTTTGAAAAATCCTCCCATCCTCATTTTGGACGAGGCGACCTCTTCCCTGGATAATGAAAGTGAGCGCCTCATTCAAAGTTCTTTGAAAAAGCTGGCAGAAGGGCGGACGAGCATTACCATCGCCCACCGCCTCTCCACCATCAAAGATGCGGACCAGATCCTTGTTTTGACAGAAAGAGGGATCGAGGAACAAGGGACCCACGCCAGCTTAATGGCCCAAGAAGGCATCTATTTCAACCTCTACCAGTCAATTGAAAACTTTTATCCTGACGCAACAGCTTAGAAGCATCGTTGGCCCGAAGCCCTGGCTAGGGCTTCGGGCTAGCAAAAGGCAAGGCCTTAGCTTGCCTGGTCCTTGGCTTGGTCCAGAGTCCGACGCTACAGCCTTAGAGCTCAGCCTTCAGCCCCTGATATGGCTGGCAGCCAGCTGGGAGGCCTGTCCCGTCAAAGTTTGGGACGTACTGGCTTTCATCCTCATTACCAAGGTCCTGGCGAAAGCCTCTGTCTAGGCCTGCTGCATCGCAGGCATCGAGGAGGATATCGTACTCTTCTTGGCTGAGCCGGCGATTTAAGGCGGGGCACGATAGGGCCTGATAAGTCGGAAAATACTGACTCATCAGGCTAAAATAAATATCCGTTCCAAAATGTTCCCCCAGGTAAGAAATCACCGCCTTGCTGTCTTCTCCACAGCCCGGCAGGGCCAAGTGGCGCACCAAAAGCCCCCGGGCCAAGAGGCCATCGGGGGTTAAAATGGGCGTTCCTACTTGGCGAAACATCTCCTCAATCGCAAGATGCGCATAAGAAAAATAGTGGGGGGCCCGGGAGTATTTGTTGGCAAGAGCGTCGGAAACGTATTTCAGGTCGGGAATGTAGACGTCTATGAGGCCCTCCAGAGCTCGAAGGCTTGACACACAAAGATAAGAGGAAGTGTTAAGGGCGATGGGAAGGGTCAGGCCCTGGGCTTTAGCCTTGCGAAGGGTAGCGGGCAGGCGGTGGAGATAGTGGTCAGCAGTCACAAGGCCGATATTTTCAACCCCCTGGTCCTGGAGGCGGAGCATGGTAGAAATGAGCTCATCCTCGGAAAGGATAAAACCAAAGCGTTCCTGGGAGATTTTGGCGTTTTGGCAAAAGAGGCAGCGCAGGGTACAGCCTGCGAAGAAAATATTCCCTGCCCCCTGACTGCCCGATATGATCGGTTCTTCGTCGTAGTGGGGGGCTGCCCGGGCAATAAGATAGGTGGAGGGGACCCCACAGACGCCCAGTCGGGTCTGGCGGTCCACTCCGCACTGCCAAGGACAAAGATGGCAGGAAAAAGGGATTGAATCCTTAGTCTGTAAATGCAAATTTTCTGAAGTCACGTAAGGGCAAACTTAGTCGATAAAGCGGAAGGGGTCGAGTTTAGGGGTGTGAGGCTCTTTGGAGGTCGCCTTGTGGCCGACAGCGAGGGCAATCCAGAAGGATTCTCTATCGACCATATGGAGGGCTTCCTTGAGTTCTTCAGATCCTGGGCCTGAAAAGGCCGGTTCGCAGCATACGATGATACAGGAACCAAGATCCAGGGATTCGGCGGCTAAAGCCAGATTTTGGACGGCGATACCAGCATCGAGGGGGGTCCGGTTCGAGCGCTGTTTTTCCAGAGGTAAGCCTTCTGGGTTGTCAAAGCCCGTAATGACAATGACCGTGGGAGCACCATAAAAAATCTTACTGGCCGCATCCGCTGGATAGGAACCGGCCACATCCCCTTGGCGGCTGGCTAGGGTCCGACCGGCAATCTTGGTGATGAGCTCTTGATTCGTAACGAAAGAAAAACGCAGTTCCTGGACGTCTCTGGCTGTCGGAGCCGAAAGGGCCGCCTCCTTAAAGACTTCGATTTCCTCCGGGGTAAGGGGGGTAGATTCAAACTTTCTCGTTGAAAAACGCGCCTTCATTGCAGAAATAATATCAGACATCAATATCTTCTCCTTTCGTCTCTAGATTGTCAGCTCGAGCTTGTCGTCTCAAAATAGGCGTCTTGCGGTAGTTATCTCGAGCTTTATATTTCGTCTCTTCGTTTCTATGTAGTATAATGGGGAAAGGCCCTCTTTTGCAATGTCGAATTTTGGGGGTAACAAAAAGGTTATTTCACAAGAAAGGTCGCTAGCTATGAGTTTTTCTAATATGAAATTCACCTATTGGATGGGAGCTTGGGTCTGCTTTACTAGCCTTTTAGCCCTTGCCTTTTACCCTTGGTCGGTTGCCTACCGCCTCTGTGCAGCAGCCTGGCCAGCCCTCAGCGTCATTGCCTTGCGCCGGTGGACCTTTGCCATCACCGCCTTGGTCTTTGTACCGGCTTTTTTGCGGCGTTTTTGGACCTGGGCCTTTTGCCTGAGCTTCTATGATCTCTTTTTAATGATCACCCATCTTGTCCTCTACTTGATCACGGGGACAAATTACTTTCCCCTCTATACACCGCCTCCCATGGTCTTGGCGGGCCAAGCGAGCTTTTCCGGAGAGCTTATCTTGACAGCCTTCCTGGTCTCTGGCCTGCCCCAGGCCCTTTGTGCCTTAGGGCTCACCCTATCAGCCTATCACCGTGCCTACACCATCCACCAGGACCAAATGACCTTTCTCCGACCGGAGGGGCCGCCCTGTCGGATCGCCTTTCTGGCAGACCTGCACTATGGGTCTTTGAGTCACCCCAAGGCTATTGAGTCTATGTTTCAAGAGATCGCTGAGGCTAAACCGGACCTCCTCCTTCTAGGGGGCGATCTGACGGACCATTTGACGAGACGGGAAGATTTGCAACAAATAATCCAGTGGACCCAGGAAGTGAATCCCCGGTATGGGACCTATTTTGTCTACGGGAACCATGATTTGGATGTGGAAACCTACGCTTCCTTTAGCCGAGAAGAATGGGCCCATGCCGCAAAAGAGGCTGGCATCCAAATTTTGGAGGATGAGGCGATCTGGATTTCTGACTTGGAGCTGATCCTCCTGGGACGCCTAGACCATAGTATGCGGACCCGGCAGGAATTGGCAAAAGAAGAGGCTCTGGCCTGGGATAAGATTGATCCTAGCCTGGCAGCAGCGGAGCAGGCAGCCCGAGACCAGGGAGTTACCCAGCCCTATCGTCTTTTAGTAAACCACCAGCCCATCGCCTTGAAGGGAGCCGAGGACCGTCAGGTGGACCTGGTCCTCTGTGGGCACACCCATGCTGGACAAATCTGGCCGGTCAACCTAATCATCAAGATTTTAAAGATTTACCGGCCTGTTTGGGGCTTGGAGCGTCAGGGGACCTTGCAGGTCTTTACAACAGCAGGGGTAGGTTTTTCAAACCTACCCCTGCGCAACCTCGCTCAAGCGGAATATCATCTTATTCAAATTAAGCCAAGCCAGGGGGGCGCAAATGTGAGCGCAGCTAGATAACTGTAAGCGTAGCTAGATGACTGTAAGCGCGGCTAGCCCCAGACCAAGGCTTGGAAGTTAATTCATGTTTAACCAGCCCAGGGCAACGGTGACATGAATTCCAACCCCTAGGTAAATGGCCGCTTCATCAAATTGGACCCTGGGATTGTGGTAGGAATAGTTGTTGCCATCTACCTTGCAGTTGAGCATAAAGTAGGCGGAGGGTACGGTTTGGGAGACCTCAGCAAAGTCATCGGAGGCCATAATCCGAGTCTCAGGGATACCTTTCAATTCTGGAGCTTCCTTGGCCAAAATATCGACAAGGGTCTGGGTAAAGGCGGGGTCGGAGTGGAGGGATTTCACCTCAGAGAGGATCTCGAAGGTATTTTGCGTCCGATAGAAGGCCCCGGCAGCATCGACCATTTCTTGCATCCGCTCCTTCACTTGGGCCCGGACTTTGGGGTTGTAGCAGCGGAAGGTCCCTTGGATCTTGGCCTGGTCGGGGATGACATTGGCCACGGCTCCTGCTTGGAAGGCCCCTAAGCTGATGACAGCTGTCTCTTGGGGGGCTACTTCTCTGGCAATCAGGTTATTGAAACCCTGATGGAGGAGGGCCGCAGGCGCAATGGGATCCAGGGCCGTGTGGGGATAGGCCCCGTGGCCTCCCTTCCCCTGGACTGTCACTTGGAAGATGTCAGCTGAAGTCGCCATATAGCCCAGGCAGTAGCCATAGGATCCGGGCCCCTCTTCAAGGCCGGTATGGATACCAAAGGCCGCATCTACATGGGGATTTTCTAGGAGGCCAGCCTGAATCATATCCCGACTTCCCTTAAAATCCTCCTCCGAAGCTTGGAACATCAGCTTAACTTGCCCATTGAGTTCACTGCGGTGGGCCAACAGAAGCTCTGCAGCGGTAATCAACATGGTCGTATGTAAGTCATGCCCACAGAGGTGTCCGCAGTCTCGTTTGGAGGCAAAGGGAAGGTCATTTTCTTCTGGCACAGCCACAGCATCCATGTCAGCTCGCAACAAGAGGGTCTTACCCTCCTTGGCCCGAGGACCTGTACCCTCTATAAGGGCCGTCAGACCGGCCTTGCCACAATCTTCGACGGTCAGCCCTAGGGCTTCTAACTTTTGGCGGACCAGAGCTTTGGTCTCTGCCACATCAAAACCGGCACCCGGGATCTGGTGCAGAGTCCGTCGCAGGGCAACTGCCTGGTCTTGTAGGGCCTTTGCTTCTTCAAATATAGGATTCATAGGGACCTCCTCAAATATAAAAGATAAGGTTAGTCTAACCAAAATGAGATTTTTCTGCTAGGTTGTTTTGCTAGAATTCTTTGTGAATTGCTCGGCTCAATGGTCCCTCTCACTTCTTCTTGCGTGCTATACTAAAGCCATGCCGGCCATACCACCAGAATAGACAAACGGCACCAGGAGTGACAACGCTAGATTAGGCCAAACCGCTAGTTTAGACAGGAAAGGAGGAGACAAAAGATGAGTAAATCGATAACCCTAATTGGGATTTTGCTCGGCCTCCTCCTCGTTTGGGGGCTAGGCCGCTGCGTCCAAGCCTCCTACATCAAGATAAAAAATCCCAGTGGGATCCAGGAAGCCTACTTCATCACCATCCCGGCCCGAGCTAGCATACCCGCCATGCAGATGGCCGTGCAAATTCGAGGCGAGGATATCAAAAATCCCGTCGTAGTCTTCATCCATGGGGGACCTGGGGGGCCGCATGCTACCCTGAACTACCTCTTTCAGCGGCCCCTAGAAGACAAATACACCTTTGTCAACTATGACCAGCGTGGGTCCGGTCGGACCTATTATGCCAATTCTCCTGACACCCCCGTAAGCTTTGACCTATGCCTAGAAGACTTAGATGCCTTGGTGGATTGGGTGAGGGAATATTTGCAGCAAAAACAGATCATCCTGATGGGACATTCCTGGGGGAGTATCTTGGGGATAGAGTATATAAAACAACACCCGGAGAAGGTAAAAGCTTATGTGGGGCTCGCCCAAGAGGTGAATCCAATTGCTGAGGAGGAGCTGAATGTGGAAGCGGCGTCGCGGATCGCTCGGACCCTCAACCGAGAGGAGGAAGTGAACATCATGCAGACCGCCTTTTGGGAATTTCAAGAGGCAGCTAAACGGGGCCACGTAAACAGGGAAGCCCTCAAGACCTTTCAAGCTTTGACCCTGGGCAAGTATTTTTCACCGGATAATCCCAGTTTACTCTTGTATTTGCAGGCAGGACCCTTTGCTAGCGAAATGACCTGGACGGATTTGCGCTGGTACGCCAAGCTTGTCTTCCAGTCAGGCAAGGTGGCAGAAATCGAGCGGCCCTTGGAGCAATATCTCGTCCAATACCATAATCAGACCTATCTTTATCATGTGCCGGTTTACCTTTTAAGCGGAAAAGACGACCGGGTTACCCCGGTTAAGATCATCCAAGACTTTTATAGAAAGATAGAGGCCCCCCAAAAGGACTTCATCCTGATCCCCCATTGCGGTCACACGCCCTTCTTTGAGCGGCCCTTTAGCTTTCAAAAGGCCTTTCTATCTTTGCCTTTTAACAAGGAGAGGAAGGCCGAAAACACCCCGGACTAAACCCTACCAGGGCCGGAGCTTGCGGAAGAAATGATGCCAGGTCCGACGGGTCGACGTCATCCTAGAAGAGGCCGTTGGTGATGGATAGATCAGGCGAAGGAGGGAGCGCAAGACGCCCTCTAAGTCCGTATTCCTCCGGTAGGCCAGGTAGGTCGAGTACCAGACAGGGTGGAATTTGTCTTTGTAGGCCCGTAAGCCCTTGAAGGAATAGTAACGATTGGCATTTTCAAAGAAGAAATGCAAGATCTTGTCTTTGAGATCGGCATAGACGGCTTCGCCCACGCTCGACATGGGGGCATGGCCCATCAAAAAGCCTTCGTAGCCCTGGTCCTTGGCCCAGTCTATCAGGCCCAAGAAGAGAACTTCCATGATTCCCTCAGGACAAGTATCATCAAAGCGCATCATGTCCATGGTAACGTAGGGGGTCTGAGGCATGGGGTTCATGTTGGCAAAGGCCACAATTTTTCCTGTCGGATCCTTCAAAACAGCAATCGGGGCATAAGATAGATAGGCTTGGTCAAAATGACCCATGCTAAAACTCATTTCCTTCCGGCCCTTGAGCCAAACGTTTGAAATCTCCACCAAACGATTCATCACCTCTTTGGAAAAAGGTGGATCTAGCATCTCAAATACAAATTCTCCCTTGTCCAAAGCCTTATGGACCTTACGAATATTTTTGAAGGGTCTTCCCTCATAGGTAAAATCTTTCAGGAGGACCAGAGCAGATTCGCCGATCTTTTGAAGGTCAAAGCCAGCATCAATATAGAGGGATAGATATTGGTCGGTCACCTGGTAGAAGGAGACGATCATCCCATGTCGCTTTCCATAGAGTAAAAACTCTTCCACAGCGCTAGCAAAATCTTCCTTCTTCCCAAAGGGGTCTCCCAAGACGATCAAATATCGGCGCTCTGGCCGATACATAATACACACTGTCCTAGTTGAGTTATAGAAAGCCATTTTATCTTGCATGAAATACAATTGAGTAAATTCATTGGTCGGATAGCTGGCGATGAAAGCTTGAAATTCCCGGAGGTCTGAAAGGCTTGGTACCCGGAAGTGGATCGGCTGATAGTAGGGCCAAATCCAAGCGTAGGCTAAGGCCAAGGTAAAGCTAGCTAGACCCATGACAAAAAAGACCATCCAAGAAAAGTCCATGATATGGGCCCAGAGGACGGCAAAGAAGAAAGCCACAAAGAAGGTTAACCAAGCCCGAAGGAGGGTGCGGGTAGGGCGAATTTTCAAGGATTTATTAAAGATCTTCGTAAAACGCAAGAAGAAGAGGAAAATAACGATTGGAACCGCCACCGAAATAAATTGATTATTTTCAGAATGGAGCATGAAGCCTGACAAAAGGCAGGAAATCAAGCCTCCCCACCAGCTCATCCGGCTCCTCGTTAATACTGCCCGACTCGATATTAAAAGAAGGATGATACAGGTCACATCCAACAAAAACCAAGTCGTCAGGAGCTCGGCCTGATATTGGCGGAAAAGACTTCCCTTAACAATAAAGTTCACATAGAAAATACCAAGGCCAAAGAGCAAAAGGATGCCAGACAAAATTTTCGAGACCAGGTCTTCGATGTGGGTCAGCTGAGCCGTCTTCTGACGGATCAGCTCATTAAGGTAGAGGCCTAAACCCAGGAGCCAGGGAAGAATATCATAGCCAATCCGAAAAAGGACTAAGGCAATGATGATGGACTCCCCTGAGACCCCCATGTTTTTCGCCAAAACTGCTGCGGAAACTTCAAAACTCCCAAGGCCACCAGGGATAAAGCTGACCACACCAACGAGGGATGAAAGAACGAAGATGGCCATCATAGGGATGTAGGGAGTATTTGGTTCTACGATATTAACCAACCAGGCAAAAAAGGCTGAGGCGGCAAACCAGTCAATGAGGGACAAGCCGAAGATGGCTGTTTTGTCCTTATTTGGGAAGCCGACGACGGGCAGGGCCCACTTTTTAAAGATCGTTTTCTCCAATTGCGGGGCAAAATAGTAGGCGGGTATGTATAAAAGACTGAGAGATAAAAGCCAGTAGAAGGGCGGCAGGGCAGGGCCCAGGACCAGGAGAGAGGGAAAGGCAAGAAAGGCAAGGCCCAGGGTATCCCCAAAGAGAGTAATCAGAGAAAAGTGCATGACCTTAGCCATATCGGGCTCATAGGGGCGGAGGAAGTCGGCCCGAATCTTGGTCCCGGAAAGCCCTGCAATATTGACAAAATTCGAAACGCCCTGGGCAGACATGGATAGGACGAACTGCCGGTGCAGGGGCATGGGAATTTCCATCATTTTGAGGGTATAGGGCTCGTAGAAGCAGTCTGCAATAAAGGCAATAAAGCCCACTACTAAGATGGATAGGCGGTCCCAGCCAGACAGGGTCTTGAAAATGCCAGTTAGATTTTTAATATCCAGGTTTCGTACGGCAATAATAGAAAAGACTAGAATACCAACAAAAAGGGCTGCCGAAAGAATTGACAAGAAATATTTTTTCAGGAAGGCCAACATAAGATCTCCTTGTGCCATGAATAAAGTGCGATGGATAAAGTGCGATGAATAAAGTCCTATGATGATTAGTTCATGCGGCTCATGCTCTGCCATTCTATCACAAATACCCTCGGCTGTCATCACGACTTATCATCTCAATCCAACCTTTTACTTGCAAGAAGAATCGTGCTAGGATGGCAGGGTCAATCAGTGCCTATCAGCGCTACTTGCACCTATCTTGTACCTAACTAAGGAGGAACTTATGAAATCCGATCGACCTTATCCCATGTTTATGGTCACCGCCAAGGGAGCTCGTTGGCTACAAACTGGCCACCCCTGGGTCTATGCCAATGATCTGCAAGATGAAGCACCTTCCTCTGCTCCTTCCTTAACAGAGGATTTGCCTGCAAATACTCCCGCCCCCCTATCCTCCTCCCCAGACGCCCCTGGGCTTGAAAATGGGAACCTGGTCGATGTCTTTTCTCCCAAGGGCTCGTATTTAGGCACCGGATTCTACAGTGCAGCCAGTAAAATCCGCATCCGCCTCCTCTCCCGGAATGCCAACGACCGCTTTGACGAGGCCTTCTGGCAAAGGCGTTTCCAGTACGCCTGGGATTATCGCCAACAGGTCCTCCCCTATGATCTAAAGGCTATCCGCCTCATCTTTGGCGAGGCCGACCAGCTGCCCGGTCTAACGGTGGATCGTTTCCAGGATGTTTTGGTAGCCCAATGCCTCTCTTATGGGATGGAAAAGCGCAAAGCCATGCTCTATCCCCTTCTGCTTGAAGTCTTACGGGCGAATGGCCAGGAGATTTCCGGGATCTATGAGCGTAATGACGACCCTCTCCGAGAGAAAGAAGGCTTGGAACAAGGAACGGGATGGTTTGTAGCAGGCGAGCAAAGAGAAGGCCCTGGAGGCCAGTTCGACCCACAGACAAGCCAGGATAACGAGCAGACCACACGGCATGGCGAGCGGACCACACGGCATAGCGAACAGACCACCCGAGTCATCGAAGAAAACGGTCTGTCCTTTTTGGTAGATTTTGCCCAAGGGCAAAAGACCGGCTATTTCCTCGATCAAAAACTCAATCGCCGCCGGGTTCAAGATTTGGCCCATGGCAAGAGGGTTTTGGACTGCTTTACCCATACCGGATCCTTCGCCCTCAACGCCTGTCGGGGCGGGGCCCTCTCCGTGGATGGCCTAGATATCTCCGCCAAGGCCCTGGCGACCGCTCAGGAAAACGCTCGACTCAACCAGCTAGAAAACAAGGTCTCATGGATTCAGGCGGATGCCTTTGAGTTTTTGACCCAAAAGGTCGCCGAAAAGGTCCACCCTTGGGATTTCATCATCCTCGACCCGCCCGCCTTCACGAAGTCACGGACAACCGTGGGCAAAGCCAGCCATGGCTACTATGAAATCAACCGTCTTGCCATGCAGCTCTTGCCCCGGGGTGGCTATCTGGCCACCTGTTCCTGCAGCCACTTCATGACGGCCGACCGCCTCCTCCAAGAACTGGGACGGGCAGCCCAGGCCCTCCACGTCTCCCTCAAACAAATTGAGGCTCGCCAGCAAAGCCCCGACCACCCCATCTTGCGCCAGGTACCTGAGACGGAATATTTGAAGTTTTATCTCTTTCAAATCGTATAAGAAAGGCTTATGCGATCTAATAAGAAAGGCTATGCGATCGTATAAGAATGGCTATTCAATCGTCAAAGAAAGGCTACGTGATGATCTACGAAAGGCTACGCAATCGTCTAAAATGGCTAAGCGCCCATATGTTGTAAAATGGCGTTACCGATCTCTCCTTCGATCGCTTTTAGCTCTTCTTCAGCCTGCTGGCGGGCAGCCCGTCCCTTTTGCTGGATCTCCATAGTCTCTTGGATGGTGGTCAGCAGATCTTGATTCACCTGTTTTAAAGTATCAATATCAACGATTCCTCTCTGCGTTTCGCGTGCGATATTAATCGAATTATCCTTCAAAAGAGCCGCATTTTGACGCAGCAAGTCATTGGTCGCATCGGTAATCTTCTTATTGACTTCAAGGACCTGCTTTTGATTATGCAAGCTAATGGCTATCACGATTTGATTTTTCCAAAGGGGCAGGGTATGCATAACGGCCGTCTGCACCTTATCCATCAGTAATTTATCATTATTTTGAATGAGACGAATCTGCGGGGCCGTTTGTAAACAGATCGTCCTGGATAGTTTCAGATTGTGAACCTTTTGCTCAAAACGATGAATGCTCTCCTCTAAATCTCGAACTTCTTGCATTTTCATAGGATCTTGACTGATTTCCGCATTTTGCCGAAGCTGAGGCAGGGTACTATCCCGGGCCTCTGTCAAAATTTCCTCCCCCGCTTCGATATAAAGGTTAAGCTGCTGAAAATAATCCAAATTTCGCTGATAAAGCGCATCAAATATTCCAATATCTTTTAAAAGCATGTTGGTAGCCTGGTCAAGTTGGGTTTCAATCTTGGCCAGCTGGCTTTCGACGGTCTGATAGCGCCCTAAAAATTTCTTCATAGTATTTTTCCATGGCAAAAAAGACCAAAAATCGTCTTGATCCAGGGAATCGACTTCCATGCTTTGTACGGCAACAGAAAGATTCACTAAGGCCGTTCCTACTGGGCCCGTATCCTTGGTCTTGACTTGGCTCAAGACATGTGAGGAAAAATCACTGAGTTGACGTTGGGCGGCCACCCCATAGGTGGCGACCGTTTGGCTATCGAAAAGATTGGTTGCCTCTTTAATTTCCGTCATTTTTTGTTGGTCTTCCTCAGTCAACACTAACTGGGTAGGGAGCTCGGTAGGAGACTGACTAGTGCGTTCGGTAGGGAATTGACTAGAGAGCTGGGTAGCGTGCTGACTAGGATCTTGTGTCGAGAGCTCTGAACCAAGCCTAAGCTCTTTCTCTGTTGAATAGGGGGTCTCTCCCTCGGTCTGTATAAGTTGATTGTTCTGTATAATTTGATTGTTCTGTATAAGCTGATTTTGATGATTCATAAATTCTTTCTCCTTTCCCAGCAACTCTACTCGAAGAGCTGGATTATTTGTGACATTGCTTTCACATCAGGCATGGATACCACTTTTTCAATTTCGGCAGGAATGCCGGCCAAGGGGAAGGTGGCTGCGGCTTCCTGGGCCCCCGTTAAAGAAGTTCGAAATCCATGTTGTTCCCAAGCAAGACGCTGAATATCCGGATCCTTCAGAGCAGCAATCAGCCGAGTGCCTTGATCATTCAGAGCAATCATCACATGACTTGACCAGATGGTTGGCTCAGGATATAAGACAATAAACTCTCCTTGTACCGCCTGCCAGGTCTGTGCATTCATTTTGGTAAATTCCAGCAGTTGGTTTTCATAACCGGCGGTGATGGTCTTATCTCCCATCCCATTACGCAAATACAGGGAAAAAAGGTCCGCAGAAGAAGTCGACATATAGCCAAGCTTAGCAAAGATCGCCTGAAGGTCCGGAGCAATACTCGGGACATCCTTGTCTTGCACCATCTTTTCCTTATGAAGAATCATGGCGACGAGACCAGCAAACATATTCCCTGAATTCGATTTAGAGGGATCCGTTGTATCAATCATCACATCCCCGTAAAGGGAGGGAAGGCCAATATCTGCCCAAGTCTTGTCCTTCAAAATGGCCTGGATCAACTTGGCGATATCCACATAATAGACATCCTGTTCCTTTCTCCCCATCCCAGCCTGAACCAGGGCATCGCCAACTTCCCGGTAGGAATAGAGGACGATAGGGGTGGTAAAAATCATCTCCTCCTGAAGAGGAGCTCCGTACTTTTCCGTATAAAGCTGGACGGGAGTTTCCGAAGAAGGCCAAAGAAAATCTTGTCCCGTTAGGTCTGCCTGGATCATATCAATCGATCCTGCCTTGCGAATATCTAAGTTGATCTGGTACCTGGAAGCTAAGAGGCGAACCACCTCCGGATCTTGTAAAAAGTTGATCTTTTCTCCCCCAACATAGCCATGCACCACGTCCGCTGGCTGATGCTTTTTCTGGTAAAATTGATAGCCGCCAACCAAGCCAAGTGCCAATACAAGCGTAACAATACCGATCCAAAAGGATAAATTCGATTTTTTCATATCTCAATCCCCTCTATTTTCAGATTGGCCTTCAACACCTCAATGTCCTGCTCCATATCCAAGAGGTCATTGGTCATCAGCTTTTCATATTGTCCCTCAAAGGCCTTACGTAAAATATCCAGGGCATGTTCCGTCTGGGCCCTCACCCGCTCCAGGTCCTTCGTCTGGATCCCAGTTTCTTGCAAACTGATATAGCGCTCTGCCAGCATTCTTGCTGTACTCAGATAATAAGTAAAGAAACGCCTTGCCTGGGTAATTTGACTTGGATGTTTCTGCAAATAATCCAAAATATGGGTTCCTATCTTATACAGGTCTTCCACATTTTCGCGCACCTTGCCTTCGTGAATTTCAGAACTAGCCCTCTGTAAGGCATCCATATCATCCTTAGCATCTAACAGCATGGTACGGAGGGCATCGCCCGCCGGAAGATCATCAATCACCAACTGACCAATCTTCATCCTAGGCCTGGTAAGCAAATAGGTCCCCGTATAGGCTAGAAGGCTCACCGCTCCGGCTATCCAGACCGGCCAGTGAAACAAAAAAAGGATCGCCATGGCACTGCCTAAGCCAGCCACTAGCCCAAGGATCGTCTGTTGGCGTGTTCCTTTTCTCACCCCTAGTTATACCCCCGCACGGCCCGAAAACTCTCTAACAGGTTCTTTCTCCCGTCAAACACTCTGGCATGGCTTGTTTCAGCCAGGGGCAAGAGTCCTTCCTCCTTGGCATCTCCAAACATGATGCCAAAAATAGGAATCTCCTGTCCCTCCTTGGCATAACGTGCCATAAATGCTTCCTGATAATTCTGATCCGTAGCCATCCCATCAGTCATAATCACAATAGCTGGAGAATAATCCGTCAAATCGATCTCCTTGAGGTCATTAAGGACTTTATCAAGGGCATGATAAAGGTTCGTCGTCCCCATCAGCCGCTGGGCGAGTAAGTCTTTGTAGAGGAGCTCTAGGTCCTCGCCACCCCCTTTTGCCTGGCCAACCTCCTCTACATCCGTTCCGAAGGCATAAAAACGATTGACTTCCTCCTTCGAAGCTTCTAAAAAATTCTCCTTTGCCTGGTCGGCTTTCATAAAAACGGGCAGCGCCTCCATCAGCTCTCGCATCCCGCTTCCCGCCATTGAACCGGAGTAATCCAACAGATAGCAGTTATAGGCTTTTTTCTTAAAATCTGTCTGATAGAGGGAAAAAGCTTCAAAAAGCACCTTTCTCGTCGGCATATTCATGGTTGAAAGCACCTGGTCTGTCCGAATCCCCCATTCTGGCCGAAAGATGTCGGGATCAGGCTTTTGAGCCACCAGACTCACCCGCCGCCCCGTCTTTTGAATCTTGTTCTGGGTCTCCTCTTTCAACAAATATTCCTGCAAGGCCAGGAATATTTCTTCTTTTTTTCCTTCTTCTCTTGTCATCCCATTTGCTGACACAAAGCCCAAGGGAGAATCTGCAATCGTGAGCCCATCTACCGGATAAACTGCATAGAGAGGCTCTCTTTGTGCAGCCTCTAAAGCTCGGTTGGTTTTCAGGATAAGGGTCTCGTAGTTCACCATAGCATCAAAGTCACCCTTTAAAAACAGGTCCACCAACCAATTCGACGACCCTGCCGAGCGCTCTACCCCTTTTAACAGATCTTGCACATCCTTGTGCAAATTCTCTTTATGCAAATCTTCCATGCTGATAGACGCAGGATGATCTAGTAAAGCATATAGAAAGCCAATATAGGCGGAAGCTCCAGAATTAGACTGAGTCGCCGACGTCATGGTAAACCTTAACTTTCCGGCCTGGATGGCAGTCAAAATATCCTTGACTGTGACTTGCTTATCCACAAATCCTAACTCTTCCGCCAAGCTTTTACGGATACCAAAGATCACAGGGGTCACAGAAATCGAAGATAGGTGCTTCACCCGGTGTTGATTATCCCCCACCGAGATCCAGAGACTTGAGGCCGGCCAGACGGCATCATATGGCACAACATCTTGTTCCAGAATATGCATAATATCCAGGGATCCTAGGTATTTTATGGCAATCGCCACATGGTGATCTTTCGTAAACTCTTCCAAAATTGCTTCAAGATCTTGGTTTTCCGATCCTGATACGAGGGTCAAAACAGGATCCTTAGGGGAGCCTAAGACGACGTTGTAGTCACCCGCCAGAGGAGCCGAAACGCCCCATTGATCTCCCACATCTCCTGTATTTGAGTTATTTGATTTATTCTGATTCTGATGATTGTCCTTATTCTGGTCATTTTCCTGGAGGATGGGTCCAAAGGATGTCTCTTTACTCGAACTAAGCTTGAGATGATGCTTCACTGGGCCAAGCCAAGCAACAAGGATGACAATGACCACGATATTGATCAGCCAAACCAGACGAAAGCGGGGCCGTGATGATGGAACATGCCCTCTAAAATCGGGCGATTTATTGGGAATCTGCATAATGTACCTCCCTCCTGACATTACTAGTACCTGGGGTTGCTAGTCCATGACACTGCTAGTTTCAGTCTAAAAGATAGGCTCTTAGCCTGCAACAGATTCAGATCAAGCCATTGTAAAGATAATATTAAGTCTATCATGCAAACTTCAATCCTTGCATTCTCTTTAAAATAGAAGTAGAATGAGCGCCGCTATGGAATGATTTAGAATGAGTATTAAATTGGAAGGAGTCATATGTTAACCTCTTTAGCTTTTATTTTTCTCCTTGGCCTTTCGATGGCAGCCCTTGGCCAAATGTTAAAACTGCCCAGAATCGTAGGAATGTTACTGACTGGGATCGTCCTTGGCCCCTACGCCTTGAACCTCTTAGATCCGACCATTTTAAAAATTTCGCCTGATCTCCGTGAAATGGCCCTGATTGTCATCCTCATCGAGGCAGGCCTTTCTTTAAACTTAGCAGACCTCAAAAAAATCGGGACCATCGCCGTCCTGATGTCCACCGTCCCAGCCGCTTTTGAAATCTTAGGCTATGTAGTCTTTGCCCCTATGCTCTTGGGCGTCTCCTACATCGATGCCGCTGTCATGGGCGCTGTGCTCGGTGCCGTGTCCCCGGCTGTCGTCGTCCCCCGGATGATTAAACTCCTAGATGAAGGCTACGGGGCAGAAAAGAGCATTCCTCAACTCATTGTCGCCGGTTCATCCTGCGATGACCTCGTTGTCATTGTCCTGTTTACAACTTTCGTGAGCATTTCTAGAGGTGGATCTGTCAATTGGATGGAGTTTGCAAATATTCCCATCTCCATTGTCCTAGGCATCGCTATTGGTGGAATATTTGGTTACGCCCTTTCGACTTTCTTTGAGACCGCCTATTCCCACCAACATTTGGTCCAGAACAGTATGAAAGTGATTATTGTCCTTGGCGTTTCCTTCTTATTGATGGCCATTGAAACAGCCCTAAAAAATTACGTCGCTATGTCTGGCCTCTTGGCTGTCGTCAGTATGGCCTGTGTCATTAAAATGAAAACCGACCATCAGGTTACCCAGCGTCTGTCTGAAAAATTTAGCAGGCTTTGGATTGCTACAGAGGTTCTTCTCTTTGTTTTAGTAGGATCAACCGTGGATATACATTACATGATGTACTCGGGTCTTTCAGCCATTTTTGTCGTCATTATGGCCTTACTTTTCCGTTCCGTTGGCGTTCTCCTTTGCCTCGTGAAATCCCCTTTAACGATGAAAGAGCGAATCTTTTGTATCATCGCCTACCTCCCCAAGGCAACTGTCCAAGCCGCTATCGGCTCCGTCCCCTTGAGCTTAGGCATGCCCTGTGGCAAGGTAGTCTTGTCCGTGGCCGTCTTAGGAATTTTAATCACAGCCCCACTGGGTGCCCTAGGGATCGACGCCAGCTATAAGAAACTTCTCACCACGTCCTTCCCCAACTATTCTGGAACCATCAATACCAAGAAAAAGAAGGATAAGGCCCCTAAAGAGCTACAAGCCAATTAAGTCCCGCCCGCAACAACCCGAGTCCCCCACCCCTGTTCTCCCCAGTGGATCGCCCTCCTTGTTGAAAGACGAAGGGCGTAAGCCAAATGCCGCAAGCTGAAGGCCACAAACAAAATGCCGAAAGACAGAAAGTGTGCTATAATTAGGCTCTCTGGCCTAAAACAAACAGGCAAGAAGACACAAGCCTGGGCCAGCAACGCTGACAATCACGAGGAGAATTAGGATGAACAAATCAACCAAGGCCGTCTCATCTGGTACGGCTGCTAAGAGTGAAAGAGGAGCCTTTACGGGCTCCTTTGGGTTTTTGATGACCGCCATTGGCTCTGCCATTGGCATAGGAAACCTTTGGAAGTTTCCCTACGTCACAGGGCAAAATGGAGGGGGAAGTTTTGTATTAATTTACTTTTTTATCACCCTCACGATCGGCGTCATCGCCATTTTGGGGGAGTTGACGATTGGTCGCCATTGCAAACTCAACCCGGTTGGGGCCTACCGGAGCCTCAGTAAAAAATTTACCTTTGTCGGAGTTATCGGTGAGTCTATCGCCTTTTTGATCCTCACTTACTACAACATCATTGGCGGCTGGGTCTTAAAATACACCGTCGCCTATAGTTTAGGCCAAGGATCGAAGATTGCAGCAGATCCGGCTGGCTATTTCCAAACCTTTATTGGTCGCCCGGTGGAGCCCCTCCTCTGGACCATCGTTTTCATTGCCCTCAATTACTTTATTTTGATCCACAAGGTCTCAGATGGCCTAGAGCTGGCCAACAAGATCATGATGCCCATGCTTTTTATCTTTTTACTGATCATGGTTATCCGGTCCGTCACCCTCCCCAACGCTATGGCAGGGATTGCTTTCTACCTCACTCCAGACTTTTCCAAAGTTACTTTTTCGACTGTAACCGCTGCTTTAGGCCAGGTTTTCTTTTCGATGAGCATCGGCATGGGAATTATGATCACCTATGGGTCCTATTTAGATGATCAAGCAGATATCAAAAAGCTTTCCATTCAGATTCCTGTTTTGGGCTTGGTATCTGCTTTTTTATGTGGTTTGGCCATTTTGCCAGCCGTCTTTGCCTTTGACCTCTCCCCAGCCCAGGGGCCTGGACTCATCTTTGTGACTCTCCCCCACGTCTTTGAGGCCATGCCAGCCGGTGGATTATTTGCTGTATTATTTTTCTTTTTAATCTTCTTTGCCGCCATTTCCTCGTCACTTTCCCTCTTTGAAGTGCCCATTGCCTACTGTGTTGATGAATTTCACTGGTCTCGGAAGAAAACAGCTAGTATTCTGGCGATCATGATGTTTTTATGCAGCATTCCGGAAGCTCTGTCGTTCAATATTTTTACTGCGAAATTCTTTGGTATGTCCTGCTTTGATTTCATTAGCTATCTCGCTGAGAGCCTCCTGATGCCCCTGTGCGGCTTTTTGATGTTTGTGATCTTAGGCTACCTCTGGGAGCCGGAGACCCAGTTTGCGGAAATCGAAAAAGGCGGAACTCATTTTGGCGCAAAGAACTACTACCGGATCATGGTCCGTTACTTGGCCCCCCTCTCCATTGCGATTATTTGGCTGAATTCATCAGGGATTTTAAAATTATTCCAGAAATAGTCATGCCCTTATCTTTCTCAGTCCGAACCCGACTTTTGACCATTTGGCTTTGCCTGGCCTGCCTGAGTAGTCTCTTATTCATGGCCAGCTGTCAAGCCCAACTGCCTCAGGGTACTCGGGGAGATCAGGGAGTTCAGCAGCCTAAGGGGGCTCAGGAATCGCTACAAACTAAAGAAATTCAGCAGGCGCAGCAGCCTAAGGAGGATTTTTCTATGGCTTTATCTTATCTAAAGACCACCCAAGACCCCCAAGTGATTTATCTTGCCGGAGGCTGTTTTTGGGGAATGGAAGCTTATTTTAAACAGATTCCCGGTGTGCTCCAGACCCAGGTTGGCTATGCCAATGGGACCACGGATGACACGACCTATGAGCGGGTCCCCGTAACCGACCACGCCGAAACGGTCGAATTGACCTACGACGCCTACCATCTTTCTTTGCCAGAAATCTTAGCCCACTACTTAAGGGTAGTCGACCCCCTCTCCCTCAACCGCCAGGGGAATGACCAGGGCCGCCAATACCGGACGGGAATCTACTACTTGCCCGACACCCCAGCCGAAAGCATCTCCCTCATCAAGGACATTTTAGACCAGACCGCAGAGAAACTCGGGCAATCTGTGGCTATTGAACTCGCACCCTTAGAGAACTTTGTGTTGGCGGAAGACTACCACCAGGATTATTTGGAGAAGAATCCCAGAGGATACTGCCATGTGGACCTCTCTTTGGTAGATAAGCCTTTGGATCCCAAGTGGGCCAACTATAAGAAGCCCGACCAGGAGACTCTCCGCCAACAGCTGACCCCTGACCAGTACGCCATCACCCAGGAAGAGGGTACGGATCCCCCTTTCTCACATCCCTATGACAAACTCGATGAACCTGGAATTTACGTTGATATCGTCTCGGGAGAGCCGCTTTTCTCATCTAGGGACAAATTCGACGGAGGCTGCGGCTGGCCCTCCTTCTCAAGGCCCATTCGCTCACAAAATGTCCATTACAAGGTCGACCACCGCCTGCCCGGAATGGACCGGGTGGAGGTCAAATCCCAGGCGGCCCAGTCCCATCTCGGCCACGTCTTCGATGACGGGCCTAGCGAGAAAGGACAGCTCCGTTACTGCATCGATGGGTCGGCCCTCCGCTTTATCCCCCTGTCAAAAATGAAAGAAGAGGGCTACGAAGCCTATATTGCCGACGTAACCCCCTAAAATCAACAGAAAAACCACACAACTGACTAGCAGGTCGGCTGTGTGGTTTTTTGATGTATTTCATAGATCACGCTATGCCATCTAGGGTGGATATTAAAGTTATTCCTCCTCTTTCGGCTCTTCCAGACCTTCCGGGCCTTTCGAATCTTCCTGAATGAGATGGCCCTTAGCAATATGCTCTTGGAGGATCTCATCGGTCACCGCATAGAGGGTCGGAGAGCCCGGCTTGGTCTGGCTTTGCCGCCGATAAACATCGGCAGCGTGGACCTGGTGACTCACCCAATCGCCCCCATCATTGCTGTGATTTAAGAGCAAGGGCTGGAAATTATCCATAGCCCTGGCAAATTTTGCTTCTGGGGTCTCTTGCGCCTCAAATTCCTCAAATAATCCCTTAAACATTTGGGCTTGGTCATCTGGCAGCATGGAGAAGAGGTCTTCTTTGGCCTTTTCTTCCCGCTCTTTTTGAGTGGCCAAGCCCTCTTTGTCGTAGGCGTAGGTATCGCCCGCCTCAATTTCCACCAAATCGTGGGTCAGACAAAGGAGGATCACCCGCAAGAGGTCGACTGGTTCCTTCGAGTATTCTTGAAGGATGTAGGCCATAACTGCCATGTGCCAGGCGTGTTCGGCGTCATTTTCCTGGCGACCGTGATTGGTCAGATGGGTCTGGCGGAAGACATTTTTTTCTTCGTCCAGTTTGAGGATAAAGGACATTTGCCGGGCAAAACGATCCCCCAAGGCCTCGATCGCCGAAGGCTGGGGCTCGGCCCCTGGGCTGGCCTCGTCTTTCGTGGCATTTTCCACACTCGCAGCCTCTTCGCTGGTCGGAAGGCTGGGGGCTCCTGCTACCAGGGCCGCTGGGCTGGAGGCCTCAGGGAGGGTCTTTCCAGGCCAAAACATAATCTTACTGTCGTGTTGGGCCGCCAATTGGCGTTTCATATCTTCATAGCCCAGGCGGATGTTTTCCTTAGCCACCTCCGGCGAAAAGCGGATCATTTCAGGCAAGTCCTTTTCGGGATGGATGAAGAGATAGCGGGCATCCTTCAGGTAGGGCTGATAGCGGAGACGATCCGGGAACAGGCCGATGACGACAATTTTCTCCGCCAAATCCTCCACCATCGACGTAGGAACATTTTCATAGGCAGCTCCATCGACGTAAATATCGCCCCCCAGGGGTTCCATCTTGAAAATAGGTAGGTAGCTAGAAGCCAGAACGTAATCTCGGGCAGTGCCCGGAGGCATCTCATCAATGAAAATCTGAACGGGCTGACGCTTGCTCAAATTGACCGTACAGACCCCAAGTTTCGAAGAAGAGGCCCGAAGTTTATCTTCGTCAATGTAGGTAGCAAAAAGCTCCTTTAGAGGGGTAATATCGAGGCCTTTTTTCGAAAAGATCTGGCGGATCAGATCGGCTCCCTTGGAGAGATTGGCTAGGCTCAGTCCCCCATCGAGGAGTTTTTCCACCTCTTCTTGGTCGATATCATCGCCAACAATCCGAGACATATTGGAGGTTAGCCAGATCTCGTCCATCAGCTCGTCATCGCCCTGGGCAATCATGGCCCCATTGATGGATCCGATGGAAGTTCCAACCACATAATCAAAGTGGAAGCCTGCCTCTTTCAGAGCCCGATAAGCTCCGGCTTGGTAGGATCCCTTGGCACCGCCCCCCTCTAAGACTAAGGCCATCTTGCCTTGGCGGGCGGCTTTTTTTCGCTCTTCTTCCTCCCGTTCCTTCGCTAATTTTTCAGGAATGGCCGACAAAAGCTGGCCCGGTCCCGTTAAAGGCAGGGTCTTCACGATGTTTTCTTGAAGGCTTTCTGTAAAATTTTGATATTTTTGCCCCACCTTGGTCAGGCGATCTTGCACGGTCACCCTTTGCTCTTCCGGACTTTGCTCCGTAAACTTTTCCAAAGTTTCCTGCAAAGCAGTTGCTTTTTCCTTGATTGCCGCCGGAATTTCTTTGAGGTTGTCTAGAATGCCCCCCTCAGACTCATCAGGAGCCTGGGAGGCAGCTGAGCCTTGGACTATGCCTAAACTCTGGGAGGCAGCTGAATCCTGCGCCACTTCTAAACTCTGAGAGGTCGCTGGAGCCTGAGTTGCTTCTAAACTCGGAGAGGCTATTGGATCCTGGACTCCTCCTGGGATCATGGCGGAAGTTGGGTTAGGAAGGGAAGAAGGATTAAGGGCGGAAGCGGGATTATTTGCAGCATTGAATTTACGATTGAAGAACATAATGATTTACCCCACGAAAATAGTTGATTAGTTTGCCTTATTTGGATTCATCTTGTAGGCAAAGAAAATAGTAACTAACTGGCCGAAGCCCATTAAAAGAAGGAGGATCAAGGCAGGAGCATAGGACTGGGCGGCATCATAGATAAAGCCTATGGCGGCGGTCCCCACAGCGTTTGCCAGGGTTGCCGTCAACGAGGCAGGCGGAAAGGCCTTACTGTAGTTTTCCGACCCAAAAAGGTCCTGGGTAAAGGTAACCACGCCAACTGTTGGCAAGGCAAAACAAAAGCCACAGGCACCTGCGCCAAGCATGAGGACCCATAATTGAGGGACAAAGAAAGCCAGGATGGAAAGAGTAACCAGGGACACAATGCCCAGCAAGGTCTTCTTCGCCCCGATCTTGTCGACGAGGGCCCCAACAAGGACCTTGCCCAGAGTATTCATCACCATACTTGCGGAAAGCATGAAGGCTCCAGCGGCTGCGATTTGGTAGAATTTTGCGATCCCCACGTAGTGCTGGGGAAGGGCCGAAACAAAACCCGCCAAAAAACCATAGATGAGCAACATGGCATAGACAAAGGGGGTGATGACTTTGGAAGAGCCTGTACTGGCTGCCGCTTTTTGTGCTCCGGCTTGGATATCCAGGGTCGCAGCCCCATAGGCCACCATCCCCTTTTCGCCTGGAGTTAGGGTAATGGGAGCAAGGAGGGCCGGAAGGTTGAAGGCTAGCATGACGAAAGCCTCTACCATATAGGCTGTCCGCCAGCCATGCGAGGCAATGACTCCGGAAAGGATGGGTGAAAGGACAGCCCCAACGAGACCACTGATTCCAATGGCAATACTAGTCATAATGGCCTTGCGTTTCACATACCAGTTGTTGATAAGGATTGTCACAAGAACCATGCCAATGAGACCAGCACCAGCTCCCCGAATGGCATTCCAGAGATAAATCTGCCCCATGGAAGAAGCCCGGGCCAAGAGGATACTCGGGACCACTTCAGCCAAGGTCCCTGCAATAACAAGGGGTTTTAGGCCGATTTTTTTCAGAAGAGTGGGTACCAAGAGTCCTACGACCGCCTGGCAAATATTCGTCAGGGTCAGCGTAAAGGCTGCTGCCCCTTGACCTACCTGAAAATCAGCACTCAAAGGCTGAAAAAATAATCCAGAGATGTTGATTAAAACGCCAAAGCAGCTTGAAATGAGCCCGCAGGCCATAATCACAACAAGGGTATAATAGACCTTGTGGGGCTGTCCCTGGGAAGAAGCCAGGGATGAGGGATTTGCTTGACTTTGGGTGGACGGTGATTTCGTCATAAGGAGTCCTCCTTCTATGTTCAGCGACACTAAGAGCGGTACTATAGCTAGGCAACCGCATCTAAGCAAGCTCATCTAGGCAACCGCATCTCGGCTCAGCGACCGAACGTGGGACTATTTTACGTGATTTCTAGTTTTTTGTCAGGAGGAAGGCAGGCAAGAGAGTGATCAGGCAATGAACAGGCACTTAGGTTACGGCTAGGTGCTTTAGCTTCAGCCAGGCACTCAGGCTTCTGCCAAGCGGAGAAAGGCCTCTTGGAAGCTACGAAAGGCTGTTGGGACCGGGTAGCGCTCTAGGAGATCAGCTGGAGAAGCCCAAAGGAGTGGGGCCGTCTCTTGCCTAGGAGGGGTCAGTTTCTGGGCCAGCAAGGCGACCTGATCGATAGATGGTTGCCTGGTGCAGGGGGCAGCAAAGCCCGTCATCGCCCACTCCCGGTGGGTAAAGATATGGCGGTGGGCAGCTAGGGCCTCCAGGGATCCCAGGGGCCAAAACTGACTTTCGTGAGCCTCTGCGTGGCCAAGCGGGGACTTCAAAGGATCGATGGGGGCGGGCAGCCCGTAAAAAAACCGCTGGACCTCCTCCTTTGTTAGGGATCCAGGCAGGTAGGGAAATTCATATAGGTTACTTAAGAGGCCTCTGGGAGGACGTCTCCGTACGAGAACCCGGTCCTCCCAGGTCAAGAGGAGGACGGTCAAGGCTTCCTTCTGCCGAGGGGCCTTGGGCGTGCGCACCGGTAGGTCCTGGGCGCAAGACGCCTGTCGCCCCTGGCAGGCCTGGGCCCAAGGACAGGCCTCACAAAGAGGAAGGCCATTGGGAAGACAGAGCAGAGATCCTAGGTCCATGAGGGCCTGGTTGAGATCGCCAGGATGAGGGCTGGTAGCGGGAGAATTTGTAGCATTGAAACGCTTCGTATCGCTGGTGATATCGCCGGAAAGGCTAAGATCACGGGAATAAGGCCTAGCGGCAGAAGGAATTGTGGCAAAAAGATGAACAAAAAAATTTTCTGCCGCCTTCCGCCCCTCCTTGCTATCAATTGGTCGATCGTCATTAGCCATCCGGGCATAAATCCGCAAGAGATTGCCATCAATCGCAGGCACCGCCTCTCCAAAAGCCATGGAGGCGATGGCAGCAGCTGTATAAGGTCCGATCCCCGGCAGGGCCTGGAGCCCCTTTGCCGTCCTAGGAAAGTCCCCCTGGTACTCATCCACCAAGATCTGAGCTGCTTGGTGGAGCTGGCGGGCCCGGCGATAATAGCCTAGCCCCTCCCAAACCTTCAAAACCTCCTCCTCACGGGCACGGGCAAGATCGCTCACGCTGGGGAATATTTGGAGAAAATTCAGAAAATACTCCCTCACTGTCTCCACCCGAGTCTGCTGAAGCATGATCTCAGAAAGCCAAATGGGGTAAGGGTCTGTGGTGTGCCGCCAGGGTAGATCCCGCTTATGGAGGTCATACCAGGACAGAAGAGCCGTGGTAAGCGCTTGGGGATCAAAATTTCTAAATGACATGAAAAAACCTTTCTAGGGCACGTGGGCGCTGCCCTGGTCCCATCCTAAGGTTTTTTCTTGACAAAAGCCTTAAGGCAAGGTTACAGGAAAGTAAATCCAAGATTTGATGGAGGGCATGGCCTAGGGCATCGCCTATAATGGAGGAAAGTGGGCGATTCGGCTCGCCCAAGGGTACGACAGGGGATCGCAATCGCCCCCGCCCAGGCCAAGGAGGTTACCATGACACCATTTCACTTTGATCAGCCATCTCAAATAACCCGGATTTCAGCACAGCCAGCACAGGCAGTACAACCCGCACAGGCAGCTGTCTTGGATCGCAAATCAGCCAACAAGACAAGGTCAGTGAGCCTAGCCCGCAGAAAGCTTTGGGCACTGGGGCTGGGACTTTTGCTCCTACCTCTAGCAACCGGCCTTAGCGCTTGCCGGCCTAAAACAAAGAATCCTTCTCTGACCCCCATGGAACCTCCAACCGTAAGCGGCGAAAGGACCTCAGAGGAGGCTTCTACAGAGGCCAAAGAGGATGAAAAGGCCAGCCACGACCTAGAAAAGGCCAGCCAAGAAGGGACCGATACCAACGGGGATGCGACTGGAGAGACCAAGGGCGATGCAAGTGGGGAAGACAGCTCCCTTGCCAGCAGCGAGCTGACGGAGCGGACCCTGGCCCGCCAAGAGGGTGCCAATGGAGCCGATTTCAAGAGCCTGGTCGATCTTACAAAGGGGACTCGCGAGTTATCTGTCGAGGAGCTCCAAGTCAAAATAGACCAAGTCCCCAGCTCTTACGTCGGAGGGCCTGGTGAGCCCTTTGCCCCACAAAATACGGGAGATGGGTCCCAAAGCGGCCTGGTCCGCCTCCCCCTCAGCTTTGAAATGACCAATACCGGCTCTTTCCCCTTGGTCCGCTTCGTCCAGGTTGTGGAAGTCGTCGATCCGACGACCAATCAGAGCAAAACCTATACCCTTTACAGCACGACGAGCATTTTGCCGGGGGAAAAGTCCCTAAGCATCATGACTCCCGAGGCCTCTAGCGTGGTCGTCCGGGGCCCCGAGGACATCCACACCAAGGAGATCCGCTACACCTACTACGATCGGGACCGCCAGAGCCTCACCGATGTGACCTACGACCCCAACACCCAGACCTATACCAAAAAGCAGGAACAGGCCTTAAAGGATCGTTTGCCCAATCCCGCTGTGGCCGCTTCGGACCTCCCCGTGACCCACCTGAGCACGGACCTCGTCCCAGAGCTCCCGGGCTACGCTGCCGTCAGCTTTACGGTCACCAACGCCAGCTCATCTCCAGTCCCCCTCTTTATGGGCACCTTCCTGAACCGTAAAACGCAACAAATAATCCAAGCCGGGACTTATCAGATGGTCGCTCCCGGGGCGGTTTCTGAGCCTTTCCAGGTCACCATTCCCGCCACCTGCGATGCGGCTGACCTGATCCTCCTCTCCACCGTCTATCGCTACATGGATGGCCAGGGTACCCACCAAGTCTGCTTTGACGACCGGGTGGGGATCCCCATCGATATCATGACCGTCCCGCAATAGAGCCTCGATTATGGAGCGACGGTGAAAGAGTCCCCGGGATGGGCATTGGGCCAAAAATGCGAGGGCGGGAGTATTTGTGGAGGAAGGGTGGCAAGAAAGTGTTTTTGAACCTGGTTCTCGCCGAAGTTATGCATGGCACCGAAGTGCTCGCAGGTGATGTGCTCCAGGAGGTAGGCTGCCCCCTTCGTGGCCCGGTCGCCAAGCCGCTCATCGACAGGAAAAAGACATAGGGTCAGTGGCACACCCGCAATGTGGCGGGCCAGCTGACGAATGATAGCCCGGAAGGATTTTTCCATCTCCGGGCTATTTTCTTCCTGAAAGTCCCAGTCGTTGAGGTCGCCCGCATGGAAAAAAAGGCCCTCCGGGGTCGTTAAAAGATAAGAATTACCGACATCTGTCGACGGGAAGGCTTGAATCTGCTGGATTGACGTCCCTTGCAGGAAGGCGGGCAGGCCCTCCTCCCCAGGACGCAGGACATAGACTTTTCGGTCGGGCTGGGCAGCCCAAGCATAGGCCCGGTGGGGGGAGCGAGGGGCGGAGGCTGGGAGGGAATCTGTCTCTTCGTTCTCCTTGATCAACTGACGCTTGAGATGGATCCGACTGGTGTTATCTATGATATAAAAGGTCGGAAGGGAACGTTTGAAGTCAAAGATCTCCGGATTCAGGTGATCTGGATGGAAGTGAGAAACTAGAAAAACCAGGGGACGGGGGTCTTCCCGATACTGAGGAAGGATCCCCGCTGGATCGATATAGTAGTCGAAGACCAGGATCAGGTCCGGAAACTCGAGTAAAAAGCCGCTATGGCCTAGAAATGTAACTTTGATATCCCGCAAATCTCGAAGTTCTTCATCTGAATAAGTGATCAGGTCTTTGTCCATTAGATTCCATACTCTTTCTTTATAATTATATCCACTTTACTTACTAAATGTATTCTGCCAGCCAGAATGGAATCATAAGCCTTCAGTAGGTCAGCATTCCGTTCTTCTTTAGTGCGTTCATTAACGGAGAGAGGTTTGCTTAGCTGTATTTGCCATTAAAATCACCTCTTTGTTTTGATAGTCATAGCATAACAGGGAGAAAGGAAACTCGTCAAGCAGTTGGCACATATCAGCAAGCGCCAAGATGTTCCCTAAATATAACTTACTCTAAGATACTTAACGCCACTGCTTTTACGCTCACCATTACCTCAATCCATGACAACTCCCCAACAAAAAAAGAATCCTTTTTAAAACGCTCCCATTGCTTCTTCATGGTTGGATCCGTTTCTATAACTAAAAGGATACTCTTACATGTAGGAATCTGAATCGTGCTCTTCCGCCTATTGCTTGTGGCAAGGAAGGCTTTTTTCAATATCGCACTGTCAAAGGACTTGTGATTATTGATCATATGGATATCATAAAAATCACGCATCCGTGTATTTGTGATTCCACGCACCATAATTGTCTCTAACTTTTCAGCAAGAAGAGTTTCTAGATTGTATGTCCAGAGAGAAATGGCTCGTTCCTCGAACATTAAATCATACGAATATTCCACAGCATTCGGCGTGATAATGTCACCGGTAGAAATATCAATCTTAATCGCTTGGCGTAGGTTATCCAAAGAAGCCTCCAGCCAAAACCTTATGCCTGGATAATCATGTTCTTCCATGATATCTGTTACCTTCGTGATTTTAAATTGAACACCGTCCGGGATATCTATCGTAATTATGTCCTCCACGATTCTAACAGCATTATCTTTCGATAAAGTCAGAGATTTTACTGTCGTATCGATATCCATCGTTGCTCGCATATCAAGCCCAATAATAGATGCAACTAACATACCACCCTTCAGGATAAAATTATTCCGATACGGTGAGAGAGCAACTCTTTCCAGATACCGCTCCATAATAAAATTACGGATTAGTGTCTGTGCTTTCTGGCTATCGCCGCCGGACAGGATTCGGACTTTTGCTTTCAACTGCATAGCAGTTTTAATCATAACATCACCTCCGTATAGGTCCTGATGGTAGACTCGAGTTGGAATACTTGTGCGTATTCCATAAGATGGTGTAAGTTTTTACAAGGATCGGCCATATATTCCCTCATGGCATACTGAAAAATCTGAATGTCCATCGTATCTTTGTAACGGATGATGTCACAAATTGTCCGTTCCTTATTATAGGCCCGCACTGTATTGCCAAAGCTCGTCTGAACATCCACCATGCCCAGATGATAGACGTCCGGCTTCACCTGATAAACCCGGATGCCTTGGCGGCGCAGATGAGAGGCATTGTATCCGGCTCGCACTGTGAGGCTCGTGATATTGGGCTCCCGCTCCATGAGACCATGGAGCATCAGTGCCGTTTCATGTGAGAAAACAATCCGCCTATTGGAAAGGCAAAGTAGATAGAGGTCATCTGGCCAGGCATCCTCGGCCAGATAGATACCTCGGGCGACCCGCTCCATCTTATGCTGGCTGACGTAGGCTGCCAGAGTCGGTTTAGAAATACCGGCATCAAGCACCTGGGAGGTACATAAGTAGCCATTTCCTTCTGCCAAGAGCTTATCTAAACAGTCAAATCGAGTCATCACATTACCTTACTTTCTCGCTCTAGATTATATATATTAAGAGCGAAAAAGTAAAGTCAAGACAACAGGGTCACTCATTTTGTGGCTCTCGATCAAGATCGAGATCAGACTTCAAAGATATCGTAGGCTGTGGTACGATTCCTCTGTTTTTGCATGATGTCGACCCTCTCCTCAAAATCGGTATAGCAGGCCAGGATTATTTGCAAGAGGTAGGAAATAAAGGGGGTTGGATCATTGTTTCCTTCGTGCCAATGGAGGCCTGCTGCCTCCAGCGCCTCATAATATCGGTCTTGTGTCTTTTCAATCGCCCTTTCTATGCTGATATATTTCCCGATCAGATAAGCGTTCTGAGACAAAAGAAGCAGGGTAAGCAGCCTGCTCATCCTTCCATTTCCATCATTAAATGGATGGATACAAAGGAAATCACAAATAAATACTGGCATTAGAATAAGCGGGTCAACCTGCTCCTGGGCAAGCGCTCGCTCATAGGTCTGACAAATATTCTCCACCGCAGTCAGAGTTTCTATGGGGCTGAGGGGGGTAAACCTGGTTAGCTGAGTGCCGTCTGTCTGGGTCTCAATAATACCGAAAAGATCTCATAAGCCTCCTTTCGTCCAAGCAGGACACTCATCGTCCAAATTGTATACCTTTTTGGACGATTGTTCAAAGACTTGGACGAAAAATTTGGACGAAAAAGGCAGTCGTTTCCATTTTGGAAACAACTGCCGCTGATGTAAAGATCATCTTGTGAGATAGTATAACTGAGGTGCGATTCTCGCAATCAGATAAAATTATCCTCTACATATTAACTTTTGCCAGCTCCTGCCCGCTCTGGCAAGCTCCTGCCAGCGCCTGCCAGCTTCTGCCAGCCGCCTTTTGTTCGCTCCCCTTATTCCTAATTATTCCAAAGTCAACAATAGGGCCATTTTAAACTGCTTCGTCGCTTGGACCGTATGCAAGCCCCCCTTGGCAAAATGGAAATTTTCACCAGCTTGAATTGGATGTTCTTTCCCCTCATAGCCTATGACAGCCTCGCCGTCCAGGGCAAAGACCAGAGCTTCCCCTGGGGCAGCGTGTTCGGTCAGTCCCGTTCCTTCATCAAAGGCCATCACCACAAATTTCATTTTGTCATTATGGACCACATCCATATTGACAATCCGATCCTTGGCATAGGGTACCAAGTCAGCCAGCTTAAAGACTTCTCCTGCCTTGATTACTTCGTTCATGATATCTTCCCTTCTAATTATTATTTCTGTATAGATTGCCCCCTCCGCACTTCTCATGCCTAACGGGACATCTATAGCGGTCACCATGCTATCTCCATAGTACATGGTTTTGCAAAAATCGACCTTTTTATAACTACTGATCTTGTTGCAACTACTGGTCTTGATACAACTACTAGTCTTGCTATGCGCTCCGGCCTCTGGATAAATATCGTCCGTCCCAGTCTCCGTCCTTATCTCCGCACCAGTCCCAGTCTCCGTCCCAGTCATAGCCTTCTCTTTAGAATCATCATCCGTCCAAGAAGACCCGTCCTGCCCGTAAACTTCTAGGCTGCCTTCTGCTAGGATCAAAAGCTTATGATAAGGATGGATTTCTGGACTAATGTCAGTCTGGGGGGCTAGCGAGAAATAAGTTATATCATTAGCTCCTCTCAAGACCGTCTTCGAGATCGTACAAGCCTCAATGGGTGGATTATCTTGGGCGATGGAGAAAACTTCTCCTATTTTTTCATTCATAGTACTTATCATCATCTTCTTCCCGCCTTTCATCAGCTCGGTCTTAGAATCTAAAGAAATCGATATTAGAATCTAAAGTAGCATGATTAGCACAATTCTTTTTCCTTACCCTACCAATTCTTTCAAATCTTCCTCTACCGTCGTGATGCCAGCTATGCCAAAATTCTCCACCAAGACTTTCGCCACATTAGGAGAAAGGAAGGCCGGCAAGGTAGGGCCCAGATGAATATTTTTCACGCCAAGATAAAGGAGGGCCAAAAGAACAATAACAGCTTTTTGTTCATACCAGGCAATATTAAAGGCCAAGGGTAGGTCATTGATATCCTCCAAACCGAAAATCTCTTTGAGTTTCAAAGCGATCAAGGCCAAAGAATAAGAGTCATTGCACTGTCCTGCATCCAGGACTCGGGGAATCCCGCCAATATCGCCTAGATCCAGTTTGTTGTAGCGATACTTCGCACAACCCGCCGTCAAAATTACTACATCTTTGGGCAGCTGCTTAGCAAATTCCGTATAATACCCTCTGGACGGCATCCTCCCGTCACAGCCAGCCATCACGACAAATTTGCGAATAGCCCCAGACTTGACAGCCTCTACGATTTTATCCGCCAGGGCAAAGACCTGCTCATGGGCAAATCCTCCCGTAATCCTCCCCGTCTCAATCTCACTTGGAGGAGGACATTTTTTAGCTTGGTCGATGATCAGAGAAAAGTCTTTTTCTTCACCATAGCCGCCGTCGATATGCTTACAGCCTGGGAATCCCGCTGCCCCCGTGGTCCATAGGCGATCCTGATAAGAGGCTTTGGGGGGCACAACACAGTTGGTCGTCATCAGGATGGGCCCATGGAAAGCTTCAAATTCTTCCTTCTGTTTCCACCAGGCGTTGCCGTAGTTACCAGCAAAATGTGGATATTTCTTGAAAGCCGGATAATAGTGGGCAGGGAGCATTTCCGAGTGAGTGTAGACATCCACACCAGTTCCTGCGGTCTGTTCCAAAAGCATCTCCAAATCACGAAGATCATGGCCAGAGATGATAATACCAGGATTTTTCCTGACCCCAATATCGACACTCGTGATCTCAGGATGCCCATAAGCCTCCGTATTGGCCTTATCAAGTAAGGCCATCCCAGCCACACCATATTTTCCCGTCTCCAGGGTAAGCCCTACCAGATCCTCCACACTCAGATGATCATCCTGAATCTTCGTCAGAGCTTCCTGGATGAACGCATCGACTTCAACATCGTCCTGCAAGAGAGTATTGGCATGCTTGCTATAGGCTGAAAGCCCCTTTAGGCCATAAGTGATGAGCTCTCGCAGACTGCGAATATCCTCGTCTTTTGTTGCAAATACTCCAACTCTTGCAGCCTTTTCATCAAAGTCTTCTCTTGTTCCATGCCAGAGGGCCGCCTCGGTGAGTCCTTCTCGATTCTCTAGCCGTGCTAGTTCCTTGTCCTTCACGACCAAGGTCTTTTCGATGGCCTGGACGATTGCTTCTCGATCAAAGTTGGCATTGGTAATGGTAAGGAAAAGATTCATCGTCACCAGGTGATTCGTCTCTTTTGAAATCTCTTTTCCTTCCTTCCGAAGGGCTGTGGTAATAGCGGAAAGTCCCTTGGTCACATAGACCAAAAGATCCTGCATGGCCGCAACTTCCGGTTTTTTCCCACAAACACCAACAATGGTGCAGCCCTGACACTTGGCCGTTTCCTGACACTGAAAACAAAACATTTTATGGTCACTCATCATCTTATCTCCTGTTCTGCATTCGATAACTATCCTACCCGAACATCCGGGTTCTTTTCTCCGAACTTATCTTTCAGGGCCTGACAGATTTCTTCTCGGTCTTTTCCCTGTTTTTCCATATTCTTAACCATTTTATAGGCGGCAAACAAAGTGGATGGCCCAATTTCCGAACTAAAATATCCGATCCCTTGATTCCAAGCTAGTAGCTCAAATACATCATCCAAGGCGGCGCTATCCAAGCCGTGAATGTAGGCTTTGACTAGTTCTCTCGTCGCCTGGCGCATCCTCCCAGCTCCGACCGCATTGGTCAGGGAGAGCAAGAGTCTTGTTTCGTAGGGTAGATAGCGCTTCTCATCGTTCCAGGTCAAGTCCCAGAAGTTCACAGCGATCGTCCCCAGCTTCTCATCGATCAAGGGCATATTGGTCAGGGCAGCCGGTCGCATCGGAATATCCTTGGCTTCCTGCTTCTCCTCGATCCTATAGAAGTAAGCATGAAACTCAGCCTCGCCTGTCTGCTCCGTATGGTATTCGAATCCGAGGTCCTCCATGACTTCATAGAGAGGAATTGGCTCAAAGCTTTGGATAATTTCCAAGCCTTCCCCAGCGGCCAAGGCTGCTGCTTGCTTCTTCAGTCCCGGGAAAAAGTTTCCCTGCACGCCTCTTACATCAACTTTCTTAAAACACTCTGTCTTATCTTGCCAATCTTTATAAGCCATCTTCAGGCCTCCTTTTCTTTTGATAATCTCAGTCTACTATAACTTCCTGTAAGTGTCTGTTGTTTAAACCACAGATTTTACATTTATTCCAAAATTTTCCCGTCCCGCGAAATGGTCACCACTTGCCAGGGAATAAATTTTCCACTTTTTCTTAGAGCATTTTCCCCAGCCCGCTGCAAACCACCACAGCAGGGAACCTCCATTCGTACGATGGTTAGGCTCTTAATATCGTTACACCGAAGGATTTCTGTCAGCTTTTCTGTGTAATCTACATGGTCCAGTTTTGGGCAGCCGATCAAGGTTATTTTTCCTTTCATGAAGTCTTCATGCATATTGGCATAGGCATAGGCCGTACAGTCTGCTGCGACCAAAAGCTTCGCCCCATCAAAAAAGGGTGCCTGGATCGGTACCAGCTTAATCTGGCAAGGCCACTGGTTCAGTCTAGACAGGGTCTTCTTCACTACATGCTGTTCCTTTTGGGCTGCCTTCACTGCCGCTTCATCATAGGCTGGAGCCTCCCTCTCTTCAAAGCTAATCGCTCCTGTCGGACATTGGGGAAGACAATCACCCAAGCCATCACAAAAATGTTCCCTAACCAGTTTTGCCTTCCCGTCTATGATATCAATGGCCCCCTCATGGCAGGCACTGGCACAAAGCCCACAGCCATTACACTTTTCTTCTGCGATGTGGATTATTTGTCGGATCATCTACGCTTCCTCCTTGCCTTGTTGAGATCAGTTTAGTATACTCCAAGCGAAAAGTATGTGGCTTGAGCCACAATTTAAAGAATTATCCATTTCGAGGCGAAATTCATGATTTGCGCCAGATTTGAAGAAGTTCAAGGAGGTGGTAATGATGCCAACCATGGACGAGGCCCTGTTGGAAAAAAGCATATTGTTCCAAGGAATGACCGAAGACGAGCGCAAGGCCTGTTTAGACGCCTTGCAAGCCCATGAAAAAGCTTATAAGAAAGGTACCCCTATCTTGAATGCCGGGGATGTCACAAAGGAGATGGGCCTGGTCTTTTCGGGGAGCGTTACCGTAGAAAGCAACGATGTCTGGGGAAATTGCACGATTTTGGCCCATATCGGTCCCGGACAATTCTTTGCCGAAACCTACGCCCTCCTCCCCAACACCGTGATGCTTGTCGACGTCATCGCGAACGAGAACTGCCGAATCCTCTTTCTCCAGATCGGCAAAGTATTATCAACAAATACTCCTGCATCATGGCTCCAAAGGCTCTATCAAAATCTTCTCCTTATTTCCGCCCACAAAAATTTGGCCCTCTCAGGACGCAGCTTACATACGGCTCCTAAGAGCGCTAGAGGCCGGATCTTGGCCTACCTCCATTCCGTCGCACTACAAAAGCATGCGCAAGAATTTGATATTCCTTTCAACCGTCAGCAGTTAGCTGATTACCTCAACCTCGAACGCACCAACATGTCAAAAGAGCTCACTCGGATGCGAATAGACGGGCTCATCGAATGTCAAAGAAGCCACTTCAAACTGCTATCAAACGGGGATAAGGCGTGAGAGGGAGACGATGGGAAGAAGATAAATCGTCATACTATCTCTCATACCAGCTTTGGGAAGCTCTGGAAGGTCAGCGGGAGTATTTTGTAGCTCGGCCTTGGCCGGTCTTACGCAAGACTCCTTGATCGATAAGACGATTCAACAGACGTAGGGTCTTTTCTCGGCTCATACCGGCTTTTTCTGCGATTTCCTGCCGAGAAAAGAGCATCCCCGGCTCTACTAGGTCTAAAATTTTAGCCTCCTCCTGGGTGAAGAAGGGAACCGCATCCAAAGAGGGCAGAACAACTCGGATGCTGCCTTCCGTAATCGTAAAGGTCGGCTGCACTGCTTTCCCCTGGTAAACCATCTTGATCCGCAAAATCCCCGTGCCAAACTTTTCGATGAGACCCAGGCGAAAAAAGATTCCTGCCACAACAGGATTTCTCAAAATGGAAACATATCCTCTAAAATAGTCTTCTGTTTGAATCCCAAAAGGTAAGCCACCAGGCGACGTAATTTCCAGGCGATCTGGAAACATGGCGATATGAATATTTGCAGGGAGATCCCAAGCCCGATGGACCAAGGCATTGGCCAGAGCCTCCCGAAAAGCTGTTTCTGGGATGGGCAACACGGTAACCCGGTCTGTTCCAGTAATTTTTTCATATTGGTAGCAAGACCGAAAAGTATCAATTGCCTGCTGATATTGCGCAAGGATGGACTGATGGACGTAACTCGTCCGCTTGCGTATTTCGTTGATACTTTCTCCAAATTCGATCATATCCAGTCCTGGCATGGCATTTTCATCCGCAAAGAGTTCGGCCGCATGGTTGTATCCAGTCTTATCCGAATACAAATTCAATGTTTTGAGGATATCGCAAGACACATTATCTACTTGAAGCTTCTTACTCAAAAAGCTGTGAAGTACGGTAAAAGAAAACTGATCTTGTTTGGAAGGCAGTTGATCAAAATACTGATCACGACCTTCCAGGATTAAGCGTAGCAATTCACCATAATTTTCTTGATTTTCCCGCATCGCTTGATCCTCCTCACCTAGGCTACTGATAGGATAATCATAGCATTCCGCCCTACTCTTTGCAACGTATTCCAGGATCGTATCATTCATAGTGACACGCATGATACTATCGTATCGATCATAGCAATACGAATACCATTATCATATCACTCATAGTGATACGTAAATTCTTTCGTGGCAAATACAGGTGCAACGAAAAAGCAAAAGTCCCCACGATATATTTGCCCCTATGTTTATCATTCCTTTCCTTTTTTCTCCTTTCCCAGGAAAAGGGCTACTAAAGAGTGCTGTGAGACGCCTTTGAGATATTCTCTGAGAATTACGGTTTATCCGGATTTTTCTTCAGATAATCTGGAATAGTAGCGTTCTCAATTTCTTGCTTCTCTTGACGGCGGATCCGATATATGATAGTAGCAATCACCACGCCAAGGCAACAAACAAAAGTCATAGTGGTAAACATTGGAAGAAGAGCGATATAGTGCTCCCTATTCATATGTTCTGTCTTTATGGTGTGCAGGAAAGCAGCCAAAGCTGCGATAACAACTCCAATCTGCAGACAATAGTCCCCATGCTTTTCCTCCATAGTAGACCAATTGATCATATTAAACGAATTATTCATAGAATATACCCACCAATATATTAGAAAAATGGGCACCAACATGTTAAGATAAGGAATAAAACCAAGCATCAATACGGTAACGATGACTGTATAATACATGCTCAGATAAGTGACCATGGCAGTGATTGTAATTCGTAGATAATACCGTCCTGCATTTTCGAAAGATTCTATATTCCATTGACTAAGGTAGCCCAAGATGAGGATCACAAAAAACTCCAATACAATAAGGCTATGAGTTAGTATTGAAAGGCTCAAGCCAGATCTCTGGATGCCCTCTTCGGGATAAAAAAATAGCAGAAAAGCCACCAAAGCCGCACATAGATTGCCTATATGAAGGCAATCCCACACCTCCTGCTCGGTCCAATCATCCCAGCTGTGTTTACTCATGAGTCGATTTACAAAACTTGAAATCGCTAAAGCAATTAGAGGAAGGGTCAGCAGCGTTACGATGCTAAACATGGTAGAAAAGATTCCCCCAGATCGATCGAGGTCACGAGCATCAAGGATTTTCTCCCAAAGATTTGAAAAAGGGCCTAACACGACCATCAGATTTATAATAGCATTAATCGGTATACGAACAAGATACTTCATCTTTTGCCTTTCCCGATTGGCAAGCTCATGGCTCGTAGCCCTATGAACAAATATTCCTCCGAGTCATCCGTCGTGGGCATTCCTCGCAACGCGCCAACCGTCAGGCCCATGAGCCCTACTTAGCGTTACTAGGAACGTTACCTACAAAAGGCACCGCCTGCTTGCGACAGGAAGCACCTGGCGTAGGTCAGCTTATTTGGCCTATACTAGCATTTTCCAAAACCTTGATCAAGATCCTAGGAGACTTCATCCCCTAGCTAACAATCCCCAACGCTTTCCTCCACCGTACCGCATCTTTCTAAAGTTTTTCAAAATAGTGGCTCACTTGAAACGTCCCCCCATCCATGCACAATTGGGGAGCATTTTGTTATAATATCCAAGGAAATTGTTCCCCAAAAGGAGGACTCAACATGGCACCACAATATAGTGAAATCCAAGAATTGCTCCGAAGTCGTGCCGACCTCAACGCACGATTGAACCTCATGCCCTATGATGGCACACCAGAAACCAAGGAACGTGGCGACAGAAAATACCTTTACGTAAGAAAACGTGTCGGAGGAAAACAGACATCCACTTATGTAGGGGCATATACCGAGGAACTGTATAATCTACTTTTGCGCAATGCCAGAGAAGCTCGTGAAATCAGAAGATCTCTTCGTAGCATAGAAAAGCAACTTGCTGAAGCCGGCTATACTGAAAATGGCCTTCCTGCCGAAGTCATCGAAAACATTGCCTTTGCCCGCGCCAATATGAAGACGAATATCTATGATCAGGCCGTTTTAGAAGGGGTGGCCACATCCTTCCCTCAGACGGAAGAAATCATAGAAAACGGAAAAGTATATGGCATGACAGCCACCGACGTACAGAAAATATTAAATTTGAAACACGCATGGGAATTTATTTTAGACCCTGATGTCCTTGCCAGCCGTTCCGATTATTATATGCTGAGTCATATTGCAAGACTTGTTAATGAAGGCTTTTTTGCAGAAGGGGGGCGAATCCGCGGCGTCCCAGTTTCCATAGGCGGTTCATCTTATGTTCCTCCCCTGCCCTATGAAGGTGACGTGAAAGACAGCATCCAAAAAATCGTTGAAGATGATGACGATGCCATTCATATTGCCATTCAACTTTGCTTGTACTGTATGAAGACCCAGATCTTCTTGGACGGCAATAAGCGGGCTGCTGTTATCTTTGCAAACCATTATCTTATTTCTCATGGCGGAGGCTTTTTGGTCATCCCTGAAAAGGAAGTGCCAGCGTTCAAAAAGTTGCTTGTAAAATATTACGAAGGTGAAGATATCTCTGTTATTGCAAGCTTTATGAAAGAACGCTGTTGGAAAACCATAGAGCACTAAGCCTCAACTTAATTAGAGCTAAGCTGAAAATTTCCTTCCCCAGCGCAACAACCAAAGCCATCATCAGCGAAAAGCCCAAGTCAAAAGCCATCACTCCCACGTTTGAGTGCTCCCATTTCGACATCTCAGGAATCAATTCTTCAACCACTACGTAAAGCATAGCCCCAGCCGCAAAAAACTGTCAAACACTGAATACGATAAAGGGGTAGGAAATCAAGATTTCCTACCCTTGGTCATCATTTGATTTCAAACGATGCAAACACCGAGTGGTTGGTTTGTCCAGCAGAAACAGATTTTACTATCCGATAAGTTACATTGCTTTCCAAAACAACAGCATTTCCAATATCATAGTGGAATTTATGACTTTCGTTTGGAGAAATAACAATTAATATATCAGCATAGCTTAATGACAATGGTATATCTTTCCATGTCTCACTGTCCATTTTTTGTAAAGAAAAATCTTCTCCCATATCAATATCGACATCAGAATTATTGGTTATAGTTATGTCAATACTTCCTGCTGCATCAGCCGAAACTGTCATACTAACTTTTCCATCTAATTCTGAAGGATTGATATTTAAACCATCATCCATCGGTTTATTGTTTTCAATCTGTTGTGCAGAATCTCTGTCAACAGAAGGTATATCAC
>ERZ1673752.684-NODE-684-length-55990-cov-7.028587_pt1 | contig 55990 bp, 57 predicted proteins | sample MGYA00580195_ERZ1673752 | MGnify/ENA primary metagenome ERZ1673752 (study PRJEB41218, sample SAMN15661744) | gut metagenome | host: Homo sapiens | place: Canada: London | collected 2015-08-20/2019-03-30 | study: EMG produced TPA metagenomics assembly of...
AAATCATACACAGCCAGAGCACTACATACAAGCCCGCCAGGCCCATATCCCAGAGAATCATATCCTCCCCTGCCCAGACAGCAAAAACAAGAACACCTACGATCGTGGACATCATCAGCGCGCAGCAGAAATAAAACCGTACCCACCATCCCTGAAATAGTCTGTATTTCATCTCTCATCCCCTCCCAAGCAAAGTATATATCCGCCCGGTCTGATCGGCAAGTTCGTTTTGGACAAACGGCCGTATGCGGCGGGATTTTTTACACTTTCCGTCAAAAAAACAGCGGCCCGGCAAATGCCGGTTGGTCGTAAAACAGTTCGCACAAATGCGCTATGCAGCAGACCCCTGGCTCTCCCTTTGGGAGAGGCAAGGGATGCTTGAGAAGTACATCATTCCATCTGCTTGACCAATCAAATGATAAAAAACAGGCACAGCGGATGATTCCGCTATGCCTGTTAACTGTCTCATGTCGATCGCCCATTTACCGGGCGCTCCTCTTTCGGGTCTCACAGAGTTCGCGGCTCGCAAGCCGCGAATAAAGTTTAATCATTTTTCTGACGACATGCGCGTCAGAAAAATACTTTGCGCGCAGAGAGAGTGTATTTTTGTGTGCTGCGCACACAAAAATACACGGTTCGGAGCGAATCTCCCTACCGTAAAAGGGCACAGCCCTTTTACGGTAATCTTACAGCCCCATCTTCTCCAGCGCGGCGAGCTTCAGACTGTTGCAGAGCACAGCAATTGCCTGCTGCAGCTCCTCCACCGGCGGCAGCGACGGCGCGATGCGGATGTTGCTGTCCGCGGGGTCGACGCCGTAGGGGAACGTTGCGCCCGCGCCGGTCAGCGTCACGCCCGCCTCGCGGCACAGCTGCACCACACGCTTGGCCGTACCGGGCATGGCGTCAAGGCTGATGAAATAGCCGCCGACCGGACGCTTATACTGCGCGATCTCCAGCGGGGCAATCTCGCGGTCAAGCGCGTCGAGCACGGCGTGGAACTTCGGGGCGAGGATGGCCGCGTGCTGCTTCATCAGCTCGAGCGTGTGCGCCTTGTCCTTGAGGAAGCGGACGTGGCGCAGCTGGTTGATCTTGTCAAAGCCGATGGTCTGGATGCCGATGAGCTTCGCGAAGTAGGCGATGTTCGCCTCGCTCGCGGCCATAACGGCCACGCCCGCGCCGGGGAAGGTCACCTTGCTCGTGGACGCGAACTCATAGACCATGTCGGCGTTTCCGTTTTCGGCGCACAGGCCGATGATGTCGGGGAAGGGGACGAAATCCGTGTCAAACTCGTGGATGCAGTAGGCGTTGTCCCACATGAGCATGAAGTCGGGCGCGGCGGGCTTGAGCGCCGCAAGACGGCGCACCGTCTCCTCGGAGTAGACAACGCCCTCGGGGTTCGAGTACTTCGGGACGTTCCACATGCCCTTCACGGTGGGATCCTTCACCAGCTCCTCCACGACGTCCATGTCGGGGCCGTCCGCCGTCATGGGGACGTTGATGAGCTTCACGCCGAAGGACTGCGTGACCATAAAGTGCCGGTCATAGCCGGGGACGGGGCAGAGCCACTTCACCTCGCCGAGCTTTGACCACGGCTGCTCGCTGTGCAGCAGACCGTGGGTGAACGCCTTGGAAATGGCGTCATACATCAGCTGGAGACTGGCGTTGCCGCCGACAAAAACCTGCTCGCTCTTACAGCCCAGAATCTCGGCAAAGAGCGCCTTCGCCTCGGGCAGGCCGGCCACCTCGCCGTAGTTGCGCTCCTCGATGCCGTCCGCGCCGAAGTCCTCCGGACGGGTGATGAGCGAGAGCATCGGTGTGACAAGGTCGAGCTGATCGCGGCCGGGCTTACCGCGCGCCATATTCAGCTTCAGTCCCTGCGCCTTCTGGTTGTCATAGGCGGCGCGGACGGCGGCGTATTCCGTCTGGCGCTCCGCACGGGTAAGTTCACGATAAGCTTTCATAAGCAGCGTCCTTTCTCAGTGATTCCGTGGATAGTTATTTTTTTCACCAGACAGTTTAGCACGGGGGGCGGCGCTGCGCAAGAGGTTATTTTGCTGAAATCTGATAGAGATCTGTACGACGTGCCGACAGGATCGGCAGCTGATGGCGAACGGCGTCTATTCTCGCGAAATCCAGCTCCGTCACGGCGACCGTTTCCTCCGCGCCGCAGGCAGAAATCACGCTCCCCCACGGGTCACAGACGATGGAGTGGCCCCATGCGTGGTAGGACGCGCTCTCGTCGCGCGCGGGCGAGGTGCCGACGGTAAAAACCTGGTTGTCGACGGCGCGCTGGCGGAACAGCAGTTCCCAGTGCGCGGGCCCTGTCGTCATGTTGAAGGCCGCGGGCACGAACAGCACCTTCGCCCCGCGCAGCGTCATGAGCCGCGCCAGTTCCTCGAACCGGAAGTCGAAGCAGATGCAAAGTCCCATCGTCCCCCAGGGCGTCTCAAACGTCGTGATGTCGCTGCCGGGCGTGAGCGTCTCGGACTCCATGAAGCGCTGTCCGCCCGCGACATCGATATCAAAGAGGTGCGTCTTGCGGTGGCGCGCGGCGCAGGAGCCGTCCGGCGCGTAGACAAAGCTCGTGTTGTAGACGTTTCCGCCCTCCAGCTCCGGGATGGAGCCGCCGATGAGCCAGATACCCCGCTCCCGCGCGAGGGCAGAGAGCGCCTGCTGCGCCTCGCCGCCCGCCTCCTCGCCGTAGCGGTGGAAGCAGCTGTTGTCATACGGGCAGCAGAACATCTCCGGCAGCACCGCGAGGTCGATCTCCCCCGCCCCGCGGATGAGCTCGGCGGCGTGGCGGAGGTCGGCGGTCTTGTCGCCGGAGACGTGCATCTGAATCTGCGCGATTTTCATAGCCGCTCCTCCCACTCCTTCTCGCGGAAGCCCACGAGCACCAAATCGTCCGCAACGAGCAGAGGACGCTTCACGAGCATCCCGTCAGTCGCGAGCAGCGCCAGCCGCTCATCCTCCGTCATGGTCGGGAGCTTGTCTTTCAGCCCGAGCGCCTTATACTGCAGGCCGCTGGTGTTGAAAAAGCGCTTGAGCGGCAGGCCGGAGCGCGCATGCCACGCGCGCAGCTCCTCCGCCGTGGGGCGGTCGGTCTTGATGTCGCGCACGGTGACGGACACGCCGTGCGCGTCGAGCCACGCCTTCGCCTTCTGGCAGGTGGAGCACTTGGGATAGCATACAAACAGCATGGGAAACCCCTCCTTATACAAATTAGAATTCCTGCAGGACAAGATCGGTGATGCCGGGGTCGAAGCCGCCCTCGACCCGCTTGACGCGCGGATGCGCGCCATACTCGCGGCGCACCATGTCGCGCAGGACGGTGCCGCCGTGGTAGCCGTGGATGATGCGGATGCGGTAGGTGCCCGCCCCCGCGCGGCGCAGCGCCGCCTCGAGCGCCACTTTCGCCTGATAGGTATTCTTTCCGTGCAGATCCAGCTCGAGGATGCCCGGCGTCATAAAAATCGCTTCCCTTCGCCCGGTGTGTCCGGGATGATGTCGTTCTCTTCATCATACGGGAAATCCGTTGTATTTTCAACCGTTTCGTGGTATCATACTGAAAAATATCGTCCGGCGTCGGCCGGGCGTGAGGAGGCACTATGCGAATTCTTGTCTTGTCCGACTCCCACGGGGCGGTGGAGGCCTGCCGTCTGGCGGTGGAGCAGAGCGCGCCGGACCAGATTCTGCACCTCGGCGACTGTGTGCGCGACGCGGAGCGGCTGCATGCGCTCTTCCCGGCGATTCCGCTCACCGGCGTCCCCGGCAACTGCGACTGGGCCGACGCCGACAATCCCGAGCGTCTGATCGAGCTCGGCGGCGTGCGGATCCTGATGATGCACGGCCATACGCGCGGCGTGAAGAGCTCGGCGATGAACGCGTGCTATGCCGCGCGCGAGTGCGGGGCGCAGATTCTGCTCTTCGGCCATACGCATCGCCCGCTCGTCGACTGGGACGGCACGCTCTGGGTCATGAACCCCGGCTCCATCCGCGACCGGCGCACCTACGGCGTCATCACGCTGGAGGGCGGGAAAATTGACTGCGCCGCGCAGACGCTCACGCTGTAAAAAAGGGGGCTTTGTCATGTTTTCTATCGGATGTCACCTGTCCTCCTCGGGCGGTTTTCTCGCTATGGGCGAGACGGCGCGGCGCATCGGCGCGACGACGTTTCAGTTTTTCACCCGCAACCCGCGCGGCTCCCGCGCCAAGGCCATCGACCCCGCGGACGCGGCGGCGCTGCGCGCGCTGCTGACGATGGAGGGCTTCGGCCCGATCGTGGCGCACGCGCCGTACACCATCAACCCCTGCTCGAAGGACGAGCGCACGCGCGAGTTCGCGCGTGAGACGCTCGCCGATGACCTCGCGCGGATGGAATATCTGCCGGGAAACCTCTATAACTTCCACCCCGGCAGCCACACCGGTCAGGGCACGGACGCCGGAATTGCCCAGATTGCGGACACGCTCAACGCCATCCTCCGCCCGGAGCAGCAGACGACCGTCCTGCTCGAGACGATGGCGGGCAAGGGCACCGAGGTCGGTAGGCGCTTTGAGGAGCTGCGCGCGATCATCGACCGCGTCGAGCTCGGCGAAAAGCTCGGCGTCTGTCTCGACACCTGCCACGTAAGCGACGCGGGCTATGACGTCGCCGGGAACCTCGACGGGGTGCTCGCGGAGTTTGACCGCGTAATCGGCCTTGCGCGCCTGCGCGCCGTCCACCTCAATGACAGTCTCAACCCCTGCGGCGCGCACAAGGACCGCCATGCCCGCATCGGTGAGGGAACGCTCGGGCAGGAGACCTTCCGCCGGATCATCAACCACCCGGCGCTGCGGAATCTCCCGTTCGTGCTTGAAACGCCGAACGAGCTCGATGGCTACGCGCGCGAGATTGCGCTTCTGCGCGGGATGCGGGAGGGGGACGCATGATGCTGCAATACAGCGCGCTCGCGATTTTCCTGCTCGGCGCGGCGGGGCTCGCGGATCACTCCATGCTCCTCAAGACCGGGCATATCCGGCCGGGCTTTTTCTGCTTCTATACAAATTTGAGCAATATATGGCTTCTTTTGTATCAGATCCTACTCTTTTTTGCCGGCTTCTCCCCAGAGGGCGCGCTGTGGCGCGTGCTCACGGACGTGCGCGTCTCGACGGGTATGACGCTGAGCATCTGGGTGACGCACCTGATGTACCACTTCGTGCTCGTACCGGACGCAAAGAAGCGCGGCAAACGCTTCTCCGACTTCGGCGCGAGCTTCGGCAACCTCTGCGCCCACTATATCACGCCCGCACTCGTGCTGGCGCAGTGGCTTTTCCTGCAGGATAAGACGGACATCAACCTGTGGAGCGCGGTGTGCTGGCTCGTGCTGCCGCTTTTATACAGCGTCTTCGCGCTCCTGCGCGCCCGGACGGGAAAGCCCATCGGCCACACGAAGCTGATCTACCCCTACCCGTTCCTTGACCTGGAGCATCTGGGCGTCAAGCGCTTTTGCCTCGTGTTTCTGGCGGTGCTGGCCTTTTTCTTTATATTGGGCTGCGTGCTTGTCTTCATCGGGCAGGCGCTGCCTGCCTGATAAGGCCGCGCGAGCTCTGTGAGACAATAAATACCACCGCAGCAAGCTGCGGTGGTATGAAGCGCATATCTATCCTCTCAATTTTGCTTCCCGGGCGGCGTAGTCGGGGAGATAGCGTGCGACCTCCTGATAGAAGGCTCGGCTGTGGTTCTTGTGGCGGATGTGCGCGAGCTCGTGTACCACGACATAGTCGACGCACTCGTCCGGATAGTGCATCAGCCGCAGCGAAAAGCACAGGCTGTTCTTCGCCGAGCAGCTGCCGAAGCGCGTGCGCGCGGCCGTGATCTTCACGCCCGTTGGCTGCACACCCATGACGGCCGCCCAGTGCGCGACCTTTCCGGGCAGCACCGCTTTGGCGCGTATGCGGAGGGCGCTTTCCTCCTCGGGCGTCGGCGCGGGATAGGCCGCGGCGTGCGCCCGCTGGCGGGCAAGATGGCTTTCAATCCATGCCCGGTGACTCTCGACAAAGCGGCGGATGTCCGCCTCGCTTGCATAAAGCGGGGCACGGACGACGACGCGCGCGTCGCGCGTGATCTGCAGGGCGATCGTGCGCCGGTTCGAGCGGATGAGCTGATAGTCCGTCATTGGCCGATGTAGGTAAAGCGCGGGCCGCTGTAGCCGTCGCGCTCGACGTGCTCGTTCCACATGGCCGCCGGGCGCACCCAGAGACCGCGCTCGCCGTAGAGCGCCTGATAGACAACCATCTCCTCGAGCGTCTCGCTGTGGCGCGCCGTGCCGAGAACGCGGTATTCCCCGCCCTTGAAGTGGCGGTAGCGGCCGGGCTGAATGGTCTGCATGATAAAATATCCTCCCTGCGAATTCGTTGCCCCATTATACCACGGCGGCAGCGCGGCGCGCAAGGGAGACGAAAGGGGCTTTTTCCGATGAAAACAATCTGCAGGAGACTGCGGCGGGGCGACGACCTGCTGCGCTCCATCGAACAAATCGCGCGCGAAGAAGGGCTGGAGGCGGCGGTCATCGTCTCCGGCGTCGGCTGCGTCAGCCACGCCCGCGTGCGCGACGCATCGGGCGTCACGGTGCGGGAGATCGGCGAGCCGTGCGAGATCGTCAGTCTCGACGGCACGGTCAGCGCCGCGCGCTGCCACGTCCACATCGCCCTCGCGCGTGAGGATCTCTCGACGCTCGGCGGCCACCTCATGCCCGGCTGCATCGTGAACACGACGTGCGAGCTGGCGCTGCTGGCGCTGGACGGCTGGCGCTTCGGCGTGGAGCAGGACAGCGAGACGGGCTATGACGAGATTGTGTTCCGGGAGGCGGAGAGATGAAAAACACGACGCTCTGCTACATTGAAAACGAGCGCGGGGACTATCTGATGCTCCACCGCGTGAAAAAGGAGAACGACTGCAACCGCGACAAGTGGATCGGCGTGGGCGGCAAGTTTGAGGACGGCGAGAGCCCGGAGGAGTGCGTCCTGCGGGAGACGCTGGAGGAGACGGGGCTGACGCTCACTGACTGGCGCTACCGCGGGATCGTCACGTTCGTCTCCGACCGGTGGGAGACGGAGTACATGCACCTGTTCACCGCGACGGGCTGGACGGGGAGGCTGCATGAGTGCGACGAGGGTGTGCTCGAATGGGTGAGCCGTGAGCAGTTCCGCGGGCTCCCGCAATGGGAGGGCGACCGGATCTTCCTGCGGCTCATCGAGGAGGACACGCCGTTTTTCTCACTGAAGCTGCGCTACGAGGGTGAGCACCTCGCCTATGCGGCGCTCAACGGAAAGGAGCTGGCGCGATGACGATTCTCGTGAGCGCGTGTCTGCTGGGGACGGCCTGCCGCTACGACGGGCGCAGCAAGGCCGACGCGGACGTGACCGCGCTGCTCGCGCGGCACACCCTGATCCCCGTCTGCGGGGAGATTTTCGGCGGGCTATCCACCCCGCGCACCCCGGCAGAGCGGCGCGGTGATCGCGTCGTGACGCAGGACGGGCGCGATGTGACGCAGGCCTACCGCCGCGGCGCAGAGGAGGTATTGCGCCTTGCCCGGCTCTACGGCGCGCGGGCGGCGATTTTGAAGGAGCGCAGCCCCTCCTGCGGCAGCGGTGAGATCTATGACGGGACGTTCTCCGGCACGCGCACGGCGGGCTGGGGCGTCACAGCGGAGCTGCTGCGCGAGAGCGGCGTGCGCGTATACGGCGAGAGTGAGCTTGCGCGGCTTACGCACGATTTACAGGATTTACAACACGAAACGGAGGAGAACTGACATGTTCAGACCCATGAGAAGGCCGAAAAACGCCATCCCCGACGAGCAGGCGAAAAAGCTCCTGCGCGAGGAGAAGCGCGGCGTCATCGCCATGAACGGCGACGACGGCTACCCCTTCGCCATCCCAGTGGACTATTTCTACGACGAGACGGCGGGGAAAATCTACTTCCACGGCGCGAAGTCCGGCTATAAGGTCGACGCACTGCGCCGCTGCGACAAGGTGTGCTTCACCGTCTACGGCGGTGAGTTCTATAAAAACGGCCACTGGGCGCCGTATGTGCAGAGCGTGCTGGTCTATGGCCGCTGCCGTCTGGTGGAGAACATCGCCGTGACCGAAGCTCGCGTGCGGGAGCTCGCGATGAAGTATTATCCGAGCGCCGAGGAGGTCGAAGCGGAGATTGCGAAGGATCTGCGCGCTGTGCAGCTCTATGAGATCACTGTTGAGCACATGACAGGCAAGCAGGTGCATGAGAAGTAATCCCTACAAGGGGCGTAGACGGGCTGTCCGCGCCCTTTTTTTGTTTTAGCGCAGGATTGGTCATTGAATCGGCTTGTCCTGCCCCCGTTTTTCCTTGACATTTCCCCGCTGCGGCGCTCACCGGCTGCGGCCAGTCCGCTGCCGGCACCCAGGACGACGCCGACTCCAAGAAGGTCGTCATCTACACGCCGACCGAGGTCTATCTGATCGAGTACATGCAGCAGCGCCTGACGGCTCAGTTCCCCGACTACGACATCTCGCTCGAGTACTACCACTCCGGCGACCTCGCCGCGAAGCTGCAGGCCGAGGGTGCCGACACCGCCTGCGACATCGTGTTCGACTGCGAATACGGCTATCTGCAGATGCTCTCCGACAACTTCGCGACGATTGATTTCATCGACAACAGCCAGTTCGTCGCCGACATGCAGGATCCCACCCGCAAGTACATGCCCGTCGACCGCTACTCCGGCTCCGTCATCGTCAACACGCAGGTGCTCGCCGACAAGGGTCTTCCCGTGCCGCAGAGCTATGAGGATCTGCTCGACCCGATGTACAAGGGTCTGATCGAGATGCCCGACCCCACTGCCTCCTCCACGGGCTACCTCTTCCTGAAAAGCCTTGTGAACGCCTGGGGCGAGGAGAAGGCGCTGGCCTACTTTGACCAGCTTGACGCGAACATTCTGCAGTATACCGGCGGCGGCTCCGCCCCCGTGAAGGACGCGGCGGCCGGTGAGTGCGCCATCGCCCTGTCCCTGACGTTCAAGGCCGTGGACCTCATCAACGAGGGCTCCCCCCCTGCAGATTCTCTTCTTCGCCGAGGGCGCGCCCTATACCCCCGCGGGCCTGTCCATCCTCTCCGGCCATGAGAACCGTCAGGCCGTGAAGGACGTCGTGAACTACTTCTATTCCGACATCATCGACGACTATCTGAGCACCTATCTGCCCGAGCAGATCAAGGTTGGTCAGGTCAACACCACGCCCAACTACCCCACCGACATCCCCTACGCCGACATGTCCAACAACACCCCCAACGTGAAGGCGGAGCTGCTGGCCAAATGGACGCACTGACCCGCGGCACGGACGCGCCGAAGCTCTCCGTGCGGGACTGCTGCAAGCGGTTCACCGGCGCGCCCGTGCTCGACCACGTCAGCTTTGACGTGGCGAGCGGCGAATTTCTCTCCGTTCTGGGGCCCTCCGGCTGCGGCAAGACGACGCTCCTGCGAATCCTCGCGGGGCTGGAATCGCCCGACGCCGGGAGCGTTCTGAAAGACGGCGCGGACATCACGCGCCTGCCGCCCGAGCGGCGCAGCATGGGGCTGGTGTTTCAGGACTATGCCCTCTTTGAGAATATGACCGTGCGTCAGAATGTTCGCTACGCCCTGCGCTTTCACCCGCAGCTGCGCGCGCAGGCGGACGAGCGCACGGACGGTCTCCTGCGCCGTCTCGGGCTGGACGCCCTGCACAGTGCGCTCCCTGCCCGTCTCTCCGGCGGACAGCGGCAGCGCGTGGCGCTGGCGCGGACGCTCGCGCTCCAGCCGGAGATCATCCTCTTCGACGAGCCGATGGCCGCGCTCGACGCCGCGACGCGCCTGACGCTGCGTGAGGAGCTGCTGCAGCTGCGGCGGGAGTTTTCGTGCACGATCGTCTATGTCACGCACGATCAGGAGGAGGCGCTGACGCTCTCCGACCGGGTCATGGTCATGGAGGGCGGGCGCATCCGCCAGATCGACACACCCGAAAATCTCCTGCGCCGCCCGGCGGACGCATATGTGCGCGAATTTGTCGGCGAGAATCTTCTGCGCCGTCAAAAGGCTCTGGAGCGGTTTTTCCGGCCGTCGGAGGACGCATGAGAAAGCACCCCGCCGCCCTGACGGCCGCAGCCGCCGCGCTGCTCGTATTTTTTGCGGTGACGTTTGCCTATCCCCTCTCGCGGATGCTCGCGCAGATCACGCCCGAGGGCGCCGCCGCCGTTTTTTCCAGCACCGTTTTTCGCCGCGCCGTGGGCAGCTCGTGTCTCAGCGGCGCTCTGACGGTGCTGTTTGCGCTGCCGCTGGCGATGCTGATGGCGCTTTTGACCGAGTCGACGCGCGTGCGCTGCAGGGCGCTCTGGCGCGGGATCTTCGTGCTGCCGATGCTGCTCCCCTCCGTGTCGCAGGGTACGGGGCTGGTACTGCTGCTGGGAACGAACGGCCTGCTCACGCGGGTTCTCTGCCTGCCGGGGAGCATCTACGGCCTGCAGGGCATCGTCCTCGGACAGGTGCTCTACACCGCGCCGATCGCCTATCTGCTGCTGGCGAACCTCCTGCGCTACCGCAGCCGCTCGCCGTATGACGCGGCGAGGCTCGCCGGTGTGCCGCCGCTCTTTCGCTGGAGCGGCATCACGCTGCCGTTTCTGCGCAAGGAGCTGCTCGCCGCGGCGTTTCTTGTCTTCTCCCTCTCCGTCACGGACTACGGCATCCCGCTCGCCGTCGGCGGCAAGGTCAAGACGCTCGCCTCCGTCATGTACAGCAGCGTCGTCGGCCAGCTCGACTTCGGCCGCGGCTGCGTCATCGGGCTTCTGCTGCTGATCCCGGCGCTCTGCTCCTCGGTCTTTGAGCTGCTCGCGCCGCACCGGTGGGTCGTCTCCGCCGCGCGCCGCCCGGCCGAACCGCCGGAAAATCCGCGCCGCGACCGCTGGGCGCTCCTGCTGTGCGCGCTCACGGCGCTGCTGTTCGTGCTGCCGGTGCTGGCGTTCACGGGGACCATGTTCATGGAGAAATACCCCATGCAGACGACGCTGACGCTGCGCCATCTGCGCGAATTCTGGACGCCGCAGGTGCGCGCGGGGCTACGCAATTCCGTCCTGCTCGGGCTCGGCACGGCCGCGGTCGGCACGGTGCTCACGGCGGCCGCCGCCCTCGTCACCGCGCGCTATGCAAACCGCGCCGCCCGCTGGGTACACACGCTCTCCGTGCTGCTGATGGCCGTTCCGGGGCTGGTGCTTGGTCTCTCGTTCGTGCTGGCGTTCAAGGGGACGGCGTTCTACGGCACGGTGTGGATTCTCATCCTCGCGGGCGTGCTGCACTTTTTCACCACGCCGTACAACCTTCTCTACCAGTCGCTCCAGAAGCTCAGCAGTGAGCTGGAATCCGTCGGCAACACGCTCGGTATCCCGCCGCTGCGCCTGATCTTCGACGTGCTGCTGCCGCAGTGCGCCGGGACGCTCGCGGACATGGCGGCCTACTTCTTCGTCAGCTCGACCGTCACCATCTCCGCCGCCGCGTTTCTCTCCACCGCCTCCACGCGCCCGCTGGCGCTGCTGGTGGTGCAGTACAGCGACCATCTGAACCTCTCCGGCGCGGCGTACCTGTCGTTTCTGATTCTGGCGGTCAATCTCCTCGCCCGCGCCGCAGCCGCGCTCGTGCGGCGGCTGGTACGGCGGTAAAAATCCCGCTTGACGCGGTGGGGAATTCATGGTACCATCAGCTTGTCCCCGGGAAGTGGTTCTGACCGACGGACACACAATTCATTCTACCGTTCTGCCGGTAAGGATCCGCTCCGAGCCAAAAGAAGAGGGACAGACGACGCGGCTCTTTCGCCGCGCCCGCGATATGCTGCTTCCATCCCTTCTGCTGAACGGCAGGAGGGATGATTCTATTTTACGAGGAGGAACGTCTATGGAAACGCGCGTGGCCGTGCTGGCCGTCATCGTCCGCGAGGGGAGCTCCGTCCAGACGCTCAACGATCTGCTGCACCAGTACGGGCAGTATATCATCGGGCGGATGGGCGTGCCGTACCGGGAAAAGGGCGTGAACATCATCAGCGTGGCGCTCGACGCGCCCGGCGACGTAATCTCCGCCCTGTCGGGCAAGCTCGGGCGTCTCGACGGCATCACCGCCAAAACGCTCTACGCCCCCGAGGGCAGCATCAGAAAGGAAGAACACGCATGAAACACATCAAAAAGCTCCTTGCCCTGTGCCTGACGCTGGCACTCGTCCTCTCGCTCGCGGCCTGCGGCAAGCAGGAGGAGCAGCCCCCGGAAACCACCCCCGCGAGCTACCGCATCGCCGCGCTCAAGGGCCCCACCGCCATGGGTCTCGTCAAGCTCATGCAGGACGCCGCCGGCGGCACCGTCGAGAGCGGCAACACCTATGACTTTACCCTCGCCGGCTCCGCCGATGAGGTGACGCCCGCGCTCATCAAGGGCGAGCTGGACATGGCCTGCGTCCCCGCGAACCTCGCCGCCGTGCTCTACGGCAAGACCGAGGGCGCGGTGGAGGTGCTGGCCGTGAACACGCTGGGCGTTCTCTACATCGTGGAAAACGGCAGCGCCGTGCAGTCCATCGCCGACCTGAAGGGGCAGACCATCGTTGCCGCGGGCAAGGGCTCCACGCCCGAGTACGCGCTGCGCTATCTGCTCAGCGAGAACGGCATCGACCCCGATAACGACGTGACCATCGACTGGAAGAATGAGCACAGCGAGTGCGTCGCGGCGCTCGCGAGCAATCAGGCGACCATTGCCCTGCTGCCCCAGCCCTTCGTCACCGTCGCCCAGAGCAAGATCGACGGCCTGCGCATGGCGCTCGACCTGACGGCTGAGTGGGACAAGCTGGACAGCGGCTCCACGCTCATCACCGGCGTTATCGTCGCCCGCCGCGAGATCGTCGAGCAGAACCCCGCCGCGGTGGACGCGTTCCTGAAGGAGTACGCCGCCTCCGTTGACTGGGTCAACGCCAACAACGCCGACGCCGCCGCGCTCATCGGTGAAAACGGCATCGTCGACGCCGCCGTCGCCGAGAAGGCGCTGCCCTACTGCAACATCGTCTGCCTGACCGGCGGCGACATGCAGGCCAAGCTCTCCGGCTATCTGCAGGTGCTGGCCGACGCGAACCCCGCCTCCGTCGGCGGCTCGCTCCCGGAAAGCGACTTCTATTACGTCAGCAAGTAATCCCAACCATCTGCGCGGCGGCGGGCACTTCCCCGCCGCCGCGTCTGTCTGAGAGGAGGATGCATCCATGGGCAAGCAAAAGCAGCCCGTCCGCGCGTGGGCGGTGATTTTCTGGCTGCTGGTGTGGCAGCTGGCGAGCATGGCGCTGCGCGCGGCCTATCCGCACGGGGCGCTGCTGCTGGCCTCGCCCGCGGACGCGGCGAAGCGGCTGGCGGAGCTTTCCGTGACGGCTGACTTCTGGCGGGCGGTCGCGCGCAGCGCGGCGCACATTCTGGGCGGCTTTCTCCTCTCGTGCGCGCTTGCGGTGGTGCTCGCGGCGCTCGCGGCGCGGCTGCGCCGCGTGGAGGAGCTGTTGGCGCCGCTCGTCGCGGCCATCAAGGCCGTGCCGGTGGCGTCGTTCATCATCCTCGCCCTCGTCTGGCTCAGCAGCCGCTCTCTTACGCTCTTCATCTCGGCTCTGATGGTATTCCCGCCCGTCTATCTCAGTACGCTCGAGGGCATCCGCCGCACCGACAGGCAGCTTCTCGAGATGGCGCGGGTTTACCGCGTGCCGCTTTCGCGGCGGCTGGCGGGGATCTATGTGCCGCAGGTGCTGCCCTACTTCCGCTCCGCCGTGAGCGCCGCGCTCGGTCTGTGCTGGAAGGCGGGCACCGCGGCGGAGGTCATCGGCCTGAGCGGCGGCACGATCGGCGAGCGGCTCTACACCGCGAAGGTCTACTTCCAGACGCCGGATCTGTTCGCGTGGACGGCGGTAATCGTGCTGATCTCGGCGCTGTTTGAAAAGCTGTTTCTGTTCGCCGTGGACAGACTCGCGGAAAGGGTGGGTGCATGATGGAAATCCGCGCGGAACACCTCACAAAATCCTATGAAGGCCGCCCCGTGCTGCGGGACGTGACGTTCACCGCCGGCGCGGGCATCACGCGCATCGCTGGGCGCTCCGGTGCGGGCAAGACGACACTCCTGCGCATCCTGCTCGGGCTGGAGACGGCGGAGAGCGGCCGGGTACTCGTCCCCGATGGCTGCCGCTGGGCGGCGGTTTTTCAGGAGGATCGCCTGCTCATGGCAAAGAGCGCCGGGGGAAACCTCCGCTTCGCCCTCGGCGGGGCATATGACGCGGCGCGCGCCGCCGCGCTGCTGCGCGAGCTGGGGCTCGGCGACGTCGGCGACAAGCGCGTGCGCGACTACTCCGGCGGTATGCGCCGCCGTCTCGCGCTCGCGCGGGCGTTGCTCGCGCCGTCGGACGCGCTCGTGCTCGACGAGCCGCTGACGGGGCTCGACACGGAAAACCGCGCCGCCGCGCTACGCTGCATCCTCCGTGCCGCCGAGGAAAAGCCCGTCCTCCTCTCCGCCCACGAGACGCTTGACATCCCCTGCCGCGCGGTCGTAGAATTGTAGGGCAAAATCTGTCCCCCGGAGGTCCCTCATCATGCTGTTTTGTCTGCAGATTGCACTGTATTGTCTCCTGTTTTTCCTGCTGGTCAAGTGCGCGGTGAAAAACGACGGGCGTAACTGCCTGTATTTTTACCCGACGGCGTATATCGACGAGGCCCAGCGCCGCGGCCTTGCCGAATACGGCGACGTCATGCGGCGCGGCAAGCGCTTCATGATCCCGTTCTGCGCGGTCATGCTGATCGCGCTGGTGCTGATCGTCGGCGTCTGGAACCGCGCGTCGACCTTCCGCGCGGCGTATGCGCAGACGGCGGTTTTTCTGGTGGTCATGAACTGGTTCGACGGGATTATCATCGACCGGCTGTGGGTCGGCCGCAGCAAAATCTGGCGCATCGAGGGGATGGAGGGCGTCCCCTATGTGAAGCCGTGGAAAACCGTGCTCATAAAGCGCGGGCTCGGGACGGTGCTCTACCTGCTCCTCTCCCCCGCCTTCGCCGCCATTGCCCTCCAGCTCGCCAAGCTCTGAAAACAGGAGCCCGGACATACAGTCCGGGCTCCCAGCATAAATAAGCAAAAGTCTCACAGAGTTCGCGCCGCCGCAGCGGCGCGAATAAATTCCAATCCATATTTCGCGGCGGCGTGTACGTCGCGAAATATTCCCTGCGCGAAGAGAGTGTGTTTTGCCCGCCTGCGGCGGGCAAAACGCGCGGTTCGGAGCGAATTTTTCAGGCTGCAAAGGGCGTTGCCCTTTGCAGCCTGCATGTTAGTCGCCGATCCCCGTGTGGATCACCTTGCCCATGTTCCATTGGAAGGCGACCTTCTTCGCCGCCTTCAGACGCTCCTCCGGGGTCTTGTAGCTCGCGTGCGCCGTCTCCGCGCCGCAGTCCATGCACGCGGCATAGACGCACCAGCCCTGCTCATCCTGCATCGCCCCGACGCCGCGGCAGACGGGGCAGTCCTCCAGCTCAATTGCAAAAATCGGATCTATCTGTTCCATTTGGCGTATCTCCTTTGCTCTTGGTGGCAACAGTGTACCACATTCCACCCCAAAGGGCAACCGGGCGCGCAAAAAACGCGCGCGTCGGCTGGAAAAATTCCGCCGTCCGTGGTATAATCGGGGTAAATCACAGGAACGGATGGATGAACATGGATCAGATCGAACGGCAGACGCCCCTCTATGAACACTCTCATGACTTTCAGCTCATGCACAACCTCTATGAATCCGCCGTCAAGCAGCTCACACTCAAGTTCGAGGTGCTCAACAGCGAGTTCAGCGTCCTCTACGCGCGCAACCCCATCCACCACATCGAAAGCCGCGTCAAGTCCGCCGCCAGCATCGCCGCGAAGCTGCGCAAAAAGGGACTGCCGCTGACGATCGAGGCGGCGCGGGAAAGCGTGAACGACATTGCGGGCGTGCGCGTCGTGTGCAGCTATATCGACGATGTGTACCGCGTGGCCGAGATGCTCGAGCGGCAGAAGGACGTCGAGATCATCAAGCGGCAGGACTATATCCGCACGCCGAACTACAACGGCTACCGCTCCCTGCACCTCGATATCCGCGTCCCGGTCTATCTCTCCAACCGGACGGAGTACGTCATGGCCGAGATCCAGATCCGCACGATCGCCATGGACTTCTGGGCCAGTCTCGAGCACGACATCCGCTATAAGGCGGACAAGTCCCGCCTGCCCGCCGGGATTAACGAGGAGATGTTCGCCTGCGCCGACAAAATCGCCGAAATCGATCAGCAGATGCAGGACATGTACCAGCGCATCAAGGCCTCGGAACAGAATCACGACTGAAAGAGGTTGGACAATGCCCAACCTCTTTCAGTCCTGTCAAGTGTCTCACAGAGTTCGCGGCACCGCAGCGCCGCGAAAAAGATCCAATCCGTTTTTTGCGGCGGCGTGTACGCCGCAAAAAACACTTTGCGCGAAACGCAGTGTCGCAGACTGGCCAACGCCAGTCAAGGCATGAAGTGAAGCGAATACTCACACAAAAAGGCGGAGCAGACTTTGTCTGCTCCGCCTTTTTGTGTGAAGTTAGTTCCAGAAGTCCGTCTTTTCCTTCAGGCCGATGTCGGCGGCCTTGAAGTGCGGATCCTTGCCCTCCTTGCGCTGCTTCATGTAGTCGTTCAGCGCGAGGAGCGCGGGCTTGGCGAGAATGATGATCACCGGGATGTTGATGATGACCATCAGCGCCTGGAAGAGGTCGGCGGTATCCCACGCCAGACCCATGCTGACCGTCGCGCCGATGAGGACGATGACGCTCGCCGCCAGACGGAACACAAGCATGAACGTCTTGCTCGGGTGGCGCTTGAGGATGTGCTTGAGGCAGCCCTCGCAGTAATAGTAGTTGCCGATCAGCGTCGTGAAGGCAAACAGGCACATGGACACGGCAATGAACACCGGGCCGAAGCTGCCGAGCGCGGCGGCCATCGTCTGCTGCACATAGGGCGCGCCCTGCAGCTCCGCCGTCGGCTCGATGCCGGTGGACAGGCACATCAGCGCCGTGGCCGTGCAGATCAGGAGCGTATCGATAAAGACGCTGAGCATCTGGACAAGGCCCTGCTTGACGGGGTGGGAGACGTCGGCCGTGGCCGCGGCGTTCGGGGCCGAGCCCATACCGGCCTCGTTGGAGTACAGGCCGCGCTTGATGCCCTGCATCATCGCGGAGCCGAGGAAGCCGCCGAAGATCGCCTTGAAGTCGAAGGCGCTTCTGAAGATGTTGGCAAAGACGCTGGGGATGTTGCCGATGTTGATGCAGATCACGATCAGCGAGACGATGATGTAGATCACGCCCATCACAGGCACGAGGATGCCGGTGATACTCGTCAGGCGCTTCGCGCCGCCGAGGACGCAGACGGCAAACAGCACCGCGAGGATGCCGCCGAGAACATAGGGCGTCACGCCCGGCTTATAGAAGCTGAACCCGGCAAACGCGGACTGCAGGTTATACGACGCGAGCGCGTTATAGCCCACGGCATAGGTCAGGATGATGATCACCGCGAACACCACGCCGAGCCAGCGCTGGTGCAGCGCATCCTCCATGTAATAGGAGGGGCCGCCGTAGCTGCTGCCGTCCCCGTCGCGCTTCTTGTAGATCTGCGCGAGGGTGGACTCGATGAACGCGGACGCGCCGCCGAGGATGGCGGTGATCCACATCCAGAACACCGCGCCGTAGCCGCCGACGCAGATGGCCGACGAGACGCCGACGATGTTGCCGGTGCCGACGCGGCTGGCCGTGGAGATCATCAGCGCGCCGAGCGAGGAGACGGAGTTCTTATCCTTCGGCTTTTCGGACACGACATGGATCGACTCGCCGAACAGGCGGAACTGGATAAACTTCGTGCGGGCGGTAAAGTACAGACCCGCGACAATCAGGAACGCCGGCACCCACGGGGTATAGAGCCAGCTGCTGATTGCGTTGACTACTTTGTCAATGGCATCAATCATTCTTTCAATTCTCTCTTTCCTCAAAAAAATTGTGGGGGCCGCAGACAGCAACCCGCGTAATTGTTATTTTACCTAAAAAATGCAAGAATTGCAACCTCGATTTGCAAATTTGTAAAGAATCCGCAAAAACTTCCCGACCGTCTGCAGGCACGGCACGTTTTTCACGGCAGAAGCACCGCGCAGACAAGTGTCAGATACGCGGGCAGACGCGTCCGCTCGCCCCAGAGGAGCTTCCAGCCCCAGAGAGCGCCGACGGCGGCGCCCACGTCGCAGCCGAGCGACTCGAGCGAGTAGGAAATCGCCCCCGGACGGCGGCAGGGCTTTCCCTGCGGGCGGGTGCAGCTGTCGCAGAGCGTGCAGCCGCCGACGGTCAGCAGCGCGCTGCCCTCCGGCGCGGCGGGCAGCACCTCGTCCGCGAGCAGGCGCGCCTGCCGGACAAGCACCGCGCGCTCCAGCTCCTCGAGCTCCTCCGGCGGATACGTCTTCGCAAGTGCCGCATCGGAAAAATGCATCTGCTGGCCGATCAGCTCGATCTCCCGGAAGCGCCCCCAGTACGCCGCCGCCGGAAACGCGTACGGCGGACACGTCCAGTACTGCCCCACGTTCGGGCAGCCGCGGCATCCGTCCTCCGCGTGCGGGAGGTCGACATACCTCTCCACAAACGCCGCCGTCTCCAGCCGCGCCTGCGCCCGCACCACCTGATAAAGCTCCGCCGTCTGCTCCACGGCTCCGTCCTCCTTTTCCCTTGCGCCCCGTCCGTGCGCGTGCTATACTCATTACAGCGCCGAAAATCGAATCCGGACTGTATAGATCGCTTTACGTAATACTGTTTGTTATCGAATTATACCTGCGACAGCACCTCACCGATCGGGCCGTCGATGGTGAGGTCGGCGCCGACGCGGCCGCCTGTCTCACCCTTGTTGATGACGACGAGGTGCCGCCCGCGGAAATAGCGCACGAGCCCCGCCGCCGGGTACACCACGAGCGACGTCCCGCCGATGATGAGCAGATCCGCACTCTGGATATAGCGCAGCGCGCGGTCCATCACGTCCTCGTCGAGACTCTCCTCATAGAGCACGACGTCGGGCTTGACCGTCCCGCCGCAGCTGCAGCGCGGAACGCCCTCGGAGTGGAGAATCGTCTCCAGCCCGTAAAACTTCCCACACTTCTCACAATAGTTGCGCAGGACGCTCCCGTGCAGCTCCAGCACCTCGCGGCTGCCCGCCTTCTGGTGCAGGCCGTCGATGTTCTGGGTGATGACGGCCTTGAGCTTGCCCGCCCGCTCGAGTTCGGCGAGCTTTCGGTGCGCCGCGTTCGGCTGCGCGTCCGGGGCAAGCATCTTCTGGCGGTAGAAGTCGAAGAACTCCGCCTTGTGCGTCTCATAGAAGTGGTGGCTCAGGATCGTCTCGGGCGGGTACTTGAATTTCTGGTGGTACAGGCCGTCCACGCTGCGGAAGTCCGGGATACCCGACTCCGTGGAGACGCCCGCCCCGCCGAAAAAGACGATGTTATCCGATTCCGCCACAAACCGGCGCAGCTGCTCAATTTTTGCGTCCATTGTAATTCCTCCTTTTTAAAATCTGAAACAGAGGTGTCCTATGAATATCCAAATCTTCGGTTCGTCCAAGTCCTTCGACTCCAAGAAGGCCGAGCGCTGGTTCAAGGAGCGGCGCATCAAGTATCAGTACATCGACCTCGTGAAAAAGGGCGTCTCCCCCGGTGAGTACCGCTCCATCCGCGCCGCCGTCGGGTACGAAAACCTCGTCAACCGTGAGTGCCTGACCTACCGTGAGCTGGGGATGGACTATCTCCTCCCCGATGCCGTGGAGGAAAAGCTCCTGCTCTATCCCGAGATGTTCCGCGCGCCGATCGTGCGCAACGGCAGGCAGGCGACGGTCGGCTATCAGCCGGACGTGTGGGCGAAGTGGGAGTAACCTTTGTCAAAAAAAGGCCGAGGGTCTTTTTTTGACAAAGGGGTTTCGCTCCGACCCGCGCATTTTTGCGTGCCATGCACGCAAAAACACACTCTCTCCGCGCAAAGTGTTTTTTGCGACGTACACGCCGCAAAAACGGATTGGAGCTTTTTCGCGGCGTGCGAGCCGCGAACTCTGTGAGACTATTGCTGGGAAGCCAAAGGCTTCCCAGCTTTTTTTAGGTGTAAGGGTTTTCTACTTTAACGATGGCGTAGTAGCTGCCGGGCAGGGCGCGGACGGCCTCACGGATACGCGCGGCCATCTCCTGATTCGTCATCTTCCCGTCGAAGGGACGCACCGCGTCGAAGATGAGGTTCGTGTGCGTCGGCCCGGTCACGATGCGGAAATCGTGGATCGTCGCCTGCTCGTCGATCCCGCGCACCAGCGCCGCGACCCGCGCGCGCAGCTCGTTCGTCTGCGCGTCGTCCGTCAGGATCGGGTCCATGTGGATCACCGCCTGACAGCCGAGCGTTTTCGACAGCTCCTGCTCGATGTTGTCGACGAGGTCGTGCATCTCGAGGATATCGCCCGAGGCGGGCACCTCGGCGTGCAGCGAGATCATCCGCCGGCCGGGTCCGTAGTCGTGTACGACGAGGTCATGCACGCCGCAGATGCCCTCGTGCGCCATGACGAGCCGTTCGATCTCCTCCACGAACTCCTTCTTCGGCGGCTGGCCGAGCAGCGGGCTGATCGTATCGCGCGCCGCCTGCACCCCCGACCAGAGGATCATGCACGCGACGACCAGTCCGACCCATCCATCGATCATCAGCCCCGTGAAACGGCCGACGAGCATCGCCGCGAGCACCGCCGTCGTCGCAATGCTGTCGGAGAAGCTGTCCGCCGCGGTGGCCGCCATGGCCACCGAGTCGATTTTTCGGCTGATGCGCCGGTTATACAGGCACATGTAGAGTTTCACGCACACGGAAACCGCGAGGATCACCGCCGTCAGGGCGCTGAAATCCACTGCCTCCGGGTGCAGCACCTTCTCGAACGACGACTTCACCAGCTCCGCGCCCATCAGCAGGATCAGGCCCGCCACGATCAGGCCCGAGACATACTCCATCCGTCCGTGGCCGAAGGGGTGCTCCGGGTCGGGCTTTTTCCCCGCGAGACGGAAGCCCAGCAGCGTCACCACCGACGAGCCCGCGTCCGAGAGGTTGTTGAATGCGTCCGCCGTGATGGCGACCGAGCCGCTGACCGTCCCGGCAAAGAACTTCCCCACAAAGAGCACGAGGTTCAGCGCGATGCCCACCATCCCGCACAGCTGGCCATAGGCGCGGCGCACGGCGGGATTTGTGACATCGTCGCGGTTTTTGATAAACAGGTGGGACAGAAGTGTAATCATATTTTCTCCTTCTCCGCGCGCGGCCCGAGACGGCGGCGCGTCACCAGATAACACAGCGGGATCATATACAGCAGCACCGCGTACGGCAGCGCCGACGCCCCCGCCCCCAGCATCGCCAGTGGGATACTGACGGAGATGTTCCACGGGATGAGCGCCGCGAGCACGATGCCGCTGTTCTCGATGTCGAGCGCCAGCGCGCGCTTTCCCTCGCCGCGCGCTTCATAGCTGTGCGCCATCAGCTGCGGCGCGACGACCGGCGCGGTCGACTGGTTGCAGAACATCATCGCGCACAGCAGGCAGACGCCCGCGCACGTCGGATACAGTCCCGCGCGGCGCACCGCGCGCTCCACCATCTCGCGGATGCCGTCGAGCGCGCCGATGCCGCTGAGAAGTCCCGCGTAGAGCCCTGTCGCGATCGCGAGCACCGAGGCCGTAAACATGGAGATGACGCCGCCGCCTGAGAGGATCTCCCGCAGCGCGCCCTCCGGCCCGGCGTAGCCAAGCAGCGCCGCGCGCAGCGCCTGCAGCGCGGGCATCCGCTGCTGCGCGACCGTCACGAGAAAGGCCGCGGCCACAGACGCCGCCATCGACCACCGCACCGGCACCCGGCACAGCGGCAGCACGAGAATCAGCAGCGCGGGCAGCACCGTCCACAGTGACAGGTCAAACGCCTGTGCCAGCTCGCCGAGCATCGCCCCGTCCACCGCGGCGATCGGGTGCGCCGCGGAGAGCACGGCGTATACCGCCGCGCTCAGCAGCAGCGGCAGCCAGCCCGTGCGGTGCATGGCGCGCAGGTTCTCCTCGAGCTTCGTCCCTGTCGCCGCCGCCACGAGCGACGCGCTCGAGGACGCGGGCGAGCAGCGGTCGCCGAAATACGCCCCGGCGACGATCGCCCCGGCCGTCACGGCCGTGCTCACCCCGCCCGAGCGCGCGAGCGCCATGAGGATGATCCCCGCCGTACCGACCACGCCGAAGGACGTCCCCAGCGCATACGACAGAAAGCACGTCAGCGCGAACGTCACCAGAATGAACAGCTGCGGCGTGATGATCTGCAGGCCGTGGTAGATGAACCACGCGATGGTTCCCGCGCTGCGCCAGAGGGCGGTAATCATGCCGATCAGTACATAGATCACGAGCAGCGAGCACATCTTGCGCCCCTGCCCCCACGCAAAGCCCCAGAGCGTCCGCAGAGAAAACCCGCGCCGCAGGCCGAGCGCGCCGAACGCCGCGATGCCGAGCAGCATCGCCCAGATGAGCGCCCAGCCCATGTGCAGGCAGACGGCCACCCCTGCGAGAAAGACGGCGAAGCAGACAAGTGCGCTCATTTTCCGGGGATCACCAGCTTCATCTGGCAGCACAGGCGGTCGAGATCCTCGTCCGTCGCGGCGGGGATCCGCAGCCGCGCGCCGCAGCGGCTGCACGTCAGGTCGACGGCATCGCGCCGGACGTGGATGCCGTAGTCACTGCTGCCGCAGCCGCACTGCACGCCGCCGCGCGAGGCGATGTCGCGCAGCTCCGAGAGCACCTCATACATGATGACGTTGTCGGTAAACGCCTCGGGCGACTCCGACTTTTCCTTTTCCGCGCGGATCTCGAGCTCCTTCATCTGGCGCTCGACCTCCTCCTCGCTCCCGATGAAGCAGCACAGCTGCCCCGTCTCCGGGCAGGCCAGCCCCACGCCCCGGCCGCGCAGCACCGCGTCGGCGCTGCACTCGGCCTGATGCGTCTTGCCGCACAGACCGCAGGGCACCCAGAGCCGGAACTTCAAGCCGTCGGTCTGCGCCTCGAGTGTGGACTTCTCGCACGCGCACTCCATCCGCGCCGCCGCGGCCGTCAGTGCAAACACGCTGCGGCTGGCGATCACGGGCTTGCCGCACTCCGGGCAGATATAACCAAAGCTTCGCATTTCCTCCATAGCGCAGGCTCCTTTATGTACAGAATTCTTTATATTATACCGCGCCGCCGGGCGCATTTCCACCCCCGGCGTCAAATTTCCCGCGATTTCTCCGGTCTGTGAATCTGCTGGACAGATGTGCGCCGGTCATGGTACAATCGAAGCAGAAAAGCGATCAAAAACACGACATTTTCGGAACGGAGGTGCTGTTTTGGAGCGAATCAGAAGCCTTGGCCGGTATCAGAAGTCCGTGCTGCTGGCCACGGCGCTCATGGCGCTGGTCTTTACCGCCGTCTATCTCACGGTGACGGCGCGGGTGGGGTTCGCCTTTGGGGACGCGATCCTGCTTGACGTGCATGAGGTCAGTGCCGACGTCTACACCGGGAAGGTGCGCGGCGAGACCGTCCGCTTTACCGTGAACGCGGATCGATCCGTGACGTTTCAGCGCGGCGAGCGGCTGTACGGCCCCTACACCGCCGCGGAGGATCCCACCGCCGTCCCCGCGGACTCCGCGCTTGCCGCGTACATGACGGGCGTGGAGCTTCGCCGCGGCGGCGAGGTCTTGTTCCGCGGCGGCGTGCTGGAAAACGGCGGCATGTATCTGCTCTACCGCGAGGACGGCGGCCTTGCGGACATCCGCGGCGGCGACGCGCCCGGCGATTACGCCGCGGACGAGAGCGGAAGCGTCGTCTCCGAAGAGCCGTCCGTCCTGACGCTGCTCACGCTCATAAGCGGCCCCGTGCTGCGGCATAAGGGGCAGTGGCCCGTGTGGCTCGGCGGCGTGCTGCTCTGCGTCATCACGGCGCTCACGGTGCTCTTCGCCGACGAGCTATTCCGCTGGCACCTGTCGTTCCGGATCCGGAACGCCGACCGGGCGGAGCCGTCCGACTGGGAGATCGCGGGGCGGTATCTCTCGTGGACCGCGCTGCCGCTGCTGGCGCTGGTAGTTTTTATTCTGGGACTGCGGTGATGTCTGTGCACGCAGGAGTCTGAACGGACAAAAGGGGCTGGAGCGCTTCGGCGCTCCAGCCCTTCTGTTTTTCCGCTTATTTGGTTTCGTGCTTTTTTCTGCCGATCACGGCCGCCGCGCAGAGGGCGGAGACGGTGAGGGCGATGACCCAGACGGTCACGCCGCGGTCGCCGGTGGGCTGCGCCGTGCCAGAATCCGCCGGGGTATCCGGGGTGTCCGGATTGGCGGGCTGGTCAGGCGTCGCCGGGGTGTTCGGCTGGATAGTGACATCGCTCATGTCATAGAGACTGGTCTGCCCATTGACGAAGCGGTAGTACGCCGCGAGGGCATAGTAGCCCTGCTCGGTGGCCATGCCGTCGAGCTCGCCGCTCGCGGTGTGGCGGAAGCCGCCGCCGTCCACATAGAAGCTCGCGAGCGCGTCGAGCGCGGTCATGCCGTTTTTCACGAAGCGGCTGTCGGTCGCCGGGTCGATGCCGAGCGCCGTCAGCGCGACGATGACCTGCGCGCAGGACTCGCTGTTCTCGCTGCCCCAGCTGGCAAAGCCGCCGGTGGGCAGCTGCGCCGCCGAGAGGACATCCAGCGCCTTGTCGACCGCCGCGCGGACGTTCTCGTCCGTGTCATAGTAGGGCGCGAGCGCCTGCATGGCCATGGCGGTCATGTCGGGGTCGGCCGTCGTGCCGGTGAGGGCCCAGCCGCCGTTTTCGAGCGCGGCGTCGAGGATGGTCTGCACCAGCTTCTCGCGCGTCACGTCGCCGGAGGTCGGGTAGTCGTGGCTGTCAAGCGCGATGAGCGCCCAGATGGGGCCGTTGATGCCCTGATTCTCGATGAACTCCATGCTGTCGAGCCCGCCGAGCAGGTTGTACCCGCCGACGTCGGTGACATCCTTGCCGATGGCGGTCAGGGCGAGGATGATGCGGGAGTTCTCGGTGGAGCGCGCGTAGTCGAGACGGCCGTTTTCGTCGATGTTGGCCTTGACGTAGTCGACGACCGCGTCATAGTAATCGCTCGGCACGTCGCGGCCGGAGCGGGCCAGGCCGATGGTCATCCACTCGCCGCCGATGGACCCAACGCCGGGCGTACCCAGACCGGAGATGTAGTCGCCGGTGGTCTTGTAGATGGTGTCGAGCTGCGCCATCTGGCTCTCGTGTCTGAGCTGGTTGAGCTTGGCGACGGCATTTTCGAGCGTCTCGGCGCGGTCGGCGCCCACAAGCTCCTTGTCCTCGTCGGAGAGAGCATCATAGGCGGACTTGGCGGCGTCGATGGCGGCGGCGCTGTCGAGCGTCACGTCGCCGATGGCGTCGATCAGATCCGCGGCATTCTCAATGTCGCCCTTGAGGACGGTGATGGTCAGGTCGCTGATCTCCATCTTATAGAAATTTGCATAGACATCCAGCCACTCATAGCCGCCGCTTCTGTGGGTAACATCCAGATAGCCGCCGTAAATTCTGTAGGTGCCCGCCGGGGTGGTCTTGGGCACGGTGAAAGTGATGCTCTTGAGCGCCACCTCGGGGCCGACGGGGGTAGTGCCCTCGCCCTCCCAGGAGTCGCCGCCCTTGGACCACTTGGAGAAGATATACTCCGCACCGGGGATGTTGGTGGAGTAGTTCAGCAGGCAATATTGCAGCTTATAGTCCTGCGCCAGCTGCTCGATGGGCAGCGTGGGGATGGAGATGGTAAGCTTATCCCCGGCTTTGACCTGCCCGCCGTTCTCGGCCACGGTCTCATACTTGGGCTCCAGCTTGAAGTTGGGGTTGTTCTCCACTTGCAGCGTAATATCTGCCAGCATGCCGAAGCCATAGCGGGTGGAATCGGCGATGCCGCCGGTGTTGCCCTGATCGCCCTCGCTGCCGGGTTTAGAGCCGTAGCCGCGGCTATCGGAGCTGCCCTTGGTGAGGGTGATCGTGCCGGATTCCGTCAGATAGGCCGCAATGCGGGGCTGACGAGATACCTGTTTTTCCGCACCATTTTCATCAGTACGGTAAATATCGTGCCCGTTGTCTGTATTTACTACGCTCTGCAGAGGCATATCCGTATAGAACACCGTCGTGGATGCAGGGTTATAAATACGGAGAATCTTGTGAACATTGGTGGGGCGGCCGATGATCCAGATGCCTGCGGTGTCTCCCGTGCGCAGAGCCTCGCCGGGGCGGGAGATGTTCTCCTGCACATAGCGGGTGACCTTGCCCTTGAGGGAGTAGACCTGCGTGACGGTCTGTCCCTGATAGTCGGCGGTGACCTCGATGCCGTTGTAGCCGTCCTTGATGAGGATGGTCACATTGCCGCTTTCATCGGGGGTGTAGTCGGTCTTGACGGGCGTGCCGTCGGCATTGTACTGGAGGTAGTTATAGACGCTGACCTTGGCGTTGGTGCCGCTTACCTTAAAGGTGAAGGGCGCGCCCTCCGTGCCGTAGTCGTAGGTCCAGTTGTCGTATTTGCTGGTGTTGCTCAGAGAGGTGAAGTTCGTCAGGTTCTTGTTCAGATTCTGGATAGCCGTCTCCTCGGGACTATTGACATGGACGGGAATCTCCGGGATCTGACCGTAGAAATTGCCCGCCTTATCCGTAAAGGTAACGGTAAAGGTGGTGGTGCCTGCCTTCTTGGGCACCAGGTAATACTTCATGGCCGGAGTATTGCCAAAGCTGCTCAGGCCGCCGTCCTCATAGACGCCCTCCACTTCCTTGATCTCGAAGATGCTGTCGTCCTTGATGTCGAACTTCAGAATACCGGGCAGCGTATAGGGCAGACCTTTTTCACCTGAGTAAGCCGGATAGAGAGAAGTCGGACGGTTCGTCCAGATCTCCCGGAACACGGCGGGGTAATAGGTATCCTCGTGCCCCAGGTCCAGATTATAGTGGTTGGCCGACATCATGAAGTCGTCGTAATACTCCGTGGGCTTGCCGATGGAGCTGCCGTCCAGAATGGACTGCTCGTTGACGGTGCGGTACGCAGCCTTGTAGGCCGTCATGACTGCGGCGTTTTCCGTAGAGTTAACGGCCGCAAATTCCGCACGCTGTGCGTCGGACAGCTCCAGATACTTCACCTGTGCATCCTGCACGGCGTCATAATACTGGGTATAGTTTTCCTCCGTGACCTTCCCGGCAAAGGTATTTACCAGGTCGATCCATGCCTGAACGCCGGCCTCGTGGCGCTTTTTCAGCTCCTCCACGCGGGCCACGGAATCCTGCAGCTTTTTCACTGTCTCCGCGGACAGCTGCGCCTTTTCCTCGTCGGTAAAGCCGGTATAGGCGCGCTGATAGCTCATGACGATCTTGTAGTGCTCGGAATACGTCAGATTATCGGTGCTCGGCAGAGCGCTGATAAAATCGGTCAGCTCCGCCGGGGTGGTCTTGACCACAATCACCGTGATGGTAGTGTGGATCTCGATCTTGGGATTCTTTTTGTCGACACCGACGATGTCAATGACCGTCTTGTCCTTCGTCAGCGGCACCGGCTTTTTGGCAAACTGCATCATCGTGGATCTGCCGTAATTCGTCTGCTTCACATGCACTTTGCCGTCCACGAGAACCTGCGTCTTCATGCTGTTCAGACCGTCTCCGTGCATTGCATCCGTGAATTTGTTGAGGCCGACGCTGCCCACCTGCGGGGAGACATACATGACATAGTTCCAGCAGCCTGCGGCATAGCCGGTTCCTCCCACGGGGTTACCGTTCTCATCCGCCTGGAACAGCGTCCCCTCGGGATAACCGTAGAACACGTTCTCCTCGTCAAAAGCGGGGGTACCACTGAGAATAAGTCTGCTCCAGACATAGTCGCCGGGCTTGGTGAGGGCCAGCTTGTAATTCTCCGTGCGGCCCTGCGCGGTGACGGCGATGTAGAAAGTGGCCGAGCCGCTGCCGGTAAACTGGGTGGCAGAGGTGGAAGCGGTGCCGTCCGCAAAGTCCGCCAGCACCTTGCCGTCGCTGCTCTTGAGCTGGGCGGTGGCCCCCGCGGGCAGGCCGGAGAGCGTCACGGTGAAGCCGCCGTCGTTATACTGCTTAAGGTGGGTGTAATTGGCGAGTGTGCCGCTGAACGCGGCGGTATCCTTGTCAAAGGTCAGGGTCACGGCGTCGCCCGCGGAGCCGTCCTGACGGATGGAGGTGAGGGCGACGCTGTCAGCGGAGAGCAGCGTGCCCGCCGCCTGCAGCGTGATGGTATAGACCTCGGGGGCAGCGTCTCCGTCATTGCCGACCTTCAGAGTGATGACGGTGCCGACCTGCACGGGGATGGCGTCCTTGCGGCCGTATTCCGTGCCGCCCGCATAGATGCGGACGCGGTTCTGCTTGTTGCTGGCGGTGGGGGTCACGGTGAGCGCCGTCACGTCCGCGGGCAGAGTCATGGTGTAGTCATGCACGTCGCTGGAGAATGCCGGGATCAGCTCTCCCGCGCTGAGGGCGATGGCCTTGAGGCTCTTGTCGCTGGCGTCGAACGAGCCGCCGATGTCCGCGCCCAGATTGCAGGTATGCTGTACGGCGATCTCGTCGCCCGATTTCAGCTCGCCGTTGGCCACGGTGTATTTGGCGAAGCCCTCGCTGGTAAACCAGTCGTTGAGCGTGCCCATCCAACCGGAATCCTTCGACGCGTCCTTCTCCTTGATGCCGTTGATTTCGCTGATGTAGCCCGTGTCCGCGCCGGTCTGGGTATAGCCCTTGGCCGCGAGCGCGTCCACGATGCAGCTCATCATGGTGGAGTCATCCTTGAGGGTGATCCATTCGTCCACCAGCGTCCCCTCCCACGGGGCGCCGTCGGCCTTGGTCCATGTGGTGTTTTCCACCGTCACATGCACCTGACCGTCGTGGTCGTCCGCCGCGAATGCCGTGACCGGCACGAGCGACAGCGCCATGATCAGTGCCAGCAGCAGTGATAACAGTCGCTTTTTCATCTTTTCTCCTGATCCTTTCTGATGTTCTTTTTTTATTTCAAGGTATGTGCGTACCCAAAATACAAGCTCCCGCCGCGCAAAGATCGGGCAATCGTGTTTTACATGTAAAACACGAGGCTGTACAGCCTCAAAAAAATCGCGCGGTCCGCCGGCCGCGCGATCTGCATGCTGCGATTCGGCTCCGGTGATTGGCAAAGCCCGGGGTGCAGCGCCTGCGTATCTGACTGATCCCGCCCTCGGCAGGCTTCACAGTGGCCTACTCGCGGGGACTTTCACCCCATTCCGCCGCCGGGGACCCCCCGGCCCGCGCTGTCCCGATATTCGATTCGATCGTATTGTATCATACGCCCCGCCGCATTACAAGAGCGTCCGTCCGCTCAGTGCGGGTAGCGCAGCGCGCGCCGGACGGCATCGGCCATGACGCGGTTGCCCTCGGCGTTCGGGTGCATCCCGTCCGCCTGATAGAGCGCGCGGCCGCCGCAGCGCTCAAACGCCTCGGCGAAGTCCACATGCCGCAGCGACACCGCGCGCACCAGACGGCGCAGCCACGCGATATACGCTGCGCTCTCCGCCTGCGCCCGCTCCCAGTCGCAGACCGCGCGCCACGGCTCAGGGATCCCGAGCACCGGGAACTGGATGCCCACCACCGGCTTGACGCCGCGCGCCGCGCACTGGTGGATCATCGCCATCATGGCGCTTTTCGCCTGATCGGCGCAGCCGGTGAGCATGATGTCGTTGTCGCCGCCCATCAGCAGCACCTCGTCCGGCCGCTGCGGCAGCACCTCCGTCTGCAATCGGACGAGAATGCCCGTCGACGTGTCGCCGCAGACGCCCGCGTTGATCCACTCGTCGCCCGTCTGCTCCCGCAGCAGCTCCACCCAGTTCTCCCCGCGGCGCAGGCCGCAGCCCGCGGTCAGGCTGTCGCCCAGACAGATGATTTTCATGCGCGATGCGCCTCCTTTTTTCTCGCTTTTTGTCAGATGATACTACATTTCCCTCCGCAGAACAACAGACCCGGCCAAAGAAGCTGGCCGGGTCTGCGCGGTGCGGGGAAATTACATGTACAGGCCGCCGTTGACGTTCATGTAGTCGCCGGTGACATAGTCAGACAGGTCGCTGGCATAGAACAGCACGGCGTTCGCGATATCCTCGGCGGTGCCGTAGCGGCCGGCGGGGATATAGGTCTTGGGGTCCTTCTTCGACCAGGAGAGGGTCTTGCCCATCGGGGTCAGGATGTTGCCGGGGCAGACGGCGTTGGACGTGATGTGGAACGGCGCGCCCGCCAGAGCGAAGCACTTGCTCAGGTTCAGGATGCCGGCCTTGGCGCAGGCATAGGACGCGTCGGAGCTTCTGCCGCCGCGCAGCGCCGCCAGAGAGGACATGTGCACCATCTTGCCGTAGCCCTGCTCCTTCATGACCTCAAACACGGCCTGCGACACGAAGAACAGGCTCTTGAGGTCGATGTCCATCATGCGGTCCCAGCTCTCGTGGGTGATGTCGGTGATGGGGGTGGAGCCGGTGATGCCCGCGACGTTCACGAGCACGTCGATGCGGCCATAGATCGCGCGCGCCGCGGCGACTTTCTCGGTGATGTGGTCGAAGTCGGCGACGTTGAACTCGATGGCGGCAGCTTCCTTGCCCTCGGCCTTCAGGCTCTCGGCCACAGCCGTGGCAGAGGCCAGATCCAGATCGGCCAGAATGACCTTCGCGCCGAAGTCCGCCAGACGGCGGGCGGACGCCTCGCCGATGCCGCGGCCGCCGCCGGTCACCATGGCCACCTTGCCCTGCATTAACATTTTATCCATGATATTACGCTTCTTTCTATAAAAAGTCAGTAAAACGCTTTCAGTCTCACAGAGTTCGCGGCGCGCATACCGCGAATAAAATCCATTTCGTTTTTGCGGACTTTATTTGTGAACCGACTTGCCGAACGCGTCGAGCGCGGCCTCGCGCACCATCTCGCACAGGGACGGGTGCGCCACGATCATCTTCTCCCACTGCTCGGTCGTCAGACCGTCGGCCACGGCGGAGGTCGCCATGGCGATCATCTCGGAGGAATTCTCGCCCACGATCGTCACGCCCAGCGTCCTGGTCGTCGCCTTGTCGGCGATGACGAACACGCTGCCGCTCGCGCCCTCGGCGAGCGCCATGCCGTTCGCGCTGTAGTCAAACGAGCCCATGACCGGCTCATAGCCCGCGTCCTTCGCGCTCTCGGTCGTCAGGCCGACGGAGGCAAAGCACGGGATCGTATAGGTGCAGACGGGCACGGGCTGCGTGCCGTAGGGCTTATCCTCGCCGAGCATGTCGGCCAGCGCGGCCTCGCCCTCGGCATAGGCCGCGTGCGCCAGCTGATAGCCGCCCACAACGTCGCCGATGGCATAGACGCCCGGCAGGCTCGTGTGCTGATACTTGTCGACGACGATGCACTTCTTCCGATCGAGCTCGAGACCGAGCGCCTCGGCGTCGATGCCGGAGAGATTCGTCTTGCGGCCGGCCGCCATCAGCACCTGCTCGCAGTCGGTGTACTCCTCCTTGCCCTCGATCTCGTACACGGCGCGCAGCAGGCCGCCGTTTTTCTCGATGCGGAGCATCTTCGCGCCGGTCTTGAGGGCGATGCCCTGCTTCTTCAGCGCGTTCACGACGATGCGCACGGCCTCCTTCTGCTCGCGGGGCATCAGCTCGGGCATCATCTCGACCACGGTGATCTCGGTACCGTAGGCCGCGAAAGCGCAGGCAAGCTCCAGACCGATCACGCCGCCGCCCATGACGACCATGCTGCGCGGCAGGCTCGGCAGGTTCAGCGCGCCGGTGGAGTCGATGCACAGCTCATAGCCCGGCACGGGGATCATCATCGGCACGGAGCCGGTCGCGATGACGACGTACTTGCCCTGATAGTCCTTGCCGCCGCAGCTGACGACGCGGTCCGCCTTGAGCGTGGCCTCGCCGGTGATGACGTCCGCGCCCGCCTTCTTCAGCAGGTACTTCACGCCGCCGACGAGCTTGGCCGTGACCTCGCCCTTGCCCTGCTGGATCTTCTTGAAGCTGAAGGAGCCCGCGTCGCGGAAGATATCCTTCTTCACGAGCGCGCGCACCTTCTCCATGGCGTTGGCCTTGTCGACGAGGTACTTCGTGGGGATGCAGCCGACGTTCAGGCACGTGCCGCCGAGATGCTCCTTTTCAAACAGGGCCACCTTCAGCCCCTTCTTCGCGGCCGCGATCCCGAGGGAATAACCGCCGGGGCCGCCGCCGATGACTAACACATCATACTGTTCCATATTCTCTGTCATTCTCCTTATTCTGCCCGCAGAAGCGGCGCGCACGCCGCCCCTGCGGGCAGGCAGTTTAATAGAGCATCAGGGACGGCTCTTCCATCAGCGTCTTGAGCTCCTGCAGGAACTGCGCGCCGTAGGCACCGTCGATGATCCGGTGGTCGAACGAGCCGGTCACGGTCATCATGTTGGCGGGGACGAACTTCTCGCCGTCCCACTCGGGCTTGACCTTGATGGAGCCGACGGCCAGAATGCAGCTCTCCGGCGGGTTGTCGATGGCGATGAACTGGTCGACATCGTACATACCGAGGTTGGAGATGGTGATGCTGCCGCAGCCCATGTCGGCGGGCGCGAGCTTGCCCGCGCGGGCCTTGTTGATCTGCTCCTTGTAGTCGCCGGCGATCTGCTCGAGACCCTTGGCGTCGATCTCCTTCACCACGGGCACGACCAGCGCGCCGTCGAGCGCCACGGCGAGGCCGACGTTGGTGTGCTTGTAGACGCGCACCTCATCCTCCTCATAGCGGGCGTTGACGAGCGGGAACTTGCGGGAGGCCACGGCGATGGCCTTGGCCATGATGTCGTTGTAGGAGAGCTTGACACCCTTCTTGTCCTTGTAGGCGGCGCGCAGCGCCATGCACGCGTCCATCTTGATGGACGTGGTGCACTGCCAGCAGGGGATGTTCGTCAGGGACTCCTTCATGCGCTTGCCGATGATCTGGCGCATACGGGTCATGGGCATGACCTCGTACTCCTTCTCCGCGGCAGGCGCAGCGGCGGGAGCCGCAGCGGGCGCGGCGGGAACGTAGTTCTGCACGTCGATGCGCTTGATGAACTGGCCGTTGGATGCGATGACGTCGGCGAGGTTGATACCGCGCTCCTTTGCGAGCATCTTCGCATTGGGCATGGCGGGATAGACGGGGTGGCTCACGGGCGCGGCGGCGGGAGCCGCAGCGGGCGCGGCGTGGACAACCGGCTGCCCCTTAATGATGGGCAGATATTCCTCCTGCTCGGTCACCTCGGCGGGCGCGGCAGCGGGAGCCGGGGCGGCAGCCGCGGGCGCAGCCGCTCCGCCGCGGGCATACTTCGCCGCGTCGGCGGCCTTGCCCACGACGACGAGGACGCTGCCGGCCGTGACCTTATCGCCCTCGCTCACGAGGACGTCAAACACCTGACCGGCGGCAAAGCTCTCCACCGGCAGGACGGCCTTGTCGGTCTCCGCCTCGCACAGCACGTCGCCGCGCTTGACGGTATCGCCGACCTTGACGTTCACGCTCACGATCGTGGCCTCGTCGGTCGTCTGACCGGCGGAGGGCATCTTGATCTCGGTGCCGACGTTCGCGGCAGCCGCGGGGGCGGCGGGCGCGGCAGGGGCAGCGGCGGGAGCCGGAGCCGGTGCGGGCGCAGCGGCAGGCGCGGACGCGCCCTGATAGCTCTCGCCCTTCTTGCCCACGGCGACGAGGACGCTGCCCGCGTTCACGGTGTCGCCCTCCTTGACGAGGACGGCCAGCACCTCACCGGCGGCGAAGCTCTCCACCGGCAGGACGGCCTTGTCGGTCTCCGCCTCGCACAGCACGTCGCCGCGCTTGACGGTATCGCCGACCTTGACATTCACAGTGACGATCGTGGCCTCATCGGTGGTCTGACCGGCACTGGGCATTTTGATTTCCTGCATAGTTTTTCTCCTTTCCGGCGGGGCTGCTTACAGCTTCGCCAGCTTGCGGGCCTCTTCGGTGATGCGCTCAACGGAGGGCACCACGAAATTCTCCAGCGTCGGGGAGAAGGGGATCGGCGTGTCATACGCCGCCACGCGGACGATCGGCGCGTCGAGGGAGGTGATGGCGTGCTCGGCCACATAGGAGCCCAGCTGCGCGCCCCAGCCGCCGTTGTAGTGATCCTCGTGGACGATCATGAGCTTGCCGGTCTTGGCGATGGAGTTGAGCACCGTCTCATAGTCGAAGGGAACGAGCGTGCGCGGATCGATGATCTCGCAGCTGATGCCCTCCTTCTCGAGGATGTCGGCGGCCTCCATGGCCTTGTACCACATGAGCATGTTCGCAACGATCGTCACGTCCTTGCCCTCGCGGCGGATAGCGGCCTTGCCGAAGGGGATGGTATACTCCTCATCCGGCACCTCGCACATGGCGTTGAGCTGGCCGGCCTCCTTGCGCTTGCCGCCGTAGAGCAGCTTGTGCTCGAAGACGATGACGGGGTTGTCATCGCGGATGGCCTGCTTCATCAGGCCCTTCGCGTCATACGCGGTGGACGGGCAGATGACCTTCAGGCCGGGGCAGTGGATGAAGTAGCTCTCGAGGGACTGGGCATGCTGCGCGCCGCGGTTCGTCGCGCCGCAGGGAGCGCGCATGACCATGGGCACATGCACCTTGCCGCCGGACATGTAGCACATCTTGGCGGCCTGGTTGACGAGCTGATCCATCATGCAGAACAGGAAGTCGCCGTACTGCAGGTCGGCCACGGGGCGCATGCCGTTCATGGCGGAGCCCACGCACACGCCGGAGATCAGGATCTCGGAGATGGGGGTGTTGATGACGCGGACGTTCTCAAGATCCTCGCCCTTGGTGACGTAACCGCCGTTCTTCTCCGGCACGCGGACGTTGGCGCCGAACTCGTCGCCCAGACCCTTCGTGACGGTGAACGCGCCGCCCATGCCGCCGGGGATGTCCTCATCCTCGCCCAGGCAATAAACGGTGGGATCTCTGCGCATTTCCTCAGCGATGGCTGCTTTCAGCGCATCGGCAATCGACATAATAGCCATATTCTTTAACCCTCCCAAAATACATCATGCAGTGCGGACTCGTTCTCGGGCAGCGGCGCGTTCTTCGCGTACTCCACGGCCTCGTCGATCTCGGCCTCGATGTCGGCCTCCATCTTCTGCAGCTCGTCCTCCGTGGCGGCACCCTCATCGAGGATGCGCGCGCGGAACATCTTCACGGGATCCTTGTCCTGGATCCAGGCCTTCTCCTCGTCCTTGGCGCGGTAGCCGCAGGCGTCGTTGCGGGAGTGGCCGCCGTGGCGATAGGTCTTGAGCTCGAGGATCGTGGCGCCCTCACCGGCGCGGGCGCGGGCAATGGCGCGCGTTGCGGCCTCATTGACGGCCATGACGTCGTTGCCGTCGACGACCTCGCTGGGGATGCCGTACACCTCGGCGCGGCCGGCGGCCACGTTCTCCTGGCAGCAGGTCAGCTTGATGGAGGTGTTGGCGGAGAAGAGGTTGTTTTCGCAGACATAGATGACCGGGAGCTTCCACAGACCCACGGCGTTCATCGTCTCGTGGTAGGAGCCCTCGTTCGTCGCGCCGTCGCCGAGGAAGCACACGACCACGTTCGGCTTCTTCTGCATCTTGAAGGCCAGCGCAGCGCCCGCCGCGATGGGCAGGTCGCCGCCGACGATGGCGTTGGCGGTCATGGCGCCGACGGAGATATCGCCGGTGTGCATGGCGCCGCCCTTACCCTTGCAGCAGCCCTCGGCCTTGCCGAACATCTCGCACATCATGCTCTTGACGGACACGCCCTTGGCGATGTCGTGACCGGCGGGACGGTGCGTCGTCGCCATCCAGTCATCCTTGCCCAGATCATACAGCATACCCACGGCGCTGGCTTCCTCGCCGGTGGACTGGTGAATGCTGCCGGGCATGATCCCTTCCAGGAACAGGTAGTAGATGCTCTCCTCGTACTTGCGGATGGTGTACATCTTCTTGTACATGCCGAGAGCCTTTTCTTTGGTGGGGAAAGTGCTCATTTTCTTACAACCTCCTATTTTTTATACACAAGCAGCGCTCCGGGCTGGAGACGCCGCGGCTTGGATTACTTCAGGATCTCGTCGATGGGCTTGCCGTCGGCCTGCGGCAGGGTCTGGCCGATGATCTTGGCGAACGTCGGTGCCTCGTCGATCACGCGGCCGCGGCCGAGCTCCACACCCTCGCGGATGGCCGGGCCCTTGGCCACGAACACGGGCTGGGGGCCGTAGTCGGGCATATAGCCGTGCGTCGCGCGGCCGAAGCGGTAGTCGCTCGCGTCGAAGTTCTGCACCAGCGGGCGCACCGCGCGGTCACCGAAGGAGGTATAGCCGTCGGACTCGATCACGAACGTGAAGTCGCCCTTCAGTCCCTCTTCCCGGTCAGCCTCCTCGGCGGTATAGATCCGGCCGATGCCGAACACACCCTCCTCCTGCAGGTCGCGCAGCGTCTGGTAGACCTGCGCCACAAGCTTCTCGTCCTTCGGATCCTTCACATAGACGAGCGTGCTCATCGCGTTGGAGAAGCAGTAGGCGCGCCAGTCGGTGACCTTGCCGTCCTCATTCACGTCGATCAGCCCGGCGTCGGCGAGCTTGACGTTGAGGTTGATGGAGCGGTTGATATCGCGCTGGCCGTGGTCGCTGACCATGATGATGTTCGTCTCCTCGAGCAGACCCAGCTCCTCGAGCGTGGAACCGAGCTGGCCGATATAGAGGTCGAGGTTCGCGCGGCACTCGTCGAGATACGAGCTGAACACGCCGTGCTGGTGGCGGGTGATGTCGAACGCACCGGTGTGCACGAACGTCACCTCGGGCCGGAACTTGCGCAGGATGTCGCAGGTGCAGGCGATGATCCAGTTATCGACCTTGGGCCACTGCATGAAGTTCTTCTTGCCGCCCTTTTCCCAGCCCTCGCCGAGCATGTCGGTGTGGGACTGCATGATCTCGATGACCTCGTCGCTGCTGCCCGCGCGGCGGAAGCTGCTCTCGAGTGTGTCGCCGGGCTCAGGCATCCAGTACTCGTCGATCAGGTAGTCGACGTTCGGGTTGCAGCCCGTGACGGGCCACGACACGGAGGCCGTCTTCAGGCCCGCGCGCTTGGCGGCGGTAAAGATATCCTCCACCGCGATGCGGTCGCTGAACCAGATCCAGTTGTCGTCGCGGTTGGTGGTGGTGAACTTGAAGTTGCTGGTGATCTGATGTTTGCCCGCGTAGCAGCCGGTCAGGATGCTGACGTGGATCGGGTACGTCACCGAGGGGTAGATCGTGCGCATACCGCCGCGGAACTCGCTGCCGCCGGCCAGATACTTCCGGAAGTTAGGCATGCTGCGAATGGCATCCACATCCTCCGTCACCATCGCGTCAACAGACAGTACAAGCAGTCTTTTAGCCATGATATTCTTACTTCCTTTCAGAAATTTCTAACATCTCAGTACCGGAGCACCGCCTGCACCGCCCGATCCCAGCCGGACAGGCGCGCCGCGCGCTCCTCATCGCTCATCTGCGGGCGGAAGGTGTGGTTTTCCTGTCCGCGCAGCAGCGTCTCATAGTCGTAAAGTCCCATCGCAATCCCCGCGATATAGCCCGCGCCGATGCCGGAGAGCTCCTCGTGCCCGGCGATCACCACTGGGCAGCCGAGCAGGTCACTCTGGAACTGCATGAGATAGTCGTTGTTCGTCGGGCCGCCCGCCACGCGGAACTCGCGCAGCTGCGTGCCGCTGTCGCTCTGCGCCGCGCGCACGAGGTCGGCAATCTGATAGGCGATGCTCTCGAGCGCCGCGCGCACCAGCTCCGCCTGCCCCGTCAGGCGCGTCATGCCGAGGAAGGCCGCCGTGGTCTCCTCGCGCCAGTAGGGCGCGCCGATGCCGGTAAAGGCGGGCACCATGTAGGTGTGGTCGGCGGGATTCGCGCTGCGCGCCAGCGCCGCCGTCTCGGCAGGACTGGCCACCAGATGTGCGTTCTCCTTCAGCCATGTCACGACCGAGCCGGAGGAGTTCGCCACACCCTCGAGCGCATAGAGCGTTCTGCCGCCCACACGCCACGCAACCGTCGCGTTCATGCCGCTGCGGGAGGTAATCACCCTCTCGCCGGTGTTCATCAGCATACAGCTGCCCGTGCCGTAGCCGCACATCGCGTCGCCGAGTTCCGTGCAGCCGTGGCTGAACATGACACCGTGCGAATCGCCGATGGCCGCGTGGATCGGCACCCTGTGCGGCAAAAGCCCGCCGAGATCCGTCTCGCCATAGAGCGCGTCGCTGTCGCAGACCTCCGGGAGCATGCTCATCGGGATGCCGTAGAGCCGGCAGAGCTCCTCGTCCCACTGCATCGTCCGGATGTTAAACAGCTGCGTCCGGCTCGCGTTCGACGCGTCCGTCCTGTGGACGGCGCCGCCCGTCAGCTGCCAGATCGTCCAGGTGTCCATCGTGCCGAGACAGAGCTCCCCGCGCTCCGCGCGCTCACGCGCACCGGGGACGTTTTCGAGGATCCACGCCACCTTCGGCGCGGAGAAAAACGGCGAGAGCTGCAGCCCCGTCTTTTCGCGCACCATGCGCTCCGTCTCGGGGCTCGTCAGACGGCGGCAGAGCTCCGTCGCGCGGTTGCACTGCCAGACGATCGACTCGCAGACCGGCTCGCCGGTCCTGCGGTCCCAGACCGCGACGCTCTCGCGCTGGTTCGTCACGGCCACCGCCGCGACCTGCGCCGGGTCGACGCCCGCGTCCTGCAGTGCAAGGCGCGCCGCGCGGAAGATATTCGCCGCGATCTCGGACGCGTCGTGTCCCACCCAGCCGCTGTCGCTGATGATCTGTCGGTGCGGTACGTCGCGCCGCAGCAGGAATGAGCCGTACTCGTCGAGGAGCATCGCCTTCGTCCCCTGCGTGCTCTGGTCGATGGAAAGTATGTAGGGATGGGTCATTTTCAGCCCGCCTTCCGTTTTACTAATAGTAACTTCATTCATTACTTATAGTAGTTGTTATGATAAACCTTATACGCCCAAAATTCAAGCGCATAATCACCAAATCACGCTGCTATTTGTTCTTTCAATCTGGTTGTTTTGTCAATTAGGCGGTTATCTAATTACTAAAATATTCGTCACTCTTTACAAATTTTCATCCTGCTTTTTTTCGTCGCCGCTCTCCTGCTCATCGGTGCAGTTTTCAAACACCAGCTCGTCCAGCGGATCCCACAGGAACGTCAGCGAGAGCACCGACATCGTCACTGGCAGGATCACCACCACGAACAGCAGCGAATACGGATACAGCAGGAACGCCGCATACGCGAGACCGAACACGCACACCGCGCTCGCCAGCGACCGCGGCAGGCGGCCGATGGCCAGGCACAGCGCATTCCACATCGCCTGCGAAAACGGCATCTGCACGCTTGCGAGAATCGTCACCGCGCAGACGCTCACGATGCACGCGAGCAGCCCTCCCAGCGCCGCTGCGTACAGCAGCGGCCGCCCGGCGCTGCCGCCGACGTTGTCCGCCAGCGACTTGCACCACAGCAGCATCATGCCGTACAGGATGAACAGCACCTCGAACAGCAGACCCTTCCAGAATTTCTTCTTGAACAGCCCCCAGAATTCGTGGATGCGCCGCAGGTCGCAGCGGTCGTCGAGGATCTTCACCAGCGTCCCCTTCATCGCGAGGATTGCTGGCCCGGCTGTGACGACCGGGATGCACAGTCCCACTGTCAGCAGGTTCAGCAGCAGCAGGTTGTTGAATTCTTCGCCAAACAGGCGCTTGAGTACGTATTTCACCGCGCACTCCTCCTCTCAGGGTTCCTCGCCCGTTTTTATTGCTCCGCCGCGCGGCTGACCGTGTAGTGTCCGTCCGCGGCAGGCTCGCCGTAATAGGTCTGCTCACGGATCTTCTGGCTCTGCACGTCGTACTGCCCGTCGCCGCTCGTGCGCACGCGCACCGTGCCGTCCATGCAGGTGTAGAACACCTGCGCGCCGCTCGTGTAGAAGCGCAGAGCCACTGTCTTGCTCGTGACGGACTCGTGCTGGCTGACGGTCAGAATCGGCTGGAGCGTGTCGATAAACTGCTTGCCGCTGGAGGTGTCATAGCCGTGGTGGTTGACCTTTACGATGTCCGAGCGCAGCTCGTCGCCGTAGCGCGCGATCATCGCCTCCTCGCCGGAACTGTACATGTCGCCGCTCGTCCAGAAGCTGGAATCGCCGAACGTCAGGCGCATCGCCAGTGAGCAGTTGTTCGCGTCCATATATTCGGAGGAGAGCTTCGCCTCCATCCCGGCGTCGGGGTTATAGATCTTCACCGTCACCTGATCGCCGAATTGGAACGAATCCCCGTCGCGCAGGACGGTGCTCGGGATGTTATTGCGCTCGATGGCCTCCATCGCGGCGCGGTAGGTTCCGGAATTGTACTCGTGCGAGTTCATGTAGACCTGCCCGATCGGATAGTTGTCCGCGAGCTCGGCGAAGCTGCCGATGTGGTCGGCGTGCGGGTGGGACATGACGAAGATGTCGATCTTCTCAATGCCCATGGCCTTGAGCTGCGCGTCGATCTCCGGGAAGCTCGCGGGGTTGCTGCAGTCGACCATCATCACCAGCCCCTCGGGCGAGGTGTAGACGGCGCAGTCGCCGACGTTGACCTTGTCGTCGTTTGCGCGGTATGTCTCCTTCAGCGCGAGATAGCGCACCGTCAGGCAGCCCGCGTCGTTCTGCGTGTCGAACACGGCGGAGGAATACGTTCCGTCGGCGTCGGGCTGCACCTGCTGCGGCGTCGGGCTGCCGCAGGCGGTCAGCAGCGCCAGCAGCAGTGCCGCGCAGCACAGGCCGCCGAGCCAGCGTCTGAATTTTTTCATTTATGCTACACTCCTTGTTGTTTCGGGAAGTTGCTTTCACGTTCAGTGCCGCCCTCTTTGGGCGGAAACAGGAGCGAGAGGGAGCGGAGCCTCGCTCCGCTCCCTCTCGTCGTTGCTTTTCAAATTTCCGTTTTCAGGAAGTTTTTACTGGGCAGGGTTGGACAGGTTGTACAGCTCAATGGCCTCCTGAATGGTGTCATTGGCCTTCTGGATGATGGTGTTGAGATCCGCGTTCGGGTCGGAAGCGGCCTCCTGCGTCGCCGTCTTGTTGGCGGCCTTCATCTCGTTGGAGATGGGGATGTAGGGGTTGTTCGCGGAGGAATCGGACTTGGCCAGATTGTCATACACCGCAGTGATAGCGGGGAAGGTGTTGGTCAGATAGTCCTTGTAGGTGTCGGAGTTGTAGGCGTCGGAGTTGGGAGCCAGATAGCCCGTCACGGTCGCGAACTTCGCGGCCTGATCGGCGGAGCTGGCGAACTTGATGAACTCGTAAGCGCCCTTCTGGGCCCACTTGTTGCCGTTGTTGCAGATGAAGCCGCCCGTACCGCCGGCGGGCTCGCCCGTGCGCTTACCGGCGTTCGTGGCGGAGATCATGGGAACGATGCCGACCTCGAACTTGTCGCCGACCGCGGTCAGAACCTTACCGGTCACGGAGACAACGGCCATCATCATCGCGCAGGCGCCGTCCGCCAGCTGGGGGATGATCTCCTTCTGATAGTTGGAGCCGTAGGCGATGCAGAGATTCTTCGCGTGCAGCTTCTGATACACGCCGAGCATGGTCTTGACGGCGTTGTTCACGGTGCTGTCGGAGGTGTACAGGCACTTCTCGATGGTGCCCTTGTAGCCGTTGTCGTTATCATAGTACATGATGCCCTCACGGCCGAGCGCGGCGTTGAAGTAGTAGCCGTCCGGGTGGAAGCCGATGCCGTAGGTGGTGTAGCCGTCGTCAACGAGCTTCTTGCTGACCGTGTACAGATCCTCGAAGCTCTTCAGATCCTTGGAGGCGTCAATACCGGCCTTGGCGAACATATCCTTATTGTAATAGATCACGGGATAGGAATAGCCCTGCGGATAGCCGATCTGCTTGCCGTCCTTGTCCTGATAGGCAGAGCGGATGGCTTCCCACGTGTTGTCGAGCTCCTTCCAGGTACCCTTCTTCTCCATGTCGATGAACTCCTGAATGGGAACGCAGTAGTCCTCGTTGGCGTACATGGCGACGTTCTCGACCGCGCCGTGGAACATGGCGGGCAGCTCGCTCTGCTCGGTGGAGCTGATCTTCGCGTTCATCTCAGCCTGGCTGCCCTGAGACTCGCAGACCACATGGTACTTCGTCTGGCTGGCGTTGAAGGCATCGATGATCTCCTGATACTGGTTCTTCATCGTCTCACCGAAGTAAGTCCAGATCGTGACCTCGATCGTGCCTTCGGGTTCGGGACCCCAGTCTTCGGTGGGATCCTTCTCCTTGCCGCAGGCCACAAGGCTCAGCGCCATGACCAGAGCAAGGATGAGTGCAAGTACTTTTTTCATCTTGGTTCTCCTTTGTTGGTATTTATAAAACGCACACCGTGCATTTTATACGGGGAATCATGTCCTGTCCGGAGCTTAGTTGCTGGTGGGGTTGGACAGGTTGTAAAGCTCGATGGCTTCCTGAATGGTGTCGCAGTCCTTCTGGATGATGGCGTCCAGATCCGCATCCGGATTGGAGGCCGCCGCCTGAATGGCCGCGCGATTTGCCGCCTCCATCTCGTTGGAGATGGGGATATAGGGGCTTCTGGCGGAGGAGTCCGCCTTGGCAAGGCTCTCATAGACCACCGCGATGTCGGGGGAAGGTGTTCTTCACATAGTCCTGATAGACCTCGCTGTTATAGGCGTCGGTGTTGGTGGCAAGATAGCCCGTCACGCTCGCAAAATAGCCCGCCTCGTCCGCGGAGCTCGCGAACTTGATGAACTCGTACGCGCCCTTCTGGGCCCACTTGTTGCCGTTGTTGCAGATGAAGCCGCCGGTGCCGCCGTTGGGCTCGCCCGTGCGCTTGCCCGCGTCCGTCGCGGAGAGCATCGGGATGATGCCGACCTCAAAGTTATCGCCGACCGCGGTGAGCACCTTGCCGGTCATGGACACGACGCCCATCAGCATCGCGCAGGAGCCGTCCGCCAGCTGGGGGATGATCTCCTTCTGATAGTTGGTACCGTAGGGGATGCTCAGATTCTCGCTCTGCAGCTTCTGATAAACGCCGAGCATCGTCTTGAGCGCGTGATTGACCGTGCTGTCGGAGGTGTACAGACACTTTTCGATCGTACCGGAATAGCCGTTGTCGTGATCGTAGTACATGATGCCCTCGCGGCCGAGCGCGGTGTTGATATAGACGCCGTTGGGGTGGAAGCCGATGCCGTAGGTGGTATAGCCGCCGTCGACGAGCTTTCTGCAGACGTCGTAGAGATCCTCAAAGCTCTTGAGATCGTTCACCGCATCGATACCGGCCTTGGCAAACATGTCCTTGTTGTAAAAGACGTTGCCGTAGCTGTAGCCCTGCGGATAGCCGATCTGGCTGCCGCTCTGATCCTGATACGCGGTCAGAATGGCCTGCCAGGTGTTGTCAAGCTCCTTCCAGGTGCCCTTCTTCTCCATGTCGATGAACTCCTGCAGCGGCACGCAGTAATCTGCGTTGGCGTACATAGCGACGTTCTCGACCGTGCCGTGGAACATGGCGGGCAGCTCCTCCTGCGATACAGAAGCCAGCTTCGCGTTCAGCTCAGCCGCGCTGCCCTGCGTCTCGCAGGTGACATGATACTTGGTCTGACTGGCATTGAAGTCGTCGATGACCTTCTGGTACTGGTTGCGGAGCGTTTCTCCGAAGAGGGTCCAGATCTCGACTTCGATCGTTCCTTCGGGCTCGGGGCCCCAATCAGCCGTCGGATCCTTCTCCTTGCCGCACGCCACAAGGCTCAGCGCCATGACGAGGGCAAGGGCAAGCGCAAGAATCTATTTCATCTCTGTTTCTCCTTGTTCTTTTTTCCTTTTTCTATTTATAAAACACCGTCGGGTGCTCTATACGCCGGGAGAGAGAATAACGGGAGAATATAGTTTTTTTATCAGCCCTTGACGCCACCGGCCGTCATGCCCTTGATGATGTAGTCCTGACCGAAAATGTAGGCAACCACCGTGGGGATGATGGCGATCATGGCGCTGGCAAGGATCTGGCTGTAGTCCACGACGTCGCCCGCGACAAGCTGCGCCACGCCGACCTGCACCGTGCGCATGGTGGACTTCGTCGTGACCAGCAGGGGCCAGAAGTAGGCGTTGTAGATGCTCACGAACAGGTACACCGCCAGCGACGACAGCGTCGGCAGCGACAGCGGCAGCGCAATGCGGAACAAAAAGCCGATATCGCCGCAGCCGTCGAGCGTAGCCGCTTCCTTGAAGTCCTTCGACAGCGTCAGGAAGTACTGACGCATCATGAAGATGGACGTACCGCCGACGAGGGAGGTAATAATCAGGCCGAGATAGGTGTTCGTCAGGCCGAGGTTCTGCACCGTGACGAAGTTCGTGATCACGACGACCTCGCCGGGGATCATCATGCTCGCGAGCACAAGGCCGAACAGGAACTGCTTGCCCTTGAACTCAAAGAACGAGAAACCGTAGGCCGCGAGACTCGCCACAACGATCTGGATGGTGATGGCCAGCACGCACACAATCAGCGAGTTTTTCAGGTACGACAGCAGGGGAACCTTCTGGAACACCTCGATATAGTTGATGAGCGTTGGGTTGGCAGTGAACAGCCGCAGCGGCGAGCTGGCCAGTTCATCCTCATACTGAATGGAAAACAGAAAGCCGATAATCAGCGGGGAGATAAACAGGATGCCGAGCAGCACCTTCAGCCCGAAGGAAATTCCTTCTTTCGTCTTTCTGACTTGTTTCTGCGTCATCATTGATAATGCACCACCTTATCTTCCAGAGCAAACTGGATGCGCGTCAGGATAAAGATCATCAGGAACAGGAAGATGGCCTGTACACATGCCGTCTCGAAACGGCCGTTGACGATAGCGTTTTCGTAGATGTAGTAGATCAGCGTCTTCGTGCTGTTGGCGGGGCCGCCCTGCGTCAGGAGCTTGATCTGGTTGAAGCACTTGAACGAGTTGTTGATGTTCAGGAACAGCACGAAGAAAATCTGGGGAGAGGCCAGCGGGAGAATGATCTTGCGGATACGCTCGAGCGGGCCGGCGCCGTCGAGCCATGCGCTCTCGAGCAGATCCTCCGGCACGTTGCGGAAGCCCACCAGCAGGAAAATGAAACTCGTGCCGATGTGCTGCCAGACCGTCATCGCAACCACGCACCAGAAGGCGGTGGATTTCGTGGTCAGCCAGGAGATATCCGTGCCCAAAATGTTGTTGAGCACGCCGTTGTGCTGGCTGAAGAAAAACAGGAAGATGGCCGCCGCGGGGGACGAGGCGATCGCCATGGGCAGCGCGTACATCGTCTGATACAGCTTCGACCAGCGCACCTTCTTCGTGGCGAGCAGAGCAAAGATCATCGCGATGCTGAAGGTAAAGACCAGATTGGCCGCCGCCATTTTCAGCGTGACGACAACAACGTTCCAGAATTCATCCTTCTTCAGTACGCGGAGCCAGTTGCCGATGCCGACCCACTTGGCGAAGTTGCCGCGCTTGTCCGTCACAGCGAAGGACAGCACAATCGCCCGGATGAACGGGTAGAATGTGAATGCGCAGAACAGGAGGATCGCCGGGGCAATCAGCAGATACGGCAGTTTTTTTGTCCGTTTCTTTCTTGCCAGCGGCAGTTCGTTCTTTTGTGACATCTTAAGGTTCCTTTCCCGGCCCTGCGGCCGTTCATTTTATCCATTCAGGCAGTCTGCCAGGCGAAGGGCGTCCCGTCTGAAAAGCTCGGGGGTGATGTGCGGGCCGGATACATATTCCAGTACCAGATCCGCGTCCGGCGTCTCGCGGCCGATCTGCCGCAGGAGCCGTTCCATCTCCTCCGGGGTATACCACAGGCCCTCCTCGAACATCGGCCGGTGCAGATCATGCACGCCGTCGGTGTTGTGCAGATGATAGCCCTTGATACGCGTACCCAGCTGGGAGATCAGTTTCGGGATGTCCCAGTGGTTGGCCATGGCGTGGCCCGTGTCGATGAGCGCGCCGACCTCGTCGGGGAGCTCATCAAACATCTTCACGAACTCGTCCTGATCGAGCAGGACGTTGTCCTTGAACGGGAAGCCGACGTTTTCCACCGTCAGGTGCAGGTCCTCGGCCTTCGCCTTGGCAGCGGTGCTGCGGATGGCCTCGAGCGACCACTCCTGCAGCTGCGCGCTCGTCTGCCGGGACGCACGCTCGTGCGTGTGCATAACCATCGACTCGGCGCCGAAGAGGTGGTACCAGCGGAACGCCTTGGCAAACGCTGCCTCCATCGCCGCGCGCTCGGGGCTGTCGGGCGCGCCGCTGATCTCAACGAACGGCGCGTGCAGCGTCACGGGGCCGCTGGCAAAGCGCGGTACCTGACTGTCCAGCAGCTCGTCGAAGTTCGGAATCGGCCAGCTCGTGCCGAGCTCCGCGCCCATCGGAACCTCCGGACAGCTTTTGCAGAGCTGTTCGAGCAGGTCATAGTCCTCAAAGAGTACGCAGAAGGAAGAGATAAAGATTTTTTGCATCGTTTTTTCGCCTCACGCAAGAATGGGATAGGGGCAGGGCGGGCAGAACAGATACAGGCACTGATACGCGGGGTGTCCCTTCATTTTTTCAAATACAAATCGGTCAACGACGCGCTGCTCCTCTGCGCTGCAGCCGCAGCGCACGGCGATGTGCGTCATGTCCACATAGCGCAGCTCGTGCGCGGCGTAGCCGAACAGCTGCTCGCTGTAGCCCCGGCCCTGCAGGGCGGGCTTTACATACATGGTGTCGATCACGCCGCACGTCGCAGGCAGATCCTTGTCGATCCCCATGCGGACAAAGCCGGAAACCTCACCCTTGAGATAGCTCAGCGCGATGTAGTTCGGGTGCTCGGCAAGCAGGGCGCGCACCCCGTGGCGGTAGCTCTCACGGTCAAACGCCGCGCCGCGCTCGGCGGCCTCGGCCTGTGCCAGATCGAGAAGCGTCTCCTCCTGCTCGGGCCTTACGGGATAGACGGCCATGTTGATGTCCGCCCCGGCGATGCCGCCCCATGCGCGCTTGAGCCGGTCGGGCAGGTGGGATTCATCATTCATGAACTCGACGGTGATGTTCCCGTCCTCATCCACATCCAGAAGCGACACGGAGGTGTTGTCCCCGTGGCCGAACTCCTTCACGCGCGTCATCGGCTCACCGAGGATCGTGCAGAGCGTGGCCTTGATGGTGCAGGAGTGGGAAACCGCGACGGCCACGCCGTCGGGACCGACCTCGCGCGCAATGCGCTTCAGCCCGCAGATCAGCCGGGCCGCAACCTGCTCAAAGCTGCTCGCGCCGGGGGTCTTAAGCGCCCACGGCGTCTCGCTCCAGGCCCGGTTCTCCTCCGGGAACTCGTCGGCGATGTTGCCCCAGGCCATGTCCTCCCAGATACCGGTCGTCACCTCACGCAGCGAGATGCGCGTGTGAATCGTCAGGCCGCGCTCCTTCGCGATGGGGTCGATCGTCATGATCGAGCGGTAGGAATCGCTGGAATACAGCTTATCAATATGAATCCCCTCGAAGCGGCGGCGCAGCATCTCACACTGCTCATAGCCCTTGTGCGTGACCAGCGCGTCCACGTGGGCCTGTGTGCGCCGGCAGGCATTGCCCTCCGACTCGCAGTGTCTCACCAGGTAAATCTTAGCCATAATGTACCTCTATCATTCAACAAATTATTAATTTTTCGTCTCAATAAACAGGCATTCGCCCAAGATATGATGGTTTTAGCTTAGCACACGCAATCGGACAAAGCAAGATGTTTTTCTCTCTTTTCCCTGTTTTTTTGGCGTCATCTTGAACGATAAATCGATAATTTGTGCAGATTCTCCAATTTATTTCTCCAGTTTTTGTGGATTTCTCCGTCCTCCTTCTTGTTAATTTCTTGTCTATTATTAGTAAATCCATATTTTTCCATTTGGTGAAAAACCCTGATATTTCTCAAAAATATTAATAATTCATCTTGCATCCGCCGCAAGACTGTGGTATACTTTTCTCAATCAATTCGTCCGACCTTACAGGAGGTGCTTATGCGAACCAAAGGCGTCACTATGCAGGATGTCGCAAAGGCGGCCGGCGTTTCTCAATCCACCGTCTCCATGATCCTGAACCAGAAATCCAGTTCCTTCCCCACCACTACGATCGAAAAGGTGCTCGCCGCGGCCACGGCGCTGAACTATCAGTTCCGCCGCACCGCGCCGCCCCCCTCGAACAGTACGGTGCTCGTCATCGCCGTGCAGACCACGAACCCGTACTACAGCGCCATGATCCAGGGCATCGACCGCGCGGCCATCACCCAGAGCATTTCGATCATCACCGCATGTTCCTACCACAATCCCGCGCTTGAGAGTGCCTATCTCCAGATGGCCCTCGAGCACCACTATCTCGGCGTCATCTTCCTCTATCCGCCGGATAACGACGCAGCCTATGCCAACGCCAACACCCGCATCCCCATCGTCACGATCTGCGACCGGTCGAGCCATGTCACCGGCGACATCGTGGAGCTGAACAACTTCGAGACGGGCGCGCTTGCCGCGCGGCACCTGCTCGAGCTGGGGCACAAGAATATCGCCGTTCTCTCTTCGACCTCCGTGCGCAGCACGACCTCGCGCGCAACGCGCGTGGCCGGCGTTCTCTCCGAGGTGCGCAAGGTTCTCTCCGAGGATCATCTGCTGATCCTCAGCGGCAACTCCGGCTCCACTGACATGCTGCAGGAGAAGAGCTCGCACTATCAGATGGGCCACACGCTTGCCCAGAACAAGAAGATCTTCCAGCGCAACATCACGGGCCTGATCTGCGTCAATGACCTCGTGGCCTACGGCGCGATGGACGCGCTCATCAGCCGCGGCTACCGGATTCCGGAGGATTTCTCCGTCATCGGCTCGGATAATCTGCTGTTTTCCAGCATGCCGCAGGTCTCGCTCACCACGATCGAGCACCACCCCTACATCGTCGCGCAGTCCGCGCTCACGACGCTTCTCAACCGCACGCACATGTCCGTTACGAACCAGAGCGCCTCGTCGACGGCGCGCTTTCAGGTGCAGTGTCAGCCGAACCTGATTATCCGCCGCTCGACCGGCCCCGCGCGCACCGGGATGCTGCCCGGCATGCCCGGCCCCCGGTTCTGATAAGAGGTAGAAACCGCATGGCATCTCTCATTCTCGTCTCCGATATGGACGGGACGCTGCTCGACGACAGCTCCCGCATCCCGCCTGAGAACATCGCCGCCATCCGCGAACTCATCGCCGCCGGCGGCGGCTTCACCATCGCGACGGGCCGCCCCGTGCGCAGTATCGTGGATCATCCCGCGCTGCGCGGGCTGATTACCCTGCCCGTCATCGCCTGCAATGGCGCGTGCCTGTACGACACGCAGAAACAGACGTATCTCTTCGCGCGCCGCCTGCCGGACGATGTGCAGGCGCTCGCCGCGCGCCTGCTCGCGCAGTATCCGGATTTCGGCGTGCTCGCCTTCTCTCAGGCCGACAGCTGCACCTACACGCTGCGCCGCACGGACTTGACCGACGAGGTCGTCCTCCGCCGCGAGACGGTCGGTCTGCACGAGTGTGCCCCGGAGGGCGCGCCCACACCGTGGAGCAAGCTCGTCCTCTCCTGCCCGGACACGGCGCACATCTCGCGCTGCGCCGAGCTGCTCGCCACCGAGCGCCCGGACGTCAGCATCACGCTGACCGAGGGCTGCTACATCGAGATTCTCCCCGGCGGCACCAGCAAGGGTACGGCGCTTGAGGAACTTTCCCGCCGCTGTGATATCCCGCTTACGCGCTTCGTCGCCATCGGCGACAGCACGAACGACCTGCAGATGCTGCGCTGCGCGGGTCGCAGCGCGGCCGTCGGCAACGCTGCCGAGGCCGTCAAGGCCGAGGTCGACGCCGTCTTCGCCTCGAACAACGACGCGGGCGTCGCCGCGTGCATCCGCAGCCTTCTCCTGCCCTAATTTTCCGCCGGACGCCCGCGCCTTTTGCGGCCGTCCGGCCTTTTTTACACCATTCTCCCGCAGAAAGGAGCTTCTTCCGTCATGACCACCTGTCTCATCGTTTCCGATTCCTTCAAGGGAACCCTCTCCAGTCTCGAGATCTGCCGCATCGCCGAGGAGGTCGTCCCCGCCGTCATCCCGGACGGCCGCGCCGTCGCGCTCCCCATGGCCGACGGCGGCGAGGGGACGGTGCAGAGCGTCCTGCGCTGCACCGGCGGCGAGCCGGTCACGCTGGATGTCACCGGACCCTTCCCCGGCGGGACGGTTCGCGCCGCCTATGGCCGCTTCGGCGGCTGCGCCGTGATCGAGATGGCCTCGGCCGCCGGGCTGCCGCTCGCGGCCGGCCGGCTCGACCCGCTGCACGCGACCACCTTCGGCGTCGGTGAGCTGATCCGCCACGCCGTGGAGCGCGGCTGCCGCGAGATCTATCTCGGTCTCGGCGGCAGCTGCACGAACGACGGCGGCAGCGGCTGCGCCGCCGCGCTCGGCGTGCGCTTTGAAAATGCCGCGGGCGAGCCGTTCGTCCCCACGGGCGGGACGCTCGCGCAGATCCGCCGCATCGACCTCTCCGGCGCGCGGGAGCTGCTCGACGGGGTAAAGCTCACCGCCATGTGCGACGTGGACAATCCCCTCTGCGGCCCGGAGGGCGCCGCCGCCGTGTTCGGCCCGCAGAAGGGTGCGGTCGCGGAGACCGTCCGCCTGCTCGACCGGGGGCTGCACAGCCTGCGCGAGGTCGTCTATGCCGAAACGGGGCGCGACCTCGCGGACGTGCCCGGCGCGGGCGCCGCGGGTGGCTTCGGCTTCGGGTGCATGGCGCTGCTCGGCGGCACTCTGCGCCCCGGCATCGAGACGCTGCTCGATCTCGCGGGGTTTGACCGCCTGCTCGAGCGCGCCGACCTCGTCATCACCGGTGAGGGGCGGCTCGACGGCCAGAGCCTGCGCGGCAAGGTCATCAGCGGCGTCGCCCGCCGCGCGAAGGGGCGCGTCCCCGTCATCGCCATCGTCGGCGGCATCGCGGACGACGCGGTGCCCGCCTACGGACTCGGCGTGGACGCGATGTTCTCCATCGACCGCGCGGCGCTGCCGTTTTCGGAATCTGCCCCGCGCAGCGCCGCGGACTACCGCGCCACGCTGCGCGACGTGCTGCGCGTGTGGCAGCTGGGCCGCGTCGGTCATTCTCACTGACCTCCACCCTATCTTCTCCGCGTAAAATGCAAAAGCGCACTTCTGTAAAATCTCTGTCAATTTCTTCCATACATCTCATACCCATTATATAGGAGATCTCCATGTTTGTCTATGCCGATAATGCCGCCACCACGCGCCTGAGTGAGACGGCGCTCGCCGCGATGCTCCCCTGTCTGCGGGAGCAGTACGGCAATCCCTCCAGCCTGCACGCCGCAGGGCAGGCTGCAAGCGGCGTCCTCGTCCGCGCGCGCGAGACAATGGCGCGCCTGCTCGGGTGTGCGCCGCACGAGCTGGTGTTCACCTCCGGCGGCAGTGAAAGCGATAATCAGGCGCTCCTCTCCGCTGCCGCGCTCGGTGCGGCACAGGGCCGCCGCCACATCGTCTCCACCGCCTTCGAGCACCACGCCGTCCTGCACACGCTGAACCGTCTGCGCGCGCGGGGCTTCGACGTGACGCTCCTGCCCGTCCATGAGGACGGCGTCGTCACCGCCGCGGACATCGCCGCCGCACTCCGCCCCGACACCTGCCTTGTCTCGGTCATGTACGCCAACAACGAGATCGGCACCATCCAGCCTGCGGACGAGATCGGCGCGCTCTGCCGCGCGCGGGGCGTTCTCTTCCACACGGACGCCGTGCAGGCGGCAGGGCACCTCCCCATCGACCTCGCGGCGCAGCCGATCGACCTGCTGAGTCTCTCGGCGCACAAGTTCCACGGGCCGAAGGGCGTCGGCCTGCTCTACGCGCGCAGGGGCGTCCATCTGACGCCGCTGATCGACGGCGGCGCGCAGGAGCGCGGCCTGCGCGCCGGGACGGAGAACGTCCCCGGTATCGCCGCCATGGCCGCCGCCTTCGAGGAGAGCTGCACCCACATGACGGAGAGCGCCTGCCGCGTCAGCGCCCTGCGCGACCGCCTGACCGCAGGACTGTCGCAGATTCCCGGCGCGCTTCTAAACGGCAGCGCGGCGCACCGCCTGCCCGGCATCATGAACTTCTGCTTCGAGGGCATCGACGGTGAAACGCTTCTTCTCCTGCTCGATCAGGCGGGCATCTGCGTCTCGACCGGCTCGGCCTGCGCCGCCGGGTCCGTCGATCCGAGCCATGTGCTCCTCGCCCTCGGCCGCACCCGCGCGCAGGCGCACAGCTCCATCCGCCTGTCGCTCTCGGACGAGACAACGGACGCGGAGGTTGATTATCTGCTCGAGACCGTCCCCGCCTGCATCGCCCGCCTACGAGGGTGAGAAACTCCCTTCGTCGGGACAGGTATGGAGGTTGAAGCGGCGCGCCCCGCCGGAGTCGCGGACACGCCGACTCAGACTTCCTTCCCCCGTCATGCACACCCCTACACGCAAATACCCGCAGAGACTTTCGTCTCTGCGGGTATTTTCTTCTGTTTCACATCTCGATCCGCGTGCCGGTTTTCCCCTCAAGGCCGTCCCTGGCCTTGTCCAGGCGGGTGATGAGCGCGACGCGGCCGCGCTTGCTCTCGGCAAACGAGATGGCGGCCTCAACCTTCGGCAGCATAGAGCCGGGGGCAAACTGCCCCTGTCCGATATAGGCGCGTGCCTCGTCCGGCGAGAGCGCGGCAAGGCCGCGCTGCTGCGGCGTGCCGAAGTTGACGGCGACCTGCTCCACTGCGGTCAGGATGATGAGCATATCCGCGTCGATCAGCCGCGCCAGCAGCGCCGAGGCAAAGTCCTTGTCAATCACGGCGGGTACGCCGACGAGCTTCCCCTCCCGGCGCACGACCGGGATGCCGCCGCCGCCCGCGGCGATGACGATGCACCCCGCCTGAAACAGCGCGTTCACGGCGTCCTTCTCGATGATATCCATCGGCTTCGGCGAGGGGACGACCTGCCGATAGCCGCGGCCCGCGTCCTCGACCATGGTATAGCCCTTCTCTTTTGCGATGCGCTCGGCAGTCTCCTTGCTGTAAAACGCGCCGATGGGCTTCGTCGGGCGACGGAAGGCGGAGTCGAACTCGGAGACGAGCGTCTGCGTGACGACCGTAGCGACGGTCTTTTCGATGCCGCGTGCGGCCAACTCGTTGCCGATGGCGTTCTGGAGATGATAGCCGATATACCCCTCACTCATGGCGCCGCACTCGGGGAAGGGCATATCCGCCTTGATGATGCCCGCCTCGGCGGCGGTGGAGAGACTGAGGTTGATCATGCCGACCTGCGGGCCGTTGCCGTGGGCGACGACGACCTCGTTGCCGGCCTCGATGAGGTCGACGATAGCCTTGGCCGTCTCGGTCACGAGCTGCAGCTGCTCGGCGGCGGTATTGCCAAGGGCGTTGCCGCCCAGAGCGATGACGATGCGTTTGGACATGGGTTGCGATACCTCCTGTCATGGACTTTGAAAGATAGCGGGAGCGTCAGTGGGCGCTCCCGCTATATAGTGTGCCGGATTCAGAAGCTTTTACGCTCCTCTTTTCCCTGATCCAGCTCCATGAGCGCACGGGCGGGATCCTTCACCTGGGACAGGAAGATCATCGCGGCGATGATATAGGGCTTGAAGGAGGCCTGCTTGTACAGGGGCACGCGGTAGCGGTCGAAGACGGAGTTGTCCACCTCACCCTCCTCGCAGCTCAGGCCGGTGATGTCGGCGGGCAGGCAGTGCAGGTACAGCGCCTTGCCGTCCTTCGTCAGCTGCATCATCTCCTCGGTGCAGGCCCAGTCCTTGTGCTCGGCGTTCTGAGCGAGCAGACGCTGCTCAAGCGCGTCGATGCCGTCCTTGTCGCCCGCGGCATAGAGCTTCGTGCGCTCCTCCATCGCGGCAAACGGCGCCCAGCTCTTGGGATAGACGATGTCGGCGTCGCGGAAGGCCTCCTCCATGGAGTTGGTCTTGGTGAACGAGCCGCCGCTCTTCTCAGCGTTGGCGCGGGCGACATCCTCGACCTCGGGCATGACCTCATACCCCTCGGGATGCGCGAGCACGACGTCCATGCCGAAGCGGGTCATCAGGCCGATGACGCCCTGCGGCACGCTGAGGGGCTTGCCATAGGAGGGGGAATACGCCCACGTCATGGCGACCTTCTTGCCCTTGAGGTTCTCCACGCCGCCGAACTCGTGGATGATGTGGAGCATATCGGCCATGCACTGCGTCGGGTGGTCGACGTCGCACTGCAGGTTCACGAGCGTGGGCTGCTGCTCGAGAATACCGTCCTGATAGCCCTCCTTCACGGCGTCCATGAAGGTCTGCTGATACTTGTGACCCTCGCCGATGAACATATCGTCGCGGATACCGATGACGTCGGCCATGAACGACACCATGTTCGCCGTCTCGCGGACGGTCTCGCCGTGGGCGATCTGGGACTTCTTCTCGTCGAGGTCCTGCACCTCGAGACCCAGCAGGTTGCAGGCGGAGGCGAAGGAGAAGCGGGTGCGGGTGGAGTTGTCGCGGAAGATGGAGATGCCGAGACCGGAATCGAAGATGCGGGTGCTCTTGTTGCGCTCACGCAGATCGCGCAGGGCGTCCGCCACGGTGAACACGGCGTCCAGCTCCTCGTCGGTCTTGTCCCACGTCCAGTAAAAGTCGTTCTTATACATATTGTTGATGTGCAGCTTCTGCAGGTGCTGCGCCAGCTCAACGGTCTTGCTCATTTTCTCTTTCTCCTTATCGTAATGGGTAATTGGTTGATTCGATGGATTCCACCGCAGCTGCCTTTTCCGTAGGGGCCGATGTGGACATCGGCCCCTACGGACGACTTTACGCAGCAGCCGGCGAACGGAACAGGGTTCGGGTGTTACTTGATGTCGTTGCCCGTCAGCTCCTGACGGAAGCTCGTGGCGGAGCCGTCCTTGTTCTCGGGGTTATAGAGCATGGGGACGGCGGCATAGAGCGCCGCGCAGACGGCGAGATCCTGCTTCCAGGTGATCTCGTTCGGGGCGTGCGCCTGGCTCTCCGCGCCGGGGCCGAAGCCCACGCAGGGGATGCCGTAGCGGCCCTGGATGGAGACGCCGTTCGTGGAGAACGTCCACTTGTCCGTCAGCGGACGGCCCGTGCGGGTGGAGAGCGCCTTCTCGTCGGCGCCGATGCGCTCGGTGCCCCAGAGGTTGTGGTACGCCTCGACGAGCGCCTGCACATGGGGCGCGGACTCCTTGTTGATCCACGTCGGGAAGAAGCACTCCGTCTCATAGACGTGCCCCGTCCATGCCGGACGGTCATACATGTACATGCTGACCTTCACGTCCTTGGCGTACTTTCTGCAGGCGGGGAGATCCTCGATCTCCTTCAGGCAGGACTGGTACGTCTCGCCCGCGGTCATGCGGCGGTCGATGGAGATGGAGCAGCTGTCCGCCACGGCGCAGCGGGACGGCGAGGTGTAGAAAATCTGGCTGGTGGTGCAGGTGCCGCGGCCGAGGAAGCGGGCGTCCTCCCAGTGCTCGGGGTTATACTTCGGGTCGAGCATCTTCACGAGGCCCTTGATCTCGACGGAGTCGTCGGCGGGGTTCTCGTTGAGGTCGCGGACGTTCTCGATGACCTCGGCCATCTTGTGGATGGCGTTGTCGCCGCGCTCGGGGGCGGAGCCGTGGCAGCTGACGCCGTGCATGTCGACGCGGATCTCCATGCGGCCGCGGTGGCCGCGGTAGATGCCTCCGTCGGTCGGCTCGGTGGAGATGACGAACTCGATCTTCTCGCGCGCATCCTCGGGGCCGCCGAAATACTCGTTGACGATGGACTGCCAGCACATGCCGTCGCAGTCCTCCTCCTGCACGGAGC
>ERZ1673752.692-NODE-692-length-55659-cov-12.051183_pt1 | contig 55659 bp, 68 predicted proteins | sample MGYA00580195_ERZ1673752 | MGnify/ENA primary metagenome ERZ1673752 (study PRJEB41218, sample SAMN15661744) | gut metagenome | host: Homo sapiens | place: Canada: London | collected 2015-08-20/2019-03-30 | study: EMG produced TPA metagenomics assembly of...
CTCTAGCGTGACAGGCTAGCGTTCTAACCAACTGAACTACCGGGCCATACCCAGCCTGCGCGGCCTTGCAAGGCGTCCGCCTCACGACCAGCGCAGGAACTATTATAAGGGATATTCTGCAAAAAGTCAAGCGATTTTTGCAGATTTTTAAATTATCGGCGACTGGTACAATAGATGCGAAAGAGATTAAACTCTCTTTCGCATCATTTTTATATATGGAACTTTAGGAAATTTCAATGCGGAAGTACAAGGTAATCACCCAAAAAGATCGACAGCTTATTGCGACTTTATACGACGCTGGAACGCCACTGCCGACCATCGCGGCGGCGGTGGACGTTTCCCTTGCTACTCTATATAGAGAGTTGGCACGCGGCTATACAGGCGCGTTCAATCCCAAGGGATGCCGCGCGTACAGCGCCGCCAAGGCACAGCAGACTGTCGATCAGAACATCAAGCGCCGTGGCCGTTCCCTGGCGGGTGCAAAGAAAGGAACAGAATGAATAAAGATTTCGAAATTGCCGTCACGCTGAACACTGACGAAGCTAACGAAAAAATAGATGCCCTTACCGTCAAGACGCAGGCCCTTGCCGATTTGTTCACCATCATAGCCGAACAGGCAGACCGCGCCGCAAAGATCATGCCGCCGTCAGCTGTTGAAGCTGTCACCGCCATCCGCCACGGATGCCCGCCGACTAAAAACTTCATGCGCAGTATTTCGGAAATGCTGCGCATCAGTATGCCGGAATTTGAGAAGTTGGAATATTCTGTTTCGGAAGGTTATAACTGCACGGCTGGCGGCGGCAGTTGGATGGTGCTGCACTATAAGAACGGCTTTTCGTCCCATAAAATTCAGATTTCTGGTTGCACACGAATCTGCATTCTTTCGCAGGCCGTCACAAATGCGGACATGCTGCGGAACGACATAGGCTATAAGCGGTGTGAAGAAATGTGTCATCAATAACAACTCTATGCGCGTTTGGCGGTATCGGCGCAGAACTGACCGCTACCAGCAGTCGGACGCATCTTGCAGAAAGGGGTACGAACGACTGAACGGGCACTGCGCGGGCCGCTGATCTGCCGCGCAGAGGTGCCGGACACCTAAGTGGGATTTTCCCACATCCCCCGGCGGGCAAACCTGTTCGCGCCTGCCGGGTACATGTGCGGGTGCTGGCGCAGATTTCACAGCATCGGTCAGTTCGATTCTGACAGCCCGCTGCCCCTTTTTCTCTCCATACTTTTCCTTAGCTGACAGCCGGGAAAGACCGGCATTATATGAACTGCCAAACGCCGCATGAAGCAAAGGCAGGAAGAAAAACCAAACAGGAGGATTGAAAGATGGACACTACCACCAAAACCCCGAAAGCCTGCATCGGCGATATGTTCCCCAGCGTGTTTCCCGGAATGCCGATGTTCGCCTATGTTCCCAACCCATACGACTGCGGACGGCCCGCCAAGGTATACCCCGGCGACAATACCTATTACTGCACAAAAACAGCGCCGCTCAGCGCGGTAGATGCAGAGGATGCCGTATTATTAGAACTTCATCGCACGGTATGCCGCGCCATGAATCAGTGTTACGGCACGGCCACGCCCGCGCAGGCCGCTGCTGTTGAAGCTGGCATCAAGTACGGATGGAGTGACCGCCGCGCGAATCCTGCGCTGTATGACGCTGACGGCGCGTTTTGCGGGTAAAATCCACCCACGGAGGTATTACGAATGGGCAGACCGCCGAAGCGGAATCTGAACTATTCGACGTGGGATGTGGACGTTCTCGAAAACGACACCTCTATTGACAACTTGATTGATGCACAAGGCCCGGCGGGCTTTTATGTCTACTTTGCCCTGTGCCAAAAAGCCTACGCCACCGATGGTTATTTCTACCGCTGGGGATATGACAACGCCGCATCGACAGCGCGCAAGCTGGGCGGCGGGTTGAAGTCAACCCAAGTTCGGGCAATCGTTGATCTGTGCGTGTCTTTAGGACTTTTCGACAAAGCCTTATTTACAACGGACGGAATATTAACTTCTCGGGCGATACAAAGCCGCTATCTGGACGGCATCGCACGGCGTACAGGCGAAATACCGATTATTGTTGAATACTGGCTTTTAGAGGTTACACCCCGCGCCGGTTTAGTTTTCGTACACAAAAACGGAGAAACCGCATACAAAAACCCAGATAACGAACAACAGAAACCGAGTTTCTGCACAGAAGATTATATTAGACAAAATGAAATAAACCCCAACATAATCTTCCCCCAGAAATCGGCTGTTGAAAAGTCTGTTGAAAACAGGCGGGAAAGCTGCACCCGCATTATGGCCTTGCTGCAAGCATTTACTGGTATCAATATGCAGGACAATAAGCAGACAAGAAAACAGGTGTACAGCTTGTTTGACCGTGGCTACACAGAAAAGGACGTGAAAGCCGTCATCGGTATGGCCGCAGACAATGATGCACCGTTCCCGCCGCCTGCACAGCTTTTCGGGCCTATGTTCGACCAACTGATTACAACCCCGGCAGACAGCGCCCCGCGCGATCATTACGCCGCGCTGCCGCCTGCCACAAAGAAAGGACGTGCATTCAATGGCGGATATTGAATACACCATGCCGCCGCCTACCGAAGATGTAGAGCAAATGTGCCTGTTCCGCTGGGCCGATGCCCAAAGCGGCAAATATCCCGAGCTTTCCCTTATGTACCATATCCCAAACGGCGGCAAGCGTGGGAAAGCCGAAGCGGGCCGCTTCCGCGCAATGGGTGTGAAATCCGGCGTGCCGGACATCTTCCTGCCTGTCGGCGTTCAGAAGATAGATTCCGTTGATCGCGGCCAGTATACCGTTATCCGTACCAAGTACAACGGCCTGTACATCGAATTGAAGCGTCTGCGCGGCGGTACGGTATCAGCTGCACAGAAACAGTGGATTGCCCGCTTGCGTGATACCGGTTATGCCGTGGAAGTCTGCAAGGGCTGGGAAGCTGCCGCCGCAGTCATCACGGATTACTTGGAGGGGCGGTACAAACCGCAATACCAGCCATGAAAACAGTACAGCAGATCATGCAGGAAACCGGCGCAGAAGCCAACATTCGCAATTTCCGCTATATGCAGGAAAACTACACCTACAAACAGAAAATTCGCCATGCGGAAAATGTCGCCCGCAGTTATCAGGACAAATGCAGCGAAATGGGCCTGAACTGTCACATATCAGTTGGTGGTTTGGATTCCATCACCCTGCATTACTTCCTTGAAACGTGCGGCGTACATGTTCCCTGTGTCAGTTGTTCTTCCATAGAACAGAAAGGCGTGCAGGCTGTACACAAGCAGATTGCCGCCGAAATGGAAAACACCTACTCGGCGCGGGAATGGCTGGGCGCGCACATGGCCCTGCCGCAGGATGAGATAGACACAATCACAGACCCGGATACCAGAGCGCAGGAACAGGCCCTGCACGATGCCTGCCCGCCCGTACCCCGCATGTATTTCTTGAAACCTCTGAAACCGAAAACCAAAGTCATTGAAGAATTGGGCTGGCCCGTGCTTAGCAAGGAGATTGCAGGCAAGATCAGTCTGTTACAAAACCCGACACCAAAAAACGCCACTGTTCGCCATGCGATCATTACGGGAGAAACAGGCGAATATGGTGGATTCCAGAAAAACAGCCGAATGAAACTAAGCCAAAGATGGCTTGAAAAGTTCGGCGGCGCAGATGAAGAAGGCGCGTCGCTTGGGTATGCTGCGGCACCGTTCAAGGTGTCTGAACGCTGCTGCTATTATCTCAAAGAAAAACCGTGTGACGATTGGGCCAAAGAACACAACAGCGTTCCGTATCTTGGCTTGATGGCATCCGAGGGCGGACGCAGAGAAAAAAGCCTTATGATGCACGGGTGCAATTACTACGGTAAAAGCACCATCCGAAGCGCGCCGTTCGCCATATTCAGCAGGCAAGACATTTTGCAACTGGCCCTTGATTTGAATGTTCCCATCCCGGCGGAATATGGCGAGATTGTCCGAGACAAGGACGGAACGCTGCGCACCACCCTTGCGCAGCGCACAGGCTGTACGATGTGCGGTTTCGGCATCCAGCTGGAACAGCGCCCAAACCGGTTTGATCGCCTGCGCAGCGCAAACCCCAAAGAATGGGAATTCTGGATGCGCCATGTTTGTCGTGACGAAAATGGTGACTGGTATGGATGGGGCCGCGTACTCGACTACATCGGCGTGGAATGGGAAAACGAACCCGGCCAGCTACCCGGTCAAATGTCTATTGAGGATTACCAAACGTGAACAACAGCAAGAAACGCCACTGCGGAAGTGCGTACCGCCGCTTTGAAACCATGATGAACTATTACGCCAAACCCGGAAAAGACCGTACCAAAGCTAAACAGCGCCCAAAGAAGAAAAGGAGCAAGAAAAAGTGAAAACCATCGTCATTTTGAATTTAAAGGGCGGTGTCGGCAAGACCACCACCGCAACAAACCTTGCATACGAACTTTCCAACATCGGCGAGACACTACTGATTGATGCCGATAAGCAGGGCAACAGCACCGAGTTCTACAACATCCACGATTTTACCCACGGTCTGGGCGATGTGCTGACGGCCAAGACTGCCGCTGATGCCTGCGCCCTTCATGCTGCACTTCCGGCCCTGAACGCCAACGGAAAGCCGTACCCGCATCTTCGTATTCTGCCCAGCGACTACCGCCTTATGAAGTCGAACATTTCCCTGTTGCTGGACACGTCCAGCGGGCGCGATAAGCGTCTGCGCCGCTACCTTGCGGAAAATGAAGGTGCGCTTGAATTCGTTGTTGTGGACTGCGCCCCGGACATCGACATGGCAAGCATCAACGCCCTTATGGCAGCAGACCTTGCCATCGTGCCGATCACGCTGGACAAGAACGCCCGCAAGGGTCTTGACGAGGTATGGGAGCAAATCGAAGCGGCCCAGCAGGAAAATCCAAAGCTGAAAGCCTACGCCCTTATTACCCGCTTTCGCCCCGATCAAAAAGAGAAAATCGCCGATGTGACCGACCTTGACTTACTGGGCACGGTTATCCGCGAAAGCACACAGAAAGTCGAAAATGGAAACGACGCGGGCAAGCCGCTGTCGCTGTACAGTCGTTGGAGCAATGCCGCCCGCGATTTCCGCGTGCTGGCGGATGAAGTGTTGGAGGTGCTGGGCTGTGAACAGTTGTTGCCGCTCTGACCTGCCCGCCGCCCTCTTTACGGTGCTTGCCAAGGATGGCCGCGTTATGATGCAAACCAATGATCCCGCCTGCATCCCATCCCCCGAAGATCAGAAGGCCATGAAAGCCGCAGGCTACAAAATCAAGGATAAACGGACATGAATGCACCCTGTTACCGATGCGCCCGGCGGGCCATCAACTGCCACACCGCCTGCACGGACTATGCCGAATACCGCAAAGTATGCAACCAGATACAGACAGCCCGCGAAACTGAACGGCGCATTGATGCCGCTGATTCCGAACGCGGCGACAAAATCCGCAAGGATGTTCGCAAAAACGGCCTGTACAACCAGAGGAAAGGACGGAAACGATGATTGATATTAACATTGCCGCCGACGGCACAATTACGCTGTACGAATGCGACCCCGCCAAGAACACGGCCTGTAAACATGAATGGTGCGCCGCCAACCACCCGAATGAACCGAATCTGCAATGCCACCGCACCACGAACCCCGATTTTGCACTGAAAGGAACCCGCCCCGTGCAAGTTGATACCAGAACCGGAAAGGAAGTAATTTTGTGAAAAGCAAGCAAGCGCCCATCCGGCGCACCCAGACATCCGACCCCGCCAAGATGCGGCAGGACATCATCCGACAGTTTGAAACCCTGCCCGATGATACACGGGATATTATCGCACAGTTCTATATTATGGCCTTATCCGAAATGTTGCCGAAATGGCAGAAAACAGGCAATAAAGCCCGCAAAACTGCCGAAAAGAAGAAATAAATCGCTGTTTTGGTGTTCCATTGGAACACCCGGAGGAAACCAACATGAATCTGATTCAAGATGTTTTGAGCGCCGCCAGCACCCAGCCGGAACAAGATCACTTTGCGCGCATCAAACTGGCCGACATCCTGCCAGACCCCGAAAATTTCTACGAAACAGACGGCATTGAAGAACTGGCCGCTGCCATTGATGCTTTCGGGCTGGAACAGCCCTTAGTTGTCCGCCCGGCGGATGAACCGGGCAAATACCGTCTGACCGGCGGACACCGCCGCCGTCTGGCCCTGCTGACCCTCTACGCCAAAGACCCGGAACGCTGGGCCGAAGTTGACGTGAAGATCACATCCAGTTTAGGAGCGCTGGCCGACCAAGCGCGGCTTATCCTTATGAACCGCACCACCCGCAAAGAAACCGAATATGAAAACATGATGGAAACCGTCAAGACCGCCGAAATCGCAAAAGAGTTCAAGGCCAACGGCGGCAAGGTAGAGGGCAAGACCCGCACTGCCGTTGCGGCGGCGCTGGGCATTTCTTCGGCGCAAGCGGGCAAGTATCAGGCCATCTACAATCACCTGTGCCCCACGCTGATGCAGCGTTACAAAGCGGGAACCATCGGCACGCAGGTTGCCTACGAACTTAGCAGCCTGCCAAACCGCCAGCAGGAAGAGATCGCCGCAACCTATCCTGTGCCTACAATGGAAGCGGTGCGCAAGAAGAAGGAATCTGTTCCCGAAACTTTTCCCGACTGGGCGCTGCCTATGGCAAAGGAATTTGTAAATCGAAAATGGGTACGCAAGCTGGAATATTTCAGTGCCGCTATGCTGCAAGCCCTCGCCAAAGACCCGACAGGCGGAACGAACCTCTGCGGTGGTATCACGGATACCAGCGCAAAGGGCATCCGCTTCTACTTGGACGGTCAGCACGTACAGTATACATGGGCGCAGTTCGTAAAAGCTTGTGCTGGTGCAGGCATCACCCCCGAACCGATGCCGAAGAAAGCAACCGCAGAGCCGAAAAAAGCACCTGTGACCCGTGCAGAAAGATATGCGACATTCATTAACGATAACTGCACAGATACCGTAGACGGTATGTGCGACAATGCCGATGGAATTTTATCCCACGTCAAAAACGGTGTAATGATCGGATGCGCTGGATGCTGTCAACTGTGCCTTGAAAAAGCCACTTGCCCCACGGCCTGCACGCACTGCACCCCCAAGCAGACCCCCGACACCGAAACCCAAACCCCAGCGCCCCCGGCGGATACCGCGCCCGAACCTTCGGAGATTACCCCCGCGCCCATCGTGCAGGAAGAATCGCCCACCGTCGAGAGCACAGAGCCTACCGCCAGCGATGACGTGATTGACGCGGCCCGCGATCTTAGCAACTACTGTGAAGCCCACGGCAGCGGCGAGTGCTGCAAAGGATGCTATTTCTTCGAAGAACGGCGCGAAGGATGCAAAATTGGTCTGCCGTTTGCATGGGAGGTATGACAATGCGAGAAATTTTGAAAGTGATTCTTCCTGCTATTGGAACGGGCCTTTTCGTCTATGGTGTCGGTATGGCTGGCGTTATTGCTTATGATAAGCTTTTTTTCGCACAAAAGCTGAAAAAATCTCGCAATACAGAATCCGACAGCGGCCCGGCGGATAACCCGCCGCCGATGCGCGATATACAGTGTGAGGTATGCGGCTATAAATTCATCCCGTACAACGACAATCGCTACACTGTAGTTGGAAAACACAACTATGGCAGATTCCATTACTACAATGACGGAGCCATAATCAGCGACACCGCCATTGTTGACGGCCTGCATGATGCCTTTAGCTGTCCTATGTGCGGCTGTCAGATTGTAGTACACCCACACTTGCCGATATACGAAGAAAGGCAGGCGGATACCGATGCCCCAACATCTGAAATTTGATGCAGCGGCCTGTTCCAGCAAGCCGTATGAAAAAGCATCCCCCGAACTAATCGAGCAACTAAAGAAGATTGCCGCATTCCCACGCCCTTTTGCGCCCAAGTATTGTGAGTGCGTCGGCTGTTGATTTGAACACAACTGCCACATTGACGGATGTGCTGTCATGCTGAAAGCGGCTGAATTATTGGGAGTATAAACTTATGACTAAAAAAAGATGCTTGAAATTGATGATGGCACATCTGTGCGGCCAACCACGCAAAGCGGAAGGGTGGCACAGGGTTATCAGCGGTATGCTGAAACCGCCCGTGCGGAATGTGGACATTCTGCTGCGGTTTCATGCGATTTCGTACAACCTTGCTGCGGAAGCAGGAGACGGAACAACGGCCACATACGCGCTAAGTAAGTGCCTACAAATGCGGACGCGCTACGGTGACGATGTGGGTGGTGTGCTGCTTAAAGATTCGGAGGGCAACGACCATGCAACGACTGATTGATGCAATCCACCTTGAACAATCCCTGCCCACTTCATCCCCGGCGGATAACAATCATGTCATGACCCGCAATTTTGCTGTTGAAAGTTTCCGGGCGCTTATCAAAGCAGAACCCACCGTGACCCCGCCGCCTGTCTACGCAAAGGGTATCTTATTAGATCAGGCGGTTCGGTACGCCCTGCAATCCGCATTTCCGAAAGCAATTATGAACCTGCGCCTTGAATTGATTGTCTATCCGGCGCGCAATATCACCGTACCGCTGTACGGTGCGGACACGCTGGACGAACTGAATGCCCGGATTATTGAATGGTGCAGCCGTGAAGCCTGTAAGTCATACAGTTCGGCAAGCCAGAAATACCACTTGAACGGTATCAACCAATTTTGCGGCACGATTTATACACGCACAAGCATGGATTACATCTATACCTATCTGGGCAACGGTATCAACCATGACCTGTGCCTGCGCTTTGTCGGTGAAATGGACTTTAATCTGAACAAGCTGAAACGCGCCATTGCACAGCGCGAGGGCAAATGATGCCGCCTTGCCCCGGTCACAAAGGAGTAATGAAAAATGCTGACACTTCCCATAAAGCAGGAATGGTTTGACATGATCTGCCGCGGTGAAAAGCGCGAAGAATACCGTGAAGCGACAGAATATTACCAAACTCGCATAAATTCTGCCATAGTTGCCGACCCGAATTGCAAAGGTCAAGCATACAAGATTTTTCCTGTAAAAATTCGTGCCGGATACAATTCAAAAGCCCCAGCAGCCATATTGCGGGTGCATTGCATCTTCGGCAAAGGCGGTGTGCGCGAATGGGGCGCAGACCCGGACAAATACTACTATATCCTGCAAATTCTGCGCATTGAAAGCATTGAAAACTGGAAAGGTGGAAACATGTAAAGATGGAAAACGGAAAGAACAAGCCCCCTGCCGAACGCCTGCGCTGTGAAACCTGCCTGTATTGGGAAGATTTCAACGGCGTGTGCTTCTGCGGTGCAAGCCCCTATTGCGCCGACTTCACGGACGGCGATGACGGCTGCTGTTACTGGCAGCAGAAAGAGCCTGTCACACAATCCCCGGCGGATACGGAGGGCATAGAATGAACCTTGGAACAGTTATAAAATGCTGTCCGCTCTGCGGCGGACGCATTGTTGTAAGCAATCTGTATCAGTACTCGCTGAATTATACAATGCGCAAGGATGGCAAAATTGGCAAACGCTGTACGCGCGGTGATGATGGGGCTATGGACGTGAGCCTTGCTTCTTGCGAAAATTATAAAACCTGTGATGCACGATGGGAAGAAGAAGAATTTTTCGTTGAACCTGACGGAACTTTTTACGACTATAAGTACAGCGAGGATGAATAAATGGCAATCAGTAAAAAGACCCGCGTTGCGGTGTACAAGAAATTTGACGGTCATTGCGCTTACTGTGGCCGCCACATTGCCTACAATGATATGCAGGTAGACCACTTCAAGCCGCAGAGGGCGTGGAACCCAGAGGATTCCGGCACGGACGACATTGAAAACCTTATGCCGTCCTGCCGCATGTGCAATCACTACAAACGCGCCCACGACCTTGAAACATTCAGACGATACATTGCAGAGATCCCGCAAAAGCTGCAAGAGAACTACATCTACAAGATCGGCGTGGTGTACGGAAATGTGCTGGAAAATCCGAAAGCGATCAAATTCTATTTTGAGAAAGTGAGGGATAACCATGCGGCTGATTGACGCAGATAAAGTACCGCGACTATCTGATATGATCGGGTGCGCTTATGAGGGTGGCGAGTACCAGGCATATAAGAGCGGCGCAGAGTATGGGCGCGGATTGGTGGATGATACACCGACTATCGACCCGGAAACCCTGCGGCCCACGGCACACATTATGCGCGGAACTGCGCAATGTACGCACGATGCAGGATTTTGCAGTAATTGCAAACTGTGCATAGATGAGGACTACGGCGCGGCGTTGGCAAAATCGTACAGTTATTGCCCGTATTGCGGCGCAAAGTTCGGGGGTGAACCATGCTGATAAACGACTATCCGCGCTGTGGAAGATGCAAATACTGGAAAGCACGATGCACCAATCAGGAAAGCCGGATGTATAATTTCCCGATGTTCCAGCGTGGGGACGGAATATGTGAACTCTGGGAATTGCCCGACGAAATTCCAGATGATGAAGATTATGACGAGTGCAAGGAGCGTGAGCCATGAACCGCTACACCCTGCCGCCCGGTATCGTCAAGGTCTGCGCAGGGCTGGTACAGGGGGCCAAAACGGAACCGTATCTTTCAGCCCTGTGTACTGCGGAACAGATGATCTTCGACAAATACCCGGCGGGCCAGCAGGACGAAGCGCACCGTCTGGCTGCTGCCATCAAGGTGAACGTCAAGCACCCGCGCAGACCCAGCGTCGCAACTCTGCTGCGGCAGTTCGACTTGAATGTCAGCGAAAAGACTTTCCGCCGCTACAAGCGCGAATACTGCTACACACTAGCCCTTGAAGCTGGCCTTATTCCAGATGCAAGCCCTAAGCACTAAAGTTTACAATTTGTTCATAATGTTGGCCAGATAAGCAATTTCAAGTGTGCTATAGTGGAATTGTCAGTTGGGAACACTGACGGCCTTTCTTCCTCCTATTCTATGGCGACACCCGGCCCGGCGGGCAATCCGGGATTATATGGTGTGCAAGGTATGGCGCACAGCGCGGCGGTTCGATTCCGCTACACATCACGCAGCAGTAACTATTCTATTACTACACAATCCCCGGCGGATTGCTTCGTGTTCTACTGGAACACAAACGGTGAACTATGGCGCAGGCATTTGCGAAAGCGTTTTACAAATCAACAAAGTGGCGCAAGTGCCGCGCGGCGTTCGTCGCTTCCCGCGTCAACATTGACGGCGGCTTGTGTCAGATATGCAGAGATGCGCCCGGCTACATCGTCCATCACAAAGTATGGCTGACGCCGGAGAACATCACAGACCCGGACATTGCTTTGAATCCGGCGAACTTCCTGTATGTCTGCCACGATTGCCACAACAAAATTGAAAATGACGGTGGAAATCTTTACTACTTTGACGAAAACGGCCAGCCGCAGCCAGCGGACAAGGCCAACGCCAGCGGCGCTACTCCCCCCTAGGCAGGCCCTAGCCCGGTTTGCCATAGAACCGAGGGAGTGAGCCACAAAGAACACACAGGTTATTTTCACATGACCGGGGGGTCTTGACAGATGAAACAGATTTGTTCCTGTTTTGCAGGAATCCGGGCGGAGGTGAACGGACGTTGCCGGACGATGTAATTGAAGCTGTGCGCGCCATACTGGAACATGGCAACACAGCCGAGATCAAGCGCCGAAAGAACGGTGAAATCATCGTTTTGGAAGTGCGGCGAAAAGTGAAAAAAAGCGCGGTGCAGTAAATGGTCTGCACTAAGGGCCGAGTGGGGCCGTAAACTGTCGATGGATGTCGGCGGTTTGCGGCCCTATATTTTTTTGCAAGGGAGGGCGTGCAATGGCACGGAAGAAGAACCAGCCGATTCGGATTCTGACCGAAAAGGAATTGAAATCTACGATTGAATCTGTGCCGGAAGAACGCCGCGCGCTTGCAAGCAACGTCGTGTCGGAACTGATCTGGATGTCCGGGATGCTGGACACCTTGAAGAATAAGGCCGACGAAATCGGCCCACTGGATTTCTTCGTGCAGGGTGAACAATCCATGCTGCGCGAAAATCCTGCACTGAAAAGCTACAATACCACCATCAAGAATTATGCGACACTGCTTTCCAAGCTGACCGACTTGCTGCCCAAGGCTACCGCACCGCCGCCCACCACTGACGCGGGCGATCAGTTTGACAGTTTCGTTGCGGGACGTGATGCGGATTGATTCGCTATCCACTGACCTACAACCCGATACTTGAATACAACGCTGCCATTGAAAACGGACAGGTTGTTGTCAGTAAAAAGGTTGCCACGGTATACCGCAAACTTGCGCAGGATGTCGTCAACGGCTGCGGCGATTATGCCTACAAAGCCAAGCGCGCCAACCATGCAATAGAGTTCATCGAAAACTACTGCCGCCATAGCAAAGGCAAAGCGGGCGGCAAGCCGTTCATCCTTGAACTGTGGCAAAAAGCGCTTGTCGCCGCCATGTTCGGATTCGTCCATGTCATTGACGGAACGCGAAAGTATCGGGAAGTCCTGCTTGTCGTCGCCCGAAAAAACGGCAAGTCAACATTGTCTGCGGCCATCGGCCTGTATTTGATGGTTGCAGACGGTGAACCCGGCGCGGAAATCTACGCCGTCGCCACCAAAAAAGATCAGGCAAAGATCATCTGGCAGGAAGCCCGCCGCATGGTCTGCAAGTCGCCTGTGCTGCACTGGACGCGCAAAACACCGAACGGAAAAATCAAGCCGCTTGTCGCTGAAATGGTTTCCGACTTCAACGACAGTGTATACAAGCCCCTGGGCCACGACAGCGACACGCAGGACGGCTTGAATGTTCACGGCGGTCTGCTGGACGAAATTCACGCATGGGCACCGCCTATGCGCGCCCTGTATGACGTTATTGTTGACGGCGTGACCGCCCGTGAACAGCCGATGATCTTTGAAACCACGACGGCAGGCACGGTGCGCGAAGGTCTGTACGATGATCTGTATCAAGAAGCAGAAAATGTCATAAACGGTTTCTATGATGACAACGGCTATAAAAACGAACACTTCCTGCCCGTCATCTACGAACTGGACAGCCGCAAGGAATGGACAGACGAAAGCTGCTGGGCCAAGGCGAACCCCGGCTTAGGTACGATCAAGTCTGTGGAGCAGTTGCGGGCCAAGGTGCAGAAAGCCATTGCAAACCCGAAACTTGTGAAGAACCTGCTTTGCAAGGATTTCAACATTCCCGAAACCATCGGCGAAGCATGGCTGACTTTTGAGCAGTTGAACAACACCGCCACATTCGACGTGCGCCAGCTTCGGCCACGGTATGGCATCGGCGGCGCGGACTTTTCCAGCACTACCGACCTTACCGCTGCCGTCGTCATATTCATGGTTCCGGGCGACCCGCACATCTATGTCCTGTGTATGTTCTGGTTGCCCGAAGAACTGCTTGAACGCCGCGTGCGGGAAGATCGTATTCCCTACGACCTGTGGAAAGAACAAGGCTATCTGCGTACCTGTGAGGGCAACAAAGTCCGGCAGAAAGATGTCACGGAATGGTTCCTTGAAGTACAGAACGAACTTGACTGCTATATCTATTGTGGCGGTTATGACGCATGGTCTGCAAGCTACTGGGTAGACGAAATGCAGGACACCTTCGGCAAGGGCGTGTTCGTACCCGTGCAGCAGACCATGAAAACGCTGTCGCTACCCATGAAGCAGTTAGGTGCTGATTTTGATAGCAAACTTATCATTTACAACAATAACCCTGTCTTGAAATGGTGCCTTGCCAACACGGGCATTGTGGAAGATAAAAACGGCAACATCAAGCCGAACAAAACCAGCAAGGCGCGCAAGCGCATTGACGGTCTGGCCGCTCTGCTGGATGCTTTCGTAGTATTCCAAGACAGACAGGATGATTACAAAACTATGATTTGATCGGAGGATGCCCACATGGGAATTTTTCAACGGTTGCGCGCGGCTGTCGCCCGCAGTCCCACCGCAGCACAAGTCAAGATGGTAACGGAGACAGGCAACGGTCTGTATGTCTACGACGGGAACCTGTACAAAAGCGACATCGTGCGCGCCTGCATCCGCCCGAAAATCAAGGCTGTGGGCAAGGCCACACCGCGCCACATCCGAACGACCATCGGCCCGGACGGCAAAACCAACACGCAGACGAACCCAGACCCCTACATTCGCCTGCTGCTGGAAGAACCGAACCAGTACATGACGTGGCAGATGTACGCGGAGAAAATGGAAACGCAGTTGATCTTGAACAACAATGCGTTTGCGCTTATCCAGCGCGATGATAACGGTTTCCCCGTTGCGCTGTTTCCCATCGTCGCCAGCAGTGTGCAGGCCCTCTATAACAAAGCGGGCGAACTGCTGCTGCAATTCTGGTTGCCGAACGGCAGCACATGGACATTTGCCTATACCGACATTATCCATCTGCGCAACGATTACAACGAAAATGACGTGTTCGGCACGCCGCCCGGCCCTGCGCTTCAAAGCGTCATGGAAGTCATCGGCACGACTGATCGCAGCATCATCAACGCTGTTCGCAACGGCGCGGTCATCCGATGGCTACTGAAATTCACATCCAGCGGTATGCGCCCGGAGGACATCAAGAAGCAGACAAAGGACTTTGCCGATGCTTTCCTTGATAACAACAACAGCACGGGCGTTGCAGGTACTGACGTAAAGGCCGATGCCGTGCAGTTGGAGCCGCACGACTATGTGCCAAACGCCCTGCAAAGTCAAAACAACATCACGCGGCTGTACAGCTTCTTCAACACAAACGAAAAAATCGTGAGATCCTCTTTTTCGGAAAATGAGTGGATAAGCTACTACGAAGCCCAAGTTGAACCCGATCTGCTGCAAATCGCTGCCGAGCACACACGCAAACTGTGGAACCGTCGGCAGCGCGCATTCGGGAACAAGCTGTATCTGGAAAGTTCAAATCTGCAATACGCCAGCATGAGCACGAAACTTTCCCTTGAATCCATGGTTGACCGTGGCGCTATGCTGCCCAACGAGTGGCGCGCTGTCTTTGGCCTTGCCCCTGTGGCAGGCGGTGACGAACCCATCCGCCGTCTTGACACCGCGCCCGTAAAACAAACGAAGTCGGGAGGTGAAACCGAATGAGAGTAAACGTAAAAGGCGTGATTATCCCGCAGGATTATAAGCGCGTCTACGACTGGTTTGACATGGAATCCACCACGCCGAAAGACGTTGCGGATGCCCTTGCCGCCGCAAACGGACAGCCCATTGAAGTGTACATCAATTCCGGCGGCGGTTATGTTCATGCCGGGACGGACATTTACACAGCCTTGTGCGAGTATCCCGGCGAGGTCAATATCAAGATCATCTACGCCGCCAGCGCCGCCAGCGTCATTGCAATGGCTGGGCACAGCATGATTTCCCCCGTGGGTCAGATGATGATTCATAATGTGTACAGCAGTGCCGACGGCGACTACCGCGCACTGCACCGCGCAGGAGATCGACTTGACATTGCCTGTGATGCCCTTGCCAACGCCTATATGCGCAAGACCGGGAAAACCCGCGATGAAATCCGCGCCATGATGGACGCGGAAACATGGGTTGACGCCCGCCGTGCCGTGGAACTTGGCCTTGTGGATGAAGTCATGGGCGGCGACCTTGTCGCCGCCGATGTGCCCGGACTGCTGCCCGAAAGCGTCGTGCAAAAGACGCTTGCCATGTTCCGCGATCAGAACGCCGCTGCTTTGGCGCAGGCCAAAACCGATTATGAAAATTTTATCAAAAAAGGAGTTGTCTAACATTATGACGAAAGAACAGTACAATGCCCAGCGCACCAAACTGCTGAACGATATGCGCGCCGCCATCGACGCGGGCGACATCGAAACTTCCAACCGCTGCCGCGATGAGATCAACCAGCTTGACGCGGATTATGAAGCTGCCGCGCAGGCCCGCGCGAATCTGGCCGCGCTGGAAAACGGCAACCGCAGTTACAACCTGCCCGATGTGACCCCCGCCCAGACCAACGCTGCCCCGCAGATGGTCACGATCAACAACTTCGGCGCCCAGACCGCCCATACCGACCCTAGCGAGACGAACGAGTACCGCACGGCGTTTATGAACTTCGTCTGCCGCGGTACCGAGATTCCCGCCGATCTGCGCGCCCGCGTGGCCCCGATGCTGAATGTGGCCGCTACCACGACCACCACCGACGCGAGCGCGGTCATTCCCACCACGATCACCCGCGAGATCATCCGCGAGATGAAGTCTTACGGCAACCTGTACGCCAAAATCCGCAAGCTGAATGTGCAGGGCGGTGTCGAGTTCCCGATTCTGACCTTGAAGCCTACCGCCAACTGGATTGGCGAGAGCAAGTCCAGCGATGATCAGAAGCTGACCGCCAACACGAAGGTTTCCTTCAGCTACTACGGTCTGGAATGCAAAATCGCACAGACCCTGCTTGCGTCCATCGTCACCTTTGATGAGTTCCAGCAGATGTTTGTGCCGCTGGCTGTGGAAGCTATCGTTGCCGCAAAGGAAAAGGCCATCATTTCCGGTACCGGCAACGGGCAGTTCCGTGGCATCACCGAGGACAGCCGCGTGCCCAACAAGAATGTTGTCGTTCTTTCCCCTGATGAGATCGGCGACTATTCCGCATGGCACAAGAAGGTCATCGCCAAGATTCCCAAGGCGTACCGCAAGGGTGAGTTTGTCATGGCGCAGGGCACGTTTGACGGCTACATTGACGGCATGGTCGATAAGAACGGCCAGCCCATCGGGCGTGTGAACTACGGCATCGACGGCGGAGAGACGTACCGCTTCTGCGGCAAACCTGTGGAGACCGTCGAGGATGACATCATCGCCAACTTCGATGCCGCCGCCAAGGATGATGTCGTTGCCGTGTACTTCAACCCCAGCGACTACGCCGAGAACAGCAACGGTCAGTTTGCCGCCGTCAAGTGGATGGATCACGACGATAACACCGTCAAGACTAAGGTGCTGCACATCTGCGATGGCAAGTTGCTTGACCCGAACGGCGTCATCATCATCAAGAAGGGCGAAACCGCAAAGGTCGTCGGCTCTTAACCTGCGAGGTGTAAATCGTGCTTGACCTTGTGAAACAATGGCTGCGCATCCGCAGCGACAATACCGCGTTCGATGCGGAACTGCAAGGGTTGATTGACGCGGCCAAGCAGGACTTGCGGCGGCGCGGCATCAAGGCGGCAGACAATGACCCGCTTATCAAGCAGGCCGTCAAAATGTACTGCAAGGCAAATTTCGGATACGGCGGCAGCGATGCCGACAAATTCCAGAAAAGCTATGAAAGCCTTGCGGTCAGTTTAAGCCTGTCCGGGGAGTATTTGGAGGATTGACCCGTGTATTTCAGTGATGAAATTATTCTGATTACAACGGACGATTCCGGCACCGATGAAATCGGCAGGCAGACCGAAACAGAGACGGGCCGCGTGACGGTGTACGGCGACATTAAGAGCGTGAGCCGGGAAGAATCTTTTACCGCCGGTTCCCACGGGTACAGCAATGTACAGAAATTCGTGCTGCACCCGTGGGATTACAGCGGCGAGAAATACGCCATGGTGGACGGCAAAAGAAAGCTGATTTACCGCACCTATCAGACTGACCCTGACACGCTGGAACTGTACGCGGCAACCAAAAGGGGCATCACATGAGCGGCACGATTAAGGTCAAACCGGACGAACTGGCAGATGTCATTGTCAAGGAACTGCAAACCTACAAGCAGGAAGTGGCAGATGATATGAAAGCTGCCTGCCTTGAATGTGCAAAAACGGCTGCGGCGGATTTAAAAGTTACAAGTCCGTACAGACGGCACAAGAAAGGAACGAAGGGCGGTCACTATCGCACGGGCTGGGATGTTTCTGTGCTGTATGAAAGCAATTCGACAATCCGCGTTGCGATTCACAACAAAAAGAAACCCGGCCTTGTGCATCTGCTGGAACATGGGCACGCAAAGAAAAATGGCGGCAGAACCAAAGCCCTGCCGCATGTTGAACCAGAGGAACGAAAACTTGAAGGGATGATAACGCAAGAGGTCGTGCAACGCTTCAAGCGTTAAAAATGCGCACCGTATATTTCAACTTTTTCTTCGATAAAAGCGCGGAATAGCTGCGCAGTGTCTACACAGTCCCCCAACGCACGGTGAGCATCCATTCTGTCAATGCCGAAATAATTACACAGTGTTTCCAACTTGTAATTCTCGACATCGTAGTTTTTGTCATAGTTGGGAGCGTATGCACCAATTTCCTTGTCATACTCCCACTTTGGCTTTTTGAGCGAGCGCCCAGCCATTACATAAGTATCAAAGAACTTTCGTTTTGGCTCTGTAACATTCAAACCCGCACGGCACAGGAATTTTAAATCAAATTCCAGATTGTGACCGAGAAGCGGCATATCCCCGATGAACTCTTGCAGTGACGGGATGATCTGGTACAGCATCGGCGCACCCTCTAACATTTCTGGTGTTATGCCATTGACAGACATTGCTTCACGCGCAGAATCCGTTGAAAGTTTCTGCGGGGGGGGGGTAATCATTGTATGGAATACCTCAACAAATTCGTAATTCTTTACTTTGATTGCCGCAACTTCCAGCACGGCATCCTTTGTGCAGGATAATCCCGTTGTTTCGGTGTCCAAAACGACAAAATCACCGAATTTTGCGGGGTCGCTCTTTGCCGTAACACGAGAATAAGTAAGTTCTTTCAAGAAAGAAACGGCCTGTGCCTTTTGCTTTTTCCCGTCTGTGCCTATCTGAACGCGCGGCACATCATCGAAAGCTGCGATGCCTGCGCGGCGCTGGTTCCATTCTTCTTTTCGTAGTGCAGTGTGTTTCTGCCGTTCTGCTTCTTCCTCTGCGCGGCGCTTTTCTGCCATTTCCTGCATCTTTATTTTAAGCGCCTTTTCTTCTTCTTTTTTTTGACGCTCGACTTCTCTATTACACTTCATGCACAGGGAATCTTTCGTCATAAAGAAAAACAATCCTTTTCGCCCGCACCGTTTACATTGCCGCATAGTGAACACCCTTTCGCATTTATTTATTACCAGCATAGCAGAAATGCACGATATATGCAACAAAAAATTGAAACGGAGGCATTGCGGTTGACGCAGGCTGAATTAAAAACGGTACTGGACAGCAGCGGTATTCCGTTTGCATACCGCGCATGGAAAAACGGCCATGATCTGCCATTCGGCGTGTTCTATTTTGAGCGCGACAATCCCTTTGCGGCAGATGGCATTGTGTACGCCAAAAAGACCCTCTATGCCCTTGAACTTTACACAGCCGAGAAAGACCCCGATGCCGAAGCAGCGCTTGAAAAAGCGCTGACGGCGGCGGGCATCTTTTACAGCAAGTCCGATGAATTCTACATTGACGAAGAACAGATGTTCTATGTCATCTATGAAATTGAGGTGTAAAAATGTCTAAAGATAAAGTGCTTTTCAATCTCAAAAACGCGCACTACGCCAAGCACAAAGTGACTGGAGAAGATGGCACGATCACCTTCGACACCCCTGTTGCCATCCCCGGCAGCGTGTCGCTGTCTCTGGATGCCGAGGGCGAAGTTACGAAGTTCTACGCGGACGGCATTGTGTACTACGTCTGCCAGAGCAACAACGGCTATTCCGGCGATTTTGAAGTCGCTATGTTCCCCGAACAGATGATGCTTGACATCTGGGGCATGACGAAAAGCAAAAACGGCCTGATTGTCGAGAATGCCAACGTCCAGCCCGCCAGCTTCGCCCTGCTGTTTGAGGTGGACGGCGACACAACCGGGCGCAAGTATGTTTTGTACAACTGTTCCGCCACGCGCCCCGGTATCAACGCCAACACCAAGAGCGAAACCACCGACCCCGACACCCAGACTTCCACCATCACCGTGTCCCCGATGGCTGACGGTACGATCAAGGCCCACACGGCAGACGATGCCACCCCCGCCACGCTGAACGGCTGGTACACAAGCGTTACCCTGCCCACTGATGCAACCTAAAGTGTTCCACCGGAACACCCTGTATACAGGAGATCATACACATGGAAAAAACCATCAACATCGACGGCAAAGAAGTCCGCCTGCGTGCCACTGCTGCCGTGCCGCGCCTGTACCGTATCAAATTCGGACGTGACATCATGCAGGACTTGTCGAAGCTGTCCGACGCTTACGAAAAGGCCACCACCGAACAGGAACAGTTTGAAGCTACCGACCTTGGACTGTTTGAGAATGTGGCCTACATCATGGCGAAGCACGCTGACAAGGACGCTGTTCCGTCCAGCGTAGAAGAATGGCTGGATTCCTTCGAGGTGTTCAGCATCTATCAAGTTCTGCCCGAAATCCTTACGCTGTGGAATCTGAACACGCTGACGACGGCAAAGCCGAAAAAAAAACAAGGGTAAGCACCCGCGAAATGACAACGCCGCTGTTTTTACTGCGCTGCGTGCAGATGGGCATTGCTCTGCGCGATCTTGATCTGCTGACCGTCGGCATGGTAAACGACATGGCGATTGAGCGGGAAAACGATGACTACAAGTGGCCGCTTAAAGCAACGCAGGCAGACATCGACAAATTCTTTGGGTGAGGTGAAGATTATGAAACGCTTCAAGAGCGCCGTGCAGCTTCTTCGGAGACTGTCCGACATTCCTGGCTTTTGGCTTTCTGTGTATACCGCAGTTATCAACACAATCTTGATAGTGACATTAGCAGCGAAATAGTTGCTACTATAGCGCCATAACCAGCAATAAGATTTGTAACTGCTTTGTCGATATTGTCCTTTTTTCGACTTTCGTATTCATCTGTTGCTTTCGTAGACAGCGTCACATCTGTGTCATCATCGTATTTGACATCGGAAAAGTCAAGCATATCTGCACCAACGGTTTCTTGCAGTTTGATGTAGTCGCCTACTTTTGTTGCTTCCAAGACCTTACCCAGTTTCTTGTACTTCCGAACGGCGGTGAAAATTTTATACTGCTGTTTTGTCATGGCAAATGCCCCCTTTGCCTACAAGGATAGCACACACTATTTGCAGGGGCAATATTAACGGTGCAGTAAATGGTCTGCACTAAGGGCTGAATGGAGCCGCACGGAAAGGAGGCGGCTCTATTTGGCCGCAAAAGTAAAGGGCTTGACCCTTGAAATCGACGGTAATACAGTCGGTCTCGAAAAGGGACTTGCAAAACTGAACAAGCCCATAAACGCGATAAAAAACGAATTGAAAGATGTTACCCGTCTGCTGAAACTTGACCCCGGCAATACAGAACTTCTCGCGCAAAAGCAACAACTTTTAAGTAAGCAAATTGCCGAAAGCAAAGATAAATTAGTTGCGTTGCAGCAGGCAAAGCAACAGGCAGACGCGGACATGAAAAGCGGCACAGAGGTAAACCAAGAGGAATACCGCAAACTGTGCCGTGAAATCGAAGCGACAAAGCAGAATATCGACAGTCTGACCGATGCTTACAACAAGTCGAACACAGCCGCCCAAAAGCTGGCCGCTGTGGGCGATAAAATGCAGAAAGTGGGCAGCGGTATATCTGCCGTCGGCAAAGCCGTTGCCCCTGTCTCTGCCGCCGTGGCAGGTGTTGGCGGTGTCGGCTTGAAGCTGGCCGCAGACTTTGAAGATGCTTTCGCCAAGGTCAGCACCCTGTTGGACGCATCGTCCGCCGACTTTGAAGCGTACAAGGCCGACATCATGACCGCCAGCAATGAAACGGGCGTTTCCGTCAACGATTTTTCCGAAGCTGTGTACAGCGCTATTTCTGCCGGTGTGGGCGCTGCCGATGCTATTGATTTCACCACATCGGCGGTCAAATTGGCAAAGGGCGGCTTTACAGATGCCGCAAAAGCCGTTGATGTTATGACAACAGCCATCAATGGCTATCAGCTGAAAGCAGAGGATGCAACCAAGATCAGCGATTTGCTGATTACCACGCAGAATTTGGGCAAAACCACCGTTGACGAACTTGCGTCCAGCATGGGCAAGGTCATTCCCGTGGCCGCTGCGGCCAACTACGACATGACCGAACTTTCGTCTGCCTACGCCCTGCTTACCAAGAACGGCATTGCCACCGCAGAATCCGGCACTTACTTAAAATCCATGCTGAACGAACTTACAAAGTCCGGCAGCATCACGGACAAGGCCCTGCGCGAACTGACGGGCAAAGGCTTTGCCGATCTGAAAGCCGAGGGCGATTCCACATCCGACATCCTGAACATGCTGTCCGATGCCGCCGAAGCAGACGGCAAGACCCTGAAAGACATGTTCGGCAGTGTCGAAGCCGGTTCTGCCGCAATGGTGCTTGCCCGTAACGACGGTGCAGACTACAACGAAATGCTGACCCAGATGCAGGATTGCAGCAATGCGACGGATGAAGCGTTCCAGAAAGTCACCGACACCACCAACCAGAAATTTGCCAAGGCGCTGAACGAAGCCAAAAACGCCCTGATCGACTTGATGGACAAGCTGCTGCCGAGCATCACGCAAATCATCAAAGGCGTGACGGGTGTCGTGGACAAATTCAGCGGTATGGATGAATCCACACAGCAAATCATCCTGACCGTGGGCGGCCTAATTGCCGCGCTGGGGCCTGTACTGATATTTATTGGCAATCTGACATCCAGCATCGGCGGCGCGCTGAAAGCCGCACCCGAAATTGTTTCCGCCGTTGCCAAGGTCAAGGGCGCTGTTTCGGGGCTGTTTGGCCTGTTGGCCGCACACCCGTTTGTGCTGGTCGTGGCGGGCATTGTGGCACTGGTTGCCGGGTTTGTCGCTCTCTGGAACAAATCCGAAGCGTTCCGCAATTTCTGGATTGGCTTGTGGGAAGCTATAAAATCCGCTGTTTCTACCGCAATCACTACCGTGCAGAATTTGTTTACTGTTTTGCAAACGGCGTTTTCTACTGCATGGAATGCGATTCAGAGCGTTGTTTCCACCGTCGTATCTGCCATCTCCAGCACATTGCAGGCCGCATGGACGGGAATCACCACCGCCGTGCAGACTGCCTTGACAACAATACAGACAATCTTTACCACGGCTTGGGACGGCATCAAAGCCATTGTTGAAACCGTCGTCACCGTCATTACAACAACGCTTCAAAATGCGTGGGACATTGTCAGCGACGGCGTGACAACGGCTTTTGAGGGCATCCAGCAGATTTTTACAAGCATCTGGGACGCCATCAAGACCGCTGTGCTGGGCGTTGTCCTTATCATCTGCGATTTAGTCACCGGCGATTTTGACGCGCTGAAAAGTGATATTTCCAACATTCTGTCCGCACTGTCGGAAGCGATTTCCGGCATCTGGAACGGCATCCAGACATTTATCAGCGGTGTCATGTCGGCCATTGTCAGCTTTTTACAGGCAGAATGGAACGGCCTGCTGACGATTATCAGCACCGTGTGCAATGCGATCAGCACCGCCGTACAGGCGATTTGGAACGCAATCAAGACGTTCTTGTCGTCTACCATGACCGCCATCGGCAACGCTGTCACAACCGCGTGGAATGGATTCCTTGCCACGATTTCCAGCCTGTGCCAGACAATCAGCACCACCGTACAGAACATCTGGAACGGCATTCTTGATTTCTTCTGCGCTCTGCCGTCCACGCTGGCAACGCTGGGCAGAACGATGTTCCAGCGCATGGCCGATGCAATTAAGGGCATGGCCGGCACAGTCTACAGTGCTGCTACAGGCTGCATCAACAAGGCTGTGGACTTCATCAAGGAACTGCCCGAAAAGGCGCTTGGATGGGGCAGGGATTTCATCAACGGATTTGCAAAGGGCATCGCCAATGCGGCAAGCGCTGTTGTGGACAATGTGCGCGGTCTGGCCGATGACATCCGCAGTCTGCTGCATTTTTCCCGTCCCGATGAAGGGCCGCTGCGCGATTACGAAAAGTGGCCTGTGGACTTCATCCACGGTTACGCTGATGCAATGCGCAGTGCCATGCCGTACTTGCAAAAGACCCTTGACGGCATCACCGCAGGAATGGCAATCATGGTAAACGGCCCGCAGCTTGCAGGCGCAGGTGCTGCCCCGGTTCCCACCACGAAAACCATCAACTACAACCAGACCATCAATGTGACAAGCCCCGACCCGGTATCCCCCGCAGAGACGGCGCGGGCGACCCGCATTGCAACCCGCGATTTGATTTCCAAAATAAAGGGGTGATACAGTGCGAAACTTCCTGCTTGTCTGTGATAACGGCAGCGGCGAGAAAATCACAATCGGCTACCGCTGGCCGCTCTGGCTGGACGGTGTGGACGGTCTGACAAGCTCTGATTTTGACGTTGATACCGAAAAGGGCAACGATCAGGACGGTGAACATTACAAGTCCAGCACAGCCGTGAAGCGCAACATTGTAATTTACTGCTGGGTCAAGGATAACATTCAAGCTATGCGGGAAAAGTTATACAGCTATTTCCCGCGCGGTGAGACCGGTACACTGTATGTGACAGATGAGGGCATCACGCGCAAAATTGACTACAAGCCCGAATTTGTCCATGTTGACCCAACAGGCCAGCAGCGCAAAGTTACAATCAGCTTGGTGTGCCCCGACCCGAAATTCAAGGCTGTGACGGATGACCGCGTTGAAATGGCGGTGTGGGATGGCCTGATTGAATTTCCCGATGATGTGCTTGAACTGCCTGCCGAAGAATTTGAAATGACAACAAAGCGTGCCAACTTGGCTGTTGCCGTTGAGAATGCAAGTAATGTTGCGCGCGGTTTGACAGTGCAATTCATTGCAACAGGAACCGTGACGAACCCCAGCTTGTTTGAAGTGCGCAGTCAAAAGGGATTCAAAATCCGCTGTCAGATGCACGCGGGCGATGTCCTGACCGTCACGACAGGATTCAAAAACAAACGAATCATGCTAAAATCGGACGGCGTGGAAAAAGGCGCAAATAACATGTGGGTATTCGGTTCAACATGGTTGCAGGTCGAACCCGGCAGCAATGTGTTCCGTTATGATGCGGAAAGCGGCGTTGACAATTTGGATGTTGTTATGTCCAGCACACCGGTATTCTGGGGGGTGTAGCCTATGGAACTGTATGCCTACCGCGAAAACGGCGAATTTATCGGAACCATTGACTTCTACACATCCCTGCGCTGGCGGCGACAGTATTGGACTGCCGGAGAAGTTGAACTGCATCTGCCCGCTACCAAAGAAAACCTTGCCGCCATCAAAGCGGGCGTTATCCTGCGCAGGGTAGGTTACACAGAATCCGCCCGTATTATGGGCATCAAAACCAAAGGCGGCGAGATCACCGCCAATGCGCGGATGCTTGAAATATATTTTTCGATGGCCTATGTCATCGGAACGAAATCCTTCACGGGCACGCCTGCCGAAATCCTTTGCCAACTGGCCGAAGATGCCCGCGAATCCGTGCCCGAACTGGTCGTTGACAAAACGGCACTACCCAGCGGCGCAGAAATCACGATTCAGTTGGACTTCAAAAACACGCTGAAAGCCATGACCGCCGTTGCGAAAGCCTACGGACTGGGTTTTCGGCTGCTGTTTTCCGAAAATCAAAAATTTACCTTCCAAGTGTACGAAGGCACAGACCGAAGTGCCGATCAGGCCGACAACAACATTGTGTATTTCACCGACGAATTTCAGAACTTCATCGACCCGGAATATAACTTTGACGAATCCGACTACTGCAATGTAGCCTATGCGCGCGGCAGTGATGGCAAGGTTGCCTGTATTGACCGTTCCAACGGCGGGCGCAAGCGCGTCTGCTTTGTGGATGCGTCCAGCATCACGCCCGATGACAAAACCGAAGCGGCCTATCTGGACGAGCTGAAAACACAATGTGGTTGGGGCCTGTTCGACCACATCAAAACGAAATCTTTCACGGGCACTGCCGTGAACATTGAGAACTTCGCCTATATGCAGGATTGGGACTTGGGCGACATCGTTACAACAGGCGATTCCAGTATTGGCATCACCATGAACGAACGTGTTACCGAGGTTGAAGAAGTCTATGAAAAAGGCAGTGTCACGATCTACCCGGTGACGGGCAAAACAAAATCCGAAACTTTGAATTTGGAGGACATCTAAATGGGAGAATGGAGCGGCTTTTTCCCGTCGTCCGGCGGCGACAGGAAGTACAAAACAGCCCACATTGCCGCGATCACCGATGCGCTGTTCCACTCTGGCGTGTGCCAAAACGATGATCTGACGCTTGCCCCGGCAGGCGCCATGACCGCCGCACTGGGCGCGGGCCGCGCACTGGTAAATGGCTACCACTACCAGAACGACAGCCCCTTAACGCTTACATTCGGCTATGCTGACGGCACGCTGGCGCGCATTGACGCGGTCATGCTGCGGCGGGATGTCAATTCCCGCGACATCCACGCCGTTGTTGTACCCGGTACGCCTGCCATCAACCCGACTGCCCCTGCCTGCACCCGTGATGCCGACGCATACGATTTGTGCCTGTATCATGTGCGGATTCCCGCAGGCGCTACCGCCATTACGGCATCCATGATTACAGACCGCCGCGCCGACGCTGATCTGTGCGGGTATGTCTACTGCAAGTTTTCTGGCATCGGCACATCCGTCATGCAGGCGGCAGTCGATGAAATGATTTCCGCCGTCAGTTCGGAGCTGAACCAGTTGAACGCGGGCACGGCAGTTATGACAAAAGCGCAGTACGACCCGAACGGCAGCGGTGTGGATGTAACTGCACAAATTTACAAGTGTACCAAAAGCGGCAAGGTCTACGCGCTGACAGGACACGGCGGTTTTGGCCGCTTCAAAGTCCCTGCGGCGTGGGCCAGCGGCGACACATGGACGGTAAACGGCAAGAACGTTCCCGCCTACTGCGGCGCGGATGCCGTGGACGGCGACGCAATCGTTGCGGGCCGTTGGGTGTTGTTCTCTTACGACGGAACCCAGCTAAATTTTAGCGGCGGCGGTGGGTTATCCCTTGGAAAGCTGGCACAGGCCACCGCCAAGCCCGGTCAAGTGCTGGCGGGCGTTCCGTACTATGCGGGCAACAAAGCGCTGAAAAAAGGAACCATGCCTGACCGTGGTCAAAACCAGTACGGCGGGAGCGTGGAAGCCGGAACCGACTATATAGCAATCCGTGATCTGCCTGAAGGCTACTACCACGCTGACGATGCTAAAAATGCCCCCGAAGCCCGAGCCAAGATGACAGAGTTCGGCACGGCTGGCAAGGGTGAATTGATGGCCGGGTACACCATGACCAGCAAAGAGGGCTTGCGCATTGGCGGTACGCTGATTCTGTCCGGCAACGCCGACACAAGCGATGTTCTTAGCGGGAAAGAGTTTTACACCAACGACCCCAAAACCAAAAAGAGGGGCACGCTTGCCCTGTCCGGCAGCGCCACCGCTGCTGATGTTCTGACGGGAAAAACGTTCTATAACACCGACGCCAAAAGCAAGCAAGGGGGCCAGATGGCCGACAACGGCGATTGGGGCACGACGCTTGCGCCGGGCGGGGCTATTGCAGTTCCACCCGGTAAGCACAGCGGAAACGGTGTTGTTCGTGCGCGCGGCGTTGTGTTCAGCGATTTCAGCAGTATCATAAGAAGCGCTGCGCAAGGGTTCGCACCCGGCAAAACCGACATCGGCGCGGACAAGTATATACTTGGCATCACCAACGCAGATATGCACCACTATCCCGGCGACGGCACAAGCGACCCCGGCGAAATGTGGGCAATCTGGCTTGAAAATTCGCACACCATCGGCGTGTCTACGAACAACGGCACGCATCCTTACATCACCTATAACTATGTCCAACTGTAATCACGGGAGGTGGAACAAATGAGCAATACGACCCCTGACAACATCGTTGTTGTCGATGTCACGACCCGCGCCATTTCGATACCTGAATCCGAAGTGAACTTTGGTGTCGCCGGTGACAAAAATGTTGAAACAAAGCACATCCGCATCAACGGCCATGTAACCGCCAGCGGCCTTGACCTGTCCCAAAATTTTGTTTGGCGCGTCGTTGGTAACAATGGCGGCGGCGGGCCGTTCTCCGACCCCATCGACATCACCACGCTTACATCTGATGGTTGCATTGAAATGGACTGGACACCCAGCCCCGCCGCAATGGCGCGCAAAGGCAAGCTGCATTTCAATGTGTGCGGTATCGAAGTTGATGACAGCGGCGTGTCACTGCATGAATGGCACAGCGAAATGGGCACGGGTATTGCCAAGGAAAACGCTGAAGCCCCCGTTGAGGACATCGGCGGCGCTGATCTTGTGGCGCATTTGCAGGCCATGGCCGTGCAGGTTGCAAACAACGCAAAGGTCACTGCCGATGCCACCGCCGATGTAAAGAACGCCGCCGAGCAGGTCGAGCAAGGCAAGAACACTGCCCTTGAAGCTGTGGAATCCATCATTGACAGCGCGAAGGAAGCGTCTGACGCTTCGGCAACCTCTGTTGCCGCCCGTGATGTTGCCAAGGCAGCACAGAACGCCGCCGCCCAGCAGGCCACGCAGGCCGCCCGGAGCAAGGACGCTGCGGACAAGTTGATGCAGCAGGCCAAGACATACGCCGACGAAGCGGCGGGCTATGCTGGCGCGGCAAAGTATTCTTTCGGCTATACCAGCGACGGCAGATTTGCATTTTTCGTAAACGATGAAAGCGAGGTATAAAGCATGAACCCTGTATGTTTTCCTTTTACCGATGACACAGGCAAAGAAATGCGTGATCTCATGTCGCAGCAGACGGAATTGCTGGCCGCGATTGCGGCAGGCAACGCAAGCGCCGAATTCATTGATGCGAGTTTTGGCGCACTGCTGGACGGCACGAACACTACAAAAGTATTTTGGCTTTGGTGGCCGTTGAGCGCCACCGGCGGTGCATCGAAGTATGACCGCCTGTGCCGCTTCTTTGCCATGATGGCAAAAGCCGGGTACAAACTGGCCTACACGCTGCGCTTCTATCTGGACACGGTATCTTCTGACTACACGGGTACGCCGCTGGACGATCTGGCGGATGGCCGTTCCGCCGCACCTCTTGTGACCGATACAACCACCGATGTAACCGACTGGGCCGAAGAAGATTTGATGACGTGGTACATTCGCGGTAATGCTTTGAGCCTTGCCGATGGCACTATGAACATCCTTGCGCTGGAAGGTGAACGCGAGTTTGACATCACGGGCGAAACCGCCCCCGTCTACTGCTTCTCTTTGGCGCTGTGCCTGAAAGAATGGGAAGATGCCAGCTATATGTATAACAGTTGGCGCACCTATCCCGGCAACGGCTATGTGCCGATGGCTGGTGACGTGGCCCCCGATGGCACGATGCGCGTTATGACATGGCATCCCGCCTACTGCGGCGGTCTGAACACGAAGGGCGGAATGACAAGCGGCATCGGCAAGCCGCCCATGGTCTGGGTCAGTGCCAACGCTGGCATCCCTCTGGCACGTAAAACTACCACATACGAAGGACTGTGGAACGACTGTGATCAGCAGTTTGCCTTGTCCGCATGGCGGCTGCGCCACTGGACAAAGAGCAACAGCGGCAAGTTGGAGGGCTGCACGTCCTACAATTACCAGTATACCCCCGCCGTGGCCGAAGCGAACGTCAAGCGCGTTGTGCTGACTACGGCGCAGGCCGCAAACATCCTGCCCGGTTCCGGCGTGTGTCTGGGTGAGCGCAGCGGCGAAACCAGCCCCACCACCGATAGAAACCAGTCCTACAACCACAATATTTTCAACTGGGCAAAGGTCGTCAGCGTCACATCCGAAGTTATCGGCGGCGTGGAATACGGCATTGTGAATCTGGATTTGACGGATGCCATTTCCCCGACCACTACCATGCTGCTGTCTACCATGCCTTGGCCGTCCGGCACGACGGAATGTCTGCCCGGTCATAGTGATGGCTGCATGGGCAACCTGACGAATGGTAAATACCCCTACCGCGTGGCAGGCGTTGAAATGCAGATCGGCAACTATACCGAACAACTCGACCCGCTGTGGCAGGCAAGTCTTGTTGACGATCACTGGCACTATGATGTCTATTCCTGCCGCGATTCCGAGAAACAGTCGGGCAGCATCACGGCGAACTATGAAAAGACCAGTTCGTTCGATCTGCCCAACGCCAACAAATGGAGTTGGAACTATATCCGCGCACTGAACAAACTTGCCGCTGAATCCATGAACCCTGTGAAATTTGGCGGCAGTGATTCCACCTATGTGCGGGCGGCTTTCGGTTCCCCCGGTAGGGCGGGCCTGTACGCGCCTTGGCGTTCTGGCCTTCTCTCTGACTGTGGCGCGTGCGGCATCCCGTGCGCGTCTGGCCGCTATTCGCCCGCGAACTCGGTTTGGGACGGTTCGCCCCGCCTTGCAGGAAGCGGTAAAAAGCGGGGTGAATGGGTGAGCGCGTAAGCGCCACCCAGAGGGGCAGCAGGCCCCTACATAATCCTGTAAGCAATATTCCTTATGGAGTGGTACAGCGGCGTTCGGCAGCTTTCAATTCCCCCAGTAGTGCGGGCCTGTACGCGCCTTGGCGTTCTGGCAATCTCAATGACAATGGCGCGTGCGGCATCCCGTGCGCGAATGGCAACAATTCGCCCGCGAACTCGAATTGGAACGGTTCGCCCCGCCATGCTGATGAAAATAAAGTCCGCACAATGCGGGCAAAAGCGTTGTACCGCGCCTGCGGCTTTGACCGCCAAGATCATGTGATACCGACACCATATAGCTGCGCCGATGCGAGAGATACGCACGGGGTGGTGTGTATGGCCGCAGGCCGTGGGCTTGCGTGGCGGCTAGTAGTAGATACTGCGGCCCTGCTGTAAGGGCCGTTGCAACCGAACGTCGTTGAACATCAGCAAGAAAGAAAGGCTTTGAGGGCTTGAAAAAGAACAGATATATGCCGCTTACACATGAACTGTGTGAGCAAGCGGCCTTAGAAGCCTTTAACGATAAATGGTTCCGCCGTAATTATCTGGCTATGGCGGAAAAGTACGGAGGTGTTACCCGTGCAGAATTACAGACCGCCGCCCGCGTGGCGGATATGGGGCCGCGCCTTGAAGTAGTTCACGGCATTGCCCTTGAAATGGAACAGCGCATTGATGATCTGCTGGACGGCAGTGCAAACGATCTTGACCTTGACCCGGTGCATACTTTCCCGCGCATTGATGGTATCAGTATGAAACTGCGGCAGTTGTCTGACTGCTGCCCGCTGCATCAATGTTTCGGGCATCTGGCCTATCTTGGCCTGCGGCCACTGCTGCGCGCAAGACTGTTGCCGTATCAGTTCGCCAGTATCCCGAAGAAAGGCCAGACGGCACTAAAGCGGCAAGTTGAACGATGGCTGCGCCGTAAAAGTCTTGGCATCCAGCACGCCTTAAAACTGGATGTCAAAGGCGCATACGAGCATACGAAACAGGAACTTGTGCTTGCGATTCTGCAATATGAAATTCCGCTCGCCGCTTGGCTGCCGGCCGTTGTGCGCTGTCTGCTGGCAATGTCACCGAACGGCGGCTTGCTGATCGGCGGCTATCTGGAAGCATGGATGTTCAATCTTGTCGCAAGCTATATTCTTGTCCGCATTCTCGGATATGTCAAAACGCGGCGTGGTGTGTCCGTTCCGCTTGTGGTGCGCAGTGGCAGTTATATGGATGATCTTGTGTTGATGGGCCGACGATGGGCTGACATCCAGAGCGCGGCCCGTAAGATTACAAAATGGGTTAAAGACACGCTGCACCTGACAATCAAGGACAGTTGGGTGCGCGTTGACTTCCTATCCCCGGCAGAGGAACACCGCCGCCGACACCTGAAAGGCGCGGCCAAAGGTTGCCCCGGTCTGGATATGGCAGGGTATGTCATGCACCGCACCTATACTACCGTTCGCCCGGGTATTTTTAAGCGAGCACGGCGGCAGTATATGCGCGCATGGGCAGACTTGAAGAGCAGCCACTTCATCCCGCTTTACCGTTCGTACCGCCTGATAAGCTACAACGGATATTTCAAGGGCACAAAATCCCGCGCCGCTGCCGAAGTGCTGAACCAACAGAAACTATTCAAATCTGCAAAATGGGCGGTGCGTGCCGCCGCGATCAAAGAAAGGAGCCTTGCCGTATGATTATTACGGAATCCCTCGACAACAAACCTGCTGCCGTTACGCTGGAACCCTTGCCCGATGGCACGACATGGCTGTATTTGCGTAAAAACGCCAAACAGGTTGAAGCTGATACCGGTGATGAAACGCCTGATGCTAAACTGTGGCAGTGTGAAACTGCCATCGGCAAGTTGGGTGCAAACCGTTCCGGTGAAACCGCCGATACCATCAACGCCAAGTTTGACGATTGGTGGACGTATGCCGCCGCATGGGCAGAGGATGAACCCCTGCCCACTGTGCAGGAACAAATCAACGCAATCTATGACACACTGGCCGTTATGATGGGGGTGTAACCTATGGCATTCTGGAAACTTATGTACAGGCTTGGCCGCGTCACCGCTGCACAGGTATGGGAACAGGTTGACAGCGGTAATCTGACAGAGTTGCAGGCGACGCAGATTTGCGGCCCACGCCCGTGATGATGCCGACAGACCTTGCCCGCGCCTCGCTTGATCTGGCTGACGAAGCGCTGACCGCTGCCGAAGCGGCAGGGGTGGACACCGCCGACCAGCGGGCCGCGCTGGCAGAACTCGAATTTAACTACGCGCTGGGCATCCGCCCGGTCAGAAAGGAACAAACCGATGTCTAAAATCTACGGAATCGACGTTTCCCACCATCAAGGCGCAATCAACTGGGCAACCGTGGCGGCAGAACTGCGCCGTGTGAACGGCGGAACAAACCCCGGTTTTGCCATCCTGCGCGCTGGCTATTCTGCCCGCCACGGCAAAGGCGGTCTGTACATGGACAGCCACCTGCTGCGCAATATCAAGGGCTGTGAGCAGTACGGCGTGCCCATGGGTATCTATGTCTATTGCTACGATCAGAGCGCCGACGCGGCGGCTGTCACGGCAGAACAGACCATCAGGGCTATTTCCGGGCACAAGTTCGACTATCCGATCTATTACGATGTAGAATATGAGCCGTTCAACAAAACGTGCGGCAAAGCCGTCAATACCGCCATCATCAAATCCGCGCTGGAAGTGTGGGAAAAGGCGGGCTATTATGCAGCAGTGTATTGTTCGCGTGATTTCTTCGTAAATTACACGAACCTATCTGTGCTGACCGGCTTCGACAAGTGGGAAGCGGCCTACACGGCCACGGACACCAATGCTGTGCAAAACGGCCTGTGGCAGTATTCCAGCCGCAACGCACTGGGCATCAAGGGCTTTGGCGCGTCGCTGGATTGTGATGTGTCCTATGTGGACTATCCTGCCATCATGCGCGCCAAGGGCCTGAACGGCTACCCGAAGCCCAGCACCGACACGAAACCCGCAGAAAACACCACACCGTTGCAGTGCCCCACCATCGGCCCCATGAGCAAGGGCGACTTCGACGCTATCCTTGCCGCTGCCAATGGCAGCACCCCGACGGCCTACACCGTCACATTCCCGCCCATGACCACCGCTGCGGCCAGCGTCTTGCAGCAGAAAGCACACGGCCTGTCTGTTGGCTATTCCAGCGCGTGGGCGGAGGGCTGACCGATGGAACAGATTATTGCACAGATGCTGCCCGGTCTGCTGTCGTCGCTTGTGACGGCCTGCGCGGGCGCTCTGGCAGGCTATCTGGCAGGCCGCAGGAAAGAAGCCAAGGCAGAGGACAAGAACGTCAAAATCGCTGTCAAAGCCCTTCTGCGCGGCCAAGTCATGGATTTGGGCCTGCACTATATAAGTAAGGGCTACATCCCGCCTTACGGGCTGGAATCCCTGCGCAATTATTATGACCCCTATGTTGCTTTGGGAGATGGCGACCCGTCCATCAAGCACATTGTCGAAACGTGCGAAAGTCTCCCCGTACATAGCGGAGAAATGGAAGTGAACACATGAAGAAGAAGTATTTGCGTGCCCTTGCAAAGGCCGCTACCGTTCGCGCGATCAAGACCGTTGCACAAACGGCCATTGCCACCATCGGCAGTGCCGCCGTTCTGGGGGCTGTTGACTGGCGTATCGTTGTCAGTGCATCCGCCCTTGCTGGCCTGCTGTCTCTGCTGACAAGCATTGCAGGCTTGCCGGAAGTGCCCGACAGTGACGGTGACGGCATCCCTGACGACGTGGACGACGACTAAAACAAACACGGCAGACAACCCATGCGGGCGGTCTGCCGTGTTTCCGTTTATTGTTCTTTTTTGCGTGTTGTATCAATGCCGCTGTCTGCAAGAATCAGTGCGCGGATATAATCGCTATATCCGTCATAGCCTTTTTGCTTTGCATACTCTTTCAACGCTGCGACTGTTCCCTTGGCAACGGGAACATTAAGGCGATCATAGTTTTCACGCTGGAACTGGTTTCGATAATCGTTATATTTTCCGGGCATGGCAATCACTCCTTTAAGGGTAGTTTACCACATTTGAATGTAATGCGCAATACAAAACATGTACAGATAATGCGCATTATCTTTGTGCAATATTACTATTGTAATTATGTTATGCGCATGATATAATTAAACCATAGCAAGGGGCGGTACAAACAGAAAGGAACCGCCAAATGAAAAGTAAAGAGTTTGAAAAGTTAAGCCCGAAATCAAAACAGCAATACTTCAACCTTTACATCGCATGGATGCAGTTAAAAAACAAAAAGGCCAGATGGAGACCCCTTCAAAAGTAACCATCTAACCTTTAACCGCTAAGAGACTACAACCGCCCCTTGCTTATTTTTTATTATAATCGGTTTGGCGGGAAAAATCAAGGCCGTGGGAGGGCCTGTGCTATGAAAAATCCTATATTTCTTGATGGGTACACTGTAGCCGAATGGCTGGCGGATGCCTGCGCACATGAATGCGCACGTGGCTTTTGTGGCCGTCCTGCAATGTCAGTCCGCCAGCTTGAATTTTTGCTTGCTCTTGCACAAGGCGCTGAAAACTGTTGATATACTGCCCCGGTGGGCACATACGGGAGGCTTGAACCATGGCACGCGCGTATAAACATCTGACCTACACTGATCGTCTGCGTATTGAAAAATGGCTGAAAGACGGCTATACCTACCGTCAGATTGCGGACAAACTGCGCGTGCATATCAGCACCATCTACCGCGAAATCAAAAAGGGCGAGTACCAGCGTTTAGACTACAGGACATACGAATATAAGACCGCATACAGCCCCGACATTGCCGAAAAGTACTATCAAGACAATCTTCGCGCCAAGGGTGCAGAATTGAAAATCGGTAAAGATCACGAGCTTGCCGCCTACATAGAAAATACGATCTTGACTAAGAAATGTTCGCCCGCTGCCGCGCTGGCCTGCGCCGCGCTGGAAGGACGCACGTTTAAAACATCCGTATGCGCCGAAACGATTTACAGCTACATTGAAAAAGGCGTGTTTTTGAATCTGACAAACGAGGATTTGCCAGAAAAAGCCCGCCGTGGCAAAAAGCATCACAACGTACGCAAGGCATCCCGCCCGCCTGTTGGCGAGATCATCGACAACCGCCCCGAAAGTATCGACACCCGCGACGAGTTCGGACACTGGGAAATGGACACCGTCTATTCATCAAAAAACAGCACGCGCCGCTGCCTGCTTGTGCTGACCGAGCGTAAGACACGCAAGGAAATTATAGTCTTGATGCAGGACAGGACAGCAAAAAGCACCGTCCGGGCCTTGAATCGGCTTGAACGGCGCTTCGGTGCGGCTTTCCGCGAAATCTTTAAATCTATCACCGTAGACAACGGCGTTGAATTTTCTGACCTTGAAGGAATGCTAAAATCAATCGCCTGCAAGGGCAATCGCACGCATATTTACTATTGCCATCCGTACAGCAGTTGGGAACGCGGGTCAAATGAAAATCTTAACCGCATGATTCGCCGCCAGTTTCCGAAAGGGACGAACTTTGCCAAAGTAACATCCTACACCGTCCGACAAGTAGAATCATGGATGAACAGCTTCCCCCGCAAAATCCTAGGCTACAAAACCGCCGACATGGCTTTCAAAGAATGCCTTTCCGCTATGCAACAAAATTAAATTTCATCTTTTTTGCGTAAACCTATTGACTCCGCGAGATTTTTAAATTATTTTTTCGCAGATAATTTCGGCTTCACTCCGCCTTTTTCTGCATACGGATCAGGCTGTAGGGCATCAGGGGAGCTTCACAGGGGATGGTGTACTGCATCATGGGATGCGGGGTGGCGTCCACGCGCTCGCCGTCGGCGTTTTCGATCCAGGCGGGTGCCAGCGGAATGACGCTGCCGTCAGGCTGCAGAATTTCAATGCTGTCCCCTGCTGTGAACTTACCGCGCTGGGTGCAGTGGGCAATGCCGTTTTCCCAGCTTTCCACCGTGCCGATGAAATCCCAGTCGCGCACATAGGTGTGGCTGGGCGTCTGCTGGGCCTGCTCCTTGCCAAAGTAGAAGCCCGGCGAATAGTGGCGGTGGCTTGTACGGTTCAGCTCCTCGATGACCGCATCGGACAGTTCAAAGTTATCATTGTACGGATCAGCAAGGAAGGTGTCCAGCGCGCGGCGGTAGGCACTGACCACGGAGGCCACATAGTAGAAGGTCTTGGCACGCCCCTCGATCTTCAGTGAGTCAACACCCGCCTTGCAGATCAGGTCAATGAACGGAGCGGTGCAAAGATCATTGGCATTCAGGATATAGCTGCCGTTGTCGGGTGTCTCCCCGATCTCCATGTACTGGCCGGGGCGATGCTCCTCCACCAGATTATACTTCCAGCGGCAGGGCTGGGCGCACTCGCCGCGGTTGCCGCTGCGGCCGGCCATATAACTGGACAGGAGGCAGCGGCCCGACACACTCATGCACATAGCGCCGTGGACAAAGGCCTCCAGTTCCAGATCAGGCGGGCAGTTGTCGCGTATCTGGGCAATCTCGGTAAGCGGCAGCTCCCGCGCAAGGACAACGCGCTTGGCACCCAGCTCATAGCAAACCTTAGCCGCCTCATAGTTCGTAATGCCCGCCTGGGTCGAGACATGGCGCTCCACCTGCGGGGCGTATTTTTTTGCCAGCGCCAACACACCCAGATCGGCGATGATAAAGGCATCCACACCGGCCTCTGCGGCATCCTGTATATACTGCGGCAGCTTGGACAGTTCCTCATTGGTCGGCAGGGTGTTAAGGGTCAGATAGACCTTTTTGCCGCGGGCATGGGCAAAGATGCAGCCCTCGCGCAGCTCCCCTACCGTCAGGTTTACAGGGGCCGCGCGCATACCGAATTCCGGCAGGGCGCAGTAAACGGCGTCAGCGCCGTACATCACAGCATATTTCAGGGTCTCCAGGCTGCCCGCAGGGGCCAGCAGTTCCGGTTGCTGCAGCATTGATGATTCCTCCGTTTTTACATGATTCACCCGTAAGGACCGGGTATGTCCGGCCCTGTCGTGAAAGGCAGCTGCGGGCCTTACGAGGCCCAGCCTGCCTTGACGCAGTTCTGGTAATGCTCGTCCGCAGTCTTGGCGTAGAAATACTGCCCGGCCACATCGGTGTCAGGGTGGCCCGTGACGAAGAAGTAGTATCCCTCGTCCAGATACTGCTGGTCGGGGTTCAGCGCTGCCTCGATGGCGGCATAGCCCGGGCAGGAAATGGGGCCTGCGGGCAGACCGCTGATGGCGTAGGTGTCATAGAGAGCCAGCACATCCTCCGGGATAGCTCCCTGCTCCGGCCAGCCGAAATACTCGGCAGTCGGAGAGTTCCAGAGATAGTTGTTCTCACGGTCCTGCATAATATAGCTCGAAGCGTTGGATTCCAGCTTGTGCTCCGCCCACTGCGGGTCAGACGATTCAAGACGGTTGTGGAAGCAGGCGCTGACCTTGGGATCCTCGCTGGCAAGGCCGGCCTCCTCCTGAATGAAGCTGGCCAGCTTGACAACATCGTCAAGGTTGGTGCCCTTGGCGGCGATGGTATCGGCCAGATCTGCCGTCTTGGCGTCAAACTCACCGTAGAGCTGGTTCACATAGTAATAGACGCTCTCATCGGCATAGAGGTTGTAGGTGTCAGGGAACAGGTACCCCTCGCACTTCATCAGGCGGCCATTGTCCGGGATAGCGTTCCAGAAATCATACTGGCTCCAGTCCGAGCCATCGGTGCCGTTGGCGCAGGACAGGAAGGTGTCCACATCCTCCACAAGGCCGGCATCGACAAAGATCTGGGCCACGCCCACAGCGGTCGTGCCCTCGGGGATCGTTACATTGACGGTGGGACGGCGGGTCACAACGGACAGGGCCTTGATGATCTCGTTGTAGGCCATGCCGGACTGGACCTCAAAGCTGCCGTACTGGATCTCCCCGGCCTTGCCGCTGTACTTGACATACTGCTTGAACAGCCAGTCATACTGGATAACGCCGGAATCCTTGAGCTGCGTGGCAATGCTGGACACGGAGGAGCCCTCCGGCACGGTGATAGTCTGTACCTCGCCCAGCGTTCCCTGACCGTCCAGCTCGGCGTAGAACTGGGACACCTTATATCCGCCGAAGCCGACCAGCGCCAAAATCACAAGCACGATCAGGCAGCCGACTGGAAAACGGCGGCGGGGCTTTTCCTCCTCGTCCTCCTCATACGCCTCGTATTCCTCGGGCTCGGGGCGCTTTTTAGGCTTTTCTTTTTTTGGCTTCGGCGGCTCCTGACGCGGCTCCTCGCGGCGGGGGGCCGGCTGCTGCGGGGCAGCAGTCTGCGGCTGTACGGCGGGCTGCTGGGCCCCGGACGGTTCCGGATTTGAACGATTGATCCTCATGGGATACTCCTAACTTTGTGTTTCCTGTTGATAGTTTCTGATTCAGCGGTCACAACAGCATCCTGAAATACGCATCTGTTGTCGGGAATGGTCTGCCCAAAAAGGCGATCATGCCGTAGCCGCAGCGGCGTCCGGCCCCCAGATACAGGGTCTGGTTCTCCGCAAGCAGGATACGGGCATTCTGCGCGCCGGTTTTTTCCCGCGCAGCCTGCAGCAGCAGGTCGGCGCAGTGGTCGTTATCGGCCTGCAATTCCAGAAATTGCAGCGTATCGCCCTTGGTATAGTATAACCCGTATCCGCGGCGGTTGGACACCACTGTCAGCCCGCGGCGGTAAAGCTGGGTCATGATCTCATTCATCGCCTGCTCCGGCAGGCAGATGCAGCCGGGCTGGTAGATATGGCGCATCTCGACCAGCTTGTGTACGGTCAGGCTGTCAAACACCGCCTGCGCGAGCAGATCGCGGCGGATGGGCGTCTGCAGCAGCCGCAGGGGCAGCTGACCGGCAAAGCCGAGTGCCTTGAGCGTTTCCGCATTCTGGGTGCCATCGGAGGTCATGACGGCAAAGTCAAACCCGCTGGCCCCATAGGCACGTAGACAGCTTTCGATCAATTTGGGCAGCAGGCGGTCCAGCGGCACGCCCTGTGCCCCCGCCGCCCCGCAAAGCCAGATGCCGTGATGCTGGCCGTACTCAACCGGTACGGCAGCCAGCATTGCTGCAGGGGGCTGGCCGTTTTTTTCCAGTACCAGAATATTTTCAAGCCCTGCCACATTTTGCAGCCAGCCTGCGGCATCGGCGCGGTTGGTGCCGGCCGCTTTGCAGCGCAGCGCCACCAGCGCGGACAGATCTTCTTCGGTTGCCTTGCGCAGCATGGGCCTCACCTCTTTTGTCAATTTTTATTTCTGTACCGTGGTTCTTTTATATCGGAGAAATGCCGGTTCTGTTTTACAGGACCGTCTTCAGCTGTGCAAGGATCTCATCATTGATATCCTCCACCGGGCGCATCGTCTTTGTTCCGTTGACATTGACGGTACACTCGATGCGGTGCCAGCCGAGGGTGCGGGCGCAGTACTCGGCGGCGGCGCGGCTGCGGGCCAGATACTCGGCATCCCGCTCCTGAATATCGCGCTTGCTTTCATCACCGTGGTAACGCTCGGTGATCAGCCGCTGGGAGACCTCGGGATCAACGGCCAGATAGACCACGGCGTCCGGCGCGGGGATGCCAAACTTCTTATACTCAAAGTCGAACAGCCAGTTCAGAAAACCGTCCCAGTGCATCGGCGGCAGCTTGGAGCATTGATGCACCGCATTGGAGGTCGTATAGCGGTCGGAGAGGACCAAACCGCCCTCCCGGTAAAACTCGCCCCAGCCGGTCTTATAGCTGGCATAGCGGTCCACGGCATAAAAGCTGGAGGCCGCGTAGGCGTTCACATCATCAGGCTTATCGCCGAAGGCACCCGAAAGGTACATTCTGACCAGTGCCGAGGACTCGCTTTCATAGTCCGGAAAGGTGATCTGCCGCAGATCGTACCCCTGCTGCTGCAGGCGCTGCGCCGTCAATTTTGTCTGGGTCCCCTTGCCGGAGCCGTCCAGCCCCTCAAAAATGATAAGCTGCCCCATTTACACTGCCTCCTCTTTGAGCTTCGCGTATTTTTCGCGCACCTCGGCCTGCTTGCCGCAGCACATGCGGCCCTCCGGGCAGGGGCCGGTCAGGCAGCGCGGGCCTGCCACCGCAAAGACATGCGGTGCCAGCGGCAGCACAAGGCGCAGCATCTCATCGGCCACAGCGCGTATCTCCCACTGGGCGCGGTTGCAGCAGCGCAGATTGAAGAAATTCTGCAGGCTGCGGCAGTTCATCGTCATGACCATCTTGGTCTCACAGGCATTAGGCAGCACAAAGCGCGCATCCTCATTGGCCTGCTTGGAGGCCTTGGCGCGGGCGGCCTTTTCCGTAAGACCCTCGGCCATAAAGCGTGCCGTGTGGGCATCCTCCAATGTACGGACAAGCGCAAGATACTTTTCGGCGTCCTCGTTCATCGAGGCGATGAACTGCGCCTTGGCCTCAGGGATAGCCTCGATCTCCGGCGGGATGACATAGCGGAAATCGTCCAGCCGGACATAGCGCTGGCTCTGGACGCTGAAGCTGCCGATGCGGTGGCGTGTTACCTGTGCCAAAAAGGTGCGGGATACGCCCTCAATGCCAAAGGTGAAGCTTGCATGCTCGATCGGGCTGGCATGGCCGAGATCCGTCAGCTTTTGCAGGAAGGCCGCCGTCTTTTCAGGTGTCAGACCGTCAAGCAGCGTTTCAATATGTGCGTCCGAGTAGCAAAGCTTCGCCGCCGCGGCAATCGTTTTCTCGGGGTCATTTGTATGGGCAATGAGCTGAACTAACATATCATTCCTCCACCTTTTTCAGCGGCGCATAGTTGGCCATTGTTTTTTTGACACCTACGCGGTCGAACTGAATTTCAACGATGCAATCCCCCGCGATGGGCGTTGCGTTCAATACCGTGCCGCGGCCGAATACGCGGTGCTCCACAACATCGCCGGGCGCATAGCTGACGGCCTCCTTCTTTTTGGGGGCTGCTGCGGACGGTGCGCCCGCCAGTGTGGAGGTGCCTGCCCCGGCCGGGACTGCGCTGCCGGCCCCGCGGCTGCGGCCGTAGCCGGAGCCGAAGCCTGTGCTTTGCACCGTATGGCGGCCGCCATAGCTGTTGGGGCTTTCATGCCCGCCGCTGGCAAAGCCGCTGCTGTAGCCGCCGCCGAAACCGCCGCGCGGACGGGCGTTGTACTCACTGTTCAGGTAGCCGCGGGACGCGCCGGAGTAGCCGCTTCGGCCGCCCGGCACATTCGTGCTGTAGCTGCCGTACCCTGCGCCGAAGCCGCCGCCATAGCTCGACAGTTCCGGACTCTGCGTTTCGTCCAGCAGCGCAGGGTCGATCTCCGCAAGGAAGGAGGACGGCGGGTTGCGGCGCGTCTGGCCGAAGATCATCCGCGTGCGGGAGGACGAGAGATACAGCTCCTTTTTGGCGCGGGTGATGGCCACATAGCAAAGGCGGCGCTCCTCCTCCATGTCCTCCTCGTTGTATTTGGCCATATCACCGGGGAAGATGCCATCCTCCATGCCGATGACAAAAACATAGGGAAATTCCAGACCCTTGGCCGAGTGGATCGTCATCATCGTCACACTGTCGGCATCGTTGTCATAGCTGTCGAGGTCAGAGATCAGCGCGACCTCCTCCAAGAAGCCTGCAAGGGTCGCATCCTCGCCGTTCTGGTCTGCGTAGGTCTTGATCGAGCTGACAAGCTGCCCCAAGTTCTCGAGGCGGGTCTCCCCCTCCTCCTTCATGGCCTTGAGCATGGCCTCATAGCCGCTCTTTTTGATAACATCACCGACAAACACATCCAGCGGCTCGCTGATTGAGAGATCACAAAGCTCGCGGTACATCTCATAGAACCGCTCCAGCGGTGCACAGGCGCGCTGCAGTGCGGGGTAGTCCCGCACATGGGCGATGATCTCCATCATCGGCACACCGGCAGCGGAGGCAAGCTCGCCGATCTTATCGATGGTCGTCATGCCTATTTTGCGCGCAGGCTCGTTGATGATGCGGCGCAGCCGCACATCATCGCGCGGGTTGACGATAACAGCCAGATAGCTGTTGATGTCCTTGACCTCCTTGCGGTCAAAGAAGCGCTGGCCGCCCACAATGCGGTACGGGATGCCCGCACGGGCGAAATAGGTTTCAATGGGGTTGGACTGAGCGTTCATGCGGTAGAGCACGGCGTGGTCCTTCAGGCTCGCACCCTCGCGCAGATGCTCACCGATGACATCGGCGATATGGCTGGCCTCGTCCTGCTCGTTCGTGGCTGTATAGTGGTGGACCTTTTCGCCGTCCCCGCTCTCGGTCCAGAGGGTCTTGCCCTTGCGGCCCATATTGTTTTTGATAACGCTGTTGGCGGCGTTCAGAATATTCGCGGTGGAGCGATAGTTCTGCTCAAGCCGGATCGTTTTGGCACCGCTGAACACCTTCTCAAAATTCAGGATATTTTCAATCGTAGCGCCGCGGAATTTATAGATGGACTGGTCGTCATCGCCGACAACGCAGACATTGTTAGTGCCGCCTGCGAGCAGCCGCACCAGATGGAACTGGGCCACACTGGTATCCTGATACTCATCCACAACGACATAGCGGAAGCGGTTCTGGTAGTATTCCCGCGCCTCGGCATCGTTTTGCAGCAGCCGGACAGTGTGGAAAATCAAGTCGTCAAAATCCATCGCGCCTGCCGTCTTCAGGCGGCCTGCGTAGGCTGTGTAAATTTTGGAGATAAGCTGCGCCTTGGTGTTGGCAAACGGCTCACCGGCCACCTCCTCGGCGGACATCAGCTTATCCTTGAAGGAGGAAATCTGCGCAATGGCCGACTTGACAGGCAGGAACTTATCGTCGATCATCAGATCCTTGTAGATCTGCTTGATCACACGCTGCTGGTCATCGGAATCATAGATCGTAAAGCTTTTGGGAAAGCCGATGCGCTCGGCATCGCGGCGCAGCATCCGCACGCAGGCAGAGTGGAAGGTGGAGGCGTTGACATCGCCGCCGAGGGTATCCCCCAGCATGGCGCGCAGTCGCTCCTTCAGTTCCCCTGCTGCCTTGTTCGTAAAGGTGATGGCCAGCACATTCCACGGCCGGGCCGGGCGCACGGCCAGATAGGCAGTTTCCCGGGGAAGGTCGCGGCCGTTGGCCACAGCAGTGCGCAGGTCGTTGAGGTCAGCCTCGGTCACAGGGCGGGGCAGCTCGCGGCTGCCGTGGGCCGAGCCGAAGCGGATGATGTTGGCGATGCGGTTGACCAGCACGGTGGTCTTGCCGGAGCCTGCACCTGCCAGAATCAGCAGCGGGCCCTCGGTGGCAAACACAGCCTGCCGCTGCACCGCGTTAAGCCGGGCAAAGCGGGCTTCGATATATTGATCGCGCAGGGCGAGATATTCGGTGGTGATGTCGGGCATGGGAAGTCCTTTCATGGGTGGATTTAAATGTTACTGCGCTACAGGGGTCGGGCATACCTACCTCCTACAGAGCGGTGCTTCGCAAGCGCGTACATACTTATTATAGTATACCACACTTCACTCCGCAGAGAAAGGGTCATAGGTGTGGTTCAGGCGCTTATTCCAGCTTTTGGGCGTGGCATCGCGGAAGCCTGCGGTAAGATATTTTCCCTCGCTCAGGCTGATGGCCGTACCGCGCGCCACGCAGTTGAGCGGGTCGGGCGCAATGGCCACATCGGTGTGCAGTTCCCCTGCGATATAGCTTGCCAGCCCGCGCAGCAGAGAGCCGCCGCCGGTCAGCAGCACGCCGGTGGAGGATACATCCGCTGCCAGTTCGGGCGGGGTGCTTTCCAGCACATTGCGGGCGGCAGCGGCAATGCGGGCGGCCAGCTCCTGCACAGGCTCATAGAGATCGCGGGTGTAGACAACGCGGCGGGCAGGCAGGTTCGTCTCCCAAGAATGACCGCGCACCTCCATAACACCCTCAAATTCGCTTTTGGTGCAGCAGGCCACCTGCTTTTTCAGCTGCTCGGCGGTCAGCGGGCCGATGGCGATCTGGAATTTTTCCTGCACATACTGGGCGATGCAGTTGTCAAAGGCGTTGCCCGCCACCGGCAGGCTGGCCGCCTTGACCCGGCCGCCCATGCTGATGACGGCAATATCGGTGGAGCCGCCGCCGATGTCCACGACCATGCAGCCGTGCGGCTGGCGGATCTGCAGCCCGGCGCCGAGCGCAGCGGCCACCGGCTCATCTACCAGAAAGACCTGCTTGGCCCCTGCCGCCATGACGGATTCCACCACAGCGTCCGCTTCAATGCCGGTGATTGCGGCCGGTACGCAGACGGCGATGCGCGGCTTGAAGAAGCGGGAGCGGCAGACCTCGTTGACAAACCGCACAATCAGCTCATTTGTCATGCGGTGGTCCTGTATAATGCCGTCACGCAGCGGGCGCACAAGGTCGATATGGGCGGGCGCGCGGCCCACCATCTTCAGGGCGGCGTCCCCCACTGCAATGATGGAGTTGGTGCGGGTGTCCACCGCGCCGATGGTCGGTTGGCGGAACACCACACCCTGCTCCTCGGTCGCAATGATGATCGAGGTCGTGCCCAGATCAATTCCGATGTCGTATTGTTTCATGGATCGTTCTCCATAGCTAAGTTGGTATTGCCATTGTCCGCCGGGGCCGCGGCCTCTTTTAAAAGGTAGCGCAGACCGCTGAACCGCATGTTCTGGCGTACATTCTGCACCATGGCCTGCTCGGTGCGGGCTGTACCTGCCAGCACGCAGAGCCTGCGCGCGCGGGTCACGCCGGTATACAAAAGATTGCGGTAGCACAGCCTCGCCGGCACATCAGCCGCCGGCAGCACAACAGCCGGAAACTCCGACCCCTGACTCTTGTGTACCGTGACAGCGTAGGCCGGCTCCAGCTCATTAAGCTGGTCGGCGGTGTAGGTATATTTGCGGTCATCCATCTGCACCGTAACGCTGCGGGCGTCCACATCCACGCCGGTAATGACACCCATGTCACCATTGTAGGCACCGACACCGGCCTCCGCCCCCTGACGCTCAAAGGTGATGTCATAGTCATTCTTGATTTGCATGACCTTGTCACCCAGCCGCAGGATCTTGGCGCTCTCCGCCGTGCCAAGCTGCGCCTTGCCCTTGGCGGGCGGGTTCAGGATTTCCTGCAGGCGCTTGTTCAGCTCCACGCTGCCGGTCGGGCCGACCTTGGTCGGACAAAGCACCTGAATATCCCGGACCGGGTCAAAGCCGTAGGCCTTGGGCAGGCGGGTGCTGACGAGGTCGCAGACGAGCTTCTGGCAGGCAAGGCCGTTGGCCTCGATCATGAAGAAATCGTCCTGCGCCCCGCCTTTTTGGGGCATCTGTCCCTCCACGATGCGGTGAGCGTTCTGGACGATCAGGCTTTTTTGCGCCTGACGGAAGATATCCGTCAGACGCACAGTGGGGACAACATCGGCACGCAGTATCTCGCCCAGAATGTTGCCCGGCCCCACGCTGGGCAGCTGGTCAGCGTCCCCCACCATGATGATGCGGCAGTGGTAGCGCGCCGCCGCAAGCAGGGCCTGAAACAGCTTGACATCCACCATGCTCATCTCATCGAGGATGATGACATCATATTTTAAAAGGTTCTTCTCGTTATGGATAAACCGTACATTGCCGGTGCTGTAGTCGACCTCCAGCAGGCGGTGGATCGTTGAGGCCGCATGGTGGGTCAGCTCACTCAGGCGTTTGGCGGCGCGGCCCGTAGGCGCACAGAGCGCGACACGGTCATACATAGCCTCATACAGTGCGAGAATCGCATTGACCGTTGTTGTTTTGCCGGTGCCGGGGCCGCCGGTCAGGACCATCACCCGGCTGGACAGCGCCAGCCGGATCGCCTGTTGCTGCAGCGGTGCATAGGCGAAACCCTGTGCGATCTCCAGTGCGCGTATGTCGGTGTCCAGCGTCTTGGGGGCCTCGGTCGGGAAGGTCGAAAGCTGCCCGAGGCGGGCAGCAATATCCTCCTCCGCAGCGTAGAGATCGGGCAGATAGATATATTCCGTGCCGTCAAAGGTGCGGGTGCGCAGCTCCTCGGTTGAGAGCAGTTCCTCAAGCCCGGCTTCGATTTCCGGCGGGGCCACCCGCAGAAATTTCGAGGTTGTTTCCAGCAGCTTGCCGCGCGGCAGGCAGGTGTGACCGTTGCCTGCATTGTGGCGCAGTGCATACAAAAGCCCTGCTGTGACCCGCAGGCGGCAGCCTGTCTCAAACTGCAGGGCGGCAGCAATGCCGTCCACCTGACCGAATTTGAGCTGCAGCGGCTCCCCGCAGAGCAGATAGGGGTTCTGGGTCAGCGCCTCCACGGTATGCGGGCCAAAGGCGCGGTAGGCAGTGACCGCCTGCTGGGCGGTCAGCCCGTAGCGGGCAAACCATGCCACGACCTCCCGCACACCGTACATACGGCGGAATTCATTGGAGATGACAGCAGCCTTCTGCTCGGTGATGCCCTTGAGCTCACAGAGGCGCTGCGGCGTCTCGGCGATGACCGTCAGGGTGTCCTCTCCAAAGCGGGAGACGATTTTTTTGGCGGTGGAGGGTCCGATATAAGGCAGCACACCGCTGGAAAGATAGCTTAAAATGGCGCTTGTATCCTCGGGCAGGCGGGCCTCGATGGTCTCGGCACGGAACTGCTCGCCATAGCTGGGGTGGTTGACCATGTGGCCGTAAACCGTCACGGACATGCCGTTGTCCACGCCGCCCACATTGCCGGCCACCACAACATCGGTCCCGTTTGCATCGACCTCAAAAACCGCATAGCCGGTATCGGCATTTTCGTAGATCACATGCTCGACCGTACCCTCCAGCTTCATCAGCTGCTGTTCGTTCTGCTCCATCCTTGCCCTCCTTTCCCGCAAAATCGCCGCACTTTCACAGATAAAGATATTATACCCCATACAGTGGCATTTGGCAAACCAAAAATCGGCGGTACGGATGTAAAATGTTTGGCAGGATTGCAGATATATTTTTTTGAAAAACCGCCTTTGCCCCGCGCACAAAAAAGCGCCCCGCACCATTGGCGGTGCGGGGCGCAGCATAAGCAGCAATTATTCGGCGATGGCGGCCTTCAGGGCCTCGGCGCGGTCGGTGTTTTCCCACTTGACGCCCAGATCCTCACGGCCCATGTGGCCGTAGGCGGCCAGCTGGCGGTAGATGGGCTTGCGCAGGTCAAGCTCACGGATGATGGCGGCAGGGGTCAGGTCAAAGACCTTCTCAACAGCCTGTTCGATCTTCTCATCGGCCACCTTGCCGGTGCCGAAGGTATCGACCATGATGGAGACCGGCTTGGCCACACCGATGGCATAGGCCAGCTCGACCTCGCACTTAGTGGCAAGACCGGCGGCAACCACATTCTTGGCGACCCAGCGGGCGGCATAGGCGGCAGAGCGGTCGACCTTGCTGGGGTCCTTGCCGCTGAAAGCACCGCCGCCGTGGCGGGCATAGCCGCCGTAGGTATCCACGATGATCTTACGGCCGGTCAGGCCGGAGTCGCCCTGCGGGCCGCCTACGACAAAGCGGCCGGTGGGGTTGATGTAGTACTTGGTATTCTCGTCCAGCAGTTCTGCCGGGATAACCTTCTCGATCACCTCACGGCGAATGTCCGCATGCAGCTGCTCCTGGCTGACATCAGGGCTGTGCTGGCTGGAGATGACCACGGCGTCCACACGCACAGGCTTGCCGTCCTGATATTCGACCGTAACCTGACTCTTTCCGTCCGGGCGCAGGTAGCTGAGGGTTCCGTTCTTGCGGACCTCGGTCAGGCGCTTGGCCAGCTTGTGGGCCAGGCTGATGGGCAGCGGCATCAGCTCGGGCGTTTCATCGCAGGCATAGCCGAACATCATGCCCTGATCACCGGCACCGGCAACCTCATCGTTGGTACCCAGCGCAATGTCGGGGCTCTGGCCGTCAATGTTGGTGATGACACCGCAGGTCTCGCAGTCAAATCCATACTTGGCGCGGTCATAGCCGATCGAGCGGATGACCTCGCGGGCGGTGCCGGGGATGTCGACATAGCAATTGGTCGTGATCTCGCCCATGATATGGACAAGGCCCGTGGAGCAGGTCGTCTCGCAGGCAACGCGGGCACCGGGGTCCTGAGCCAGAATGGCATCGAGGATTGCGTCGGAGATCTGGTCACAGATTTTGTCGGGATGCCCCTCAGTGACAGACTCGGATGTGAAAAGAACTTTGGACATTGTATAAGCCTCCTGTTAATTTAGGCAGAAACGCAACCCCCGGAAACAAAAAGCGCGCAGCCGAAAAGACTGCGCGCAAAACGCTTATCTTTCGGTTTCCCGCAGGACTTGGCACCTTGCGTTCTCACGCAGGTTGCCGGGCTTCATCGGGCCTGTTCCCTCAGCCGCTCTTGATAAGTTGCTATTCTGTTGTTGTGAAGTTACTATACCACAGGTTTTTGTTTAAGTCAACGATAATTCGTTGTGCAGTTCAGCAGTTTTGCACAAAAGTAGGACATTTTGATGTCCGTGTGTGGTTTTTGCGGTTAGGGTTGGCCGCGCGCCTTACTTTCTGCCGTGCAGGATCGGAGACAGCGGCTTGTAGATCAGGAAGCAGAGCGCTGCGTCCAGCAGCCCCTTAAAGAGGGTAAACGGCAGGTTAAAGGTCAGCAGGCAGGCCAGAAGTCCGTCCACACTGGGGTTGATGGCCTGATACATGCCGATGATGGCCTCCAGCGGCAGGTGGTACAGCACCACATAGGCCGGGTAAACTATAAAATAGTTGTACGGCACACTGACAAGCGCCATGACCAGCGCACCGGCGCCTGCGCCTATGAGTGCGCTGCGGCGGGTCTTGCTGCGCTTGTAGACAAAGCCGGCCACACCGACAAAGAGCGCGCCCATAACAAAGTTGAACAGCTCACCCACGGCAGCGGTGCTGGTGCTGGGCAGTTTGATCAGGTTTTTGATCAGGCAGACGGCAATGCCGGACACAGGGCCGTAGGCATACGCCGCCAGCAGGGCGGGCAGCTCAGAGACATCCAGCTTGACAAAGGACGGCATGATGGGAATGGGAAATTCCAGATACATCAGCACGGCAGCTACCGCGCCGAGCATGGCGGTCCCGGTGAGTTTACGGACATTGGTGACAGAGTTTTGCATGGTGAGATTCCTCCCGATATAATTTGTGAAAGCCGATTCACGAACCCGGGAGGCTCCGCACATTGCAAAATAAAACACCCTGCCGTATAAGCATACAGCAGGGCGCACAAAAAGCAATACAGACAGCTTTCCGTTTCTTTCATCCGGACTATACCGTCGGCCCCGGAATCACACCGGGTCAGCGGCTGCTTACGCAGCCGGTCGCGGGCTTACGGCACAACGCCGCTCACCGCCGGTGGGGAATTGCACCCCGCCCTGAAACAGACTTTCTGCTAAAGATTATAGCACAGGTTTTACAAAATGCAAGAGGTTGTGCTATAATTAGGGCAATACCGCATAATTCTAAGTGCCGATACGGCGAGCGAGGTGCGGCAGATGCTAAGCCAAAAGCGCAGATAATACTGGAGTCTTATCGAGCATTTTGGCAACGCAGATGCCGTGCCGCAGCCGCCGGAGCGGTGCTTAAGCCGTCAGGCGGGAATTGTGCGGTGTTGCCTTAGATAGAAGTTTTCCCATTGCCGCCGCACAGCGGCACACAAATATGAGGTTTCACTCTATGCCTGAAATATCTGAACTGGCCTTTGACTTTGGCACATTGATCCCGGCGCTGGTATTTGCAGCGCTGGCCGCCGTACTGCCGGAGCTTTACAAGTTTCTGGCGCGCAAATTCCTCGGCCGCATAAAAAAACATATCGCATCCTGGCTGCACATTCTGCTGGAAAGCTATATTGTGCCGATTGCGATGATCCTGCGGGTCCTTCTGGCCTGCTTTGCTGTCACACTCCTTCCCTTCAGCTTTGTCCATGGGGAGGTGTTCAGCAGGCTGCTTGGCACGGCATCCGGCCTGCTCATCACCGTTTTCATCGGCCTGGGCAGTTGGCAGGCCGCACCGGTAACACGGCTGCTGCTCCACAGCGCCGAAAACCACCTCGATATGACCACCAACCAGACGATGGGGCGCTTTTTTGAGAATATCTTCCATGCGCTTGTCTTACTTTTTACCGGCATTGCCATGCTGGATCAGCTTGGGGTCCCGGTCAGCGGTCTGTTGACCGGTGCCGGGGTCGCCGGTCTTGCGGTCTCACTGGCGGCGCAGTCAACGCTTTCCAACCTGATCGCCGGTGTCACCCTTGTGCTGGAGCATCCCTTCGGCATCGGGGATTATGTGGTGCTTGGCAGCTATGAGGGCACGGTCGAAGATATTTCCTTCCGCTCGACCCGGATCCGCACAGCAGACAATGTGGCGATCACGATCGAAAATTCAAAGATCTGCTCCGAATATATCCAGAACTGCGACCGCCGCACCAGCCGCCTCTGGGCCTTTACCATCGGCCTGACCTACGATACGCCGCGCGGCAAGATTGAAACGCTCTGCCGCAAGCTGGCTGCGCTGCTGCAGGCCCACCCTGATGTGCTGCCGGACGGCGTCAGCGTAACGCTGGACAAATTCAACGACAGCAGCATTGACCTGCTTTGCCGCGTCTATGTCTCAAGGGTCTCCCTGCGGGAGTTTCTCAAGGTCAAGAACTGTCTGAACCTGCAGATTCTCGATCTGGTCCGCGCCGAGGGCTGCAGCTTTGCCTTCCCCACGGTGACGGTGGACATGCCGGAAAACGCATAAAGAAAACCGCCCATCGGCCTTTTCATGGCTGGTGGGCGGTATTTTTATCCCGTAATATCGCTTCTTCTGCTCACAACCAGCAGGGTATCGCTCCCCTGCTGTGTTTTTACGGTAAACTCAAAATTGTAGGCTGTGTCAAGCCGATAGGACACGCTGTCATCCCCCTGTGTCAGCCGATAATCCAGCTCGACCTGTGGCTTTACGCGGTCATAATCAACATACAACTCGCCGATGCTCTCAAGAAAGACGAGGCTTATATCCTCTGCCGTGACACCGTAAAATGTTACGACCGGCGCTCCCTCCGCCTGCACAGCGGGCATATCCAGATAGTTGTTCCTTGCCGAGTCCTCCCGCGTGTGGGCGTACAGAACCGGCGCATCGCTGAGAAACTCAGCACCGCTCAACTCGATATGTACCCCGGTAACAGGCAAATCTGTCTGCCATACAGGGGTGGGGTCCGCAGTCCGGGCGCAGCCGCTCAACAGTAAAGCGGCCAGCGCCGCGGCCGCGACAGAGATTTTTTTCATAGATGCCTCTCATTCATATGGGTCGTAGGGTGGCCGGGGCAGGTCCTGCCCGACCTGCAAGGTGCGTGGGCAAAGACCGGTCTCCGCCTGTACAAAGCCCATCAGCATACCCATGTGCATATACAGGTGCCTGTATTGTGCTAAAATCAGGGTAAACCGCGTCCACTCGCAGTTTTCCGGCCGCTGCAGCAGATCCTCATCGTGCAGCGAGGTCAAATAGATAGACAGCTTCGCCTTGATCGTGTAAAAATAATCGTCCGTATCGTGCCTGCTCAGATGGGCCGCCGGGTAGATCGAAAGCTCCTGCAGGTGCGGTGTGTGGACCGGCGGCTCCACAAAATCGTTGTCCCGCGGGTTGATGAACCACTGATCCAGATGGTGCAGCGTGTGGTATACATGCTGCCAGAGCGGCGCACCGCCGTAGCAGGTATCCCACAGCTCATCGGGGATGCAGTCCATCACATTCTGCATCTCCCACAGGGCGCGGACCGTCATCTCCGCAATGACCGCATGATACGATGTTTCCCGCAACTGCACACGCCCCCTTTGGGCGAGTATGTGCTGCGGCGGGGCGGATTATTCGTTGTAGTTTTCGACCTCGCGGATCGTCTTGCGGTTCATCAGCAATGTCATAAAAGGCTCGAGCAGGGCGCGCTCCTCCTGCGAGGGCGTGCGGCTGCGGGCCTGCATCAGCAGCCAGGCGATCTCGCTGCCTGCGGGGCGGCCGTAGACAAGTGCATTGTAGCCGTCCTTACAGACCGCGCGCTTCGCGTCTGCAATATCCAGCGTTGTAACGCCGCTATAGTGGCGCAGCACATTCTGCAGCGCTGCCGGGCTGCCGAACACCGCCTTGACAAGCTGCAAATACGCCGCAACATAGCGGGGCGGCATACAATCTGCAGCGCATAGTTCAATTCTTGATTTCAGCCGCACATCATAGAAAAACATCGACAGAACCTGCGCTGCCTCCCGCCGGGTGATGTGCGCGCCATACAACTCCGGGGCGGTCTTGCTGCCTACCGCCTTGGCGCGGTTCGTGCGCCAGGCCACGATCTGCGGCTTGGTCAGCACGGTCTCGGCATAGCGGGCAAAGCCGAAATCCGGATCCATCAGATGCGGGATCACCCCGCAGCGGTCGCGGTCCACATCCTGCCGCACGCGGGCAGATATGCCATAGGCGCTGTTGCGGCTTGTCTGATACACCGGCGCATTGTCACTGAGCAGCACAAAGAACGGCGTCAGCAGGCTGGCCGCCCGTATTTTGCGCACAAAGTCCTGCTCGCTGAAATAATCAATGGAAAGTCTTGTTGCTGCGGTTGCCCGCAGCATCTGGCCGCCGCAGGCACCGGTATTCTTAAAATAGCGGTCCAGTGCCTCGGCACGGTTTTGGGGAATCAGCGGCAGTACCTCAGCCCGCTGGGTGGGGTGGTATCCCACTGTCCACGCGCGCAGACCGCAGGCAGCCAGCGTCAGGCACAGCTGCAGGTAAAACCGGTTGTAGCTGTCCATGAGATCCTGAACATCCCGCTGGGGCGTCATAGTGATCTTCAGCTGGCAGGCCGGGCCGATAACTGCCGACAGCGCGGGAGCACGGAAGCCAAGGTATTCGCTCTCCGAGATAACGGGGGCATCCCCCTGCTGCTGCAGATCCCGCAAAGCCGCCTGCAGCTGCGCAAATGTGACCGCTCTGCCGTCAGAGTGTGTTACAAAATGCTCCACCTCCAGCCCGAGGGAGAGCTTGCCCTCCGCCTCGCAGTCGGTCTCAAAATACCCCTTCATTGTCCTGATTTGTTCGTCCAGCTTCGCCATAGTAAAATGGTTCTCCCCATGATTGGTGATGTCTATAGGGATATTATACGCCAAAAAACGGGGCGGTGCAATCGCCCCGGAGTGTTATTTTACATCGGTGCTGCTTTGCTGGCGGCCGCCCCGCAGTGCAGGGATCGTGGAGTGCCGCCTTACAGGCTGCTGACCGCCGGGAAGCCATAGGCAGGCTCCGCCGCCTGCACGGCCCGCAGAATGGCCTTGGCCATCACACGCGCCCCCAGTGCCCCCACAACATCCTGATCAGCGGCCACATCGCCCAGCGAAACAGCGTAGATGCTGTCCCCGTCTGCCGTGGTATGCACCGGGCGGATGGCGCGCGCATACCCGTCCTGTGCCATGCCCGCGATCTTGCACAGCCGGGATTTGTCAAACCGTGCGTTCGTAAAGACAACACCGATCGTTGTATTGCCGACAAATTTATTTTCCTTTACCTCAATGCTCTGCAGCGCAAGTAGTTCGGAGTCGAGGAAGGTCCTGCCGTCATCCGCCAACAGGCCTGCGGCCTTGCGGCCGGTCTCATAGTCGTAAATATCGCCTAGCGCATTGACCGCCACAACCGCACCGACCTGCAGCGGCCCCACCTGCACGGCATAGCTGCCGATGCCGGACTTCATGCAGTGGTCCATGCCCAGCAGCTTGCCCACGGTTGCGCCGGTGCCCGCGCCATAGTTGCCGTCGCGGTAGTTGCCGGCTTCCGCGTTCACACAGGCCTGATACGCCATGGCAGCATCCGGACGGGTGTGGGCATCCGCCACGGTCAGGTCAAACAGATCCGACTGGCAGACCAGCGGCACCTTTGTTACCCCAACATCAAAACCGATACCGCGCTCCTCAAGATAGCGCATAACACCGCCCGCCGCGTCCAGTCCAAAGGCACTGCCCCCCGCCAGCACAATGGCGTGGATGACCTGTGCCGCCGCCAGCGGCTTGAGCAGCTCGCTCTCGCGGGAGGCAGGCCCGCCGCCGCGCACATCCAGCCCCGCCGGGGCACCGTCCTGCCCCAGCAGAAACACCGTGCAGCCTGTGCCCGCCGCCGTGTCCTCAGCCTGACCGATCTTGAGATTCCGGAATGAAGTAATAGGAATTTCTTTCATGTTGGTTCTTCTCCTTTTACCGTTCTTTTACCGTTTTTTTGCCTTTATTGTACACCTTTCCCCTGCCCCATGCAATGAAAAAATCCCGCCGGGCAAAGTCCCGGCGGGAAGGTGGTCAGTTAATGGCGATTATTCAAACTCGGTAAGTTTTGATTTTTACTAAACATATATGTTTAGTTTTTCGTGAACATTTTCATTACTATTTCCCCAGATTCATGGCGTGTCCTGTTTTTGCTGATTTTTTAGTATCAAAATAGTATCACTCAATTGGGTCATGCAAGGTGGGCTCAATATCCAAATCGAAATTGATTGCTTTCAGATAGCGTTGCTCCACATCAGCCACCTACTTGTTGCTTACGGCGATAATGCAGCAGCAAATCTTCCTCGCTGCAATCATTCAGATTATCGGAATCCTCGCTATCATACAAGCGCCATACCGACACATTCTCCATAAACCACGGTTGCTTTTTCAGTGCGTTGACCACCTTGCCAAAGCGTCCATAATCGCGGGCGTTGCCGCTGTCACGATAAAGCAAAGCGCCGGAGGCATCTTCCACTTTACGCAACTTCATCTGTGCAAATGCAGACTCAATAGTGCGGTTGATGGCAGATATCGTATAGCGCTGTTCTGCCTGAATCTTGTCTGCGTTCATTTCGATTTTCATCATCAGCATAAGTAGACCTTCCTCCTTTATGATAATATCTTACATGATATTTTTTAAAAACGCAACTGATTTTCCGTTTTGATATGGTATCTTTAAATTTCTATTATATACTCTTTAAAAACACCGACAAAGAATGCCCTTCTGACGTTCCAACTCCTGTGTGCGGCGCAATAGGTCGAGGATCTGCGCATCGTCATAGACGCGCACACTGCTATCACCCGCGTCCTCGCCGTCCATCAACTCCGAAAGTGTCACATGAAGCGCGGTGCAGAGCTTTTGAATGATGCTATAATCCGGCATACACTTCCCGGTATCACATAGTTAAAGATATTGGTATCATTCAATCAATTTTGCCGATAAAGCGGTAGAAGATTTCTACCTCCTGTTCCCGGCTTCC
>ERZ1673752.699-NODE-699-length-55372-cov-20.557116_pt1 | contig 55372 bp, 40 predicted proteins | sample MGYA00580195_ERZ1673752 | MGnify/ENA primary metagenome ERZ1673752 (study PRJEB41218, sample SAMN15661744) | gut metagenome | host: Homo sapiens | place: Canada: London | collected 2015-08-20/2019-03-30 | study: EMG produced TPA metagenomics assembly of...
GCAGCGGCATCAGGAGCCGCACTGAAGAGAGAGCGTGTCTGAGACGAGAAGGGGCCTCTGCGGAGCAAGCGAGCGGAAATATCTTGCAGCTTGCCTAGCGAGACGCGCAGCAGAGCCCCTTCGAGCGAGTTCGCGATCACAACCGCTGCGAAGTGATCATCCTGTTCCCAGTGCAGCGGCATCAGGAGCCGCACTGAAGAGAGAGCGTGTCTGAGACGAGAAGGGGCCTCTGCGGAGCAAGCGAGCGGAAATATCTTGCAGCTTGCCTAGCGAGACGCGCAGCAGAGCCCCTTCGAGCGAGTTCGCGATCACAACCGCTGCGAAGTGATCATCCTGTTCCCAGTGCAGCGGCATCAGGAGCCGCACTGAAGAGAGAGCGTGTCTGAGACGAGAAGGGGCTGCTGCGGAGCAAGCGAGCGGAAATATCTTGCAGCTTGCCCAGCGAGACGCGCAGCAGAGCCCCTTTGAGCGAGTTCGCGATCACGACCGCTGCGAAGTGAGCATCCTGTTCCCAGTGCAGCGGCATCAGGAGCTGCACTGAAGAGAGAGCGTGTCTGAGACGAGAAGGGGCCTCTGCGGAGCAAGCAAGCGGAAATGCTCTCAGCTCAGATAGAGCCAGGGATCCACCGGCGTCCCATCCTGCTGCACCTCAAAATGCAGATGCGGACCTGTCGAAAGGCCTGTCGTTCCCACGTACCCGACAACCTCCCCCGGACTTACCGTCTGGCCCACAGAGACAGCAATCGAATTCAGATGGCAGTACATGATGATTGTGCCGCCGCCGATGTCAATTTTTACAGTGTTGCCGCCGTATTCCATCCAAGAAGCATACACGACAACGCCACTCGTTGCCGCCAAAGCTTGATCATCGTAATTCGCAGCCATATCCAGGCCGGTGTGAAAGTCATTGAGGCCCGCTTCTGGTACAGAGCGATAGCCGAAGCCGGATGTGATACCGCTATAACTGGGACATGGCCACGTGAAGGCGCCTCCCGTATATTTGGGCGAAGCTGTCCCGGCGTCTGCCGCCTGACTCTCGCCAGCGAGCGAGGCCCGCTCTTCAGCGAGTTTGCGCTGCCGTTCTTCTTCGTCAAGCTGAGCCTGCATGGCATCAATACCCATCTGCAGTTCATCATCCTGCTGTGTAAATTGATTGATGGCTTCAAGACGGGACTGCATTTCTTCATCCAGTGCATCAACATTGGACTGATAGTCTTCAATATCTTCTTCAATCGCCTTTAAGTCTTTTTCCAGAGCTTCCAGAAGCTGACTGTAATCCTTCAGGTTTTCTTCCGTTTCCTTACGCCTTTGGCTCAGATCCTCCCTGGCTTCGCGAAGCTTAATCAAATCCTGTTCATCCGCATCAGAGATCATTTTCATAAAAAGCATCGTGGAAGAATAAGCTTCAAGGTTATCCGACTCAAGATAAATTTCGAGCGGGGACTTCTTCTGCATACGATACATGGCCTCAATGCGCTGACCATACCTCGTCTTGCGCTCATCATACTTGCGGATGGCCACTTCCAGGCTTTTATCCAGGGATTTTTTAATTTTGGTAATACCGGCAACCTGCATCAGCTGCGCTTTGTATTTTGTCCTTTGCTCAGCATCACGCTCCAGGAGCCAGGAAAGATTGGAATCTTTGAGATCTTTCTGACTCTGAAAGGCAGATAGCTCCTTTTGAGCTTTTTCCAGCTGTTGGCTGAGCAGTTCCTGTTCCTGTTGTAAAGCAGCCAGTTCATCCGCCGTTTCTGACTTTGCCGGAGGGAAATCATTTTGCGCCCTGACAGCCGGATAAAGCGGGCATGGCAGAAGGAGGCTGCCTGCCAGAAGCAGAGAGCCAAGAGCGCGTCGAAAACCAGGTCGCAGTTTTAGAGAGAACTTATCATTCATAAAATTCATTAATCTATTCTATCGTTTTCACTGAAGTTTCAATGTCGGCAATGTGCTCAGTCGCTGGAAAGAGCATACAAGCAAAGTAGATAAATCAGACCTGAACATAGCGGCGAACAGATAAAACGGAGGTTAAGCTTGCCACAATGACCGATACAAGAAGGAGCACGATCAACAAAGGCAGAATCAAACGTGAGAGCGACAAAAAGTGAAGCGCACCGGCCCCTCCCTGCAGCCTTCCCGTCAGAGCCTGATAGCCCAGCAGGAGAACCAGCAGGGTCATAAATGTAGATACGAAAGCGACGAAGAGGCCCTCCACAATAAAGGGAATGCGAATATAGCTGTCGGTAGCACCCATCGTTTTCATAATGCTGATTTCCGTTGCCCTGGCGAGGGCTATCATTCGCACCATGTTGGACATTATCAGAACCGTGATCAAACAGAAAAAAGGAAAGAGCACAGCACTGACGATGCTGACTTTCTGGTTAGCCTCCTGAAGAAGATTCATCAGCGAGGTCTCCATCATGACATCATAGACCCCAGGATATTTCATAATCTCGTCCTTGAAACTTGCACCAAGCGCAGGATCACTGAGACGCAGGAGAATAGTCCAGGGAATATGGGCCCTGTAGTCGAAGTCATCAAAAAATTCATCCTTGCCCATGCGTTCTTTAAAAAACTCCATGTTTTCGGCCGGACTCATCAGTTTATGTTCAACAATCAAAGCATTTTCAGAGAGCTTCTGATCCAGGGCACGAACCAGATTTTCATCGGCTCCGACCTCAAACTGAATTTCAACCGGGGGTCTTTCACCGGCCTGTTTCAGAAGGTGCGCCGAATTAAGCGAAAAGAGCACAAAAGCGCCAAGCAATATTAACATCAGCACCATAGTTGAAATGGAAGCCAGAAGAATCAGGGGATGACGAATGAGATTCTTAAAGCCATCCCTGAAAGCGAAGCGTAAACCTTTATTGCCCATGAGCTGCCCGACCTTCCTTATGTTCGCGTCTGCGGCGGCTGTCTATCAGCATTTTGCGGCGAATGCGAGCACTTTTATCTCGCTCCAAAGGGTCACTGTGAACAGACTCGATCCGTACCGATTGTTCGGTCTGAGCATGGGTTTCGTTTCCATTATCCAGGCGGCTGTAAAAGTCAGTACGGAGCCGTTTTTCCGCCTGCTGAATCAGCGGCAGTGTGGTATGAGACCCAGAACCCCGACGCAGCGAAACTTCGCCGTCAGCGAAATATCGCTCTTCATGTTCAAAACGGCTGTTGACATTATCTTCTTCCGTAACAAACTGTTTCAGGGATTCATTGCTTCTTTCGGGTGAAAAAAAGCAGGCTGAGCCATCAAAAGCATGATCTGAAACCGGGAACTCATCACGAATAATGCGACCTTCTTTAAGTTCAATGACGCGTTTATTCATGCGTTCGACCATGGCCACATCATGAGTACAGGCAATGACGGTCGTTCCCGCGCGGTTGATCTCATCGAGCAGAGCCATAATGGCTTCGCCATTGGCCTGATCCAAATTTCCCGTGGGCTCGTCAGCCAGAATAAGGCGGGGATTATTAACCATGGCGCGGGCAATTCCCACTCGCTGAGCCTCTCCGCCGGAGAGTTCCTGCGGATAGGCCTCCGACTTTCCGCGCAGGCCGACCAGACTGAGGACAATGGGAACCCGCCGCTCAATCAGATGCTGCGGCGCTCCCACAATCTCCATAGCAAAAGCGACATTTTCGTAAACGGTCTTACTCTCAATGAGGCGAAAGTCCTGGAAAATCATGCCGATTTTTCGGCGCAAAAAAGGCGTCAGCTTTCTTTTCATACGGCTGATATCAAAATTGTCCAGCACAACCGTCCCGTAGGTTGGGCTTTCCTCGCAGGTGAGCAATTTGATGACCGTCGATTTACCGGCGCCACTTTCTCCGATGAGAAAGACGAACTCCCCTGCATCAATGGAGAAATTGATATGATGCAAAGCATGAATCTGCCGATTGTAGTCTTTGCCTACATTTCTGAATTCAATCAAAACAGAGCCTTTCTACAAACGGCAGACAACCAACTACCAGCGTTTTTCCGGACTTTTGGTCTCTCCCGTCTGATTCAGGGATTCAAGATAGCGCCGCACCATGGAAGCCAGTTTGAAAAGCACGGCATCGTCGAAGCTGCGCAGATCAAGGCCGGTGATCTTCTGGACCTTATCCAGCCTGTAAACCAGAGTGTTGCGGTGAACAAAAAGCTGTCTTGACGTCTCCGATCCATTGAGGTTGTTCTCAAAGAATTTCTCAATAGTAAGAAGGGTTTCAGGATCCAGCATTTCGTATGTTTCAGCGGCAAACACCTCGGAAAGGAACATGCGGCAGAGCGTCGGGGGAAGCTGATAGATCAGACGACCCAAGCCAAGACGGTTATACCACATGACTTTCGTATCTTCATAAAATATGCTTCCAACCGTGAGCGCCAGCGAGGCTTCGCGGTAGGACTTGGCGGTATCCTTAAGATTTTCAGCAAGAAGGCCCACCCCGATATGAATTTTTCTGCCGTTCTCAGTGAAAGTCGACAGGAGTTCTTCGCTGATTTTATCGCCGCGTTCCCCCTCTTCACTGCAGACCAGCAGCACAACCATATTGTGTTCATCAACGGTAAAGATCTCGTCTTCACCTTCGCCAATCAGATTCTGAACGGTTTTAAGAGCTTCGGGATCACAGGCCTCGTTAAAGCGGATCAAAAGAGCTCTGCGCGGCAAAGCGTAGGAAACTTTATATTCTCTGGCCTTGAGGGGAATATCTCCAGGAAGTTCATTTTCAAGGAGAACGTTTTTGAGAAAATTCTGACGTTCCAGACGGGTATTGCGCTCCAATTTGGTCGATCTGATCCAGCGCGCCAGCAGACCGAGGACATCCTGCGCAGCACGATCCGTCCCGCTGACAAAGACAATGCCGCTATTGGGAACATCCGGGTCAAGCTGACAGAAGCTGCGGCCATCACCGGTCCAGACCTGATCTGAAGCAGGCACCTTAAGGGCTGCCTTCATTTCGTTCTGTTCAAGTATTGGACGTGTGGTCGCAAGCACCCTGCCCATTTCATCACAGACCCCGGCATCGCGATCCAGAAATGTGGCTGCCTCGTTCATGCACCTTTTGATCTCATCCATAACATTCCACCCTTTCAAGATTATACAATTCTCACTGCCCGGGCATGGGTCAGGGTTCTTAAAATATGCTTACAGCTTAATGACAAGAGATCTCACGGCTGCGGTGCTGCGGCAGCAATCCTGCGCAGCCCGCAGCCGGAAATCCGAAAAGTTCCGTGGTCTTAGAAAAGGCCGCTGATGACGCCGTTTTCGTCGACGTCGATTTTTTCTGCCGAAGGAGTCTTGGGCAGGCCTGGCATCGTCATAATGTCACCAGTTAGCGCCACGAGGAAGCCTGCGCCCGCGGAGATACGGAGGTTGCGCACAGTCACAGTGAAATTCCTGGGCGCTCCCAGGAGTAGCGGATCATCACTGAAAGAATATTGCGTTTTGGCCATGCAGATCGGCAGTTGGGCAAAGCCAAGTTCCTCCGCCTGTTTGATCTGTTTCTTCACAGAGGGCAGGAACTCAACCCCATCGGCATGGTAAATGCGTTTGGCAATCGTCTCGATTTTCTCTGCAATACCGGCCTGGCAATCGTAGGCAAATTCCACTTTATTTTCCTTATCGCAGAGTTCCACAACCTTCTTCGCCAGTTCAACACCGCCCTGACCACCTTTGGCCCAGACTTCGGAGAGCACAACGTCCGCACCATAATCGGCACAAAGTTCACGCACCATCTCAAGTTCTGCCTCACTGTCCGTGGGGAAACGGTTGATGGCCACCACACAATTCGCGTGGAAGACCTTCTTCATATTTTCGATGTGCTGCAGGAGGTTCGGCATACCCTTTTTCAAGGCGTCGAGATTCTCTTCATTGAGGCCGTCTTTCGGGCAGCCACCGTGATGTTTAAGCGCACGAACGGTCGCCACGATCACGACCGCCGAAGGTTTAAGACCGGCCGCACGGCATTTGATATCGATAAACTTTTCCGCACCGAGGTCAGCGCCGAAGCCGCCTTCCGTGACGACATAATCGGCATGAGCCAGAGCCATCTTCGTGGCGAGAATGCTGTTGCAGCCATGGGCAATATTGGCAAAGGGACCGCCGTGAACAAAGGCCGGCGTGCCTTCAAGGGTCTGAACCAGATTGGGCTTAAGCGCATCTTTCAGCAGGGCCGCCATAGCCCCTTCGGCTTTCAGGTCGTGCGCCGTTACCGGTTTTTTGTCGAGGTCATAAGCCACTATCATGCGGCCGAGGCGCTCTTTCAGATCAGTTATCGAGGTCGCGAGGCAGAATGCCGCCATGACCTCAGAAGCCACGGTAATGTCGTAGTGATCTTCACGGGGCACGCCATCGCCACGTTTGCCAAGTCCGATAACGATATTGCGCAGGACACGGTCATTCATGTCGACACAGCGGTGCCAGATGATATTACGGACATCAATGCGCAGGCTATTGCCCTGTTGAATGTGATTGTCCAGCATGGCAGCAAGCAGATTGTTGGCCGCGCCGATAGCATGAAAGTCTCCCGTAAAATGCAGATTGAGATCTTCCATCGGGATGACCTGGGCATAACCGCCGCCTGCCGCACCACCCTTTACACCAAAGACCGGACCCAGAGAAGGCTCACGAATAGCCACGGCACTGTTTTTGCCAATAACGCGGAGGCCATCTGCCAGGCCAATGGTTGTTGTGGTCTTGCCCTCACCTGCAGGAGTCGGGTTAATTGCCGTCGTCAGGATCAATTTTCCCGCTTTCTTTCCCTTCATCGCTTCAAGCTTGATTTTCGCCTTGTAGGGGCCGTAAAGTTCCAGGGCCTCTTCAGGAATTCCCGCTGTTTTGGCAATTTCGCCAATAGGTTTGATTTTTGCCGCCTGGGCAATTTCGATATCCGATTTGAATGACATCTTTTCCTCCTTTTTCGCTGTCTAAGACAGCGACATTAAACAATTGTATATTCTCCGGCAGAAAGCTGCTTAAGATCTCTGAGCCAGATCACACGACCGGAAACCCGAATCAGTCCGTCCTTTTCCATGCTGATCAGCTCGCGGGAAAGCGATGGACGTGGCATAGCAAGCAGCCGCGCCACCATCTCCTTGCTGATCGGAAATTCTACCGCTGGGGTCGAAACAATCTTCAGTTCATCCTTCAGTGAACGTCCGCTTTCATCAAGCTGATCCTTGAGCAGGCCCATAAGATAAGCGGAAATTTTCAACCTGAGGCTACGCTGAGAAAGCAGGTTAATGCGGCGTTCCTGCTGCTGAACTTTATCCGATAAAGTGTTGAGAAAATTGCTCAGAAGCTGGGGGGACTGACGGATCATGTTGAAGAGCTGGTCCCTTTTGAAAAGCAGATATTTTCCATTGCTCGCAGCTTCCAGACTCACCTGATAATGCCTTTTCCTGCCGAAGAGCAGATCGTCGCCAAAACTCGCTCCGGGCTGAAGCAGGGCTAAGGTGGAGTAGTCTCCGTTCGCCGAAGTTTTCTGTATGGAAGCCTGCCCCTCAATCAGAATGATGACTCCAGGACAAAGCTCACCTTCCTGGGCAATCACATCGCCCTTCCAGAAAAGTGTGAGTTCTGACTGCGAGCAATAAGCCCGGTAGAAGTCCTGATCCAGACTGCCGAAGAGCATGGATTCTCGTAAAACATCGCAGATTTTTTTCACGCTCCACCCACAGGCGGCCATCCATATGGCCTTTTACTGAAATTTCTGGTGCGGACGACAGGACTTGAACCTGCATGCCTTTCAGCACCGGAACCTAAATCCGGCGTGTCTGCCAATTCCACCACATCCGCATCGGCATGATCTGTATTATCTTAACTAAAAACGGCTGAATTTGCAAAAAATCCACTCAGCAAAAGGCCACTTATTCATCCAGCTTGAGTACGCTCAGGAAGGCCTCCTGCGGAACTTCGACGCTGCCGATATTGCGCATGCGCTTTTTGCCTTCCTTTTGTTTCTCAAGAAGCTTCTTTTTGCGCGAAATATCGCCGCCATAACACTTGGCCAAAACATCTTTGCGATAAGCCCGGATCGTTTCACGGGCGATGATTTTACCTCCGATGCAGGCCTGAACCGGAACCTCAAACTGTTGTCTGGGAATATTATCTTTTAATTTTTCACAGATCTTACGGGCACGGGCATAGGCTTTTTCCCGGTGGACGATAAAGGTCAGAGCATCGACGATATCCCCATTCAGCATAAAATCCAGCTTGACCAGATCCGAAGCAGCGTAATGGCTCAGCTCATAATCCAGCGAAGCATAACCTCTCGACCGTGATTTGAGGGCATCAAAAAAGTCATAGATGATCTCGTTTAAGGGCAGGTCATAGTGCAACTCCACACGGCTCTCATCGAGATACTGCATATCTTTAAAGACGCCACGGCGCTCCTGTGCGAGTTCCATGATATTTCCGACATATTCTTTTGGCGTCATGATGGTGGCCCGCACAATCGGCTCTTCCAACTCTTCGATTTTTTCAACCGGAGGCATATTGGTCGGATTGTCCAGAATCGTCATCTTTCCATCTATGCCCAGGATGTGGTATTCCACCGAAGGGGCTGTGGCGATGAGGTTCAGTTGAAACTCACGTTCCAGGCGCTCCTGAATGATTTCGTAGTGCAAAAGTCCGAGAAATCCGCAGCGGAAACCAAAGCCCAGAGCGACTGAAGTCTCCGGCTCAAAGGAGAGCGCAGCATCGTTCAGCTGCAGTTTTTCCAGCGCATCTTTCAAAGCGCCGTAATCAGCGCCGTCAACAGGATAAATACCACAGAAAACCATCTGACGAACCGGTTTATATCCTGGAAGAGCTTCGCTGCAGGGTCTTTGGGCAAGTGTCACGGTGTCCCCAACCCGGGTATCCCTGACGTTCTTGATGGCGGCTGAAATATAGCCCACCTCTCCGGCAAGCAGCTGATCCGTCGGACGTAAATAGCCGGGTTCAAAATAGCCGATCTCCACCACATCAAAGACCGCGCCACTGTGCATCAAAAGGATTTGATCATCCTTTTTGAGCGTACCCTCCTTGAGCATGACATGAATGATGACGCCCCGATAAGCATCGTATTCCGAATCGAAAATAAGAGCTTTCAGAGCTTTATCCGCATCGCCATCGCTGGGCGCCGGAAGCTCATGGACAATCCCCTCCAGCACCGCATGGATATTGATATTATTTTTTGCAGAGATAGCAGGAGCCTTTTCGGCGTCCAGACCGATCGCCTCTTCAATCTCCTTGCGCACAGCCTCCGGGTCGGCAGAGGGCAGGTCAATCTTATTGATAACGGGCAGCACTTCGAGATCGGCATCGATAGCCAGGTAGGCATTGGCCAGCGTCTGAGCCTCTATACCCTGCGAAGCATCGACCACCAGAAGCGCCCCATCACAAGCTGCCAGGCTGCGACTGACCTCGTAGTTAAAGTCCACATGGCCAGGAGTGTCGATGAGATTGAGGGTATACTCCTCCCCATTATCGGCGCGATACTGCAAACGCACCGCCTGAGCCTTGATCGTAATGCCGCGTTCACGCTCCAGATCCATGTTGTCAAGGATCTGTTCCCTCATTTCGCGCTGGCTTACCGCGCCGCAACTTTCAATGAGGCGATCGGCGAGCGTGGACTTGCCATGATCAATGTGGGCAATAATACAGAAATTGCGCACATGGCTTATTCTGTCATGATCTTTTGCGTTCAAAGATTTTCCTTTCAGGGACGTCCCATGCGGTTGAAGGGATAAAAACGTATAAGAACTTTGCCAAGGACATTTTTCAGGGGAGCAGGCCCAAAATTGCGGCAATCCTTGCTGCCCATACGGTTATCCCCCATACAGAAGAACTCATTCTCACCCAGCGTGACTTTGGCAAATTGAGGATTGTGAACTTCGGTAACTGTGCCGGCTGGCAGATAAGCTTCTGCCAGCTCTGCGCCATTTACAAAGACATGACCCTCGCGAATTTCCAAGGTTTCACCGGGCAGAGCAATCACCCGCTTAATCACCCGCGTGGGATCGGACAAATCCAGTCCCTTCGTATCGATGGTAATGATATCTCCCCGCCGGATATCGCCAAAATAACGGCTGACCTTTTCAACAAAGAGTTCATCGCCGTTGGTCAGTGTAGGAACCATGGAACTGCCCTGAACCGTATTGCGCTGCAGCACAAAATTGGTAAAGAGCAGGCCAAGAACCAGAACAAAGACAAAAAGCAGCACGTTATTGAGAAACCCCCTGAGCTTGTCCGGCTGCGCGGCGGTTTTACCGGCTGTTTCAGCCAAATCAGAAGCCGCCTCTGCCGGCTCTTCGCTTTGATTTTCGAACAGTTCTTTATTCATGCTCAGCGCCATCCTCAAAGCCTTTGCGCTGAGCCTCAATGGCTGAGCGTGTCGCGGGAGAAAGCTCTATACCCAGTTCATCAAGCTGCTTCTGATCGACATAATCCGGGCAGCCTGTCATAAGGCAGGAGGAGTTCTGAACCTTCGGGAAAGCAATCACGTCGCGAATACTCTCTGATTTGGAGAGCAGCATGCAGACTCGATCGAGGCCGAAAGCCAGGCCGCCGTGCGGTGGCACGCCATACTCAAAAGCCTTGAGCAGGAAGCCAAAACGCTCCTCGGCTTCTTCCTGACTGAGGCCAATCAGTTTAAAGATATTTTTCTGCAGTTCCTGATCGTGAATACGGATACTTCCGCCACCCAGTTCATTACCGTTAAGTACGATATCGTAGGCCTTCGCATGAACCTTGGTCGGCTCCGTCATGAGGCGGTCCAGATCTTCATCAAGCGGAGAGGTAAAAGGATGGTGTTCAGCAACCAAGCGCTGTTCCTCCTCACTGTATTCAAACATGGGGAAATGGGTGACCCAGAGCAGAGCCCATTTATCATCCGGAATGAGTCCACGACTCTTCGCTACTTCCAGTCTCAATCTGCCGAGAATGTTCAGGGCCTTGTATTTTTCGTCAGCCACAAAGAAAAGCAGGTCGCCTTTTGAAGCTCCGGCCAGGGCCGCCGCTTCGCTTACAAAGTCAGCGCTGAGATATTTGGCCGCTGAACCGCGCGGCTGGTCTTCCACGCTCATCCAGATGAGGCCCTTTGCCCCTGCATCTTTAGCAAATTCCGTTAGTTCGTCAATGCGCCGGCGCTTCATATCTGCGCCGGAAGGCACGGCAAAACCGCGGACGCTTCCCCCGGAGGCGAGGCAGTCCCGGAAAACCTTAAATTCCGTTTTTTCAGCGACCGCCGAAAAATCCTTGAGCTCCATGGCAAAGCGTGTATCCGGTTTGTCTGAACCAAAACGTTCCATGCCCTCTTCCCACTCGAGGCGGGGCAGCGGATCTTTGATCTCCACGCCGAGGATGGCCTTGAAGAGATCTTTAATATAACGTTCGACAAGATTCATGACATCATCTTCGTCGACAAAGGACATCTCAAGGTCAATCTGCGTAAAATCCGGCTGGCGGTCGGCGCGCAGATCCTCATCGCGGAAGCAGCGGGCAATCTGCATATAGCGGTCAAAACCCGAACACATCAGAAGCTGTTTGTAAAGCTGCGGGGACTGCGGCAGAGCAAAGAATTTTCCAGGGAATATGCGCGATGGAACCAGGTAGTCACGGGCGCCTTCCGGCGTACTCTTCACAAGCACCGGCGTTTCGATATCGAGAAAGCCTTCACGATTAAACCACTCGCGCGTAAAGAAATTGATCTGATGCCTCAGCATGATCTTCTTCTGCATCTCCGGACGGCGCAGATCAAGATAGCGATATTCAAGGCGCAGGGATTCACGGGCATCAATACCGTCCTCAATATAAAAAGGCGGGGTTTTTGCTTCAGCTAAAATCTTGATTTCCCTGAGAAGCAATTCAAAACGTCCCGTTTCCATTTCCGGATTGGGGTCCTTGCGCAGGCGCAGTACTCCCTTGACCGCGAGCACAAATTCAGAACGCACCTGCTGAGCCTTTTGAAAAAGGGCTTCTTCGCTGTCTTCGTCGACGATAAGCTGCAGTTCACCCGAACGATCCCGCAGGGTAAGAAAAATCAACTTGCCCAAATCTCTACGACGATGGCACCAGCCCATGAGACACAGCTCTTTGCCGATATCCGCCTCACTGATTTCCGCAACCCTCTGGCTGCGCTTCCACGTGCCTAAACTCTCTGCCATATCTGCATCCTCCACCAACGCTTGTCTTAAACTTCAAGTCTTCTGAGAACGCTGGCAAGCTCATCCAGATGGACTTGCACCTCGCTCCCGTCACTCATTTTTTTGATTTTAGCACAGTTTTTTGCCAGCTCATCCGCCCCCAGAAGCAGGAGATAATCTGCCCGCATGCGATTGGCATATTTAAGCTGAGCTTTCATGCTCCGCCCACAGATATCGAGCGCCGCCCTAAGTCCTTCTGCTCGCAGCTTCGCGCAGAGTGTAAAGGCCTGCTGCTGCGTCTCCGGGAAAGCTGCCACAAAGATCTGCGGTACCGCAGGCTGGGGCAGCTCAATCTTCTGTCCTTCGGCTTCCAGGAGCAAACGCTCCACGCCCATGGCAAAGCCTACCGCGGGGGTGGGCTGACCGCCAACTTCTTCGACCAGTCCATCGTAGCGACCTCCGCCGCAGATGGTCCCCTGCGTACCCACATGGGAGGAAACATATTCGAAGACGGTGCGCGTATAGTAGTCCAGACCGCGAACGATGCGCCTGTCGACCTGGTAAGGAATGTTGGCAGCCTCAAGCAGAGCCTTCAAACTTTCCCAGTGCTCGCGGCAATCGTCACAGAGATAATCCAGAGGAGCCGGCGCTTCTTCGGCAATCTCTGCACAGCGCGCCTGTTTACAGTCAAGGATACGCATGGGATTTTGCTCAAAGCGCTGTTTGCAGTCCTCACAAAGTTCAGCCAGATGCGGGCGGAGGTAATCCATCAGTTTCTGACGAAAGATCGGGCGGCATTTCGGACAGCCAATACTATTCAGCTTAAGTTGAATTTCGCTGAGCCCAAGAGCATTAAAATAATGACTTAAAAGAGAAATCAGCTCAGCATCTGCCGTGGCTTCAGCCGAACCGATGCACTCACAGCCCATTTGATGGAACTCACGATAGCGGCCTTTTTGCATCTTTTCATAGCGGAAAGCCGTCAGTTGATAATAAAGTTTAACCGGAGAAGGTTGCGAAGCCAGACCGTTTTCGATGTAGCTGCGCACCGTTCCGGCCGTTCCCTCCGGGCGCAGGGTCAGAGAGCGTCCGGCTTTGTCTTCAAAAGTATACATTTCCTTTTGAACGACATCCGTGCTGGCTCCCACACCACGTTGAAAAAGTTCCGTATGCTCAAAAGTCGGAATGCGGATCTCCTGATACTGGTAGAGTTCACAGCTCTCCTGAAACTTTCGCTCCAGCCACTGCCAGGCCGTCGTCCACGGAGGCAGAATATCCTGAGTTCCCCTGGGGGCCGTTAAGTTCATCTTAGGCTCTCCTTCCCGGCAGCATGCCGTCTGTCCTGAGCTTCCGCGAAAGGAGCTGAAAGACTGCAGAACCTTCCGCCAAAAGCTGTCGCATAAGTATAGCAGATTTCAGGCCATCCTCGCTCTAAACCCGATCCGTAATAAGGGCGGTTTCCCCCTGCTCACCATGGATCAGGCGAACAGGAATACCGTACAGCTCGCTGAGTTTTTCCGCCGTCAGAATCGCCTCAGGCGCTCCATCGCCATCAAGCGTTCCGGCATTGAGGATAAGGACATGATCGGCATAGCTCAGAACCTGCTGGGGATTGTGGGTGGAAAGAACCACCATATAGCCCTCGGAAGCCAGCATTTTTAAACGCTGCATGACCTCAACACGCCGACCCAGATCAAGTTCGGAAGTCGGTTCATCCAGAATGAGAATGCGACTCTGCTGGGCCAATGCTCTGGCAATAAGCACAAGCTGCTGTTCTCCCCCGGAAAGCAGATCATAGCGTCGCAGTCGAAAGCTTTCCAGGCCCAAAGAACACAAAGCCTCTTCGGCCTGCCGGGTTTCCTTTTGGCCGGGCTGAGTAAAAAGAGAAAGCTGGGGATTTGTCCCCATAAGCACCATTTCCCAGACGGTGTAAGGAAAACGCCCGCTCTGCTTCTGAGGAATAAAGGCGATTTTCCGGGCCAGTTCGCGGGGACCATAATCTCTCAGGTTTTTTCCATCGAGCAGGATCGTTCCCTCCTGAGCTTTAAGAAAGCCCAGAACAAGCTTAAAGAGCGTGCTTTTTCCTGCTCCATTCCGGCCAAGAAGCGCGTGAATTTGTCCATAGTCCAGCCGGAAGTTCAAATCTTTGAACACCGGTTTAAGCGCATAGGCAAAACTGAGATTTTGTATGTCCAGAGCCAAGATACGATCTTTCCTTTCCGATCATGAGAGACGACGGCCTTCCCGCAAGAGCAGACCAAGAAAAATGGGTGCTCCCAGAAGGGCTGTGAGAATACCGATGGGCACCTCGCTGCTGGCCATAAGTCTGGCTGCATCGTCAACCAGAAGGGTAAAAATGGCTCCAATCAGAGCCGTCCCACTGAGACTCAGGCGATAATCCGCCCCGAAAAGCAAAAGGGAAATGTGAGGGATGACCAGTCCTATCCAGCCGATCAGGCCACAGACGGAAACCGCTGCCGAAGTCGTCAGCGTCGCAGCAAGCAGCAGGAGCAGTCTCAGGACCTTAACGGGCACCCCCATGCTCAGGGCCTGTTCCTCACCCAGGGTAAAGAGATTCAGTGGCCAGCGCAGACTCCAGATAAGCAAGCTGCCCAGAAGGATCGGCGGCGCAGCGAAAGCCAGGTCCTGGAATCTGGCCGAAGCCAGAGAGCCCATGAGCCAGTAGGTAATGGCCGGAAGTTCGGAACTTGGATCCGCAATCAATTTGAGATAGGAAAGCGCAGCCGTAAACAGAGAGCCGACCACGATGCCACAGAGGATCAAACTTAGTACGGCATCCATGCGGATTCTCCTGCTGATCAGGAAGACCAGGAGCAGGGAGAGAAGGCCAAAAGCAAAGGAGGTCAGGGTAATCATCGCCGTGCCCATGCCGAGCAAAATCGCCAGGGCTGCTCCAAAAGCCGCCCCTCCCGAAGCCCCGAGAACATCCGGAGAAACCAGGGGGTTACGAAATAGCGCCTGAAAACTGGCCCCGGAAAGCGAGAGACCAGCTCCCACAAGAATTCCCATAAGAATGCGAGGAAGGCGTATATGAAAAAGAGCGATTTCAACCTGCGGCTCCCAGCTCACGACAGTTTGAGGAAAAATCTGATGAGCAACCGCCTGCAGGACGACCGTAAGTGGCACGGGATAGCGTCCCAGAGAAAAAGAGATAAGAACGACAGTCAGAAGGACAAGCAGCAAAAGCCCAAGCAAAAGTTTTTTCTTCTTTTCCTCAGTTCGTACCGTCCGGCCTTTAAGGTCTTCTTTGTCGTCACAATGATACTTTATCAAAGGAGTCTTCTCGCTTAAAATCATTTTTCAGAGTCGCCATAAGCTGGCGGCGCGTTTCCTCATTTTTTTCACAGATCAGAAGCTGATCGGCTCTTTCCTGGAGACTGGCGCGTCTTTCCATCAGAGCCTTTTGCTGAGCGCTCTCCAGCTTCATATGGGCCAGACCCGCAGCATTTTTCCAAACGATCAGCAGGGGCTGCCGACTGTCCAGCATGTCAAAAAGCTTAACATAAAAATCGTCTTCAAGGAGTTCCGGCCCGCCAACTTCATCCAGAACAAGGAGCTCTGGCCCAGGATATTGACTCAGAAGCGCCAGACTCTCTTCAACAAAAAGTCTGGGGGAAAAAACCATTCTCCCCTCTTCAAGTCGGCAGAAACATGGGGCCTCAATATCTGCTGAAGCCTGTGCAAAAAGCCAGGCAGCGAAGCTACTGTCCTTGCGTGAAGTCTGCCTCAGTTCATGGATCAGCAGGCGTAAATCTCTCAGAACATGCGCTACACGCCGACCCTGCCGATCAAGCAGATGCACAGTCGTATAACCCGCAGCCTCGAGACCGCTCTGAAGTAAAAAATCGAGGAGCAAGGTGGATTTTCCACTGCCGCTGTCACCGCTGAGAAAGATATTCATTGAGCTAAGACTCTTCTCCACAAGGCTTTAAATCAAGGCGTTTGGGCATTATACCCAAGGCATTCGCATTCGCATCCGCAGTCCAGAGTAAGATGACAGGCTCAGAATGCTGGTCGCCGTAGGGTTTCGCAGAAGATCCAGAACTTCAGCCTTCGTCTTCCATATTCAGAAAATATTCCTCTTTTCTGCCTTTGCCGCCAAGTTTCCAGCGTTCGGAGATTAGTTCAGCCGTAATGCTGACCGCTATTTCCGCAGGCGTTTCACCGCCGATGGGCAAACCAATGGGCGAATGGATGCGCGCCAGCTGATGAACGTTCACCCCACTCGCGAGCAGGCGTTCATCGACATAGCGGCGCTTGTTCATGCTGCCGATAGCGCCGATATAACGAGCCGGTGTTTGCAGAATCTGGCGCAGGAGCTCTTCATCATAATGGTGCCCGCGCGTCATGATGCAGACATAATCCTCCGGCTTAATCTCAATGAAATCCAGAATGCGGGAAAAGTTCACCTTGCGGACCTCCCGGGCCGCCGGAAAAAGCTCCTTTCTGAGAAATTCCTCGCGGTCCTCTAAAACCATCACCGAGAAATGCACCGCCGCAAGAGCCGGAACCAGGGCCTGAGCAACATGCCCTCCTCCCATCACATAAACCGTTGACAGCGGGAATAGTTCTTCAATAAAAAGCTCATGCTGAGCAAAGTGCAGCAGACCTTTTTCCGGACGATGGCTGTTGAGAAAGTCATTCAGCGTCTGCTTTTCCGCCGCGTTGAACGCTGCGTCAGGCAAGCCCTGCTCCGGCTGCCAGAGCAGCAGGGGAAACTGCGTATGCTCACTGAAATCCTGCAGAAGCCAGGCAGCCCGGCCTTCCGCAAAACATTGCAGGGCACGTTCACATAGTTCCGTCAGCTGCGGAGATGGCAGCAAAATCTGAAAATGAATTTTGACATCGCCGCCGCAAACCATGCCGATATCTTCAACTTGATTATGCTTGAGCTTGAACTCATGAACAAAGTCCGCGCTCCCCTGCGCCGGGTCCTGCTGAGCTTTGGCGATTGCGGCCTGAGCGAGTTCCATGGCATGAAATTCAACCGCCCCACCGCCTACCGTCCCACTCAGGCGGCCGGAAGCACCGATCAACATGCGCGCCCCCTGACCACGCGGAATCGCTCCGGAGGCGGCCGTAATGGTGGCAAGACAGGTGGTCTCCCCTTTTTCAAGGGCTTTTTTCAGGGTGCTAAAAATCTCTTTCATGCCTTTTTCTCTCTTTCAAGCCTGCCCTCACAGTTGGGGTTCCGGAAGAATTTCAGCAGCCAGAACACGAGTCGTGATCTCCTCTGGGGAAGCATAATAAAGGAAGCGATGCAGCCGCTCTTCCAGACTAAACTGTCGCGGCAGCTTTTCCACCTCATCATCAACCACCAGGAAATCACAGCTCAGGCCCTCTTCAAAGCCCCCGCTCTCCGGGTAGAAAGCCCGTCCGCCACGGGTGGCCAGATAAAAAATCTCATTGAGGCTGAGCGGCGGCACCGCGAGCTTCCGTTTACGCGAGAGCAGAGCAGAAGATTTCAGCGCATCTTTGATGACCTGCTGCATGGAAAGACTTTCTCCGCCGGAGATGTCACTGCCCAGGCCGATAAGAAAGCCCTCTTTCATATAATCACGAATACGGGAAATGCCGCTCGCAATATTCATGTTAGAAGATGGACAATGAGCGATTGTGATCTGCTTCTCGAGCAGGAGCGCTTCTTCCTCCCTGCTGTTGTAAATGCAGTGAGCCATCACTGTTTTTCCGCGCGGCAGGAGGCCAAAATGCTCGTAAACTTCAAGGTAATTCTGAGCACGAGGAAAGAGTTCATGAACCAGAGCGACTTCTTCCGGGGTCTCGTTGAGATGACTTTGCAGGGGCAAATCATAGTCTTCCACAATAAGGCCCAGCCCTTCCAGCAGCTGATCCGTACAGGAAGGGGCAAAGCGCGGCGTGATGATGGGTTTGACAAGCGCTCCATAAGCCCTGGATTCTTCGAGCCATTCCCTTGTAGCCGCGAGCGACTCTTCCGCGCTCTCATGGAGATAATCCGGGCTGAGGCGATCCATGTTCACTTTGCCAACATAGGCACGCAGCCCGGCCTCCTGCAAGAGCTTCATGAGGAGGAGTGTCGCCTCTTTATGCAGACTGGAAAAGATAATGGAATTAAGGCTGCCAAATTTCCATAGCTCATGAATCACGCGGCGAAAAACCGCCTCGGCATAGGCCGGGTCAGCAAAACGGCTCTCTTCAGGATAAGTGTAAGTCTTAAGCCAGTCGAGCAGGGTCAGATCAAGGCCGAGTCCACAGTTCATGGCCTGGACGGCATGAAGATGGAGGTCTGAAAAGGGCGGAATGAGCAGTTTATCCCCGAAATTATGCACGCGAACCGACTCCGCCACCTGAGGTTTTTCCTTTCCCAGGCTCTTGATTTTCCCGTCCTCGGCAAGCAGCCAGCTCTGCTCATGGATCTCAAGTTTCTCATTCCTTGCTGCAGAAAGCCAGTTGCCAAAAAAGAGTTCCTGTTTCATTTCAATTTGACCTTTCATAGCGGTATTCCGCACCAAAGCAGGAAGTCCCTGCCTGGCAGAAAACAGCTCAGCGAATGTTGATATCCGGACAATGACCCGCTAACCACCGTCCATGGGGCTGATTGTCAATGACCTGGCCATTTTCCACAAGCTTCTGGCCGCGCAGGAAAACCTGGCGGAAACGCCCGCGGATTTCAAAACCTTCGTAGGGGGTATAATCGGCCTTCTCCAGCAAATCTTCACTGCGAACCCTGCTATAAGGGGCAGGATCCAGAACCAGAACATCTGCGTCAGAACCTTCAGCCAGGATGCCCTTCCGGGGGTAAAGTCCAAAGTACCGGGCGGCATTTTCGGCTGTGACCTGAGCATAGCGCTCGAGGCTGAGGCGTTCAGACAGCACCCCGTAGGTAAAGAGCAGCAGCATGCGCAATTCTATGCCCGGCGCTCCGTTGGGGATTTTGCTGAAATCATGACGGCCCATCGTTTTCTGATCCTTCATGCGGAAAGAGCAGTGATCTGTGCCAACAAACTGAATATCACCTCTGGCGAGGCCCTTCCAAAGGGGCTTCTGATTCTTTTTAGCACGCAGCGGCGGACTCATGATGTACTTCGCGGCTTCAAAATTGTCATCCTCAGGTTCGCCATAAAGAGATTCATCGAGGAGCAGATACTGCGGGCAGGTCTCAGCGACTACCGGGCTGCCCTTACGGCGGGCGCGGCGAATCTCCTTCAGTCCTTCTTTGGTCGAAAGATGAACGACGTAATGCGGAGCATTCAGCTGCAATGCAATCGTCTCCAGACGACGTATCGCCTCAGCCTCGAATTCTGCCGGTCTGCTCTTCGCGTGCCAGTAAGGACTGAGCTTCCCCTGTTCTTTCAGCTGACGCACTACTTTGTCCACAAGATCGCCATTCTCACAGTGAAAGCCGATGACCGCAGAGAGGCGTTTACTTTCTTCCAGGGCTTCGTAAATCTCGTCATCGCGGACCATCATATTGTTTTTATAAGCCATGTAGAGCTTAAAGGAAGGCATACCATAGTCCACCGCCCAGGCCATCTCCTTGCGCAGATCGTCATTCCACTCCGTCATCGCCATGTGATAGCCGACATCGCAAAAAAGGCTGTCCTTAATTTTTCGATTCCAATGTTCCGTGCCTTCCTGAAGACTTTCGCCGTGAAACTGAGTGGCAAAATCAAGGACAGTACACGTCCCTCCGGCCAGAGCAGCTTTGGTCCCGCTGGCAAAATCATCCGCCGTCACCGTGCCCATGGATTCAAGCTGCAGATGGGTGTGTGTCTCAATGCCGCCCGGCAGCAGAATCATGCCGCTGCAGTCGAGAACTTCTTCTCCCGCTTCAGGCTGAAGCTGTCCAAGTTCAACAATCTTCTCGCCCCGTATGCGCAGGTCTCCTGTAAAAGAAGCGCCTGGCCGAATGATGTGGCCATTTTTGAGTAACATACTGTTCTCCTTTCTCCGGACAGTTTCCCGGAAATGAAAAAGCCTGAAATCAGCAATATTCTAAGTCAGAAGGGTTCGTCCAGCGTCTCATGAACATTCTGCCGTCCCCCTCATTCAGCTGATTTCAGGCTCTGATTTGCTTACATCTGCGGCCAGATCTGAGCCGCGCGCTGGCTGCTCTCCGCATCCAGTTTTTCCTCATCAATGGTCAGCAATTCACGCTGCCGCATCACTTCTTTACCGTTGATGATGACATCCTGAACCAGGCCGCCATTCAGACCGAAGAGCACATGGCCGCCCCAGTTCTGCCCCGTGAGCGGTGTGTACGGATGATAGTCGACCGTAATCAGATCGGCGTAGGCGCCTTTTTTGAGCACGCCCAGCGGGTGTTCAAAGAACTTGGCACAAATCGCCGGGTTACCCTCAAATTGCAGGGCAAGAGCCTGAGAGAAGCCCACCGTTGGATCAACCAGGGAATGGCTCTGCAGGATTTTGGCCACTTTCATGGATTCAAACATACAGTTCGTGTAGGCATCCGTGCCCAGACCGACACGCAGTCCGCGGCGCAGCATTTCAACCACCGGCGAGGTTCCGCAGGCATTGCTCATGTTAGACATGGGATTGTGCACCACCGAAGTATCTGTCTCATGGAGAATATCCATTTCCAGACCATTGGCATGGATGCAGTGTATGGCCAGACTGCGCGGCCCCAGAATATCCCAGTCAAAGAGGCGCTGCAGCACACGCTTGCCGTATTTGTGCAGGGAATCGTACTGATCCTCTATGCCTTCGCTGACATGAATGTGATAACCTTCTTCGATACCCGCCATGGCCTTTTTAATCTCTTCCATACTTTTATCCGAGAGAGTAAAAGAGGCATGCATCCCGAACAGGCCGTGGGTCATATCATCTTTTTTGCTCTGGCAATCGCGGATGAAGTCGACATTCTCGGCAATCTCCTCGTGACGGATCTCATCTCCGTCACGATCTGAGACCTCGTAGCAATAGCTGCCGCGGATACCGATTTCACGTCCCGCATCCGCCAATGCAAAAAGCGAACCGCGGGCTGAATGGGGCGAAGAATGGTGGTCAAAAATCGTAGTCACACCGTTGCGGATGGACTCTTTCATCGTCGTCAGAGCGTTGAGTCGCGCATCTTCCAGCGCCAGTTTGCGATCGAGAGCCCACCAGAGATTTTCCAGAATTTCGAAGAAATTCCTTGTTGGTTTGGAGACCGCCATGCCGCGTGCATAGGCACTGTAAATATGGGTGTGGGCATTGATCATCCCCGGCATCAGCCACTTACCGCCAAGATCTCGTTTCTCTTCCTCAGGATAGCGGGCAAGCAAATCCTTCGCCGGACCCAGATCCTCGATATGCTGATTGCGATAAAGCAAAGCGCCGTCCTTAATAACAGCTTGTGCCGCATCATTGGTCACCAGCGTACAGTTAATCAGCAGCATAATTTTCCTCCCGTGCTACAGTCAGCATTCCGCAGCGGTCTAAAGCCTCCAGCAGGCCGCGTTCACGTTCCGGCAGCTCCCCGGTCTGGCAAGTCTGAGTCGACCCCTGCTCATCACGGCGCAGCCACTTATTCCCACCCAGGGACAGCCAGCCGCTGTTATCCGAGGCCATAAAGTCCGCCTCAGTCGAGAAAAGAGTCCATTTATCTCTATAAGGCCGACCCTCATGGGGGCAGAAAAAGCTGCAGTTTCCGCATTCATTGCAAAGGCGGTCGATGTGGACAATCTGTCGGAGATTTTTCATCCCGGCCAGAGGCAGGGCCACATTGGCGCGGTTAGGACAGACCTCCGTGCACATCTCACAAAGCAGATCACAGGAGAGGCAACGCTTGCCCTCCTCAGCTGAGGCAAGGGGCATTTTCAGTACGCCACGGCGAGCTGCATATTCACCTTCTGCCACCTCACAGGCGCAAAGTGAACGCTCGCGCCCTCCGGCTGCTTCGGCCGCGTATTCATCCGCTTCAGAGCAGAAGAGATCTGCACGCACAAAGTCCGCTTTCAGCCCTTCTTTTCTGAGAATATCTGCAGCCGCTATTTTGGCATCTGCCATGGCCTGCACGATCGTTGCCGGTCCACGGCGGCCGTCACCGATGACGTAGACGCCATCGACACTGGATTCAAAAGCTGCATTGAGACGGGCGCGGCCACGCTCATCCACATTGAGGCCAAGACGGCTGTATTGTTCAGGATTGAGGCGTGCACCAGTTGCCGCCACAAGAGCATCAAAGGGCAGCTCAGCAAATTCTCCGGAACCCGCCACAGCTCTGCGCCCATTGGCATCCCAGCCACTATAGGCTGTCTTTTCCACTTTCAGAGTATGGCCATCAAAATAGATCGGCTGGAGGAAGGGACGAACCGAGATCCCCTCACTCAACACTTCATCCACATCCTCCTGGGCTGCCGGCATATCCGCCAGACCACGGCGATAGACAAGGACGACCTCATTCACCTCTTTGTCACGTTGAAGCAGACGGGCGCAGTCCATAGCCACATCGCCGCCGCCTACCACAGCCACACGGCCACTAAGGCCACTCCTGCCGTTCTTTTTCGCACGGCTCAGAAGTTCCAGAGCATCCGTCACCTTATCCGAACCGCTTTCCACCGGTGAACGTCCGGGCTCATGAGCACCCAGCGCCAGCACGATATAAGCGTAGCGCTTCTTCTCTTCTTCGAGATCAATGTGCGAATCTGCAGCCAATTCCGGCTGCACACCATAAGCTTTCGCCAGGTTTAAGTCCCGCTCGATCTCCTGATCAGAAATGCGGAAGGAGGGAATGACCGCAGAAACCAGCCCGTAAGCTTGTTCCGCTTTATCCCTCAGCTTTACCTCGACCCCATTGCGGCGGAGATAAGTCGCAGCTGCCAGGCCGGCAGGCCCAGCCCCGATGACCAGCACTTTCGCCGAACTCTTCAGCGGAGAGGGCTTCAGCTCCTGGCTGAGCTCCACCTCAGCGGCCTCGGAAGCCAGAAGTTTCATCTTGCGAATCTCCAGCGGGGCCTCATAATCGAGCCGCGTGCAATGGTGTCGGCAAGGCTGAGGGCAGAGTCGTCCGGTAATCGTCGGAGCCGTATTATCACGGACAATGACCCGCATGGCCTCCGCATTTTTGCCTTCAGACACAAGCTTCAGATACTCCGGGATCTGCTGGTGAATGGGACAGCCGCCATCCTCGCAGGGGGCTTGATAGCAATCGTAAAGCGGCAGCGGAGAAGCCGTCTTGCGCGAACCGGTCTTTTCTCTGGCCGACTTGTGATAGCGCTTGTCCACGAGCGTCTCCGCAAAGAGTTTTTCCAGACCCGTCAGGTCTATTGGGGCATAATCCCCCTGCACCTCGGCAGAAATTTTCGCCATCTGCCGGAAACGTTTATAGCCTCCCGGTTTCAGGAGCGTGGTGGCAACAGTGACCGGGGCAAGGCCCACCGAGAGCAGTCCTCGCAGGTTCTGAGCATCCGCCCCGCCGGCAAAGGAGAGGGGCAGTTTGCCCTCAAACTCGCGCGCCAGGCGCAGCGCCAGCTGCAAGGTCAAAACATGGAGAGAGCGCCCGGACATGTACATTTCTTCCGATGGCAGCTCGCCGCGTTTGACATCGACCGGGAAGGTATTGCTGAGCTTCAGGCCAAAGGCCAGCTGTTTTTCAGCCGCCAGCTCGCGCAGGCGCCGGATCATGGCCACACAATCCGGGTACTGCATGTCTTCCTTAAAGTGATGATCGTCAAAGGCAATATAGTCATAGCCCAGCTGATTCAGGGTTGCCCGCGCATAGTCATAGCCCAGCAAAGTGGGATTGCATTTGACAAAGGTATTGAGTTTCTTTTCGCTGAGCAGGTAGCGGGCAATGCGCTCAATTTCCGCAGGCGGACAGCCGTGCAGCGTAGAAAGCGTAATCGAGCCGCTGATGCGTGAAGGAATCGCCTCAATATCCGCTTCGCGGAAATGGGCAAATTCTGAAATATGGGCTCGCAGCCAGGCCTTACATTCTTTAAAGAGAGGATGCTCCGAGGCGTCCTTCATGTCTTCAATATAAGTATCAATCTTAGGGCTTTTGATGCCCTCGAGGTCATACCCCACACTCATATTAAAAGCGAAGTCCGGCTCAGCCGAAAGCTCCAGCTCATTTTGCAGGACATGCAAAGCAAACCAGGCTTTAAGATACTCGGCGTAAGCTTCCTCCACCCTGAGTTCGGTCGACCATTCACAGTTATAGCCCTCATCCTCCGAGAGGATGCAGGGCTTGTGTACAGCTTCACGAATCGTCTCACCATCCAGTTTCTGGACGGTCTTCAGTTCCATAAAACGGGCACCACAGAGATAGGAAACGATAATATTGGGCGCCATCTGAGAATGGGGGCCCGCTGCCGGGCCGATCAGCGTCCCGAGGGATTCCCCCAGAGCCGTCTTAACGGTCGTTTCTTTGTCCGGACGATAAAAGGCGTCCCGGTCAATGCCGAAAATTCGGCCTTCCTGATGATACTCTCTGAGGATCCACCGCATGAGGTCGGCAAAACTCAGAGGACGCATGATGTCCCCCATAATCGGCTCCTTTCGTCGGCAGTGCCCGAAGGCTGATTCGCTGATTTATCCTAGGCCTTTAAGGCTTCCTTATAGAGAGCGGGCAGGACGCAGTAAAGAGCTGCGGCATGGACCAGGTCTTCTTTCCAGGTAATTTCGTTTGGGGCATGGGCCTGAGCTTCCGATCCAGGACCATAGCCGATGCAGGGAATCTGATGGCGTCCCATGATGGCCACACCATTTGTAGAGAAAGTCCACTTGTCGAGCAGTGGCCGCGTGTCACGGAATTTCTTCTGCGAATCCGGCGACATACGCTTATCTCCAAAGAGCATTTTGTGACCTTTCAACATGGCGCGGGTCTGAGGCGCATCTTCCGGAATCACCCAGGTTGGGAAATAGCAATCCTGCGTATAAACCTCGCTGGTCCAGGAAGGACGTTCATAGGTATACATACTCACTTTGGCGCCATACTTTTTCACGGACGGCAGCTCTTCAATTTCCTTAATCGCGGACTGCCAGGTTTCACCCCAGGTCAGACGGCGATCAAGAGAAATCCAGCAATGGTCCGCCACAGCGCAGCGTGAAGGCGTGCCGGAGAAAATCTGAGAGGTGGTCACAGTGCCTTTACCGAGGAAGGGGTCATCTTTGAGATTGTGACTCAGCTTCTGGATGTCCTGCAGAATTTCGGCCATTTTATAAATGGCGTTGTCTCCGCGTTCAGGTGCCGAACCATGGCAGGAGATGCCAAAGACATCGACACGAATTTCCATGCGGCCGCGATGGCCACGGTAAATGCCGCCATCCGTCGGTTCTGTGGAGACAACAAATTCGGGTTTAATCCCCTCTTTTTCGATAATATAGAGCCAGCAGAGTCCGTCACAGTCTTCTTCCTGAACGGTCCCGGAAACCATGATCTTCTGATCATCGGCAATAAGGCCCAGATCTTTCATCATCTTGCAGCCATACACGGCGCTGACAATGCCGCCAAGCTGGTCGGAGCCGCCGCGGCCACCGATTTCGCAGTCATTTTCATAGCCTTCCACGGGATCAAATTTCCAGTTGCCGCGCTCGCCTATACCCACGGTATCAATGTGACCGTCAAAGGCAATGAGTTGATCGCCGTGACCCATAAAGCCCATGATATTGCCGAGTCCATCAATTTTGACTTCGTCAAAGCCCAGCTTTTCCATCTCTTCTTTGATGCGGTAAACGCGGTTTTTCTCGCCCGTGCTTTCGCCGTAATTCTTGATCAGATCACGCAGGAAGCGGGTCATATCGGGTTTATACTGCTCAGCCAATGCTTTAACTTTTTCAGTTTTGATCTCCATAATGGATACCCCTTTCATCACTATATGATTGACACCAAATGATTGACACCAACAAATTATTTACTCCAACGCGGGAGGTCACGCTGCCACAGCTCTTCCAGTTTAGCTGCGGGATCCTTCACCTTCTGCAGGAAAATCATGGCCGCAATAATATAGGGCTTGAAGCTGGCCTGTTTATACAGAGGGACACGGTAACGGTCAAAGACGGAAGCATCGACCTCGCCCTCGGCACAGCTCACGCCGCTGATGTCAGCGGGCAGGCAGTGCAGATAGAGAGCCTTGCCGTCTTTGGTCTTTTTCATCATCTCTTCGGAGCAGGTCCAGTTTTTAAATTTGGCATTATTGGCCAGCAGGCGCTGTTCCAGTTCATCAATGCCCTTCTGATCGCCCTGGGCATAAAGTTCAGTGCGCTCTTCCATCGCCGCGTAGGGAGCCCAGCTCTTGGGATAGACCACATCGGCATCAGCAAAAGCTTCTTCCATCGAATGCGTGACCGTAAGACTGCCACCGGAGGCTTTAGCCTGTTTTTTGCCCAGTTCCAGCACATCGCCCATGATGTCGTAGCCTTCCGGATAAGCCAGGCGGACATCCGCGCCATAACGGGTCAGCAGTCCCACCGCGCCCTGGGGCACAGAGAGAGGCTTGCCGTAGGAGGGGGAATAGGCCCAGGTCATAGCAATTTTTTTGCCTTTGAGAGCTTCCGCTCCGCCAAAAGTGTGCATAACATGCAGCGTATCTGCCATGATCTGCGTCGGGTGGTCAATGTCGCACTGAAGGTTGACCAGCGTGGGGCGCTGTTCCAGAATGCCGTCTTCATAGCCTTCCTTTACATAGGCCGCGACGTTTTTCTGGTAAGTGTGGCCTTTGCCAATATACATATCGTCGCGGATTCCAATGACATCCGCCATAAAAGAAATCATGTTGGCTGTTTCACGAACCGTTTCGCCGTGAGAGAGCTGAGATTTCTTCTCATCCAGATCCTGAACTTCCAGGCCCAGCAGATTGCAGGCGGAGGCATAGGAGAAACGTGTTCTCGTCGAATTGTCGCGGAAGAGAGAAATACCCAGACCGGAGTCGAAGATACGGCAACTCTTATTTGCTACTCTTAAAGCACGCAAAGCATCCGCCACCTGGTCGATGGCCTCAAGTTCTTCCAGACTCTTGTCCCAGGTCAGGAAAAAATCATTCTGATATAGGCCTTCGGTTGGCAATTGGCTGAGCCGCCGGCAAATCTCCTTGAAATCCATAAAAATACCTCCATACAGGCTTCATGAGACAGAGCTTTCTGCCCCATCCCAGCGGATCCAAATTTCCGCGATTTTTTCTCAATCCTTTTATGCAAAAAGGATAAAATCTGTTACTTCATGAGTTTATCAAAGCTAAGAGGACAATTCCTTGTGAAATATCACAATAAATAAAAAACTCCGTAAAATCATGCAAAAGCGGCTGGATCAGTCGGCATCCGCATAAATCTTTCGTACCTTCAAAGCCAGTTCAAGATTGAGCCGGTCATTGGGATTGTTCAAATCCATGCCGGTAATTTCGCGTATGCGCTCCATACGGTAAAGCACCGTATTATAGTGTGTGAAAAGAACTTCCGACGTTCGGTTAATATTGCTGTTATTTTCAAAATAAGCGTCAAGGGTGCGTATCAGCTCAGTCCCCTTCTTCGCATCATACTGGAGCAAAGGATCCAGGGTTTCGTGATAAAAGCGCTCTATTTCCTCGTAGATGTTTTTCTGAATAAGGATTTTGAAAATACCCAGCTGATCGAAAACAATAATGTCATCATCCATCAGCCTGGGGCCGATTTGCACAGAACTTTCCGCTTCTGCATAGCTTTTCCGTAGGTTCTCAAGGCCACGGTGAAAGCGCCCCACGCCGGAACGCAATTTGAGCTTGCTGCTGGGCAGACGGGCAGAGAGCGAGAGAATGAGTTCCTGCACAAAGCTTATAAGCCGTTTTTCCAGGATCACATCATCTTTTTCACCATGGCGGGAGAGGATCACCTCCATGTAACCTTGACGCTGGCCGAGAAGTCCCTGCAGATGGTGGGCTTCCATGACATCTTTAATCCAGGGAATCGCCGTCGTGATATAGCGGTAAAAGTCGAAGCTTTCAGGGGTCTCGCCGACCTGCTCGAGTTTCAGCAGAATCACACAGAAGTCATCATTTGGCCTGAGTTTGAGCACGGCCGCCCGGTCCATTGCCGTGCTGGGCCGGTCATCACTCAAGAGCTCTTCGATAATCTCCGAGCTGTGCTTGATTTCCACTTCACGCACGGCATATTCCTGAATCATGGCCAGAGCCAGATTAGAGGCGACAGCCTCCATGACCGAGAGAACAAGCATATCCTGCCGGTTCCAGAAGCTCCAGCAGAAAAGCGTGCCGTAGCTTTGATTCTGGATGAGCACCGGCACCGAAAGCCTCCAGGCCCGGCTGTTTCCGATCCTGACTTCAGCACTCCTGGGCAATGTCGGACTTCCATGCTCAGCCAGTTCTGAAAGGGCATCCTGAAGCAGCAGGTTTTCATCCACCTTCTGTTCGCCGCTGCGCAACTCAGGTTCACGATAATCCGTGGCAAGAAAAGCCAGAGGGAGTTTGAGGCTCTCTTCCATTATATCCAGAAGCCCGCTCACGCCTCTTCTTTCCAGGTTGCAGTTTTGTAAGGCACAGTTAAGTTGTTCGTGCCGCTGCAGAATCTCCCGCTGACGAGCAAAAATCTGGCGGAAAATTTCAGCCGCAACGTCAGCGACAGGAACTTCTGCCGGGATAATAAAAAGAGGAAAGTTGAGCCGATCCATGATCTGTCTGAGATAAAGCGGTATCTTCGGGTTTTCCGCATTATATTTCAGGCCTATGGCACTGAGGCCAAGCTCGTTTCCCCGACTGGCAAAAGCCTCCCATTCCCTGCGCTTCCAGCCTCTGGCATTCAGCTCGGTCATGATCAGAAATTCGCCCGGGCTGACCCAGTCAAGGATGTCGTCATCAGCATAGACATTGGCACGGCTGATGACACGATCAAGCCCATTTTTACCAGCCATCAGCGAGATCTTGAACGAGCTGTTTTCCACGAACTCGGCGACACTGATTCCGCCAACTTTCGTTTCAAGCTCGCTCAGACGATCTTTCAAAGCTGCACCTTCCGCGGCCACCATTATTTCTCCCCTGCCTGACCTAGATTCAGGTCGTCGAGTTTTTCCGGATCCGGATCTGCACTCAAGGGCTGTCCACCCGCTCTTAAAGCATTTTTACTATCTTTCAGGCCACTGCCGGAATTGATAATGACAAGCGACTCATGAGCGTGAATCAGGCCTTCACCCAAAGCTTTTTCCGCTCCTGCAGCCGCAGCAGCCGCTGCAGGTTCAGCAAAGAGACCTTCTTTCGAGGCCAGGGTCTTAATGGCCTTAAGAATCGCTTCATCGGGGACAGCCAGCCAGGCGCCGCCGGACTCGCGCACAGCTCTGAGGGCCTTGACAGGATTGCGCGGCACCCCTACGGAGATAGAGTCAGCAAGGGTATTTTCAGCTGCAGGGATAAGGCCGCGGCCAGCCTCAGCAGCATCCACAAAGGGGCAGCAGCCCGTGGACTGAACCCCCAGAATCCTGGGCACGCGATCCAGCAGGCCAAGTTCGACCAGATCCCGGAAACCATTGTAAACACCGCCGATGGTGCAGCCATCGCCAACCGAGCAGGCAACCCAGTCCGGAGCCTTAAAATGGAACTGCTCGGCAATTTCCAGCGCAACCGTTTTCTTGCCTTCTATCATCAGAGGATTGATCCCCGCATTGCGGTTATACCAGCCATAGCGGTCAATGGCCGCCCTGGAGAGATCAAAGGTCGCTTTATAATCGCCTCTCACAGAAATGACCTTTGCGCCAAAACAGAGCATTTGTGAAAGTTTTCCCTGGGGGGCGCGTTCCGGGACAAAAATCACAGCGCGCAGGCCCAGACGTGCTGCATTGCCCGCCATAGAAGAAGCTGCATTGCCGGTAGATGAGCAGGCAATCGTGTGATAGCCGAGCTCCCGGGCACGGGCTACCGCCACTCCGCTGGCACGATCTTTCAGTGAGGCCGTTGGGTTAATGCCATCATCCTTCACGTAGAGCGCAGCGCTTCCCCACAGAGCCCCCAGACGCTCACAGCGGTAAAGAGGCGAACCGCCGTCCCTGAGGAAGTCATGAAAATCTTCACTATCAACAGGCAGGAGTTCGTGATAGCGCCACATGGTAAAATCCGGATTGGCACTCAGCTTTTCGCGGGTCAACCTCTTTTTAATACTGGCATAATCAAAAACAATATCCAGAATGCCCTTTTCACCGCAGTCCGGACAGGTCAGCCTGTCTTTGCCTTCATAAGCAAACTCTTTGCCGCAGAGCGTGCAGCGATAACCTTTAATCTTTTGCGCAACTTGTGTCATGATTCTGACCATCCTTCGTATTTTTTATTTTCATTTGTTTTCATTTAATAAATATTGCTTTTATAATCATAATTATAGTGAATGATCGCAATCTCTTCTGCTTCAGTTTATTTTAACCTTCATCCTTTTTTTGGTTTTTCTGATCGTCTGCCTTTTGTAAACTTTTCTGCAATAGCTGAGACAGCTCACCCTGATTTGCAAAATCCCATAAGAAGCCGTTAACAAGCTGCCCTGCTTTCATAACGCCTGAAAGTTCTTAAATACAGGACTTTTCAGCTTTTTATGCAGGCTGGCACTGCTGCTCGTACTCTTCATGCTTTTGCTAATAAAATAATGCTTCTTCTTTAATACTTTGTCAATATTCAACAAAATTTTTAAATTGTAAACCGGCTCTTTTGTAAAATAAAATCTGCAAAACTTGTTAAAATAACCTTAGTAATTGTTTTCATGAAGGAGGGAAATTGCATGAAAAGAATACTTACCCTGGCCCTGTGCCTGGCTCTTGTCGTCAGCCTTTTCTTCACGCTGAGTCCTTCTTTTGTCTTTGCTGAGACGAAAGAAACCAAAGCCGAAGAAAAGAAAGAAGAAAAGGAAGAAGAGAAGAAAGAAGAGAAAAAAGAAGATTCTAAGGAAGATAAAAAGGATTCCGAAGAAGAAAAAGAAGAAGATAAAGAACCCGAAGGCCCTGGCGCCAACGGCAAAGAAATTCCTCTCGATAAAATCAAAATTGGTTTTGTCCATGTCTCCGACCCCAGTGATATGGGTTACACCTATAACCACAACCGTGGCACCGAAAAAATGATGAAAGATCTGGGTATTAAAAAAGATCAGGTCATCAATAAATTCAATATTGCCGAAGGCGCCGAATGCGAAACCGCCGTGCGTGAACTGGCGGAGCAGGGCTGCAATATTATTTTTGCAACCAGCTTTGGCTTTGAAGACTACGTCCTCAAAGTTGCTAAGGATTTCCCCAATATTGAGTTCTGCCATGCGACCGGCTTCAAAGCGGCCGACAGCAAACTGCCGAATGTCCACAACTATTTCGGTTTGATCTACCAGGCCCGCTACCTTTCCGGTATCGCCGCCGGTCTGAAAACCGAGAGCAATCTCATCGGTTATGTCTGCGCCATGCCTTTTGCCGAGTGCATTGAAGGCTACGATGCCTTCTACCTCGGCGCGAAGAGCGTCAATCCTGATGTCAAAATGTTGGTCATGTACACGAACTCCTGGAACGACCCCACCAAAGAAGCTCAGGTCGCTCAGGCTTTAATCGACAAGGGCTGTGACGTTATCGGACAGCACTGTGACTCCACTGCAGCAGCCACCACGGCTGAAGCCAATGGCGTTTTCCACGTCGGCTACAACAGCGACATGCGCGAAGCTGCTCCGGAAGCCTCTCTGACCTCCGCCGTCTGGGATTGGTCCATCTATCTGGAATACGCCGTGAAACGCGTTTCTGAGAACAAAGCCATCCGTGTTGACTGGAGCAAGGGCCTTAAAGATGGCGCTGTCGACATTTCTCCGCTGAACGAGAAGATCGTTGCCGAAGGTACCGAAAAGGCCATTAAAGAAGCTCGCGAGAAAATCCTCAAGGGCGATTGGGATGTATTCACCGGACCTCTGAAGGACAACAAAGGCGAAATCGTTGTCAAAGAAGGCGAAACCTTTACCGAAAAACGCTCCGCCCCGACCTTTGAACACATTCTGGAAGGGATTGAAGTGGTCGAGTAAAGCCGACAAACTCACTTGATGGGATTCTTCCCATTTTTCAGACAGAAGTTGATGAGCGGCCGACTCCATAAGCCGGCCGCTCCCTTTCAAAACGATTGAAGAGCCGCCCAGTGCGGCTCTCTCTGCAAAGAGATAAAGTATCAGTCAGCAGACCGCTCCAATGAGCAGTCATTGCCCCCGGGACACCTGTATACAAGGCACAGAGGCGGAGGAGTGAAGTGAATAGTCAGAGCAGAACAGATCAAGAATCTATAGATCCCCGTGAACCAGCAGAAAACTGGAGCGCAGTTAAAACGGAGGCTGCAGAAGCAGCCGCGGTCAAAGCCCCGGAAGCATCTGCCGCTTCTGCCGGCGCCGTATCCTCTGAGGCCGAAACTGCCTCAGCAAAGCCAGCCATCGCCGTAGAAATGTCCTCAATTTCTAAAAACTTCGGTGATGTTCATGCCCTGGATCATGTCAACATTCAGCTCTTCGAAGGGGAAATTCTCTCCCTGCTGGGTGAAAATGGCAGCGGCAAAACAACCCTCATGAATGTCCTCTTTGGGATTTATTTTCCTGATGATGGCTGGATTTCTGTCAAAGGCCAGCCTGTTTGCATTCGCAATCCTAAAGATGCTAAAGATCTGGGAATAGGCATGGTGCAGCAGCACGTCAAGCTGGTCGATGTGCTCACGGTCGCCGAAAATATTGTTCTCGGGATGCCGGGCAAGGCCCTTCTGGATCGCCGTGCGATCGCCGCGGAAATACAAAAAACCGCCGAGCGCTATGGTTTTAAGATCGACCCGGAGCGCAAGGTCTATGAGCTTTCTATTTCAGAGAAACAAATGGTGGCCATTGTCAAGGTGCTTTATCACGGAGCTGACGTCCTCATTCTCGATGAACCCACCGCCGTTCTCACCCCTCAGGAAATCCAGCGCCTTTTTGCCGTTCTTAAAAAGATGAAAGCCGATGGCAAATCCATTATTATCATCACCCACAAGCTGCACGAAGTCCTCGAAGTTTCCGATCGCGTCACTGTGCTGCGCAAGGGGCAAGTCATAGGCACCATTCCAACCTCAGAGGCAAGTCCTTATTCCCTTACTGAAATGATGGTTGGACATAAAGTCAACCTGGAAATTGAACGTCCTCTTCCCCACGAAATTCGTGACTGTCTTGTCGTCAAAAATCTGACTTGTCAGCGCGACGATGGCAGCATCGCTCTCAATAACGTCAGTTTCACCGCCAGGGCAGGCGAAATTCTGGGCGTAGCGGGCATATCCGGCAGTGGGCAGAAAGAGCTCTGTGAAGCCATTACCGGCTTATTCCCCGCCAAAGAAGGCTCCGTCCGTTTTCTCTGCGAAGAAGGCCATGATGGTGAGGGTCTGGAGCTGCTGGGTCTCTCCCCTGAAGTGATTATGAAAAAAGGCATTTCTCTTGCTTTTGTCCCCGAAGACCGCCTGGGCATGGGCCTTGTCCCCTCTCTCTCCATGGTCGATAACATTCTTCTGAAAAAATACCATCAGCAGAAGGGGGTTCTGGTCAACCGTAAAAAACCGGCGGAAATCGCTCAGAATCTCATTGACCAGCTGGAAATTGTGACCCCGGGTGTAGAAACGCCGATTCGTCGACTTTCAGGCGGGAACGTCCAGAAAGTTCTGGTCGGACGTGAAATTGAATGTAATCCCCGCCTCTTAATCGTCGCTTATCCCGTTCGTGGCCTCGATATCAATTCCTCCTACACCATCTACAACCTTCTCAACCAACAAAAGGCCAAGGGCGTGGCCGTGATCTTCATCGGTGAAGACCTCGACGTACTCATGGAAATTTCCGACAGGTTGCTTGTTCTCAGTAACGCTTGTGTCAGCGGTATTGTGGACCCCAGAACAAAGACCAAAGAAGAAATTGGTCTGCTCATGGTTCAGAGTGAGCCTGAGTCCCCTAAGAAAGGAGGCCAGACCTCATGAAATCCACGACGTCAACGGCCGCTGCACAAACTGAAGAGAAACGTATCACGCCTCCCATTGTCTGCAAGGTAAAGCAGCCTCGTTTTCATATTGCCAAGCGCATGGATATCAGTTTCTCACAGCTCATCCTGATCCATGCGCTGGCTTTGCTCGCCGCCCTGGCCTGCGGTGGACTTCTGATCTTTGCTCTGGGACACAATCCCATTGAAGTCTATTGCGAAATGGTCAGAGGCTCCTTTGGCAGCGCAACGGCCCGGAGTGAAACCGTCAAAATGGCCGTACCCCTGCTGATCACCGGCATTGGTATCGCTCTGGCTTTCCGTATGAAATTCTGGAATATCGGCGGTGAGGGTCAGATCCTCATAGGGGGTATCGCAGCGACAGCCGTCCTGGCCTATATGCCGGGTCTGCCCTATCTCGCAAAAATGCTGCTGATGGCCCTGGCAGGCATCCTCGCCGGAGGCATCTACGGCGCGGTTCCGGCCTGGTTTAAAACCCGCTGGGGCACCAATGAAACACTCTTTACCCTGATGCTCAATTACATCGCCCTCCAGTTGGTGCGCTATCTGATGTATCAGCCACGCTGGCAGGATCCGGGGACCAAGTTCCCGAAGATTTTCAGCTTTGGAGCGGAAAATGTGTTGCCCAAAGTGCTGGGCGTGCATATTGGCTGGATCTTTGCCCTCATTCTCGCAGTCCTGTCGAGCCTTTATCTCAGCCGAACCAAACAGGGTTATGAAATCTCCGTGGTAGGCGACTCCAGCAACACCGCCCGCTATGCCGGCATGAATGTCCGTCTCGTAGTCATCCGCACCATATTCTTATCCGGCGCTCTCTGCGGTCTGGCTGGTTTCTTCACTGTGGCCGGAGCCGATGCCACGCTGACCGAATCCACGGCTGGCGGCACAGGCTTTACCGCAATCACGGTTGCCTGGCTGGCCAAACTGAATCCCCTGGTCATGATCCTCATCGCTCTCTTGGTGGCCCTGCTGCAGAAAGGTTCAATCAGCATTCAGTCCTCTTTCCTGATACCCGCCTCGGCTGCCGACCTCCTGATCGGCCTTATCCTCTTCTTCATGCTGGGCGCTGAATTTTTCTGTTCCTATCGTGTGATGCGCAGTTCCAGGTCTTCTCAAAGCTCTGGAATAAAGGCCCCATCTGCAGATCATTCTGCGGGAGCTTCATCCGTCAACCCCGCTGAGAAGGAGGCCTGAGCCATGACTTTTGACTTTATCAAGCTGTTTACTGCCGCCGTCTTTGCCGGCACCCCCCTTCTCCTGGGAACCCTGGGCGAAATTCTCACAGAAAAATCCGGCAACCTGAATCTCGGTGTTGAAGGCATGATGTACATGGGGGCCGTATCCGGGCTGGCAGGAGCCTATTTTACGGAAATCTGGTTTAACGGAGCCGGCCTTCCGGCCGTCATTGCCGCCCTGATCTTCTCCTTCCTTGCCGGCTGTCTTGGCGCTCTCATTTACGCCTTCCTCACCATCAGCATGAGGGCCGATCAAAACGTCACCGGTCTCACGCTGACCATTTTCGGCACCGGCTTCGCCAAATTTTTCGGCGAGCTGATGGGCCAGAAGGCCGGCGGCTACGTCAAAGTCGCGGCCAAAACGGCCCGCAGCTTCGGCAAGATGAAACTTGGTGGTCTGAGCAAAATTCCCGTCGTTGGTGAGCTCTTCTTCCACTATAACTTTATGGTTTATCTGGCTCTGATCCTTACCCTGGCTCTGGCCTTCTTTCTGAACCGCACCCGCAAAGGCCTGAATCTCCAGGCGGTGGGTGAAGATCCCTCCACAGCCGACAGCGCCGGCATCCCGGTCGCCCGTTACCGTTACTTTGCGACCGTCCTGGGCGGCGGCATCTGCGGCCTAGGCGGCATGTATATGTCCATGGTCAACCAGAAGGGCATCTGGGTTCCCGAGTGCGTTTCCGGTTACGGCTGGCTGGCTGTCGCTCTGGTCATCTTTTCCACCTGGAATCCTCTGCGTGCCCTCTATTGCGGCCTGATTTTCGGCGGCTTTACGATTCTTCGCATGTACGTCCCCGTCCCCGGCCTCGCCACTCAGCTCTACGATATGCTGCCCTATGTGGCCACCGTTCTGGTCTTAATTGCCACAAGCATTCGCCAGAGTAAAGAACACCGTCAGCCGGCAGGCTGCGGTCATAATTACTTCCGTGAAGACCGCTAGAGACTTTATTGGAGAAATCTACAATGTAAACGCTGATTGAACCTGCAATAATCAGGTTTATGAACAGAATTACTGAAACTGTGGACATCCTTCCTCCCCGAAATATGCAAGGGATAAAAGAGGAAGCTTAGAAAGGACAGCATTTATGATCGATCTCAGCATTCATCAGGAAACTTTGGATCATGCCATTCAGCGCGCCCGGGAGAACAAAATTCTTCTGCCGACTTTCGCCCAGATGCGCCACCCGGAGCAAATCCCTGAAAAAATTAAAAAGGCCTTAAAAAATGTCGGCCTCTGGGATGTCAATTCTCTGAACCTCTTCCGCATCAGCTGGCACAATGAGCCGACCATGAGCGGCGGTAACTTCGGTAAAGTCAATACCATCGAAATTCCCAGCGAACTCTCCGGCGTACCGGCCCGTATTTTTGTCATGCTGGGCAAATGGTTCCCCACGGGCTGCCATAAAGTTGGCGCTTCCTACGGCTGCCTTGCTCCCCGTCTGGTCACCGGTCAGTTCGATCCCACCTATCACAAAGCTGTCTGGCCCTCGACCGGCAACTACTGCCGCGGCGGAGCTTATAACTCCAAACTCCTGGGCTGTGATTCCATCGCCATTTTACCCGCAGAGATGAGTAAGGAGCGTTTTGACTGGCTCAAGACAATCGCGACCGAAGTCATTGCCACACCGGGTTGTGAGAGTAACGTTAAAGAGATCTTCGACAAAACCTGGGAACTGCGTCGGACCCGTAAAGACTGCATCATTTTCAATCAGTTTGAAGAAATGGGCAATGTGCTCTGGCACTACAATGTCACCGGACCGGCTCTCGAAGAAGCCTTCCGTGATTTAAGCAAAAATAATCCTAAGAGCCGCTTTGCCGGCGTCGCCTTTACCTCCGGAAGCGCAGGCACCATGAGCGCCGGTGATTACCTGAAGGATGTCTTCCCCATGATAAAAGTTGCCGTAGGTGAAGCCGTTCAGTGCCCGACCATTCTGCTCGATGGCTTTGGCGGCCACCGTATCGAGGGCATCGGGGACAAACACATCCCCTGGGTTCACAATGTTCGCAACACCGATATGGTCATCGATATCGACGACAACGATTCTCAGAACCTGCTCCGCCTCTTCAACTCCAATGTGGGTAAAGCCTGGCTCGAGAAGAACGGCTTCTCCAAAAAACTCATTGAAGATCTGAGCTTCCTCGGCATCAGCGGCATCGCCAACGTGCTCTGCTGCATCAAGATGGCCAGATATTATGAACTCAGTTCCAATGATTTCCTGGGCACTGTCGCCACCGACTCCGCCATCATGTACAGCTCCCGCATCACCGAACTGGATGAAGCCGAGGGCGCTTACACCGATGACATGGCGGCGCGTGACTACTACTTCCACCTTGAGAGCGTGCGCACAGACAATATGGCCGAGCTCGGTTACAAAGAGAGAAAACGCATCCACAACCTCAAATACTACACCTGGGTGGAACAGCAGGGTAAGAGCATTGAGGAACTTAACGCTCAGTGGTACGACAGAGAGTACTGGAACAATATCCACCATCAGGTCGATGAAATGGACAAGCTCATTGAATCCTTCAACGAGAAGTCCGGCGTCCTTGATCTGCTGTAATTCATGGCTGTATGAACACAGCAGTGTGATAAAGCATTATGCTAAAAGAGCAGCGCGGGAAACCGTGCTGCTCTTTTAAGATAAATTCAAATAAGATAAATTAAATAAAGTAAGTTCAATCAGATAATTCCAACAGAAAAGTCCAACGGAGTAAATAATATGGTTCTGCCTTTTGACACAGACTTCGAGAATAAAAATCCCATTGTGCTCATTCGCGGAGCTGGAGATCTGGCGACTGGCGTCATCCAGTCCCTTCATCGCGCGGGTTTTTCCCTGGTCGCCACGGAAGTCCCTGATCCCAGCGCCATTCGCCGGAGTGTCGCACTCTGTGAGGCGGTCTACGACGGGCTGGCCCGGGTGGAGGACTGCCAGGCTCAGCTTTGCAGCTCGGTGGGAGAAGCCCTGGAACTCCTGGCCCGGAACCCTTCGCCTGCTGTGTCTTCAGGAGGAGCTTTTCAGCAAACACTGACAGCGGATCAACAAGAACAGGGACAAGAAAGAAAACAAAAACAACAAGATCAGGAAGAACAAGAAGCAAAAGGTTCAACGTTCAGCCCTTCCATCCCCCTTTTGATTGATCCCAACCTGAGCTGCCTGCCGGAACTTAAACCCTTTGCCATAATCGATGCCATTATTGCCAAGAAGAATACCGGCCTCCGCCGTCGCATGGCACCCATCACCATTGCCCTGGGGCCGGGCTTTTGCGCGGGAGAGGACTGCGATATCGTCGTTGAAACCATGCGCGGCCACAATCTCGGTCGGCTCATCTTTTCCGGAACCGCCTGCCCCAACAGCGGCATCCCTGGTCTCATTGCCGGTCACGATGCCGATCGCGTCATCCACTCCCCTGCGACGGGCAGCATTCATAACCTTGCTCAGATTGGCGACCTCGTCGAAGCGGGACAGATCCTTGCCGACATTGAGGGCGTGCTCGTCAAAGCGACGATCCATGGCGTGCTTCGCGGTTTGATCCGCAATGGCTTTGCGGTCAGCGAAGGCCTGAAAATCGCAGATATTGACCCGCGTTATACCGAAGAGATGAACTGTTTCACGATTTCAGACAAAGCCCGCGCTCTCGGCAATGCAACCCTCCAGGCTTTGCTTATACAGATGCACAAGCATCGGCGATCTCTTTAATGCTCTCTATGCGGCCATCACGTAGACGATAGAGCGTTTTTCCATAGGCAAGGGCATCCAGCTCATGTGTCACCATGACAATGCTCTGCCCTTGTTGATTGAGGGCCTGAAAGATATCGAGAATATTTCTGGCATTCGCACTGTCGAGGTTTGCCGTCGGCTCATCTGCCACAATGATGGATGGTGAAGAAAGCAAAGCCCGGGCAATCTGGAGACGTTTGAGTTCTCCGCCTGAAAGCGTAGCCGGGTCAGAGTCTGCAAGTTCACTGAGGCCAAATTGGGACAGGAGGGGATCCAGCTTCTGTATTTCTCTTTCTTTTTCATGCGCTGATTTTTTATGGGCGAAACTCAGGGGTAAAAGAACATTTTCCCTCAGATTCAAGGCTGCAAGGTAGGCTTCTCTCTGAGGTATAACGCCCATCTCACTGTTGCGCAGAGCATTTCGTTCTTCATTTGGACAGTTCGAGAAAGCTTTTCCCCTCAGCAGGACTTCGCCCTGATCTGGAACAGCCAGCCCGCAAAGGAGCTTTAACAAGGTACTCTTTCCCGCTCCGGAAGCACCACTGAGAATGGCAAATCCGTGCTCAAACAAAGAGAAATCCACCTGATCCAGCGCCGCAAAAATGCGCTGGCCGCGTCGGTAAAACTTACTGACCTGCTGTGCTGAAAGCAGAGGCTGCATCGCAGCTTCCGAGTTATTTACGGCTGTATGCTCTGTCAGCACAGCAGGAAATCCAGCCGTCTCTCCTGACTCTGTCGCAGCCAAAGGAGACTCTGTCCCAGCCCCAGGGGCAGTATGATTTGCCATAGCTGAAGGAGCCTTGTCAGAAGTCTCAGGCTCTCCGCAGCTCAGGCTCTTCTTTTTCAGAAAAGCCTCCAGTTCACCCTCCTGCCAGAAAGTCTGTCCCTCCAGGCTCAACTGGCGACTGATTTTAAAAGCAGAAAAAATCGCCGCCAGTGGAGCAATCATGCTGACAAAGAAAAAAGACAGGAGAAAATAACCCAGAGACGCCCCGACACTGCTGGACAGATAGGGCAGGCGCAAAGCATGGCTGATGCCGAGGCCAAAAAGATGGGTCAGGAAAGTCCCGAGCGAGGCCCCCAGCAGTGCTCCACCGGCACTGCTGTATAACGTCTCCCAGACCATCATCACCCGTAAATCCCGGCAACTTGCTCCCAAAAGGCAGCAGCTGCGGTATTCTTCTATACGCTCTCGAAATTGCAGTGTGTACACCAGCCCAAGAAGTAAAATAGTCATGAGACAGATCAGTGCCGTCAGGGTTGTGAGATAAACCTCCAGGCCGCTGAAAGCCAGACGCACCTCTCTCATGAGATTTTCAGATGACAGAGCATAAGCTCGGCCTTGAAAGAACTGATTTAATTTCTGCCTGATTTCTAGCGTATCAACATCGGAACTAAGTCGCAGCATCAGCACGGATATGGGATGACCTTCCCCCAAAGCCGGATGTGCCCCACCGCGCTTACTGTCGAGAGCGATCGCCCGGGCCGTATCCATATTCATAAATACGGAATTATCGAAGCCCATGCCCGTCTTATCCAGTCTGCCGACAATGCGGTAGTCTTTGTTAAAGAAAGTCAGCTTCTCTCCCGTCTTGCCTGCAACATTGAAGCCGATGACAATTTCGCCTTGATTAAGCCGCTTGATCGCCTGCTCTCTGAGCCAGGGCCTGATGAGAAAATCGCTCTCCGGTTCAAAACCAATAATCTGCAGAGGGTAAGAACAGCAAGTCGCCTGCAGGGTCGCGATATAAAGCTGTGGAGATACCGCCTCAATACCCGGAAAGCCTTGGATATCCGTCAGGACATCGCCCGGCATATAGAAGTTATTTGGTTCTCCCCGCAACAGGGCTCCTCTGATCTTGCTATCATATCCAGGAGGCACCAGAATAACATCTGCCCCCAGGCGATTAACCGCACTGTCCACGCCCCGCGCCATACTCTTCAGCAGTGAAAGACTCCCCGCAAGAATAAAGGCAAAAGTAGCCACAATAATCAGCAGAATAAGGCTGCGTCTATAATAGTAAGTAAAATTTTTTCGAGCAATCTGCGCCAGACGTAAAGGTGCTTTGATCATAAGCTTCCCCGCTCCCCTCCATCGTTCAGGCCGCGTTTACTTTTTTGAAGCGGATTTTAACCCCTGAAAAAGATAAACAAGGCCCAACAACACGAACACGAGCGCCATCAGAGTATATGCCGGCAGCGTATGGAGGCGGCAGCCCATTTCAGGATTTTTACAACCCCCGATAAAACGGACGAGAACCATATAGACGATGGCGCCAAGCAGCAGATTGGCCGTACCCAACCCAGCCTGGAAAGAGCTTTTACACTCCTTTACAAAAGACAGCACGAGCAGCACAAGCCCGAGGGCAATGGCGCATAGAGCCAGGCCCAGACAAGCCTGACTACCCCAGAAGCAGGCCATAGGAGGCTTATCCGGCATGCGTTGGCAAACAGGTGCCAGCTGCCGGGGAATAAAATAAAGAATAAGACCTGAGACCAGAGTGAGGCTGGCCAGAATAAGAGACATTTTTTTAGACATTTTCAAATCTTTCTACCCGTGCAGTCACGGGAAATGTGTGCGATAAAAATGACTGTGATATAGCGTTAAAAGAGCTGTATTGACAATTAAATCAACAGATATCGCGATAAATCAGGGGGATAAAGGTGCGGCCTGAATCTGGAGCTCGCCCTGGAATAAACCTTCCCCCCATTCAGGATTCTGGTTCAGCTTCGGCCAGAATCTTTTCAACTGCCGAGTGAAAAAGCTCGTAATTCCAGGTTGCCCCGCTGATGCAGTCGACCTGGGCCAGCTCCTGCTTTTTCACAAGTTCTTCCGCATAGGCCGTGCATTGCTTCACGCAAAGCTGGGCAATCTGGTACTCCGCTTCGGAGCAATTTTTCCCGTAGCTTTCATCTTTCACATGGCCGTCCTTCATGAAGGTCTGATATTTCACATTTTTGATCTTCCCATCCTCAATATCCAGAACGACTTCGCCGTAGCCTCCCCGCGGATCCACAGTCTCGCTTTTAGCCTTGTAATGTCCGTCCATGAGTTCCGGACTTTTGCTGCAGGAGCACAAGCCCAGTGAGAGCAGCAAAAATAAGACAGCGAGAGCTGAAACTTTCAACTTCATAAATCTTTCTCATCTCCTTTCTTTTTGAGCCTTAAGGGCCTTCTTTTGTTGTTATGTTTAACTTTTACAGAGCTTCGACCTCTATTGCAGATCTTTTTCCTGAGCGAACGCCTCTTCCTTAAGGAAATCGGCATTTTGTTTCATTCGGTCCAGATCGCCGGCCACCGTATTCTTCGTTTTGGTCAGGGCCTCACTGGTGCTTTGCGCGAGGCGGCTTAAATCCTCAAAACTTTCTTCCAGAATTTCCTGAACTTTGGTCATGTCAGCCGGAATTAAGAGAGAGCCTTTCCTCAGCTTGCTGCCAATCGCCTCCAAGGCCTCATGACTTTGCTTTTCCGTCTCGGCTACGCATTCACGTAAATTGGCCTGCAAACGAGCCCGTTCACGCTCTAATTGTTCAGCAGCCTCCCTCGCCGTCAGCTTGCGTGCACTTTCAGCCCCCTGACGGCTGGCGCTGCCACGTTTGGCCCGGACAATTTCGGCCTCGATAATGCCATGGTTAAGGATGATCTTACGCTCGGCTTCATCACCAACCTCCGGGTCATGAGTTACAACAATGATGCTTGCTCCACGTTTATGCAGGCGATCTAAAATCTCAAGCACGAGATACTCATTTTTTTCATCCAGATTGCCTGTGGGTTCATCGGCCAGGATGAGCCTGGGGTGATTGATCAATGCACGGGCGATGCACACCCGCTGTTGTTCACCTCCGGAAAGCTGACGCGGCAGGTGATCTGCGCGCTCCGCAAGACCCACTTCAGCCAGCGCCTCCCTGGCTTCTTCAGCATCGGGGACACTATGGTAATACTGAGCCAGCATGACATTCTCCAGCGCCGTAAGCGTGGGCACCAGATGAAACTGCTGAAAAACCAGACCGATTTTATCCCGGCGGATTTGCGTCAGTTCTTTTTCCGTTTTCAGGGCTACATCTTCGCCATCAAGGAAAATCTCTCCCTCGCTGGGCGAATTCATGCAGGAAATAAGATTCATCAGCGTGGTTTTGCCAGAACCTGAGGGCCCCATGATGGCAAGCCACTCCCCTTCTTCCACTGTGAGATCAATCTTCCACAACGCCTTGACAGAGGGATAAATTTTTGAGACTTGCTTTAATTCTAAAATGTGCTCAGACATAAGCTTCCTTTCACCTTATTTTTCCTTGAATTTTGTTTGCTCCATTGTTTTCCCGCGAAAACTTTATTCACCACGCAGAACCAGCGCAGGCTCGACCTGCGTTGCCTTCTGCACTGGAAAAATACAGGCCAGACTGGTCATCACAAGAGCCATTATCAGGGTTAGAGGGATAAGTTCCCAGGCAAAATTCAAGCGTCGGGTGAAGATGGAAAGCGCCACCCGCGAGGCAAAAATATAGCCTGCTCCAATACCCAAAGTTCCCCCAAGCAGCCCCAGGAGGATGCCCTCACTCATAAATTCGCGAATAAGTTCCCGGTTTTCGGCCCCGAGCGCCTTTTTTAATCCAATTTCTCTGCGGCGTTCGGTTACCGCGGCAAGCATGGTCGTCGTCACACTGATGGTGGTCAGCAAGATAACGATCAGACTCACCACCCAGACCAAAGTCTGGAGTTTGTTCAGGACCTGATCCTGTGAAGAGGTCAGACGTTTGGCAGGTCGAGCTTCCAAGCCAGGGAAGGCCGTTTCCATTTGCGCAGCAAGATCATCAATTTCCGCTTCACTGCCGACCATGGAAACTTCAATGACATCGTAGGGACGTGCTTCAAACATCCGCTGGTGAGCTTCCAGGCTGGCAAAAATCATGGCTTCCTCCTTACCCCCTGTAAGTACAAGTCCTGTCACCTTGTATTCGCGCTGCACATTGACACGTTCATCCATGCTCTGCGAATCGCCGCTCGTGCGGCTGAGGATGAGCCTGCCGCCAATACTCACGCCAATTTGTTCAGCGATCTCTTTGCCCACAAGAATTTCTTTTTCGTTTTCTGGCCAGGCTCCGTCCACCAGCCAGTAAGGGCTATTGGCCCTGGCTTCGGCCAATTCGGTCGCAGCAAAAGTAAAAGGCTGCTCGTTGATTTTGACCTTCTCATAGAGGTAGGGGGCAAAGCCAACCAGGCGATCAGCAGGAATGATCTTACGAGCCTCTGCGGCCACGTCCCGGGAGATTCCCCGGCTCAGATCCTGGCCAAGCAGCACCAGATTGGCGCCGTAGCTGCGAAATTCACGCGAAAGCTGACGCGGAATATCCAGATAAAGTCCAAGCAGACCCGCTAATATCGTCGTTCCCACAGCCAACGCAAGAAGAGTGCTCAAAAATCGCGACCGCCCGCGCAGGAGGGAAAGAAAAAGCATCCTGCGTCGCAGTCTGGCGCGAGCCATTTTTTCTTTCATGCTTAAAACCTTCATAGACGAGCTCCTCTCCTTAACGACCATGTAAGACGTCAGACGGACGCAAGCTGGTTAAAAGACGAATCGCCGGTACCGAACCCAGGACACTGACCAGCAGCACCATAACAAGAACAAGAGGAATGGCCATGGGAGCAAAATCAATGTTGGAAGCAAAAACCGTTTTTCCGATAAGCTGCGTAAAAATCAAACCGACAGGATAACCCACAAGACCGCCAAGCAAGCCCGTGAGCATGATTTCTGAGAGGACCACATGCACCACTGAACGGTTATGAGCTCCAATCGCTTTCATAAGGCCAATTTCACTGCTGCGTTCCATCACACTGGTTGTCACCAGATTGCTGATGCCGAAGGCTGAGCCGGCCATAGATAAAAGGGCAATCATGGTCATCAGGGACTGCACCTTATCAAGGATTGCACCTTCCGATTCCGCCACCTGGCGCACCGGTTTAGCGGCAACCCCCGCCATCGCATCTTCAAGCTGATACGTGACGGCGCTGACATAGGCCGTACAATACCAGGCTTCCCATTCCTTAAGGCTTAAGCTTTTTGGGTTTCTTGCAGCCTTGCGAGCCAGGTCATTGTCCGGAGTGGTCAGTGCAGATACCTCAACCTTGGTGATACGGCCTCTTTCGCCCTCCAGATCCTGAGCTGTCTCAAGATTCGTGAATATGGCCCTGTCATCCTCTGATCCGGAACTTAAAATGCCGCTGACCCGCAAATCCGCTGTCGAAGCTTCGCCCTTCAGACGAATTGTGTCACCCGGAGCAAGCCCCAGCTCAGAGGCCGCTTCGCATCCCAGCATGGCCTCCTGGCAGCCCTCTTCAGGCGCGTTTCCCTCAATCTTCCACCACTGTTTCATGGTTTTAAGGCCTGTCGTAAAAAGCTCTCCGGAATTCAGCTTCATGCTGTGGGAGAACCAGCTGCCCTGCAGGCGGTAGGGCTTGCTGTCTTCATTCACCGTTACCCAGCTGCTGTAATACGGCGCATAAGCCGTAATATTATGACCCCAGAAAATTTCTTTGATGTGGCGCAGTTCCTCTTCAGGAAAGCTGGCCTCATGTGTCCTGGTATCCGAAAAACCATAGAGTTCATCCAGTAACGAGGCTTCACGGGGAATAATGGTAATGTTGGCCCCGTAGGTTTTGAGTTCCGCATTCACCTTATCGCCAACCCCCAGCAAAACGTTAATCATGGCCGTGAACAACGAAGCCCCCAGGGCAATCGTCAGGGCAATAAGTAACAACTTTTTTCCAGCATGGACAAAGCGTCCGCGCATCATGCGCCAAAACATAGGATCCTCATTTCTCTAGCGGAAGCTTTCTGCATGTCTTTCCAGCTCCTCACGGCTGATCAAAAGATTGTCCCCGACAATTTCAAAAACTAAGGGGATGGGATTGCAGCCTCCCGCAAAGCCAATCGTGCCCCGGTTCATCACGACGTCACAGAGCTTGCAGATCACCTCATTGCCGCGCTCGTAATAGCCGGATGCACCGCAGATTTCACAGGCATCCAAAGCCGCAACATACGAGCCGGGACTTTTCTGCAGAGCAATAAAACGCATCTTTTCTCCACCGCTGGCCTGATAAGCAAAACGATGCAGGCGACCATCTGCCAGAAGACCCAAGTCTACCAGAGCCTGCTTTTCACTCAGTTCATACTCCTCCGGTTCGGAGAGTTTGACTTCCTGAGTGGCGAGGTCATGAATCACCGTTAATTGCAGGACTGTGGTCAAGAGCAGCACAATAAGCAGTACAGCCCGACGGCGCGCAGAACGAACATGGGCCAGACTTTTGCGCCGCTCAGCGGGATTATCAGAAAAACAGGACCAGTGTCTTGCCTTGATCAGCAGTTCAAGCGGCAGGATCAGAGAGCCCATCAGAAAAACAAGTGTCAGCGCACGTCGTCCATTATTGACCGCTGCCAGAAGTTCGAAAAAGAGATGATCGCGGACTAACAAACCTTTGCTGTAGAGGCGGAGCAGGATCTCCCCAAGACTGAGAACGATTTCTCCCAGGAGGAGAATGCGCAGACTATGTTGATCTACCCCTGAAGAAAATTCAGCTGTAACTCGGAAAGCGTGGAAAAGCAGCCATAAAAAGGCAAGTCCCAGGCACCAGCCCGCAACCTTAACGAGGACTTCCGTCTCCCAGAAACTGCCACCATAGGGCACAAAGTCGCGTGTCAGGAGCAAAATGGGGCTAAGGCAGGTCAGGAGCGACTGCCCGCAGAATAAAGCCGCCGCAATGGCCCTGAGTTCGGCAGGGAGGCCCTGTTGCTTCTTATCCTTTGACGCGGAAAAACTTAACGCAAAAACGAGCAGGGAGAAGGCAAGAATCAGGTAGTTGAGGCGGTAGCGATGCTCTGAGCGATTGATGAAATTTGGCACAATCTGAACATAGAAGGAGGCCATCCCGGCCAGAGCGCCCAGAATCAGCCCTGCAATCAGATAGCCCTTCCACCGCGGCTGGCGCTTGAAATCCATCCCGGCGAGCAGTATCCCTGCGATGCACACAGGAAGAAGTCCCCATTCCAGCACATTTACAAATTGGCTTATCATGAAGCTAAACGACCTCGTTTCGTCGACGTGATATTCTGATTGACCAGAGAAACCGGCAAGTGAAGCAGCGCCGCAGGCAGCTGAGCTGCAAAGCCCAACAGAAGGGTCTTCATCCAAGCTCAGAAGGATTTTACCACAGCCAGACGGCCTGAAAAGGGAGCAGCAAACGCCCTCTTGCGTCTGCCGCTCCCACAGTGATTGCAACTTGGCGCTGCAGACAAAACCCTGCAGCCCTTAAAACCGGCTTACCATAAAGGTCCGGTCCACTCCATCTCCCATTCGGTCTCGATGGGATCCGTCCAGAACTCGCCCTCAACGCCCGTTTCTTTATCCACATGGAGCAGGTATTCATTGCCGGGGGCAGAAATTTCATATTTGACCTTGTAGCGGCCAAGCCCTTCTTCGAACTTGATATTCGCACCATAATGCGGGCCATCTGAGGCGTTCATCGGCATAAAGGCAATCTCCTGAACCTTGTCTGAACCGACTTTTTGCAGCGTGCATTTCACTTTGAGATAAGGAACGAAATCACCAACGCCAAAGCCGAGTTCTGTACCTTTTTTGTTGGCGTGAATGTCGGCTTCAATATGACAGTCGGCCTCTTCTTTTGAGAGGCTGTTGCCTGCAGGTTCCATATCTACCGGCTGGAAGTAAACAGCACCGATGGTGAGGGGACCTTCTTCGACTTCATCACCAATAGGAACCTCAGTAAAGCCGGCAGAGCCCTCTTCATCAGGAGCCGGAGCTGCTTTCTTCTCGTCTTTAGCTTCTTTATCCTTCTTTTCGTCCTTCTTCTCGTCCTTTTTTTCGTCCTTCTTTGTGTCTTTGCTTTCAGCTAAAACTTCACGTTCCGCCATTGGCATGAAAAATTCACGACCAGCTACAAACGTGAGGCCAGCCAGAATAAGCACAGCCAGTAAAATAGAAAATGATTTTTTCTTCATCTTAATCCTCCTGATGAATCTTTTTTTATTTTCACCTTCGCTCTCCACAACTTTGGCTGAATGAGCCAGAGTGTGAATCGACAAAGAATGAATAACCTTTAAAACCTGAGCCGGACTTTAAGCCCTATAGCCCATTTTCGTTCTAATCGTCTAGTTCTGAGACTTCTTACGCTCGAAACGACCCTTATCATTCAACTTTTCAAATAAGTTGAAGGCCTGATCGGGGTAATCTGCAAAATCATCCAGATACTGATGGGATAAGGCTTCATTGCCTTTCTCGGCCGCGATCCGCGAGGCCTCACGCTTGTAATAGATCACCCGTGCCCGTTTTTTCATCGCCTGCTCTTCGGCCGCTTTCGCCTGTGCCAGCAAAGCTTCCGCTTTGAGGTTCATAGACGTCCCAGGGAATTCATGTTCTCTGGCCTGAAGCTCACGCTTTGCCTTACGGGTATGCGTCACAAAGACCAACAGAGTGAGGAGCAGCAGACCAAGCTGCGCCAGAATATTTTCGTAGTATGGGTAAATGCCGAGCAGATCAAAAGTAAAGCCATTCATCCACAATACCGGCGTTTTCGATACCCACTCAATCTCCTGGAGTTCAAAGAGACCTTTACCCAGGAAGCTGAGGCAGAGAATAAACATCAGAATAGAGGTAAAGTAGAAGAAGGGCTTGAGCGGCAAGCGCAGCGTCAACTTGCGAATGGCATAGTAGACGGCGACAAGGCAGATCGCAGCCACGAGAAGACCCAGCCACATCATGCGGTTGTCATTCATCTCATTGGATCTCATGCCCTGGAAAAAGAGAATGAGCTCAGCGCCCTCACGGGAAACGGCCAGAAAAGCCGAGAAAACCAGAGCCATGGCTGATCCGCGGTTCACTGCAGATTCCACCTGCTTCTGAATATAGCGCTCCCAGACCTCTGCCTCCGACTTGCTGAGCATCCAGTTAGAGACCCAGAAGAGGACGATCACCGCCAGGAACATGCCAAAACCTTCAAAAGCTTCCTGCCCGACCGTTGAGGCGCCGGCGCCAAGAGATGCGTGGATCAGGTTAAAAATAAGCGCAAGGATGATACTGAAGGCAACGCCGAGCAGAGCCCCGGAAAAGACAGGACGCATATATTTTTCATTCCTGCTCTTTTCCAGGTAAGCAAGGATGGCGGCTATCACCAGGATTGCCTCCAAGCCCTCTCTCATTGTCAGGCCGAAGGCGACTGAAAAAGTCACCCAATCCTGACCTTTTTTACGATCAGCCTTATTTTTCCCGGAGAGAGACGCAAGGACTTCCGCAGCAGACTTTTGCCCACTTTTTTCAGTCTTATCCTGCGCCTGCAGTGCCGTTTCTTTTTCTGCAGCAGGGTTGCTGTCCTTCGTTAAATCATTTGCTTTGGACTGCAAAGCTTTTTCAGAGCTGTCCGGGCTCTCAGTCGATCCGGCTAGAGTAGTCGCCTCAGCGCGTTCTTCATTCACCGCTTCAGACACAGAAACTTCGCTGCTCTCTGCGGTATCGCCAGGGGGCAATTCAGCCTCCAGCCCCAGTTTTTCATACAAAACGCCAACCGCCGCCTCGCCCATGGCGAGGGCGACATCTTCATCCTCACCGTCAAGAATGGCTCCATCCTCATAAAGCAAACGAACCCAGATGGCAACATGCTCCAGGAAATCGTCAAAACTGCCATCATTCAAAGCCACACGGCGGGCTGCCGTTTTGGCATTTTCGTTTTCGACCTTGCGCGCTCCGGAAATGTAGCTGTTTACATTTTTCTCGAAACCTGCCGTTTCGTAGAAACCGAAGTAGGCGTCATTAACCTTGCTTGCAGCGAGTTTTAAATCGCCATCGCGAAAGGCTTTTACCCCTTCGAAGAGTACATCTGACATTTCCTTGGCGATGTCCGTCCAGGAGCTATAGGCCCGTACCGGGCCAGCACTGAAAAGCAGAAATGCCAGAAGCAAAAAACAGAGAATCCTCTTCCGACAACTGATCTGACTGCTGCAGAGATGATTTTGCTTTTTCATCAACAAGAACAAACCTCCACCTTTCCCGGCAGTAAGCAAGCTTATTGCCGAGCCGCTGTTTTAGCATCGGCTAACTAACATGAGTATGGCGTTGCTAACTCATGTTGTCAAGCCAAACTTTTGTCGAGGCTAAAAATTCATTTTGATAAGTTTTTTCCAAGATAAAAATCATCTCATGAGTAGGCCTATACAGATACCATGGTTTTCTATTGACCTGCCCTTCTTGCAATATTTTTGCATTTATGCACAAGTCTAATCAAAACTTTACCTTTTTTATTGTCATGAGACTACAAAACAATGAGAATTTGTCATATACTTGCAGCAAGATTGCCACAGAAAGGCAGGTTATTACCTTAGTATGAGAAAACAATGGACTTTGTCGTTATCGATGCGGGCTGCTCTCTCTTGCTTCTTGCTGGCTGCCCTCCTGCTCTCTCCCCTGAGCCTCTACAGCGTAAAAGCTCAGGCCCCTGGGAAGGCCGCAGAGAATCTTGCTCCAAACCTGGAGAAAGCCACTATCCCTTTGCCGGCGCAAAGCGCCGCGCTGCGTAAGTTCACGGATTCTGTCGGGCGTGAGGTCAGTCTTCCCTCGGTGCTCAAAAAAATTGCCCCCTCCGGCCCTCTCGCTCAGATTGTGCTCTACACGGCGGTTCCGGACAAACTGGTCGGCGTTGCCCGCCCCTTCAGCAAAGCAGCCGCAGGCTACATGGATAAAAAAGTGCTGGATCTTCCAGTGTTCGGACAGTTTTACGGCAAAAATGCCAACCTGAACATGGAAGCCCTGCTCAAGGCGGCTCCGAGTGTCATCATCGACATCGGCGAAAAGAAAAAGACCATCAACGAAGACATGGACAAGCTGCAGGAGCAGCTGGGCATCCCCTGTGTTTTCATCGAGGCTTCTCTGGAATCCCTGCCTCAGACTTATGAGAAACTGGCCGAACTCTTTGGCGAAAGTTTTACCGCCGAGATGAGCGAGAGCCTTGTAAGTGAAGAAAACAAGGAGAAACAGGAAGCTTCGGACGCTTCTGCTGCCACCGTTTCTGAAAACACAGAAAAACCTGCAGAAGCCAAAGATCAGGGCGAAAAGGATCAGAAGAGCGAAAAGGCTACAGAGAAAGAGGCTAAAGAGTCCGAAGAAGCTGTAGAGAAAGAGGAGTCCAAAGACGCCAAGGACAGCCCCGAGCTGGCCGATATCCTCGCCAGGGCGAAGGAGACCAATCACTTCTATGCCCTGGCCGTTGAGGCTAAGACTATCCTGGATCGCGCCAAAGCTGCCAATGAGGAGATCCCCGAAGATAAGCGTGTCAAGGTTTACTGGGCCATGGGCGATAAGGGCGGCAACACCAATGCCAGAGAATCCTTTCAGTCCCAGGCTCTACAGCTCCTGCCCGTGGTCAACGTCGCCGATATCGAAGCGAATAGCAAAGGCGGCGGCAGCGAAGTCTCCATGGAACAAATCCTGAACTGGGATCCCGATGTCATTCTCGTGGACAATCCCGAACTCCTTGCTTTCATGCAAAAAGACAGCAGCTGGCAGTCGCTCCGGGCCATCAAAGAGGGGCGCGCTTATCTCGTCCCCTCTGTTCCCTACGGCTTTCTCTCTAATCCGCCTTCCGTCAACCGACTTATGGGGCTCGACTGGCTGGGCAAACTTCTCTATCCCGAAGCCAAAGCTTATGACTTCAAAATCGAAGATCAGTTAAAGAACTTTTACCAGCATTTTTATCACATTGAGCTGAGCGAAGATCAGATCGCTGAGGTGCTGAATCTTCAGGCTAAATGATGCGTTTGAATAAAAAAGGCTGCGACTTGTTCGTCGCAGCCTTTTTAAGGAGTTTTTATGCCTTTCTGGCAATTTGAAAATCAGACTTTCACGCCCATAGCCGACGACGCCCTGCTGAGGAATATGATCGAGGCTAACGCTCAGGCTGGGAGAAAAATCGCGATCGGCCTCATCGGTTCGGGCGGAAAAACCACCCTCCTCCATCTGCTGGCCCATCAGGCCGCAGATAAGGGTTTTCTGACCTTCGCCGGAACCACCACGCATCTGGCTTTTGAAGAGTCTTTTCTCACGAGTTTTGCAGACGCGCAAAAAGCTCTGCTGGAGCGGCAGCAGGCCTCTGCTCATGTCATCACACAAGGCCCTGTCTTTGCCGCCGCCCTGCAACCCAGCATGGAGGATGAACGAAGGGCAGATCTCCATGATTTTAAGAAGAACGCTGAAAATAGTCCCCGAGAAGTGAATTCTGAGATCATTCTCCCTGGCTCTCCCACAATACGAGGTCACTGCCCTCACAAGCTAAGCTCTTTCAGTTCAGAAGAGAATGCTGAACTCTATCGGCTCAGTGAGGTCAGTCTCTGGGAGGCCGACGGCTCAAAGCGTTTGCCTCTTAAAGTTCCCCGGGACACAGAGCCCTGCCTGGAAAGCTGGTTCAGCGACCTTGTGCTCATCGTTGGGCTGGCCGCCGCGGGTCAGCCGCTCGGCCAGGTTTGTCATTGTTTTGAGCTGCTGCAGAAAAGCCGCCCTGATTTGGGCGCTGAAACCCCCGTCGATGCGAAAGTTCTGGCCGAGGTGCTGCGCTCAGGTTATCTGAGACGGGCGGACCTCTTCGGGTCCATGAAGGGCAAGGCGACAGAAAAGCCCCGCCGTGTCCATTTGCTTTTTAATCACTGCGACACAGCGGACGAGCTAAAGCTGGCCGAAGCTACTGCAGCCCTTTTGCCCGCTGAGCTTTTTTCAGGCCTTTACGCCGCCTCACTGAAACCATTTATTTCTTTTTAGCGTAAGGCGTATCTTCAAGAGGCAGTTCGGTGCGGAACTTGCCGTCGAGGGCATAATAGGCCCCCTGGATGGCCGCCGGTGTGGGGATGCCGGCAATTTCTCCGACCCCCTTTGAGCCAAAGGCAAAGGGCAGTAAAGTCTCTTTTTCCACAAAAATGGCCTGGACATCTGGAATTTCATTCGCCCGGAAAAGGCCCAGGGTTCCATATTTCACTTTAAGTCTGCCGCGCTCCAGCTTGAAATTTTCGCGAAGCGCATAACCCATGCTCATCAGCACGCCACCCTCAATCTGGCCTTGAATGGCCATGGGGTTCACGACCTTGCCGGAATCATGAGCGGCCACCACGCGCTCGAGCATGCCATGCTCATCCAGGATCGCCACATGCGTGGCATAGGCATAGGCCACGTGCGATTTGGGGTGTTCTTTGGTCGATTTAATGGAGTCGGTGGGGTCGAAGAATTCAGCTTCGTAGCTTTTCCCTTCCAGCGCCTCCAGCTTGCCGCCCTCCGCGAGAAGATCTGTTTTTAGTTTGACTGCGGCCATGCGAATGGCCTCCCCTGTAATGAGGGTCTGCCGCGAACCGGAGGTGGTTCCTGAATCGGGGCAGTATTCCGTGCTGCAGCCGCCATAAACCAGGCTTTCCCGTCCACAGCCGATGGCCTCGGCCGCGATTTGCAGGAAAACCGTCGCACAGCCCTGGCCAATATCTGAGGCCGCTGCGTATATGACAATCTTTCCCCCCTGCACCGCTAAGCGACAGCGGCCCTTATCTGGCAGACCAACGCCGACACCGGCATTTTTCATCGCACAGGCGATACCGGCATGATCCTTGTTGGCTTCATAAACATCTTTCACGGCCAGCAGGGTTTCCCTGAGCGCTGTCGAAGGGTCGGCCAGCTGACCATTGGGCAGGTATGCTCCCGGTTCAACCGCATTGCGGTAACGAATTTCCCAGGGAGAAATGCCGACCTTTTCGGCCAGGAGATTGATCAGACACTCCAGCGCAAATTCACTCTGTGTGACGCCAAAGCCACGAAAGGCTCCGGCCGGGGGATTATTGGTATACCAGCCGTAGCCGTCGATATGCGTATTCTGATAGCAGTATGGTCCGGGCGCGTGCGTACAGGCGCGCTCCAGCACAGGTCCGCAGAGGGAGGCATAGGCCCCGGTATCAAAGTGAATCAGGCAATCCAGGCCGGTAAAATGGCCCTCGCGATCACAGCCCAGCGTAAATGTCCCCTCCATCGCGTGACGCTTGGGATGGAAGGCCATAGACTCGTCACGGCTGAATCGAACTTTAACCGGACGGCCGACCTTAAGCGCCGCCAGAGCCGCCAGATGTTGCACCGAGACGTCTTCTTTTCCGCCGAAGCCGCCGCCCACCAATTTATTTTCGACCACGATGCGCTCAGGATCCCAGCCCAGCATGAGCGAAACCTCGTGCCGCGTATCGTAGGTTCCCTGATCGCTCGAATAAATTTTCACGCCGTCCTTGTATGGCAGGGCGATGGCACACTCGGGTTCAAGAAAGGCGTGTTCACTGAAGGGAGTCTTAAAGGAATGGGTCACGACATAGGCTGACTCCGCCAGGGCTTTTTTGGCGTCCCCGCGATAGACGTGCCGTTCCTCACAGAGATTGCCGCCCTCATGCACTGCCGGAGCATCTGGCGCAGAAGCCTCCGTGATCGAACAGACCGGCAGAAGCTCCTCGTACTGAATATCAATCAGCTTTTTGCCCTCTTCCAGGCTCTTTTCATCTTCGGCAATAACAAGGCAGATGGCATCGCCGACACAGCGCGTCGTATCGCCGACGGCAATCATGACATCCCAGTCCTGGCGGATGTGGCCCACTTTATTGTGAGGAACATCTTCAGCGGTCAGTACGGCAAGGACGCCGGGAAGCAGCAAAGCACGGCTGGCGTCAATGGAGAGCACTCTGGCACGGGGGTAAAGACTGCGCACAGCCGAGGCATAAGCCAGGCCGGGAACTTCCATATCGTCGACATATTCACCGCTACCTAATACTTTATCGCGCACATCAATGCGGAAGGCACGCTTGCCGACACCGTAAGCCTCGCCTGCTTCCGCCAGGGGGTTGATCTTTTCCTCGCCGCGCAGAATTCTGCCCGCCAGCGCCACCCCGTCGATGATTTTGCGATAGCCGGTACAACGGCAGATATTGCCACGCAGGGCAAGCTTGATTTCTTCTTCCGTCGGCGAAGGATTGCTGCGCAAAAGGGCTGCCCCGCAGATCACCATCCCCGGAATACAAAAGCCGCACTGCACAGAGCCTCTCAGTCCAAAAGCATAAACAAAGGCTTCTTTTTCTTCGCGGGTCAGGCCTTCAACCGTGGTGATTACAGCGCCCTCAAGACGTGAGGTTTTCTGCACGCAGGCCTTGACCGCCTTGCCGTTGAGAATGACGGTACAGGTTCCGCAGGCTCCCTGGCTACAGCCATCTTTGACCGACTTAAGTTTCAGATCATCCCGCAGATAGCGCAGCAGAGATTTATCCTCTCGGCAGATCTGCTCGCAGCCATTGACTGTAAACTTGACTGTGTCCCCCATGCTTCTTCTCCTTTTTCATCCTCTGTC
>ERZ1673752.700-NODE-700-length-55370-cov-5.605586_pt1 | contig 55370 bp, 42 predicted proteins | sample MGYA00580195_ERZ1673752 | MGnify/ENA primary metagenome ERZ1673752 (study PRJEB41218, sample SAMN15661744) | gut metagenome | host: Homo sapiens | place: Canada: London | collected 2015-08-20/2019-03-30 | study: EMG produced TPA metagenomics assembly of...
AATCCAAGGAAAGGCTATCGTTCTGATTCACACTTCAAGTATCACGTGTAGGATAATACAAAACAATATCTAGGAGCTAACAAAATAACGACAAGTAGTGCCATCTTGTCGAGAAAAGGAGGACAAGAGGATAAGGTTGATATGCTAGAAAGGAAGAGAAAGGAAGAGAAAAGAAAAAAAAGCGCAGAGAAAAAACTTTCTCTGCGCTTAATTTGGAGGCACCGTCCAGATTTGAACTGGAGCATAAAGGTTTTGCAGACCTCTGCCTTACCGCTTGGCTACGGTGCCAATAATAAGGCCGCATATAAAATACGGCCTTTCTTGGAGCGGGATACGAGATTTGAACTCGCGACTTTCACCTTGGCAAGGTGACACTCTACCACTGAGTTAATCCCGCAGGATAACTCCTTTTTGAAACTTACTTGCTAAGTATAGAACTTGTTCCAAAACTTGTCAAGTCTTTTTGGAAAATTTTCAAAATAATTTGAGAAGTTAACCTGCTGGTAGGGATACTATAGCGTCTTGAAGCGTCTTACAGCATTCCTATTCCTAATCTTCCTGAGCTTCATGAGCTGCCTAATCTGTCTGATCTTCCTATTCCTCCGGATCTGCCTGGTTTTCTTGGTCTTCAAGGCTCTCCAGGGCTGGATCAAGGCAAGGGCTTGGCTCCCCACAATAGGCTACAGCCAAGCGGTGCATGGCCCGACCAGCTGCCACATAGAGGGAATTTCTACCTAGGGTTGTTAAGGGATAAGAGGCAGGAGTTGCGTCAGCAATAAAGACCGCATCGAATTCCATGCCCTTCGCCGTCGCTGGATCAAAGAGGTAAACTTCCAAGTTGGATGAATTGTCTGCCATAGCATCTGACATCGCATCTTCCATGGCGGCCTCTGTCCCAGTCTCCTCCCCTTCTTCCTCGTCCAGGCTGGTAATGGGTTTGGGCTCTGGTAAAGACGGCAGCTCCACCTGAAGCTTAGGCTCCAGACCTTCCGCTTTCAGTCGTCGGTATAAGGCTAGGCGGCTGGCCCGGTTGGGGGCCAGGAGGGCCAGACTCTGATAGCCTGCCTCCTTGACCTCCTGCCAATAGGCCAAGAACTTTTGGATTTCCTCCTCTTGGTCCTGGCAGGCCATAACTTCTACGGCCTTGCCATGGCGGTGGAAGGGATGCGTCTTGGTATCCCCTATAAGACAGGCGCAAAAAGCAGCAATCTCATAGGTTGACCGATAAGTCTCCTGGAGATGGGCGACCTGGTCCTCATTAACCTCATCCCCATCGAGGCAAAAGAGCCGGGCTAACTGATCTTCATAGTCCTTGGCCTGGGGGTAGCGGATAGCCTGGTGGACATCCCCAAGAATCGTCTTCGGGCAACGGAATATTTCGTGGAGAAATTGCATTTCAAGGAGGGTATAATCTTGCATCTCATCGACCAAAACCTGTTTGATCTCCATAAAGCCAGGCATCCGGCCAAAAATGAGGTAGGTCAGCCAAGCCATAATGGTCAAGTCCAAACGGTCATAGCGGGGTGCCTGGTTGACCCCCAAGGCAGGCGGATCAAGGGGAATCCCCTCCTCTTGGAGGTAAGCTAAAAAGTCCTGGTAAATGGTCTCAGGATTTAGCAAGTTCTGGATCATATCTTGCTTAGCCTGCCTCTTTTGAGCAAGTTCCTCATCTACGTCGCCCTCCTCCTGGGCCTCCAAAAGCTCAGACCAGGTGAGTTTGTCTCCGGACGAAGGCGCAGAGGCCATATCAGCTGGAGAAGCTGTCGTTTTCTCAGTAGCTGCAGGACCTTCAGAAAGGGAAGAAACAAGAAGGGATGCGGGAGTATTTGTGGCAAGAGGGGTGGAGCCTTCACTTTCTGCTAAAAGCCGCTCCCTCTCTCCCCGGCGAATGGCCCTAAATTGCTCCACCCCCATATGGAACTTGCCTGCTCCGGGCCCATACTGGCCCAAGAGGTCCTGGCGGTTCAGATAGGGTGCTAGGGCCTTAACCTTGGTCTTGGCAAAACGCTGAATGGCCCCGACCATGGCAGGGTTATCCCCTTGACGGAGGCGGTCAAGGGGAGCATCCTCATAGTCAAAAGACAAGAAACGCTCCGCCCGGTAACCCACCGAAAGGGCACAGATGTCCAGGAAATTGAGGCAGCTGATATTCTCCTCCTGGAGGGAAGGCAAAATCTCAGACAGGTAGGCAGCCAGCTGCTCATTGTCCGTAATCAAAAGAATCTTGTCAGCCGTAATCCGGGGGTCGACATACATGAGCCAAGCCGCCCGGTGGATGGCAATGGCCGTCTTCCCCGACCCAGGAGGGCCAAAGACTACTACATTCGATTTGGGTTTGAAGCGAATGATGGCATTCTGGGCTGTTTGGATGGTTTGGACCATATTCTTCATATGGGGGGTACTCTTTTCCGAGAGAACCTCCCGCAAAAGCTCGTCAGAAATGACGCTGTCCACGGGAACCACCTTTTTCACTTGATTTTGCGCCAAATGAACCCGGTAGCGGGCTTCCAAATCCACCTTCACCGCCCTGCCTTGGACCTGGTAGGTACAGGGGCCGACTTGCCCCCCGTAGTAGAGGGAGGCCACCGGCACCCGCCAATCTAAGACATAGGTCTTATAGGAACCCAGGTCCTTGATATCCCGGACCCCGATCCGCAGGGCCTGGACCTCTTCCCCCGGCCAAGCCAAGTCCAAACGCCCAAACCAAGGGGTATGACGGACATTTTTCAAAACCCGGTACTCCTCGGAAAGATGGTCCATCTCCCCCAAGCGATACTCCAGCTCACCCCCAAAAAGGGCCTTGTCCATCCCTTCCCGCTGCAAAATATAATTCTCATTAGCGTGGCGCTTGGACTCGACGATCTGGTCCTCCATCGCAAAATATTTCTTTTGCAGTTCCTTGGTCCGCCCATCGATATAGGCCAGCACCTCTTGCAAATGCTCTTTCTCTTCGGTCAAAATATCAGCGTTGTGCCCCTCTTGCGGGTCCATCATGGTGGTCATCTTTCTCCTATTTCTCCTGAGCAAATATTCCCTCTCCCCGTTCCGGCTCCCTTCGCCTTCACCGTGGTTGTGATGGCTGACGAGCCCGAACGAGCTTTAGGTCTGAACGCCCATTATACCGCAAATTTTCCATGTCCTCCAGGGGGCCAAGGGTTAATCCTAGATCATTTCGAGGAAAGCCTCGATCCGGGTTCCCAATTGCCCGGTATCACTCTGCGAATAGTCGGTCTCCAGGGCTAAATAGGGGATATGGAGGCTCTGGGCCAGGCGGTGATTTTTTTTACTCTCCACGAGGTAGGGAGTGCAGGCCTGGAGGTCTACCTCCATGATCCCATCTACCCCAAATTCTTCTACCAGCTGCGACAAATTTTCTAAACGGCAGGGGTTGGGGGACATGACCGAGCAACCAATCTGCAGATAGCGCTCTGCCAAGGCCGCATAGATATCAGGGGCTTTGGTATCCACCATCTGGTAGGCAGCCTTGATGCCCGAACAGTTTTCAAAGCAGACCACCACGCCCCCATGGGCCTCCAGGGTCTTGACGGTCTTTTCCAAGACACCCCCGATAGGACAGCCGGTCACCAGGATCCGTTTAGCCTTTTGGAAGGTCGGGTCGGGTCCCTGAGCCTCGAGCTCCGCTTGGAGCTCTCGCATCTTCTTGATCCGCTCGGCTGGGGCAAACATAAAGCCAGACCCCTCTAATGTCTTATAGAGTTGATAACCCGAAACCAAGGGGGGATGGGCCTTCTGCAAGTCCATCAAATCCAGCCGGGCCTGGCGCTCCTCATTTCTTACCTGGGCTGCCTGGCGGATGGCCTCCTCAGTAATCTTGACCTTAAAACGCTTTTCTAAAAATTGGGCAAAACGACGAATTTCCTCGGTCCACGTCGCCAGGGCCCCCCGGTCCTGACTCTGAGGGAGGTGGAGAACATATGTGGGGCGAATCTCATCTAAAAGCTCATACATCTTCTTTTTCCCGTCGCAGGTCGTCTCTCCCACGATGAGGTCAGAAAAATACGTGTAGGGGCACTTTTCTGAGACGGCGAAGCCATAGGAAGATTTGATGAGGGGGCACATATTCTTAGGGAGGTCCACCTCAGCATCCCGGGTTGTCTCCTCGCTCATCCCGCAAAGGCTCACCGCCGTAAAGCCAGCTGCATCCAAAATTTCTAAGGGCGTAAAAGTACAAAATATTCCCGCCACCTTTCCGCCCTCTTCTTTGAGCTTTTTTACCCTAAGAAAGCCCTGCTGACGGGCTTCGCCAAATTCTTGGAAACGTTCGGGAAGATTCATCGTTTGTGTCATTTGTCTACCACCTAATCTATATGCATTTGTAGCCCTTGGACTCATTGTAGGCGATTAGGCTCAATTATGGGAGTCTGAATAGAAGATTCGTTTCAATTATGGGCGTCTAAATAGAGAATTAGGTTCGATTATGGGCATCTGATTTCTGGATAAACTCTTGATAAAGGTTATAGAACACCGCACAGACCGGAACGCTAAATAGCATGCCCAAGACACCAAAGGCCCCGCCTCCAATCGTTACAGCCATCAGCACGAGTAGGCCAGGTAGGCCGACAGATTTTCCAACAACTCTTGGATAAATTAAATTGTTCTCTACCTGTTGTAGGATCAAGAGGTAAACAATAAACCACAGAGCTTTGATTGGTTCAGCCAGCAGAATCAGCAAGGCACCAAGGCCTCCGCCTATCCACGCGCCCAAAACCGGCACTAAGGCGGTCACAGCAATTAATGTAGAAACGGCTCCTGCATAGGGAATCCTCAGAATCAACATCCCCAAAAAGCAAAGAACACCAATAATGACAGCCTCGATAAGTTGTCCGCTGACAAAGTTGGTAAAGGTTTGATTCGTCAACGAAGCAATGCTCAAAATCCGCTGTGTCCTTGTTGGTGGAAGCAAGGTGGTGATCAGCCTTTTTAAGTGAGCTGCAATCACTTCTTTTTTTGCCAGTAGATACAGGGCAAAAACGAAGGCCAAAAGCATATCGACCAAGCCAGAAAGGATTGAGGTTGCCGCCCCCCATGTTACCGTAATGATTCCGTTGACTTCGGCGTTGATAAAGGTCTTGATTTTTTCGATAAGCAAATCGGAGTCGATGGCATATTCCGGCAATACGATGTTGTACTGTGCTGCAAAGTGAACAATATCTTTCCACCAGTTTCCAATTTTATCTACATAAATTGGAATATTCTGGATAAATTCATTGCTAGATTGGCGCAGACTAGGAATCATCATAAATAACACTGCAAACAAAATACCAAACATAAAAAGGGCGCTTAAGGTGAGGCAAACGGGTCTAGCCAGCTTTGCAGGGGCTTTTTTGAACACTCTTTTCCAACTGCGTTCAAGTGGGTTCAGGAGGACATTGATTAGAAAAGCAATACCTCCACCAATGAGAAAGGGCGTGAAGAGGGATGTCAATTTTCCGAGAAATTTCATTACTGATGCAAGGTTCATTAAAGCCCAAGCAAAGAGAATGATCGGCAGCGATGCGCGAATGATATCTTGAACAAGATTTTTGTCGGGCGGTCTGTCCTCTGGTGGTCTAGGAGTATTCTGCTGATTGCTATCAGTACCCTGGTTTTTTTTCGTCATATCCTCTCCAAACTGTAAGTGCGCATATTCTGCTATAAAGATCATAAAAAAAATGATACGGCAACTGATTATTTCTATCAATCGCCGTATCTTCTTTGGTTGCGGAGGAAGGATTCGAACCTTCGACCTCCGGGTTATGAGCCCGACAAGCTACCAGCTGCTCTACTCCGCGATATAAGGAACAGTTCGTGTGGTGCTCATGGCCGGACTTGAACCGGCATGGGAGGTTAATCCCGACGGATTTTAAGTCCGTTGTGTCTGCCAATTCCACCACACGAGCCAATTCCGAACTGCTCTATCATGATAGCAAGATCCAAAAGCTTTGTCAAGCCCTTGCGGGAATATTTTTGCTAACTTCTCTCCTGCTGGCCTTTTGCTTGCTGTTCTCTTTTCTGCTGGCCTTCTTCCTGGCTCCAGGGAGCCTGGACTTGCAATGCTTTGACCCAACAGGCCTGGAGACAGTCCCGACAGCGAATGCATTCAGGTGAATTGGGGTCAGTCACGGGGTCTAAGTCTAGTTTACAGACTGCATGGCAGCGGTTGCAATGGATACAAGTCGGTCGAACCTCAAAGCGGTAGAAACTGACCCGGTTAAAAAGGCCTAGGAAGGCCCCCAGGGGACAGAGCCACCGGCAAAAGATCCGATAGATGAAAACAGACCCGCTAACGATGCCTATAGCCAAGGCTGCTTTCCAAAAAAAAGTCGGTCCGAGGTTAGACAGGTAGGCCTTGGGGTTTTGTACCAGGAGGGGTAGGGAAGCCCCTACCATGCCCTCTGGGCAGAAATATTTGCAAAAAAAGGGCGGAGCCCAAATACCCAAATACCCCAGGACCATAGGTAAGGCCAGGACGATGAGGAAGAGATTCACATATTTGACCCAAGAAAGAATCCGGTTGGTTTTCTTTGGCACCTTGACCTTGGGAGTCCTTAGCTTGTAGAAGAGGTCCTGGAGAAAACCAAAGGGACAAAGGTAGCCGCAAAAGAAGCGTCCACCCATGAGGCCAAAGAGAGTCAAGAGACCCAAGACATAAAAGGGAAAGCTCCCCTTCCCTCCTACGGCTTGGAGCGCCCCGATGGGACAGGACCCCCAGGCACCCGGACAAGACCAGCAGTTCAGGACGGGTACGCAAAGCTTTTTGAGTTTACCTTGGTAGATCTCTCCCCGAAAGTACTTGCCTAGCTGGGGGTGAAAGGCCACCCAACCCAGGGCCTGGACCCAGTGACGATAGGCTGAATCGGTGAAAAGATAGGAAATTTTAAATTTTTTCGCCGTTCCTGCCTTAGGGTGACTAGGTCTGGGTCGAGGAGGTTGAAACATGGAAGATCCTTTCTAGAAAGCGGCCTATGGAGTTAGGCTTGCAAGACTAGGGACTAGGTAGGAAGAGCCACTTCCGGGTCTAGCAGCCTTAAGCCATGTTAAGCTAGGGAGCCATGCCGATGCAGTCTAGGCATATGAAAATAGCCTTATTCAAAACAGTTAGGGGTTCCTTCTTCATGATGCCTAATACGAGAAAAAAACATGCTCCTCCGAGGATCAAGGCCCGTCGAAGGGGAAGCGACAGGGGGAGCCAGGCCGGGCTAGAAGAGCCAGGCAATGTGGCTGACTGGGCTGGAGTATTTGGGGGAGCTAGCTTGGATAAGCCAGAGCGGTCCGTAAACTTTCGGTTTAGCTCATGATGGCCATTTTTATCTTTGGAAGAAAAATGAGACATGGTCTTGCAGAAAATCCAGCTTAGTCTTCCTTAAAAGAGGCCAAACTTTCCTCTTCATAGCGTTTACCCCGACTATAGAGCTTGGCTGCTTCCTCGTCGGCAAAGACATAGACCTTGGGGTGGACTTGTAGGATGGAAGCAGGGGTATCCATCGACATGGGTGCAGAAATGAAAGAACGAACAGCCTTAGCTTTCTTAGGCCCAGAGGCAAGGAGTATGATCTCTTTGGCTGACATAATCCCCCGCAGACCCATGGTCAGGGCCCTTCTAGGAACATCTTCGGCCTTATCAAAAAACCGACTATTGGCTTGAATGGTGGACTCGGTGAGCTCGACTACATGTGTCGGGGCAATGAAGGCCCCTGGCTCATTAAAGGCAATGTGCCCATTCTCCCCAATGCCCAGGACCTGGATATCCATGGGATATTCCACAGTCAGCTGGTCATAGGCCTCAGCCTCCGCTTCGAGATCCTTGGCAAGACCGTTCAAAATATGAATCTGATCCTTAGGTATGTCAAGGTACTTGAACAAATTTTCCCACATAAAATAATGATAACTCTGCGGGTGGTCGGGAGCTAGACCGACATACTCATCTAAGTTGATGGTCGTCACCTTCGCAAAACTTAGCCCCTCTTCCTTGTGTAGGCGAATGAGTTCTTGATACATCCCGAGGGGAGTGGATCCTGTGGCAAGGCCCAAGACGCTATCGGGTTTCTTGCGAACCTGGTCTGCAATAATTTGGGCCGCAGCCTTACTCATTTCATCGTAAGTGGGGTAAATATGGGGTATAAACATAATTTGTCCTCCTTGAAGGCTTGACTTGGTCGCCATAAGGGCGAGCAAGGAAGCAACATCGGCCATATTGTATCAGATGAGGCCAGAAAATTGGAATACAAACCGGCAAAAAGTCCCAGAAAAAAGCGATAAAAAAACCCACCTCTGGGAGGTGGGTTTTTTCTTAAAAGATCAAAACCTCGTTATTTAAGTTCTTCTGCTGCCTCAAATAAGAGTTCCCGGAGGATTTCGCCGACTGTGGGATGGGGGAAGATAATCTTGGTTAATTCTTGGATATCTAAGCCCGTCTGCATCATAGCCACAGCTGCAACGATAAACTCAGAAGCAAAGGGGCTGATTACATGGCAGCCGATCATTTTCTTATTCTGAACGATAATCTTGCAAATCCCATCTCCTCTCTCCGTCTCCGCCTGATAGCGTCCAGAGAAGGTCATAGGGGCCTTAAAGACCTGGTAAGGCTCATCTTTAGCTTTGAGCTCATCCTCGGTCACCCCAGCAGAGCCGACCTCAGGATCGGTATAAATCACACTGGGAACAAAGCGAGTATCCATGGAGTCCTCTTTGCCTAACATGTGGTGGACAGCTACTTCCCCTTCTCGGTAGGCCACATGGGCCAACATGATGCCCCCAACAGCATCGCCGATGGCATAGACATTGGGGCAGGAAGTTAGCTGGTGGTCGTCCACTTGGATGGCAGAGCGGTTCATGGCAAGATCCAAAGTCTCCAGACCAAAGCCCTGGGTATTAGGGCGACGGCCAATCGATAGAAGGACCTTATTTCCTTCTACTTCCTGGACTTCCCCGTCCTTTTCAAAAATCACCTTACCGTGATTTCCGTCAGGATCGCTAGCTAGCTCGGTAACCTTCGCCTGGAGGTAGAAGGTGATACCAAGTTTTTCAAGATCTTTCTGGAGTATTTGTCCAATTTCACGATCTGTATAACCAGCAATGTGGTCGAGCATCTCGATCACAATCACCTTAGAACCCGCCATGGCATAGTAGGAGGCCATTTCCAGACCGATGACTCCGCCACCAATAATAAGGAGCGTTTCAGGGACTTCAGTCAGATCCAAAATCTCCCGATTGGTCAGGGCAAAGCCAGACTCAAGGGCCGCATCAATACCAGTAAAGGGAATAATCATGGCTGAAGACCCAGTGGCAATCATGAGATTTTTAGCTGTGATTTCTTGGTCGCCAGCCTGGATGCGCAGGTTGCCAGCCTCATCCTTGCCCAGGATCTCCCCCTTGGCAGTCAGGATCTCCACATTAGCTCCCGTTACTTGCATTTTGATACCAGCAGAAAGGCGTTTGACGATCTTGTTTTTGCGCTTGATGAGTTTGCCCTGATCGATGGCAGGATCGGAAGCAGAGAAGGCAAAGGCCTTCCCCTCTTGGGTGTGCCATTTCATTTTCCCAGTGTGAAGAAGGGTCTTTGAAGGAATGCATCCCTCATTAACGCAGACGCCTCCCAGACTACTCTGCTCGATGAGGACGGTCTTAAGTCCTGCCTTACCAGCTCGGATCGCTGCATTGTAGCCGCCCGGGCCCCCACCTAAGATACATAAATCGTACATATTTCCTCCTTGTTCTCTGGTATCCGTTCTATCTTAGTCTTGGTTTGCGACGGTTACCATGGTAATGTATTCTAGCTTTCCATCAGTAATCCGGTCTACCACAACAGGTTTCACAGGATCTCCATTGGAATCCAAGGTAACTTTACCAGCTACCCCTTCAAAGCCCTGGGTCTGAGACAAGGCAATTCGCAAGGGATCTGCATCAGTGTTCCCAGCCTTTTCCATGGAATCGAGGATCAGCATATAAGCATCATAGCCTAAAGCAGTTAAAGATGCAGGTGCTATTCCCTGACTTTGACATTTTTTCACAAATTCTTGGTTCTTTTGCGACTCATTATTGCTAGCGTTGTAGTGGGCAGTCAAATAGATATTAGAAGTATCTTTTACTCCCTCCAAGAAGCCGTGGATGTCCCAAGTATCACCACCAAGAATAGGCTTATCGTAGCCCTTTTGACGGAGGGACTGAATGAAGTCAACACATTCCTTATATTCTCCGCCTGCAAAAACGACATCGGGTTGCTTATCCATGATCTCAGCAATTACGTCCGTAAAATCAGCGGTATCCGTCACATAGTTGTTCTCAATCACGACGCTCATAGGGCCATTTTTTTCCACAAAGCCTTGTTTGAAAGCTTGGCAAACGGAGACGGAATAGGCACTATCCAGATTTTTGACCACGGCCGCCGTCTTCGCTTGTAAATCATTACTGGCATACTCAGCCATAACCTTACCCTGGCCAGGGTCAGTAAAGCAGATGCGGAAGTAATAGGGATTATTGGCTGTCACAGCAGGGGCGGTAGAGCCTGGGCTTACAACGGGCACCTTGCCCTCGAAGAAGGTCTGGCCACCAGCTATCGAAAGATAGGAGGCGCAGCTCCCAATGGCCGCGGCTACATGTTTTTGGACCAGATCTTGGGCAACTTTCTTAGCCACATCAGCATTGGATTGTGTATCGGCTTTGATAATTTCTACGGTTTTACCCAAGACGGTGGGTCTTTCCCGGTTGGCCATTTCTACTCCGGCTAGGGTTTCTAAACCTCCGGAGGAGCTGTTACCAGTGAGAGGTTCATAGACGGCAATTTGAATGGTCTCATTCTTGGCTTTACCACATGACCCAAGGCCCAAGCAAAGTCCAAGAACAACAAAACAGATCAGGATACGCTTCATGATTACAAAATCTCCTTGTTCTTTTATACAGTAATATCGTAGCCCCTTTCGGCTTTTGGCATAACCAGGCACACGGAAGGCCCTCTCGCTGATAGGACTTTCGAATCCCGGACAAGATAGGATAGCACAGGCAGGAAGATTTGGCCAGTTAGTAATTATGGCATTCGTAGAAAAAAAAGCAGTGCGAGCCGCAGAAGAGCCTATGCGCCAGCAGGGCCTAGGCCATTCTATACATCCTTAGCAGGATTTCCCGCAGCGGTACCGCAAGATTTCCTCTTTCTGCGCAAGAGAAGGAGCAAGACTACTTTTGTGGACGATAGGTCGGAACGGCCTTCTTGCGAATCAAAGTCACAAACTGTACCTCTCCATTGTGGAGGGCATCAATGACCACGGGTTTCGTCGCATCTCCTTTGTCATCAAAAGAAATAGGCCCGGTAGCACCTGGAAAATCCTTCGTCGCAGCCAGGGCATTGCGGATGGCCTGAGGATCGGTTGAGCCCGCCCTTTCTATGGCATCCAAGGCTAAAAGGTAGGCATCATAGCCCAAAGCGGTCAGGGAAGACGCCTCCTTAGCCGCCTTGTCACAAGCTGCTAAGAAAAGGCGTCCAGGCTCTGAACTCGCATTGGCTGGATGAAAGTTGGCGGTAAAATACAGATCATTCGTCATCCCTACCCCATCCAAAAAGGCCTCAATGTCCCAGGTGTCTCCTCCCAGGATCGGGCCGTTATAGCCAGCCTCCCTGAGTGCTTGGACCAAACGAACACAGTCCTTGTATTCTCCTCCGGCAAAGACCACCTCTGGGTGCTTGACTTGAAGTTTTTTGATGATGTCTTTGAAATTCGGATTTCCTCCCCCAATATAAGACTCCTGCAAGATTACGCTACCCGCCCCATGCATTGACTGAAAGCTTTGTTGAAAGGCCTGACAAAGGCTAACGGAATACTCCGAACTCATATCTTTGATAATAGCAGCCCGGCTGATCCCAAGACTATCCGAAACAAAACTTGCCATAGCTTGCCCTTGGATATGGTCCGTAAAGCATAGGCGAAAATGATAGGCGCTAGCTTGGGTCACTAGGGGGCTAGTTGATCCTGTAATAATAACCGGGATCTTAGCTGCGGCAAAAGTGGGTGCCCCAGCAATAGAAAGGGCCGAAGAAGCACTACCAATAACCAGGTTTACTTTCTGGTCAACCAAGTCCTTCGCTAGTTTGCCTGCAGCAAGGGGATCAGAGGCCAAATCAGCTCGGACAAGCTCCACCTTACGCCCCAAGACCTCGGATTTTGTGGCATAGGCCATTTCGATACCAGCCAGACTCTCTTGGCCCCCGCCAGCATTGTTCCCTGTAAGCGACTCATAGACAGCTATGCGAATGGGGGTGGCTTGGTCGTCCTGGCGGGCCTTCGTGCAAGCACCCAGACCGCCTAGTCTGATCGAGAGAGCAATAAGCAATAAAAAGATCTTGTAAGGTCGCATCGCTGGTTCTCCTTTATTCTTAGGACCAAGTCACCTCCCGAAAAATTGCCACAAGACGGCCGTGTAAGCAATTACTACACGGCCATGCGTTCAACAAGTCCAATCCAAGAAGCTTTCCAACCGACAAATACTCCAGCCCAACTATTTTTCAACTACTGAATGGTCGTTACAAATTTCACCTGGCCATTTTCAATGGAGTCAATAACAACTGGCTTGATGGGGTCTCCATTTTCATTCAAGGAAATCTCGCCTGCGACCCCTTGGAAACCCTTGGTCTGGGCAAGGGTATCTCGGATTGCTTCCGGATCTGCTTTGCCCGTCTTTTCAATGGCATCAAGGATCAGCATGTAGGCATCATAGCCCAGAGCGGTCAGCGAGGAAGGGGTGACATTTTTACTCTTACAAAGGTCAACAAAGGCCTTGGCAGCAGGATCTTTTACGTTGTCTGCATTGTAGTGTGCTGTAAAATAGATCTGTGAGCTCGATCCAATGCCCGAAATAAAGCCACCGATGTCCCAGGTGTCACCACCAAGGAAGGGCTTCTGATAGCCCTTATCTCTGGCAGCCTTCACCAGACCTGCACACTCCTTATATTCGCCCGCTGCAAAGACAACATCAGGATCCTTGTCAAGAATATGCTGGACTTGGGAACTAAAATCCTCGTCACCAGAAATATAAGAGTCCTCATAAACGACACTCGTCGGCCCATTAATCTCATTGAAGCTTTGTTTAAAAGCCTGGCAAAGACTGATGGAATAGTCTGAACCCATGTTTTTGACCACCACAGCGGTCTTGGCGTTTAAATTTTCAGCTGCATACTTGGCCATGACCTTGCCCTGGTCCGGGTCGGTAAAGCATACCCTAAAATAATAAGGGTTATTCTTGGTCACCGCAGGACTTGTAGCCCCTGGGGCAACAATCGGAACCTTGCCCGCCATAAATTTCGGACCTCCGGCCACAGCCAGATAGGAGGCACAGGTGCCAATCGCAGCTGTGATCTTGTTTTTTCCAATTAAATCATCGGCAACGTGGCCGGCAACCAAGGGGTCTGACTGGGTATCACCCCGAACAAGCTCAATGGGACGGCCAAGAACACTACCCTTTTGTTCGTGGGCCAATTCGACCCCGGCCACGGTCTCCAAACCACCTGAAGAGCTATTCCCTGTTAAGGGTTCAAAGATGCCAATTTTAATAGCATCTCCCGCACCAGCTTCCTTGTCATCTTTTTTTCCGCAAGCAGCAGTAGACAGCATTAAACTAAGAGCCAATAAGATAAGAACGAACTTTTTCATAAGCACTCCTTCATATTTCGGCAACCTGATGGTTCCGCAATGTGTTTATCCTTGTGGGCCTATCCCCACGGGACTCTTATTTTACAGAAACTAGTGTTTTTTGCAAAATTCTTTTAACTTGTTCTTAATCTAGACTAGTAAAATCTTAACAATAATAAAAAAACAACTGGCAGCTCGGGAGTATTTGTCCAGAGATAAAGTCTGCCGTATCCCAGGTATCCCCGCCTAAAATGAGCTGATATTAAACTACAAAAAACCCCCTGGTGCTATAGCACAGGGGGTTGATAAGAAATCTTCTTCTAAAATTTCGCGTTTTACCTGGAGTAGAACTCGATAACCATTTGGTCGTTGACTTCGATCGGAATTTCTTCACGGGTTGGAACCCTAACCAGGGTGGCCGTTGCCTTGTTGACATCGACCTCCAGGTAAGACGGTGCAAAACCGGCCCGGTCCTGGAAAGTCTCTAGGAAGTACTCATTGGACTTCGAGGATTCCTTGAAGGAAATCTGGTCATTGACCTTGCAGGCCACGGAAGGAATGGTGCACTTCTTCCCATTCAGGCGGATGTGGCCATGGGTCACCAACTGCCGAGCCATCCGGATACTGCTTGCAAATCCGCTCCGATATACGAGGGCGTCTAACCTGGTCTCTAGAGCTTTGACCAAGGCGTCGCCTGTCTTTTCTTTGGACTTTCTTGCGTCCCCATAATAGTTCAAGAGCTGTCTTTCAAATATTCCGTAATAAGCCTTTAGCTTCTGCTTTTCAATCAACTGCAAGCGGTACTCAGTCGGCTTACGGCGGGAACGAGCAGCCCCTGCACCCGCACGCTTCATCGCCTTCGGGTGGCCGCAGGTGTTCACGCCAAGCCAGCGGCATTCCTTAAAACGGGGTCCTCTTCTGGTAGCCATATAAATTCTCCTTTATTGGGATCAAATGTTGTCAAAACACACCGGCAGGATCTTGGTCAATCCCCTGCTATGTGAGGTCAAAAGATCCTTGTGTATTTTGGCACGAGGGGAATTTTAGCATAAATATAGATAAAAGGCAAATTTTCTAAATAAAAAAGAGACCCCCTCAGGGATCTCCATCTACCTATGGCTGGTTGGGGTTGGAACTGGCGGCCGTAGGGACTTTATGCAGGCTTGCCTCTGCATCAATAGCTTCATTCATCATCCGGTCATAGTCTTCTGGTTTGTATTTAGCAAGGAGGTCGTCGATCTTGCGTAGGAGATTATAATTTCCCCGCTTCACAGAGATACCAATATTGATACTCTCTGGGGTAACCCGGAAGTTATCCTCGGTCTCGTTGAAGTCAAGCATCACAAAAAAGGAAAGAGAATGACAAGACAAAAATGAAGAATTTCTCACATTTTCTTCAAATTATCTTATCTATAAAGCTGTTAACAATCGGCTAGAAATTGGCTCCTATAAAGGTCGGTTTATTCTGCTTCTGGGCTGGGGGCGCAAGATCCCCGAGGAGCTCCCTGGGAGGCTCCTGGGTATGCCCACTGGTAGAGGCGGGTGGGATAAGCCCCTGTGAAACAAGCTGTACAGAGGCCTCCTCCTGTGACTGTCTCTAGGTCTTCCAAAGATAAGAACTCCAGGGAGTTTGCTCCGATCCATGCCCGGAGGGTTTCGTTATCCATTTTGGCCGAGGCCAACTGGTCCCGATCATGGATATCGATCCCATAGTGACAAGGATAACAGAGGGGTGGGGCAGAGATCCGTAAATGGACCTCTTTGGCCCCTGCCTGGAAAAGCATTTTGACAATCCGAGTAGAAGTCGTCCCCCGGACAATCGAATCATCTACTAGGAGGATCCTCTTATCCCGGACGATACTGGCCACTGGGGACAACTTCATCCGGACCCCCCGGTCTCGTTCGGCCTGGGAAGGTTTGATGAAGGTCCGCCCCACATAACGGTTTTTTATGATCCCCATCTCGTAAGGGAGGCCTCGGGCTTCGGCATAGCCCATGGCCGCCGAAAGTGAGGAATCCGGAACCCCTACCACCATGTCGACTTTTACAGAATCTCTCAGGGCTAAGGCTCGCCCAAGGCCCTTGCGGACTTGATGGATGTTACGGCCAAATTTCATAGAATCTGGCCGAGAAAAATAAATAAACTCCATAGCACAAAAATGCTGGCTCTGGTCCGGAGACTCATAAAGGGAGACCACATCCGGTAAGACAGACAAGGCTGTCTCTGGATGGGGATCTAAGCCAAGACTTTGAGCCATCTCTTCAAGGTGAAGGTAAGAATAAGAATGGACCCCTTGGCGGTCGACTACCACAATTTCACCGGGCTCAATCTCTCGGATGAAGTCAGCGGCGATGATCTCAAAGGCGCAACTCTCCGAACAGAGGGCGTGACCTCCCTTGAGCTTACCCAGGCACAGGGGGCGGAAGCCATTTCGGTCCCGAACGCCGATAAGTTTATCCTCACAGCCCACGACCAAGGAAAAAGATCCATCCAATTTCCGACAGGCCTGAGCTACCTTCCACTCAATAGGTCCTTCTTCTCTTTGAATAATGTGGGAAATAACCTCGGTATCCGCTGTTCCGTGAAAAATACTCCCGAGATTTTCCAGACCGGTCCGCAAATCCAGGGCATTGGTGATTTCTCCGTTATGGGCTACCACAAAACTGTCTTGGTGAGAACGAACAACAATGGGTTGGATATTCTCAACAATATTCTGACCGCTGGTTGCATAACGGACATGGCCGACGCTCACGAGCCCTTCTCCTAGGTCGGCCAGAGATTTACTGTCAAAGACCTCCGTAACTAAGCCAAAACCCTTATGGACCCGGATTCCATCTTGGGTAAAGCAGGTAATGCCTGCCGCCTCTTGGCCCCGGTGTTGGAGAGCGTGGAGGCAATAATAATTCATGGCTACCGTGTTTTCTACTTGAAAGAGGCCAGCTACGCCACAGGCATCATGGAGGGCCTCCTCTACACCTGCTGAAAATCCGCTTGTTTGGGGAACCATACTAGATCCCCCTTTTTGGTTACAATACATACCTTCTCCTTATCTTCCCCTCTTTTTCAGAGGGTTCTAGCCCCGCCCTGCTCAGAAAAACTGAGCGAAGGAATGAGGGCGGGATTATTTGTTGACGACAGAGGCTAAAACTTTGCTTACCAGCTCTTGATTGCTCCCATAGGAACGCATGAGTTCGATGATGGTGGCGGTAGTTTTGGCCGGTTCGAATTTGGCAAAGGTCCGGCGCATCAACCAGACCGCCTTGAGGGCATCCTGGTCTAAGAGAAGGTTTTCCTTGCGGGTGCCGGATTTATTGACATTGATGGCCGGGAAGATGCGCTGCTCGGCAAGTTTCCGGTCGAGGTAGACTTCCATGTTGCCAGTTCCCTTAAATTCTTCGAAAATGAGGTCATCTAAGCGGGAACCTGTTTCAACGAGGGCGGTGGCAAGGATGGTCAAACTCCCCCCGTCTTGGATTTTACGGGCTGAGCCAAAGAAACGTTTGGGGCCTTTGAGGGCGGCGGGATCAAGGCCTCCAGAGAGGGTTTTTCCGGAAGAATTGACGGTCAAGTTATAGGCCCGGCCTAAGCGGGTGATGCTATCCAGGAGGATCACCACGTCTTCACCCATTTCTACAAGGCGATGAGCATGTTCCAGGACAAGTTCCGCAACTTTGATATGGTTCTCCGGATTCTTGTCAAAGGTAGAATAGGCAATGTCCCCTGTGACTGAACTCTCCATGTCAGAGACCTCTTCCGGCCTTTCATCAATAAGAAGGACAATCAGGTGGGTCTCGGGAGAATTTAGGTTGATAGCCTGGCCTATTTGCTTCAGGAGGGTCGTTTTTCCTGCCTTAGGCGGAGATACGATAAGGCCCCGTTGTCCCCAGCCAATGGGGGATAAGAGGTCAATCATCCGGGTCGAAATGACATCGGGCGTCGTCTCCATGACTAGCCTCTGATCGGGGTAGACAGCTTTGAGGAGCTCAAATTCAGCACGCTCATCGGAATTCGGACTTAGCTCCTCCCCATCAGGTTGAACCATGACACCGACGGGGACATCGGGACCAGCTTTTCCACCATTTTTAACAAAGCTTGCCGCTTCTACCCCATTGATAGTTTCTGGGCAGATGAGAGCTTCGAATTTACTCTTCCGATAGGGAGGCTTCACAGGACCTGTAATGAAGTCTCCCTTCCGGAGGTGGAATTCCTGAATCATATTGGCGTGAACGTAGATATCGTTGGGGCCAGAATTGAAATTTTCTACCCGGAGGAAGCCGTAGCCATCCGGCATGATATCTAAGAAGCCCCGCATCCTCTTCTTCCCAGCATGGGGGTCGACCTGGGTGCCATCATCTTCCATTTCTGGGGTAGTGGTTGAAGTGGAATCGCTTTGAGATGAAGGATCCTGAGGGGAATGAGTCTCGGAAGAGGCCAGTTCGAAAGAATCTGATTCTGAGAAAGCGCCTTCTGGTAAATTGGCTACTGATAAATCAGTACCTGGTAAATTGGATCCTGATAAATTGGTGCCTGACGGATGGACGCCCAATTGATGGAAGCCTGGTCCCACCAAGTCTTTCCGATGATTGAGGTAAAAATTGAGGTCCTCCAAATCTCGGAGGGAACTTTGTGAAAGGCTGTATACCATGGACTGAAGGGCCCTCTCCTCAATAGCCTTATCTAAGGCCTGGAGATGGGGACTTGCTAGCAGCTCTTGGTGGAGGGGGACTGATTTTTCCTGGTCTAATCTGGCTACTAAAGGTCTCTGGATCTTTTCCTCGCCCGGGACATCATTTGCCGGGGCAGCTTGTCTCTGTGCCGGTTTCCGCTGGTCTCTTTCTAGGGCATGATCTTTAGGTTTTCTCGCATGAACCTGGTTTCCGATGGCTGCTGCCTGGGCCTGTACTCGCAGTCCTTTTTCTTGCTCCCTGGACCTTCCCCCCTGGTTGCGGACTCTCTCTTGTTCTTTGGGTCTTTGCTCCTGGGCTCTAGCGATGTCTTGGTTTCGAGATTGCCTGGCTTGGGATTCCTCTTCTAGCTCTTGGTCGACGGAAGACTCCTGGTCATAAAATGCATCTTGGAAAGCAGGTTGAGAAGCCTTTAAATTAGCCCGGTCCTGGCGATTTTGTCGGTTCTGCCGTCCTTCATTTCCTAAACGGCCCTGGCGACTCGACCGGTCCTGGCGACCACAAGGGATACGACGGATCTCCGGAGAATAGGGGTAAGGTCCGGCCTCGTAGGCGTTTTCTTCGTAGGAATTTACCTCATGCAAATTTGCTTCGTGCGAATTTGCTTTGTAATCATTCGCTTCGTAATGCTGAGCCTCATATGGATGGGGCGCGTAGGGGTGGCCCTCATAGGGATGAGGGGGATAGGGCCCCGGCTGGGCAAGATCAGGCCTAGGCTCATCCCAAGCCTGGGGCCGAACTGGATAGGCCCATGAAGGATCGGCAGGCCCTCTTCTCCGACCGCCAGATCGACGGGTAGAGGCCGGTGGCAGGGGAGCATAGGGGACTTGTTCGTACCAGGATCCATTCGAAGGGGCAGGGCCATAAGCTGGGGCATAGGGAGGACGATAGCCCCCATAGGAAGGCTCATAGGGAGGATAGGGATAGGGGGTCTGGTCATAAGGCATTCGCTGACCTTGAAGCGCCTGCGGACCTTGAAAAGCCTGAGGACCTTGGGAAAGATGAGGACCTTGGGGGGGCTGGCTATAGGGATCCATCCCATAAGGAGCCAAAGGTGCCGGGTAAGGGCTATGACGCTCATCCAGTTTCCGCAAATTATCCGCCGCCGTATCCTTCAGTTTGACCTTGATCTTCCGGGGATATTTGTTCGAGCGATTTTGACGGATATTCTTAATTTTTTTCCCATTGGGTCGAGAAAAATTTTGGCCTGACCGACCCTGGTGGCCCTGAGAACTCTGAGAACCCTGGCGTCCCTGAGAAGGCTGATAGGCCTGCCGACCCTGATCGTCTGGACCATGGGCATTACGCCCAGCATTTTTGCGATTTTGATCGTCCATGAAGAGCTCCTTTACTTGACCACGACGTTGACAAGACGATTTTTGACACAAATCATCTTGCGCACTTCCCGATCTGCCGTGATTTCTTTAAATTCAGGGAGTTGACGGACATAGGCTTCTAGGTCCTTGGGCTCCAAATCCCCTGGCACGGAAAGTCTGGCTCGAATTTTCCCATTGGTTTGAAGGACAATTTCAACACTTTCCTGGACGAGGGCTTCTTCTTGGTAAGAAGGGAAGGCTTGCAAGAAAATCGATTCCGCAAAGCCCCAGGTCTGCCAAGTATGCTCACAAAAGTGCGGGGCCAGGGGGGCCAGAGTTAGGATAAAGGTCTTGGTCGAATCAAAGAGGGCGAGTTGGCCCGCCATGGCAATCGACTTTCCTTGGTCCTCCGCCTCTTGTAGGCCCTGAGCCAGTTTTTGTAAGGCATTCAAATACTCCATCAAGCGTGCAATGGCCGTATTGAATTCAAAGTGTTCGAGGTCAGCACTCACTTCTTTAATAGCATAGTTTTGCTGGTAGCGGAGGGCCTTGGCTCTCTCGACATTCTCTTGGTTTCCCAGCTCCTCGGCAGTCAATTCGTGCAGGGACTTGGCTCCTGATAAATCTTGGGGGTTCGGGATGCGCAGGATCGGGCTATCCAAAAAGCGAACGACCCGGTCGAAAAATTTGGCCATTCCTGCAATACCGCTGTTGGACCAAGGCCCCCCTTCCGAATAGGCGAAGGCAAATCCCAAATACATCCGTAGGACGTCTGATCCGTATTTTCCCACATAATCATCGGGGTTCACAGAATTTCCCCGAGATTTACTCATTTTTTCCCCGTTGCTACCTAAAATAATTCCTTGATGGACTAGGGACAGGAAAGGCTCATCGAAATCCAGGTAGCCCATGTCTCGGAGGGCCTTACAGATAAAACGAGAATAGAGCAGGTGCATGGCCGCATGCTCAGCCCCTCCTACATATTTATCAACAGGGCAAAGAGCCTTGACCTTGTCTTTCGAGAAGGCCTCTTTGTCATTTTTGTTATCCGTATAACGGAATTCATACCAGGAGGAACAGACAAAGGTATCTAGGGTGTCGGGATCTCTCCGGCTGGGGGTCCCGCACTTCGGACACTTGACGTTCATAAAAGATTCACATTCTGCCAGGGGGGATTGGCCCGTCGGTTTGAATTCTACATCCTTGGGCAAGAGGACTGGAAGGTCTTTTTCCTCTAAGACGACAGTTCCACAGTGGGGGCAGTAGACCACTGGGATGGGGGCTCCCCAATAACGCTGCCGTGAAACCAGCCAATCCCGGAGTCGGTAATTAACCTGAAAAGAAGCCATGCCCTGAGCTTTCAGGTCCTCTACAATGGCCTTTCTTGCTTCTTCTGAGGTCAAGTCATCATAGGCCCCTGAGTTAAACAAGACTCCGTCCTCCGTAAAGGCTTCGCTTCCAAGGGTTGCTTCACTCTGCCCTGATTCTTGTTTTCCAGATTTGTCTTCTTCAGCAGCCTCTCCTTCAGCGGGTCGGATGACTTCTTTGATCGGGAGCTCATAGCGCTTGGCAAAGGCATAGTCTCTTATATCGTGAGCAGGAACAGCCATGACACAGCCTGTCCCATAGGTAGCCAATACATAGTCGGCAGTCCAGATCGGCAACTTTTCACCAGTAATGGGGTGGATGGCATAGGATCCGGTAAAGACGCCCGTTTTCTCCCGGACAGTGGACTGGCGATCGATATCAGAAACTTTACTCGTAGCCACCAAGTAGGCTTCTACTACTTCTTTTTGGTCTTCTGTTGTTAAGAGGGGGCAGAGGTCCGAATCCGGAGCGACCACCACATAGGTCAACCCCATGAGGGTGTCAGCCCGGGTAGTAAAGACGGTCATCTTCAGGTCTTGGCCGTCCTCATCCTGGAGGCGGTGCCCATCTTTTTCAAGATAGAACTGAATATTTGCTCCTTCTGAGCGGCCAATCCAGTTTTCTTGGATCTTTTTTGTCTTTTCGGGCCAGTCCAGGTCATGGAGACCAGACAGGAGCTCTTCAGCGTAATCTGTGATCTTAAAGAACCATTGGGTCAGCTTTTTTCGTTCGACTTCAGTCCCACAACGCTCGCAAGTTCCATCCCCTAAGACCTGCTCGTTGGCCAAGACCGTCTGGCAGGAGGGACACCAATTGGCCAGGGACTTTTTCCGGTAGGCCAGGCCGTGCTTATAAAGTTGAGTAAAGAGCCACTGGGTCCAGCGATAATACTCAGGCTCACAAGTAATGACCTCATGGTCCCAATCAAACATCCCACCCAAAGACCGGAGTTGGTCTTTCATATTGCGGATATTTTCGTGGGTGGAGTCTGCAGGGGGTACCCCGGTCTTGATGGCATAGTTTTCTGCAGGCAAGCCAAAAGCATCAAAACCCATGGGCTGGAAGACCTCATAGCCCTGCATCTTCTTGAACCTGGCCCAGGTATCGGATAAGGCATAGTTGTACCAGTGACCCACGTGGAGCTTAGCGGCAGACGGGTAAGAAAACATCTCTAAGCAGTAGAGTTTCTTGGATGAGTCCTTGGCTTCGTAGCGCCCCAGGTGGATCTTATCCCAAAATTCCTGGACCTCTTCATCTACAGCCGCCGAATAGGCATAGGGATTGGATGGGCTAGCGACATCTTGGCAAGATGTTGGAACTGGACCTACTGGATCGGTAGGTAAAGGATGCTGTGCATGTTCTGTCATGATTTACTCCTAACTGACTATATGGTCCCTCCTATGACCTTTGCAAGAAGAAAAGCTTGCCTGGCGAAAGGGGACCTATGGAAAAATACTCTATGGTATCCATTCTAAGAGACCCGAGCTAGATTGGACCTCTTAAGAGGAAAATATAAAAATGCGTAAGGAATTTAAAAAAAGAAAAGAAATGAGGTAGAAAAAGGTCCCACAGAAAAAGAAGGGGCAGGGATCCAAGAAGAAGAGGGAAAGGAACACTCAAGAGACTTGGGACAAGATCTAAGCTAAGAGGCTTGAGCTCAGTTCTTGCACTGGGCGTTGAGAATAAGTGCCAGCACCAAGTGTTTGAACCAAAGGCTTGAATCGAGAATCTAGGGCAAGACCTAAAAAAGATCTACGTGAACAGCTGGTCAAGCAAAGACAGGGCTTGAGCTGTTCCAAGAGCCACACAGTCTGCGGGATTATTTGCAGTCTTAACGGGAACGCCCATTTTTTCAGATAAAAGCTGGCTAAGGCTCCTTAGATTGGCTCCTCCACCGGTCAAGACAATGCCATTTTGCTTGATATCTGACATCAGTTCAGGTGGGGTATTGATAAAGGAATCACTCACCCCTTCAAGTATGCTTAGGAGGTTAGGCTCCATAGCCTTAAAGATGTCTGCGCTCTTGACAGCGACTTGACTTGGCTTATTGGAAGAAACATCCAAGCCAGATACGGACATGGACGACGAGAAGGAGGAACTGGGATAGGCCGTTCCAATCTCACGCTTGATCCGATTCGCAGTCTGTAGACCGATAGAAAGGTTATACTCGGTACGGATAAAACGAACAATGTCCTCGTCCAGCTGATCGCCTCCAATCTTCAAAGAAACCTCAGAGGTGGGCTCGCGCATACTAATAACCGCAATCTCCGTCGTCCCTCCTCCCAGGACCACCACCATATGGCCACCGACTTGCGTGATATTGATGCCGGCACCTAGGGCTGCAGCCAAAGAGGAGCGGATGGCAAAGACTTGCTTAGCGCCCGCCCGCTTCAAGGTATCATAGACGGCCTGTTTTTCTACATCCGTGATGCTCCCTGGCACGGCCACAACCACTGTTGGGCGGAAATAGCGGGCCAAAAAGCCCTCCAACACTTCCTGAAAACACTTCTTCAAAAGAACCTGCATCAGGGCAGAGTCAGAGATAACCCCATTGGTAATGGGTTTAATGACTTGAATACTCGAAGGAGTCCGGCCCATGAGTTCATAGGCTGACTCCCCAATGGCTATAATTTCACTGGTCGCACTCTGGATGGCCACTGCAGTGGGAATATCCAAAAGAATACCCCTATCCCTGGAGGAAATTCTCGTCCTCGTGGTACCCAGATCGACCCCTAGAAACATGCCAAAACCCATATCTTATCGCTCCCCATCACCTGTTAAAAGTTGCATAGAATTCGGTCTAATGCTACTATACAAATGATTTTTATGCAAGCTATCGGGCCGCTTGCAGGATGGAAGGGAGTTCCGAGGTTGAATCAAGGAAGCAGCTTACTAGCTTGGATCAACTTTTTATAGTTGATCCTGTGACCCTTACTATGAACCTTAATGGAAGACAACCAAAAAAAGAGAAATCAGAAGGAGAAAAGGAGCTAAGTCTTGTTAAAAATCCTTGCCATCATCACCATGATCATCGACCACATCGGTGTGTTTTTTGCCCCCTACCTGTCGGATAACCTTTACACCCTTTGTAGGGACATCGGCCGCATTGCCTTTCCTATCTATGCCTATTTGATTTTCGCTGGCTATAAACGGACCTCCAATGTCGTCCGTTACTTTTTCCGCCTCTTAATCTTTGCAGGCCTTGCTGAAGTGGCTGAGACTTATGCTTTTTCGTGGGCTGGGGAAAATAAAGAATTCGGGAATATTTTTCTCCTCTTGGCCTTAGGGCTCGTGATCTTGACCGCATTAGATTGTATCTGGGGGAGCTCAAGGACCCGGCTGGTCCGTCTGAAGCCCATACAGTCCACGGCCACCTATCCTCCCATGCCTACCATGGACCCCCGGCACAAAGATCCTGAAGGCAGGCTGGACGATGATCCGGAAGATGAGAATTATACCTATGCGCCCTTTAATCCGGGCGTTTTTCTCCTCCCCCCCAAGGTCGGAATGGCCCTAGGAGCCTTCCTCCTCTTCGTTGTCTTTGCCTTTGTCATGGTCTTTGAGATCTCCTATTCAAGCTATGGCCTCCTCACCATCATGGCCTTTTATCTCGTCGATAAGGTCTATGAAGAATTGACCCAGACTGGCGTCCAGGCTAGCTTTCCGGCAGCCAAGATCAAAATATTCCTAGGTCTGGGTGTTTTTGCCAGCTTGAATCTTGGCTTTCTGCTTCTTCAAGAATACTGTCCCCACCTGAGTTTCTATATGAGCGTCGAGCAGAGTTTTGCCATCTTTGCCATTCCTTGCATTTACCTGATTCCGGAAGGGGAAAAGCCGAACCGCTATCTCCAGCTCTTCTATTACTCCATTTATCCCCTCCACCTCCTGATTTTAGGCTTGCTCCGCCTGCTTTTGGCTTGATTTACTGGATCTTTCTCCGGAGCCGAGCCTGTCTTCTAAGCTGCTCCTATCTCCTAAGCCGAGCCTTTCTCCTGAGCCGGACCTGTCTCCTAAGCCGGTTCTATCTCCTGATCTGGACCTGTCTTCTTCTCCCTCTCCCCCAAATATTCCCTTTTTTCTTTCCGCCCCCTTGCATTCTTATTTTACTTGTGCTATTCTTGTCCTGTTGCGGAGAGTTGGCCGAGCGGTTGAAGGCGCACGACTGGAAATCGTGTTTGCGTTAATAGCGTAACGAGGGTTCGAATCCCTTGCTCTCCGCCAGTGAATAGATCCAAAGAAAGACCCCGAGATCAGATGATTTCGGGGTCTTTCTTCATTCCTGGAGAGCCAAATTGCTGGAGAGCGAGAGTCAAGCCCTTAAGGTTTCCAGATGGCCAAAAAGAAGTCTTTATCCCGGGCTAGGATTTCCCGGGCTTCTCCATAGATCTGAAAAAGATAGGTTCTCTGGTCTGCTGCGAGGCCCTGACAGGACAAGCCAAAGGCTTTCCCCAAATAGAGGGACCGGTACAGGTGGTAGCGCTGGGTCACTAAAAGGGGCTGACGAGCCTGGTAGACTCGAGCTAGGCGAGACATACTTTCATAGGTGGAAAAGCCTTGGGGGTCCATAAGGATGGCTGCCTCTGGTACCTTCCTGCCCAAGGCATAGTTTTTCATGACCTGGGGTTCATCGTAAAAAGCAGACTCTTTGGCCCCTGTCATGAGGATTTTGACCCCAGCCTGGTCCCCTGCCCTATTCTTGGTAGCCTTTTGTACTTCAAAATAATAATCGATGGCCGTGTCGAGCCTATCCTGGAGCATGGGGGATGGTCGGCCGTTTTCAATGCCTGCTCCTAAGACCACAATGAAATCAAAAGTAGCCGTTTTCGGCTCCATGCTCTGGGCATAAGGGCGGTTCTTAGGTGAATGAACCTGAGTCCTGGTGGAAATGACAATCCAAGCTGAAGGTACAAAAACGAGAACAAGGCCCAGGACAAAGAGGGTCAAAAAGGCCTTGCCCAAGAAGGCAGACCAAGAAAAGGGATGATTTGTGGAGCTGCTAGGTTTCTTAAGAGACTTAGAAGCAGTGTTGGATGGAGAAGGATGAGACATAAAAATCCTTTCTGGACTAGGGTCTGGGAATAGCTTAGAGCGTAGCATGAGGGCCAGGAAAAAGTTCTCCTAAGAGGGATTTGGCATAGAATAGAGGAGGGCATTTAGAATGGCCGCCGCCACATTGGAACCACCCTTGCGGCCTTCATTGAGGATGCAGGGAATCTGGTGTGCAGCGCAGCAAGCTTCAATCGCTGCCTTGCCCTCAATGACATTGACAAAGCCCACCGGGACAGCGACAACCAGGGCAGGTCGGAGGCTTCCTTCTTCGATAGCCTCACAGAGGGCCAAAAGGGCCGTAGGGGCATTGCCCACGACATAAAAGAAGGGGCTTGTCGGATGGGCCTTGGCCCATTCTTGAACCCGGAGAACCGAAGCCGCAGAACGGGTGATGGCCTTGGTCTCTGCGAGGACCTTGGTCTCAGGATCTCCCACATAGCAGTGGGCTTCGCCCTTCCAGCTGGCGAGTCTCCTCTTATTAAGGCCAGAAAGAGCCATGGTTGTATCGGTAAAGATCGTAGCCCCCTGGGCCAGGGCTTGGTGGGCATTAGCTACGGGATCTTGATAAAAGCGCATGGTATGAGCATAGTCAAAATCAGCTGTGGTGTGGATGACCCGTAGGATTATGGGTGCCAGAGCCTCGGGAAAGACGATTTCGCCAAGTTCACGGCGAATCCGCTGAAAACTCTCGTCCTCAATGGCTTGGCCAGCCTGGACATTGGTCGCTGGCAGGTCGCTAGTATGATGATTCGTTTCCATAGAACACCTCCTTGAAGATGAAACAGGGGCAGGGTAAATGTGCCGCTGAGAGAATTCTTTCCCTACCCGGGCCTGGGCCAGGTCGATCAGAGACTCCCAGGCCAAAGACTCCTCTAAGACATCCGCCCACTGGTCAATAGCCTCATCCAGGGTAGACCTGGGGTTAGAAGAAAAGAATAACTGAGCGTCTGCCTGACTAGCTAGGTGGGGATATTTGTTCAGCCACAGGGTCTTCGTCAGCTCCCAAAAGAAAGCTTCCGTGCCTTCCTGAGGCAGCGATGCCCCAGAATCTATGCATTGACCTTGCCTCAGGCCCAAGGCCTTTTGAGCTCGAGCCCAGAGGTCAGGGGCCTCATTTTTAGCCCAACTTTGAGTCGTCCCCAAAAGGCAGAGGTTGCCTGAGAAGTCGGATAAAAAGTTCACCAGGCGGTTCAAGGACTCTGGGACCCCGTTTCGGGCCAGATCGACCTCGGGAACGACAATGAGGTCTGGGACCTTGCTAGCTTCCTGGTTAGGTTTCTTGCCAGCTTCCTTACCATGGGCCAAAAGTTGATCGAGCTTTACATAGAGGCTATGACAATGAGCAAAGCGAGTCAAGGCACCCAGGGTAGAAAAATTTTGGATCCCAGGGAAAGAAACAATACGGACCTCCAGGGAGGGAAGGGCAGAAGAAGCTTGGTCGGTACATGTCGGCGGAAGGGCAGAAGAAGCTAGCTCAGGCCCTTGGTCAGGACTACTAGCCCCCTCTGGGCCCGTCAAAAGGTCTAAATTCAGGCTATCCTCCTCATCCAGGTGCAAAGAGCTATAGGGGATAGTCCCCAAGTGGGGCTTACCGACCCGGGCTGCAAACTCCGATAAGCCCGGCTCCAAGAGGGCCGGATCCCCCCGAAACTTATTGATCACCCAGCCCCGCAGGCAGGCTGACAAGTCGGGCGGGAGGATTTGCATGGTGCCAAAAAGGGAAGCGAAGACCCCGCCCCGGTCGATGTCGCCCACAAGAATAGCGGGAATGTCGAGGGCTTTAGCTAGACCCAAGTTGACATAATCGTAGATGGACAAATTTACCTCGGCCGGGGACCCGGCCCCTTCCACAACGATAAAGTCATAGGTCTCCTCAAGGTAATGGAAGGCCTCAAGGACGGTAGGCCAAAACTGCTTCTTGGCCTGAAAATAAGCATGGCCAGCCAGATCCTCGTAGGGCTGGCCCATTAAAAAGACCTCGGAGCTCTTGAGGGAAGAGGGACGAAGGAGAATGGGGTTCATGGCAGGCTCCGGAGGAACGCCAGCCCCCAAGGCCTGCATGGCGACAGAGGCCGAAATTTCAAAGCCTTTGGGATCCCGGTAGACATTCGATGACATATTTTGGGACTTAAAGGGTGCCACCCGGTAGCCACGCCGCCGCAAGAGCCGACAGAGGCCCGTCACTAAGGCCGTTTTGCCTGCCGATGAGTGGCAGCCAACAATCTGCAGGGCGGGCTTTTTGGGGCCCGGATAGGCCTGGAGGGCTGAAGCAGGGCAAGCCTGGTGATCAAGGCCCGAAATCTGGGAATCTTGGCCAGGAACGAATTGGCTAGCAACAGCTTCGCTGGCACCGACATGGCTGGATGATGTGTCTGACATAAATGCTCCTAATAACTATTTAATAACTCGCATAACAATAAAGGCTCGAACTGTGGCCCTCCACCTGGTCTCGGAGTCAGGTCCTCGACCTCGTTCCTAGGCTCGCCAAAAGCTAGCTTTGAGGGCCTGGATGAGGAGGGTGTTTTCAGTCGGGGTCTTGATGGCAGCCCTGTAATAAGAAGGGTCTAGGCCCTCATAGTTGGCGCAGGACCTCAGGAAGATGGGCTGGTCCCGGTCGGATAAAAGATCCAAGAGGGTCTCTTCACCCCGGGGAGAAGAAAAGGCCACGAAATTGGCCTCTCCTGTGATATTTTTCAAGCCTAGGCTCTGCAAGGCTTTCTTTAGGCGGGCCCTCTCCTCTTCGAGCTCTCTGAGATAGGGCTCATAGGCCCCTTGGGCATAGAGGCGCAAAGCCAGGATTCCCAATTTGGCGCTCAAGGCAGAGATCACCCAGGCCGGGGTCTGGCGGCGGATAGACTCAGCGAGGGGGCCAGAATAGGCCAAAAGACAGCCTAGGCGGAGGCCAGCCAGGCGGAAAAGCTTTGTAAAAGACCTCAAAATCAAGAGCTGGTTGGGATAGGCCTCCAGGAGGGGCAGGCAAGTCACCTCTCTCCTCCTTTTTTCTGTCAAAAATGGCACAAAGCACTCATCTACCAGGACCTGGGCCCCCTTTTTTTGAGCCAGCTGGAGGACCTGGGCCAGGGCCGTCCTCGGCCACACAATGCCCGTGGGATTATTTGGATTCACAAGAATAACTAGGTCAAAGGTCCCCTGGCGAAGGGTAGCCAAAAAGTCCTCAAGGGAATCTTCGGTAAAAGGGGCCAGGGTGAGGTCAGCTTGGAAGGCCTCTGCGGCCCGCAAATACTCCGAAAAAGCCGGAGCGGCAACAAGGACATGGAGGGAGGATTTGCGTTTAGCGACCATAAGACTGGAAAAGACCTGGTAGATCAGCTGGGCAGCCCCATTGCCTAAAAGAACTTCCGGAGCTTGGCCCCCAAAATGCTCCTGGAGGGCTTGGGTGAGGTCCGGATAGGTCGCAGGGGGATAGATCTCTAGGTCTTGGGCGTAGGAGTTAAGGTCAAAGGCCTTGGCGTCGATGAACTTATGGGTAACGGATGCTGGTCCCATAGCATCCTCGTTGATAGACTCTTTACCTGCCGCCTTGGCGTCGATGGAATTCTGACTACTGGCTGCCTGGCTGTCCTGCCATTGCTGGTAGATCCTAGCCATAGAATAGGGACAAAGATTGGAGGAAAAATCCAAGATAGAGTGGGGGTCGTCTAGGCCCAGGATCCGAGCCACTTCCCAGATGTCAGCCCCATGGGGCATGGCATGGAGCTGGGGCAGGAGCTCGGAAGACCGGATGATTTTATGGTGTATGATCGTCATGAAAGAAGATGCTCCTTAGGAAAAGAGGGAGATCCAACCCCGGGCCAGGAAAAAGCGGAAGGCAAAGTGGGCTAGGCCAATGGCCAGGATAAAGCCAAGGCCTGAGGCTAAGATGTAGAGTTTGGCCAAGCGATCGATATCTTGGATCCGAGGGGATCTGGTCGGGTCCCCGAGTGTTGGCTTTTCGGTTCGCACCCCGCCGTAAGAGGCAGGCCCCCCAAATTGTAAGCCCATCCCTCCTGCCACACAAGCTTCGGGGCGGCCAGCATTGGGACTGGCATGTTTTTTCGCATCCCTTCTCATGATTTTCCAAGCCTGACTAGGTCGCATGCCCAAAAAGCCCATGGGAAGGAGAAGCAGAAAGACGGAGATACGAGCTGGAATATAATTTAGAATATCGTCTAACTTGGCTCCCATTCGCCCAAAATACATGTATTTGGCATTTTTGTAGCCAAAAAGGCTGTCATAGGTACTTACGGTCTTAAAGAAAATCATCCCTGGAATGTCGAAAAGGCAAAGGTAAAAGAGGGGTGCCACCACCCCATCGGAGAAGTTCTCAGCCATGGTCTCCAGGGTTGCCACTATGACCTCCTCATCGGTCAATTGCTCGGTATCTCGGCCCACAATCCGGGCCAGGGCTTTCCTCGCCCCTGCTAGGTCACCAAATTTCAAGTTGTTGCGAACGGCCAAGGCCTCTTTTACCATGTCTTTAATCGCAATCAGTTCATAGGCATAGATAAGGCGGATTAAGAAAACGCTGGTAGGCTGTAGGGGATAGAGAAAGCACATGAGGAACCAGGCCGCTAAGGCTAGAGCAGTGGGATGCCCCAAAGCCATCAGGGCCCCTCGCCAAAAGGCCTTGCGTTGGTAGGCCTTCTCCTCTTCAGGGCTCGGGAAAAAACTCGGCCGAGGCGGATAGAGAATTTGAGCTAGGCCCTTAGCCATATGACCAATTCTTTTGACCGGATGGGGCCATTCTGGAGGGTCGCCCAAAAGGAGGTCCAAGAGAAAGGCCAGGCCCAAGATCATGGGCAGAGTATAGAAAAGGTAGCTAGTTAAGGGAACTGTATCGGCAGCCAGGGGGCCGGGATTCGGAAAGGACTGGGTGCTTGCTAGGGCTGGCAAGCAATGTGCAAGGCCAGGAAAAGAGCTTGGCAAGCCAACAGGTAGAGAGGAAATGATCAAGGAGAACAAAGACATAGAAATCCTGGAGGCCCTCCCTACTGTAAGCTTCCTGACGGAAGGACCAACTTGAAGGAAAGCTTGAGGATTTCCAGGTTGGCTGGCAGGTAGTTATAAAATTGTACGGGTGACTCGGCGAGCTCGTCGGAAGAAATGCCCCCTTCCTGGGCCCCTATGTCCAGGCCATGGGTAAGGGCAAAATAATAGCCCGGATAGGCCTTGGGGTCCCGGCCAATCAAGGGATTTTCGACCAGCATGGTCACCATCTCCATCATGACCCCCGCATGGCAGACCAGCAAGACCTTTTTGGGCTGGGAAGATCCGCCATCCAGCGAATGATCCAGGAGACTCAAAGATCCGGTCCCATAGCGCTCCGGCCAAGCCAGACGTTGGCCCAGGTCTTGAAAGGCCCCGGTCAAGCGCTTACGGAGTTGTTCTTGATTTTCAGCCCCTTCCGGAGCTTCCACTCCTGCGGTTTCAACAAAGGTCCGGTAGGCCTGCGAATCCTTCAACTCCTCAAAATTATGATGTTCAAAGGGGCCAAAGTTACGCTCACTAAAGCCAGGGATCAGATCAAGACCGTCGTAAAGGGTCCGACCACTGACCAGGGTTGCTGTCTCCCGAGCCCGACTCTTAGGGCTAGCGAAAAAGTAAGAAAAAGACGCCAAATCCTCCTTCATTTCGGCACCCAGGGCCTTGGCCTTTTCACGGGCTTCATCACAGAGGGGGGTATCCCAGACCCCGGCATAGCGGCCTTCTAAGTTAGCCTCTGAGGTCCCATGCCGCATGAAGTGGATATCAAAATATAAAGCAGGGGTCTGTTTCACCAAAAAACTTTGCCCAGCCTGGACCCAGTAGACCCGGTCGGCCAACTCGCAGAGGACTTGATTATACCAGCCAGCAAGGTCTACCAGAAAACGCAGATAAGGATTGGGGGGAATCAGCCCCTCTCCACAGGAGCGAAGCAGGACTATTTGTTGCGTGGAAGGGGGACTAGCTAAAAGATCCCGAATAGCCTGGTGGCAGCGCTTTTCCATGGATTTTTTCCAAGTGGCCAGGGCAGCTTCGGTGTCCGTCGCAAGATGGTCAGTATCAGCTAGAGCCTGGTCTGGATAGTTTTCAAAATCTAAAGGAAAGGGGCGAATTTCAGCATTCTCTCCCAAAGACTTGGCCATGCGGTCAGCCAGATCTTCAACGCCCTGGGCATAGCCCCCTAATAAGCAAATAATCATGTGCAAACTCCTTTCCGATCAGCTGGCCTGGATCAGGCAGGCAAAACTGTCTTTTTATTATATCGAAAATCCCAGAATTAGAGAACCAAGGAGCCCCGCCAGGACCCAGGCCTGGTGGGTAATGAGGCCATAGCCACACAGATCGCCACTGATTCCCCCGAATTCCTTCAAAAAGAGGCGGCGGGCCCAGGCCAGGAAAAATAAGGTCAGCAAAATGATAAAAAGGCTGGCTAACTTCCAAGGACTTGGATCAGCTAAGACCAAACAGGGCAAGGTTAGGAGAAATTCAGCTTGGGCTAGATAGATCTGGATTCTCTTGGGGGCCTCGCTCGGCTCCTCTCCTCCCCCATCCGTCTCGCCAGAAAAAGAATAGAGGTAGCCTTTTTTCTGAACTTTGGGCAAGCGATAAGCCATATAGGCCAGGCCTGCCCGACCCAAAACCTCTCCGAGAATCAGAAGACTCAGAAACTGGGTCATGCTTACCCAGGTCAGGGCCCCCCTCGCCCTTGCCGCCCCTAGATAAGAAAGGATGCCGCCTAAAAGAGCCAGATGAAGGAGCATTTGGGCCATGGTCTTGAGGGCCCCTAGGGCCCCTAGGGCAGAGTCATGCATGATTTCAACCTTCCGCTCCTGGCCTTGGTGGGAAGAAAGAGCATCCTGGACATCCGCATAGCCATCCCAGTGAATCCAGCCGGTCAGGGCCTGGTGGGTCAGCATGAGGAGGATGGCCGCAGCCAAGGGAGGGAGGGCGACACGGCTCAGGCCCCACCATACTCCCAAGTCAACAAGACCAAAGACCAGGGGCAATAGAACATAAAAAAGGAGGGCGTAGTCCTTGGCCTGGGGGCATTTCCAAGTCCGGAGCCTGGGCATTGGGATGATACTATACATGCCCAGGGCCAAAAGACTTGCTTCTAGAGCTAAACGCATGGAAAAGTTCCTTTCTTGTCGGGCAGATGAAAGAGGATTTGACCGGCCTTCACATAAAGAAACAAATACTCCTCCCCCTGCATATAGGCCTGGAGATCTCCCATCGCCCTCAGCCAAGACCGTCCAAATTCCTCAAAGCTGTCGCAACTGGCACCAGCGGCTGAACCGACGACAACCAGGGGATGGTGGCGGTGCCAGGATCCCAGGAGGTCCTTGATGGTGGCTAAGGCCGATGCATAGGGGTCGGCCAGGGGATCCAGGCCCTCTGGGCCAGCCAGGCCCGGGCCCTCCTCCTGAGTCTTAGACGCAGGATTTTGTTGGTCACTTAACCTAGCAGAATCTCCCTGAGAGGACTGAGGACCTTCCTCCCCCTCAGCTTCAGCTAAGAAACGGACAGGGGGCCAGACTAGGTTACTCAAAAGATTATCCAAGCAATCTAAAAGAAGGACCGGCGGAGATGGAAGAAGGCCGGGACTGGCCGCCTCTCCTCCTGGAAATGCCTTGGCCAAGGCCTTGCGATCCAAATAGCCTGGGGCAAAAAGATCCACCGTATCATAAGCGGCCTCCTTGCGGTTTTCCTGGTGACGACGGATCCGGGCCAGATTTTCTGGATCCTTGCCGGGAAACATGGTCGCCAGGTAAGTGGCTGGGACCTGTAAGGGGTCCCTCCTCTCTCCCCCCAGGGCCCGGAGGCGCAGGAGGGTAACCAGGTTTTCTGCCACTTGGGACTTGCCCGATCTCTGGCCCCCATACACGTAATAGGACGAATAAGATAGGAATTTCTCTTTTACGTCCCCCTCTAAATTTCTAATATCTCCTATGCTAACTTGCACGATCATTCTCCTTTGCCGCCAATATCGCCATCTCCCATCATAGCAGACCTAGGAAAAGTATGGGGAAGATTTGTTATAATAGAGGATAGAAAGGTAGGTATAACCATGCCTGAAAGCAATAATAAGAACGCAAAAGCCCTCCAGTCGGATGAGGCTCTCTCGGAGGCCTTCCCAGGGGGTTTGGACCCAGATCCCAGCTATGTTGGCCATCCTCTTCCCCACGATCATGGGGGTCACACCCAGGAAATCCTGCGTTATATGCCTTCGCTCGAGGATGCCTCGGCCTGTGCAGAAATATTCCAGCTCCTATCCGATCCTAGTCGACTAAGGATTGTGTGGCTCCTGGCCCGCAAAGAAGAATGCGGGATCAATATAGCTGCTGCTGTTGATATGACACCAGCAGCTGTCTCCCACCATTTAAAAACCCTCCGCATGGGAGGGTTAATCAACGGTCGCCGAAACGGCAAAGAAGTCTATTATAGTCTCGTACCCAGTGACCGGGCCCTCTTTGTGAAAGAGGCCTTGGATAAGGTCCTGGACGCATTCAACGATCCGGACGCATAAGGTCTGGACGGCTAAGATCCGGACAATTTCATACGGATGCCTAAGATCTAAACATGCTAGGGCCTTGGTCCAGGGACAGAACGCTACCCTTTGACCAAGGCCCTATTGCTAAGTCTAGTTGCTAAGTCTAGATCCTATTCCTAGTCGAGGGCAGGGACTTGTTCGACATGGGCATGGCCATGGCCATGGTAACGGAAAATCGTCAGGGCATTGAGGGTAGCCAAAATGGTTACGCCGACGTCTGCAAAAACTGCCATCCACAGGTTAGAAAAGCCCAAGACGGCAAGGACGAGCACGGCGATTTTGATGCCCAAACTCATGCCAATATTTTGTTTAACCTTTTGCATAGTCTGTTTGCCAATGCGCACGACAGAGACCAGTTGGTCTAAGGAATCCTTCAAAAGAACCACATCGGCCGCCTGGAGAGCCGCATCGGTGCCCAGACCTCCCATGGCGATCCCCAAGTCTGCCCGGGCCAAGACGGGAGCGTCATTGAGTCCATCTCCCACAAAGGCCAATTTTCCAGTTTGAGCATCCTGCTTCAGATACTGCTCTAGGACGGCCACCTTATCGGCTGGTAAGAGATCACCATAGGCAGCAGTCAGAGGCAAATCTTGGGCCAGGCGGTCCACCACCACCTGGCGGTCCCCACTTAACACCACCTGGGTTTTCACTTGCAGGTCCTGCAAAGCTAGCAAACTCTCCCGGGCCTCTTCTTTTACTTCATCTTCTAACAAGAGGCAGCCCACAAGGGCCCCATCGACTCCCAAGAAGACAGGAGCGCCCGTAGACCAATGCGCTTCCATGTCGGCAGTGATGCCAGCTTTTATCTTGCTTTCGGCCAGGCCATCCTCGCTCCACTCTTTTTCAAGGAAGCGGAGGTTTCCCGCCAAAACTTGCTGGCCCTTCACCTTAGCTCGGATGCCCAGGCCTGCCACATCAACAAAATCTTCAACCTGGCCCCAATCCACCTGGCCGCCCCGGCTAGCATATTCTTCTTGGATAGCAAGGGCTAGAGGGTGTTGAGAATTGGCTTCTGCATGCGCCAAATACTCCAGCACCTCTTCCTGGGTCCAAGTTTTTCCCTTACCGGATTCTGCAGGGACAAAGGCAGAAATTTCAGTCACCTTGAATTGGGCCTTGGTCAGGGTCCCTGTCTTGTCATAGAGAACGGTCTGGAGGTCAGCCAATTCTTCCAAGAAGACCCCGCCCTTGATCAAGATCCCCATCTGAGATGCCCGGCCCAGACCAGCAAAGATACTTAAAGGCACCGATAAGGTCAAAGCGCAAGGACAGGAAATAACTAAGAAATTCATAGCCCGACGGAGCCAGACCATAAGGCGCTGCCCATAAGACAGACCAGGAAGGAGGGCCCCCATTAGGGGTAAAAAGGCTACGAGGGCTAAGGCAGAAAAGACCACGCAGGGGGTATAAACCTGAGCGAAGCGGGTAACAAAACGCTCACTAGGGCTCTTCCTCTCTGCCGCATGGGCCACGAGATCCAAAATCTTGCTGATGGTCGATTCCGAATAGGTCTTATTGACCTGAATGGTCAGAGGGCCCGTCAAGTTCACCGAGGCACTCAAAATCTCGTCGTTGACCCCTACGGTCTGGGGCAGGGATTCGCCCGTCAAGGCGGAAAGGTCTAAGGTTGAAGTGCCTTCCACAATGGTCCCATCTAGACCAATCCGGTCCCCAGGACGGGCATAGTAGAGGTCGCCAATCTTCAGGCTGCTTGGATCAACGCTGGTCAGACCTGCTCCCTCCTCTTGGCTCTCTTTCACCCATACAGAGTCAGCTCGGAGTTGTTCCAGCTGCCGGAAGGACCGCTGAGACTCTTCAACGGCCAGATCTTCAAAGAGCTCTCCAATGCTATAAAAAAGCATAACGGCTACGGCTTCTCCAAAGTTGGTCAAAACCAGGGCCGAAGTGGCAGCCAAGCTCATTAATAAATTTTCATTAAAAAGTTTCCCCTCAGTTAGAGATTCCCAAGCCTCTTTGTAGATCTCCGCTGAAATAATCACAAAGGCCACAAGATACAGGGCTAGGCTAACCCAGTCCAACCACGTAAAAGAAGCCCAATAAAGGCCAGAAAAAATATGACGGCCAAAGCCCTCCACCGAAACCTTTCCAGAAGCAGGCAAGACCCACTGCTTATTGACCCAGTTACTAAGGAGGGCCAAGATAAAGAGAGTACCCGACTTCTTAATTTTTTCAAAAGTCTCGAGCTCCTCTCCTTCTAGGTCCCCCTTCCAGATGGTTTTCAAAATGGAACTATCCATAACGCCTCCTCATCACAGCCCAGCTATCGCTTCTCTTTTCAGCATCTAGCTTTGGCCTATAGTCTAATCAAGCAATCAAGCGATTGTTTAATTATTAAATCGTATCTAGTCTACGAAGCCAAAAAAAATTTGTCAAGGGTTTGGTTAGATATCTTGTTTCGCCGCTTCCTTCGCCGCATAGTCCTCATAGGCCTCTACCTTTCCAGTTTCAAAGCGGGGCATCTGATGGTAGAGCAAAGAAGTCTGGCGAAGGATATCCAAGAGAAAGAGGGAGCCCGTCCCCTCTCCCAGCGCTAAACTCAAGTCTAAAAGAGGAGGCAGGCCCATGACCTCCAAAGCCTTTTGGGCCAGCACGGACCGGGGCCGGTGGGTCGCCACCAAGAACTTTGCTATCCTAGGATGAAGGCTAAAAGCCGCTAAGGCCGCCGCTTCAGTAATCTGCCCATCCAAGAGGACAGGTCGTTGCCGGTAGGCGGCCCCTAGGTAAAAGCCCACTATAGCCCCTATGTCGTATCCTCCCAAGAAGGCAAGGAGGTCTAGCAACTTTAAGCACCTGGCTTTTGCCCCTTGGAGGAGGCAGCTAAGATCGGTCTCAGCTTTGTCTGCATCCGTCCTCTCGCCTATCTCTGCGTCTGTCCTCTCTCCTATTTTTGCATCCGTCCTCTCTCCTATCCCTGCAACCGTCCTCGCTCCTGCTTCTGCGTCCACCCTGGCAAGAAGCTTCTCCCAAAGGGGGGCGAATTCTCTCTCTAAGGCCCTTTGCCGACCGGGAGCCTCCTTGCAGTAGGTCCGATAAAGTTGAGTCAAAACTCCTTTCTTTTGGGAAAGTTGGTCCCGGCTCAGGCCAGAACCCACATCAATCCACGAAGCTAGGTCCTCAGGGTCCAAGCCCAAAAGGGCCGCTAAGACCAAAGCCGAAGTCGAAGTATTCCCGATCCCCATTTCCCCGGCTGAATAGAGGTCAGCCAGGCTGTCAGTTTGGTCGATGAGGGAAAAGCCGGTCCAGATCGCCTCCAAAACTTCATCATAGGACATCATGGGACGGACATCCTCTGGCCTCCAAGGCCCCTTTTCATGGGTCAGAGGCACCATGGTGCCCAGGGGGTGGACAATTCGATTTTCGATTTTCAGATAAGCCGGATCATCCCAAGCCTCCCTGGGGTCATAAGCACTCAAACCAAGATTCACGAGGTGGAGGTCCACCCCCTTATCCTCGCTCAAAATCGACAGGGCATTGCCCCCCTTACAGGCGTTGCGGACCACCTGGGCCGAGACCGTCTGATCGCTTTGACTCACCCCCAGGTACACCACCCCATTATCCGCCCCAAAAAGATAGGCCGCATGGGTTGAAAAACGAGGATCCTCCTCCCCCCTGGCCACGATCAGCTTGGCAAAAAGGTCCTCTAGCTGGCCTAGGGAGCGAATGGGCTTACAGATCTGATTCCAATTTTGTTCGACCAGGGCACGCAGCGCCGCCTCCTTGGGATTTTCTTTCGACACCAAGGCTAAAGCCCTCAACAAATACTCCAGCCTAGCTTCCCCCCAAGCTCCCATTATCCTTCCCTCGCTAGCCTCGATCCTGCACTGGGCGTGAGCTTCAACTCGGTCTACCAGCCTCGCCCAAACTTGGGGAGCTGCTGTGAGGGGAAATTCAACACAAGAGAAAAAACCTTGACGGGAGTATTTGTCCCAGGAAGAATCCGGGGCAGAAAAGCCGTCGCTATGGGTCCGCCCTCCCTTAGTAAGCTGGAAGGCCGGAGTGGATGCGCTGGCAGGGGCTGGCGTCAGGGTAGTAAAGGCGTTGACCGTGACCTGGTCGCCCCGGTCCAATAGGAGGGTGTCCCGCTGGGCCTCAAGGGTCCAGTAGCCGAAAATGGGACGTTTGGGGGCAATCACGAAAGACTGGCCCAGAAGGTCCTGGAAATGCAACAAAGACTCTCCAAAGGCCACGATGAGAGGATCTGTGCTAGTCGGTTCACAATTTCCAGGATCGGGGGCAGCGGAATTGGTTCCTGTAGGATCTGCTTCGGGAGCCGCCGGAGTCCAGGTCTCCGGGGCAAAAAGCTGGCGAAAAGCCGTAAAGGGAGGATTGGCCTCTTGGAGCTGGCCATCTCGATCTCCAGCCAGATAGACCAAATCCAGGTTGGGGGGCAAAGCTTGACGGGCAGGGTCAAAGTAGACGAGGGTCCAGCCCCGGTCCTCCATGGCCTGGAGGTCAGCCTGAAAGTAATTGGCCGTCAGGGGATTGACCGATATGCCGACCCGCACCGAGCGGCTCAGGTAGGGGGAAGGGATATTTTCTTGGCCTGCTTCCGCCCGGCGGGGCCCCTGGGGCAAACTAGCAAGCTGTGGGCTAGCGGTCTGCGAGTTATCGGCCTGAGAACTGGCATCCCTGGAGCTGGTGGACGGCCAGTCGGCACCCATAGAGCCTGCAGGCGGGCCAGGCAGGGGCGGGGCCTGGTGGGCGATGGCTAGAAGAGCTTCCCAATCAATGCGATCCCGGAGGGCGGCCGCCACTTTGGTCTGCCAGGCTGCCACGGCTTCCTTTTCCATGATGACACCCTTGCGGGTTTCCGTCAGGCCAAGATCTGGAAAGCGATCCAGGCAACCGAGGCAGGGCAGGCCTGTTTGCTCGGTTAAATAGGTCGCCAGGGTCTTTCCATAGCTAGGCGATACCCCATTCAGTAAATAGGCTTGGATAGAAAGCTCAGGGGTGAGATTTTGAGCCCCCAGAAGGGCGGCCAAAAGGGTCTGGGCCTGACTTTCCGGCCTGAGGACCAGGATAACGGGCGTTCTAGTGAGGGCAGCTATTCTAGCACTTGATCCCCGGGGAAGGCGATCTTCGCCCAGGCTCCCATCCAATAAGCCCATCACTCCCTCGATGATGGCCAGGTGCCCTCCTTTACGGGCCTGGCGGAGCTGACGGTCCTGGTTGTCCTGGCTGTCTTGGAGGCTCATCCGGGCCCGGCGACCCATCCGGGCTAAGAGGGCCTCTTCTGACCAGAGGAGCTCATCCAGGTTATCCCCCCGCTGCCCCGTCACCAGGTCTAAAAAATGGAGGTCCATCCGATCGGGCCCTACCTTGTAGGGGTCTACCGTAAAGGCCTGATCGAGTCCGTCAGTCCGGCTTTCCTTGACTCCCCGGGCCATGAGCCCTGCTCCCCAGGCCATGAGCCCTGCAGCCAGGGCCCCGCAGACCCAGGTTTTGCCCGCATGGCTGCTCAAGGCACTGACTAAGATCCGGGGATAAGCAAGGCCCTGTGAAGGCAGACTATTAAGATCATAGGATAAAGATATGGACATGATACTTTCCTTTTCTATTGAGAGATCTACTAAGCGATCTACTAAGCAATCTACTAAGAGATCTACTAAGAGATCTAAAATACTTGATTAAAATATTCGATGATGCGGGAAGGCAATTGTCATTGATTCCCAGGATGCGAGAAGGTAATTATCATTGGTTCCCGGCCTTTTCGCCCAAAAGCAGCTCGACTTGCTCGGTCAAGGCTTCTAGGCTGGGATAGACAAGATCCAGGGGAATGCGAATGGGGGGACGGTCAATTAAAAAAACAGGAATCTCTAAATGGGCACAGGCCTCCAGCTTCTCAGGCAAACCGCCCAAAATGCCCCCATCCTTGGTGACTAGGGCCCCAGCCCCAAGCTCTTGGAGGGTTTTCACGTTATCTGCGTAGGAAAAAGGACCCAGGCCGAAAACGAGATTTCTCTCATCAAAGCCAGCCTCTCTAGCTAATTTCAAGGAAGTTTCACCAGGCAAAATCCGGGCCACTAGGGCCTGGTGAATCTCATCAAGATGGCCTGCAAAAGCCTGGACAAAGAGGGGAAGCTCCTTCACCCCCGTCGTCAGGAAAATCGGTTTTCTTTTCTCCTGCCAGGCTTGAAAAGTTCGCTGGGCAGCCGCCTCAGGCGAAGGCAGGCGATAGCAACTGCGATAAGAAATAGGGGTGGGCGGGCGTTGGTAGCGCAAATAAGGAATCTGAGCCTCCCGGGCACTTGCATAGGCTAGGTCGCTGACTAAAGTGGCGTAAGGGTGAGTTGCATCAACAAGAAGATCCACCCCCTCTTCCCGAATCACCCGGACAAAAGCGGCTTGGTCCATCCGCCCTTGGATGACCTTTTGAACCGCCTTTCCTAGCAAATGTTCCCCCTCTGGGGTCGCCACCGTGGCTATCACCCGGTAGGTCTTTGCTAAACTCGTGGCGAGAAGCCGCCCATCGGCCGTGCCGGCCGGAATCAAAATCGTGGGACGAGCGCCCCGGATCATGGGCTTTGCGCCCTCTACTGGTATATTTGACATCATAGGCCCAGTATAGCACGTTCCCCTTGGGCGTGGAAAGGAATCTGCCCCCTCTCCTTGGGCGTGGAAGTGAATCCGCACTTTTTCCCCACAAACATAAATAAGGATCTGACCGGTCGCCAAGCGGGAATATTTGCAGGAGGGCTTGAAATGAGTTAGGATGGGAGAACTTTAGAGCAGCTCGACAGCAGGGAAAGAGCGGGTAGAGGGCAGATAAATAGCTGATAGAGAATGGATTGAGAGCAGGTAAATAGCTGGTAGAGAATAGATCGAGAGCAGGTAGATACGATAAAGTGCATATACCGAGTAAATAGAGAATGGTGGATCGTGCATATTAAAATTAAAAAAAACAGAAAAACCAGGAAAAGCCCTAAAAAGACATCGAAAAAGGCCAAGGCCAGCAAGCGGTCCCTCTCCTCCAGACAAATCCTCCTCCTAACCCTCATGGGGCTCGTCCTCGTGAGTCTCAGTGCCCTCTTCCTCTCCCAGGTCAATGGGGTCGATAAAGGGCAGCTGAGCTGGGGGCTGACTCGATCCTACCGGGACGATTGGCAAAAGAAAAACAGGCGTGAAGAAGCGATTCCCTTCCAAGACGAGGACGAGGACGAGGGCCGGTCTTGGAATGAAAATCCAAAGAAAGACGATATCCGCACTTGGGAAGAAAGGCAGAACGAGGACGATATCCGCACTTTTGTCGATCCCCTAGAAGATGCCAGGCCCGCTGATGCTAAACCCACGGATGCTAATCCCCCGGATGCGAGAGCTACAGAGGCAAGAGTCACGGAGGTAAGCGCATCCCAGGACCTTAGGGGCTCTGAGAGCCTGGATCACCCAGGTGCCATACAATCTTCTGGGCTTACAAAAAAACAGGAAAAGGCGTCTCCCACTTGGACCCCCTTTGCTGAAAATCCTCTCATTCTCACAAGTCCCGGCATGGCCAGCTATGCCCAGCAGCTCAACCAGATCCTGACCCAAGCCGGCCTAGCAAATAGTCCGCAAATGGCTTTTTTCCTAAAGAATCTTCGTACCGGCGAAGTCATCGCCTACAATACAGAGGAGCCTTTTTACCTTGCTTCTTGTATCAAGGTCCCGGTTGGGATGATCTATGGGCGAATGGTCGATGAAGGGACTTTGACCTGGCAGACCGGGATCCTCTATGAGGGAAGTTCCAGTTTTGAAATCAATGGCTATAGCCTCGCCCCAGAAGGCTCCTATGTCGCCCTCGATGACCTGGTCCGCACGGCTATTATCCATAGCAATAACACCTCTACCAGTGTCCTCTTCCGCTATTTTGAAGACCAGGGCCGCTACCTCCACACAGAAATTGACCAAGTTTTCAAGGTCCACTGGGCCCAGACCATCCAACTCAATATCGTAGAAACCAGCCATTTTCTGGAAGATTTGTACCAAAATCTCGACCACTACCCCTCCTATCGGAAGATTTTATCCTACATGCGACAGTCTACCACGAAGGACCTCTTGGCTGGGGGCGATATATTTTACGATTTTGCCAACAAATATGGGAATATCGACGGCGATTGGAACGATATGGGGCTCATTTTAAACCAAAGCAAACGGGCCCAAGGGCAAAAAAAAGGCGATGAGGAAGAGCCGATTAAATCGGCCTTCGCAGTCATCGCCTTCACCCGAGGAGGCCATCCGGACCTCCTCCCGGTTTTGGGAAAATTTGCTGCAGAAATCGCAGCAAAAGACCCTAGCTAAGTTATTTTACTGTAGATCCATCCGCATCCGTGGCCCCTGTAGAATCATCCTCTTTTGCCTCCGCTTCGGCTGCATCTTGGGACTCTTCTTCCTCAAGGAGGACCCGGTGGGGGTTGATCTGCTTTTCAGCTAGTTCAATCGCCTCAGCAACCATGGAGCCATTGAAATCGATCTCCGGCTTGGCATCAAAGTCCCATTTGGCAAGCTCTTCTCCGGTAGCCCGCTCCATGCCATAAGCAGCCTTGGCCATATCCAAATAGCGACGGAGAAAACGCAGGCGTTTGGCATAGTCAAAAGAAATTTCCAGGAGGGCGTCATGATTTTCCTCGCTGGCATGGCGGAAAATATGGCCAAAGAGCTGGTTCTCTGCCTCCTTTAAGGACAAAAGGCTTTGGTGGTAATCCATCATCGTCTGGTCATCCAGATACTTCACATCCAAATTTTCCACCGAGCTAAAATTTCTGCGCTTTTCTTCCTCGCGCATGAGTTTTTTCTTTTCTAGCTTCTTCTGTTCCGAAAGATTAGAAACTTCACGGCGCATCTTCTTACGCTTACGCTCTCTGGCTTTGCGCTTCTTATGCATCAGAGCATAATAAAAGTCCAAAGCAGCCTCAATGGCCATGGGGTCGGCCGATTCAAAGCTAGGCGGCTGTTGGCCCAAATTGAAGGGGGCTTCATTGTTGTCAAGGCACATCTCAGCAAAATCCAAGACCTCATCGATCTCCTTGGCATTCGTGCTCATGAGGGTCCCCACCATAAACTTCATCTCGTCCAACTTAAAACCAATAAAAGCCACCATATAATACCAGTGGGCCTGGCGGGTCGCATAGGTTTGCACCAGCTTTCTTCTCTCTTCCTGGATCTTGGCGGCTTCTAGATCCTTCTTTTTTGCCTTGTTTTTATTCGCCGTTTCAATGGTCCGTCGATTATTATTGTCATTATTTGATCCCGTCATAAGCAAATACTCCCTCTTTTCTTTTGCACTTTGATCTATACTTTCGATTGGCAAAGCTAGCGATTGCTATCTACTAGGTAATATAGATAAGAGACAAAGCCAATGCCTCCCGTCATATTCCCTAAGGTACAGGCAAGAAGGTTTTTGCCCATGCCCACCCAGGTGGGGTAAGAGGCGGCAGCAGCTACGTCGGGTTGGAAGATTTTGACGAGGCCAGCCATGGAAAATAAAGTCATGTTGGCCACACTGTGTTCAAAACCAGCTAGGACAAAGGCAAAGACACAAAGGTACATCCCATAGAAGGCTGGGGTTTTGTCCTTCGTTACCATATAACACCAAATGCCACAGCAAACCAGGATATTACATAAGATTCCTTTCACAAAGATGGCCAGGAAACTGCCGGAAGCTTTCCCAGCAGCCAGGGAGCCTAGATAGGTTAACATGGCAGGGGATAAGGAGGTCCCCAAAGCTAGGGTAGCCATCAGGAGGCTGCCCAGGAAATTGGCTAGGTAGCAGACGAGGAAAAGCTTAGCCATCTCCCCCATTTGGATTTTCTTATTAAAAAAGGCGGTTCCGGCGTACATATTGGTGCCAGTAAAGAGGTCGGCCCCAACCAGAAGGACCAGGGTTAAGCCCACACCAAAGATCCCGGAAAAGGCAAATTTTTGGAGGGCCTGGAGGTTTTCTTGGGCGCTCATGAGCTGGCCAGCTACCATGGCAACCAGGAGGCCCAGGCCGATATAAAAGCCAGCTAAGACAGAGCTGACAAAATAAGACCGGGGCTTAGCGGCCAAAATTTTCACCTTTTTCTGGCCGACCTGGGAAATTTGTTGAAATCCACTCAAGGGTGCCGCCGGGGCATCGACTGGGGGCGTTGTAGATTTGATACTAGACATCTGTCTTCCTCCTATTCTTATAGATTCCTTTCTGGATAGGGTACTCCTTCCAGATAGGGCCATACGGCCTGGAATCATCATACGCATAGCAGTCTATTTTACACTTTTTTCGTTAAAATCGCAACAACGAGGGAAATCAGCCCACATAGGGCCATGACATGGATGGGGGAAATTATAATCTTCAAGCGCTTTTGTGAAAGCTTGTCCAGCCAGGTACTTATGGCGTTTTGAAAGGCCAGGATCAGGAGGGCCAGGTTAAATAGGACAACATTCAGAGGATTCAAGTTTCCCTCCGGCCAGCAGGCAGCCAGGACCATGTCGATGGCTGCATTGGCAATCAAGGCGACTACCACGGGCTTAATCCCGCTTAAAAGGTCTTGCATGAAGTGAAATTCTTGGTATTTGCGATAGATATAGGCTAGGCTAAAGACCACTAGACATGGGACGGTGATGCTCCCCAGGGTCGCCAAGAACCCACCCAGGACCCCAGCCATCTTCATTCCTACAAAAGAGGCCGAATTGATGGCAATGGGGCCCGGCGTCATCTGGGATATGGTGATAAGGTCAGAAAATTCAGCTGGACTCAGCCAAGCCCTATTTTGGACGATTTCTTCCTGAATGAGGGGTAAGGCTGCATAGCCTCCCCCAAAACTCAGGGCCCCGACCTTTACAAAGCTCAAAAATAATTCCCAATAGATCATGGTCTGTCCTCTTTCTTTATCTTAGGGGAGGGCGTCTGAGTAGCAGTCGTTACATTCGATTCTTTTTCTCCCTGGCTTAGATCAGGGGCAGCCGTATCTAGCTCTTCCGTGGCCCCCTGTCCCCTCTTTCGGCCTACTAAACCTGCCAGCAAACCAGCCAAACCCGCTCCCAGAATGACCAAGGCTGGATTCACCTTACCAAAATAGATAGCTGCAAAACCAAGGGCCATAATCACCATGGCAAAAGTATTTTTCTCTTTCACAAAGCGGCCTGCCATGGAGGCCGTCACCTGACAAATCAAGGCAGCTACACCACTTCGCATCCCCATTAGGAAGGCCTGAATATAAGGGTTGGCAGCAAAGGCTTCGTAAGCAACAGAGATGACCATGAGGATTAAAAAGGGTGGGAGGACTGTCCCAAAAATGGCCAGCAAGGCACCCGGAAGGCCTGCCACATGGAGGCCCAAAAGGAGAGCCGTATTGATGGCAACAGGGCCAGGGGCGCTTTGCCCTATAGCCGTCAGATTTAAAACCTCCTCATCGGTCAAAAAGTGCAGTTCTTTGACAAAACGAGCCTGGAGGAGAGGCACAATCACATAGCCTCCTCCGAAGGTAAAGGCCGAAATATAGAAACTAGACCGGAAAATCTCCCAATACAATTGCCCCTTCGTTCGAGCGACTGGGGGGGAATCCGGAGTTTGGGAAGGAAATTGAGACAAATGGGACCTCCTCTCGCCATGGCATCAAGCACTGCCTCTAAAACCATCTAGGGCTTCCTTTTAAGGCTTCCCTTTAAGGCTTCCTTGGGGGCAGGGCCTTGGACACATATGCTATCCTAACACTTTCTCTTCAAAAAAAAAGGCAAGGAGGCAGGGAAGAGATAGAAAAAGGTAAAGCCTAGAAACATCATTTCTCCTGATGTTTCTAGGCTCGACTCCTCCTTAGAGTGTCCTCTATTAGGGTCTTACCAAATATGTAAAAGAAAAGATGGCAATTTCAGGTTGCGTCTTCTGTCACCGCACGTTCCTCACTGTTTCAAAAAATCAGCTATGTCATAATGAAAAGAATCATTGCTAATAGAAAATGGTTGAGCTCCATAAGGAGTACCACATTACTTCTGCTCTCCTTCTGTACCATGTTTTTGACTTACCAAACAATTTTCTATGATCTTATTTAAATCACATTCCGCAAAAGTATAGGGATATGTGTAGGACATTTCCGATACAATGTGATCTTTAGCAACGATCTGCTCATAGATCTCAGCAAACCGTTCTTCTTGACGAGTATAGTTTTTCGAACATTTGATGGTTTCTCCTAAAATTCCGTAAGGATCAGCATAATATCGAGCTCCCGACTTGTCATAGGCAACATCCATAAGGGTTGTAAAGGCACCCATGATCCAATACTCTGGAGGAGACTCATCTAAAGATCCCTTCAAAAAGACAAGAAGTTCATTGCCATGGGTAAATAGCGGATAATTTTTATAGGTTCCTTTAGAGCATCCATCTTGAAGCCATATAAATTTAGAAGCCATATTTCCTTTGAATGACTGTAACACTTCAGCTTCATAGTATGTTATCTGCGTTTCAAGATCCTCCTTGAGCCAATTACCAACTTTTACTCTAGCTACAGCATCAGCTTCCGAAAAGGCAGATTCAAACGTATACCTCTTATATAGGTAGCCATGAATAGTGGCGCTTGCTATTCGAACAGGAGGCAACACAATGGACTTTTGTGCGGATACGGAGGAGCTCGTTGCCGATAAGTTAGTTACTTCTGTAGACGCTAAGGCACTAGCTAGGTTTGTCGTAGAGGGAGCAGAAGTATTTACAGGACTCTTCTTAGATACTACGGACTCATCTGGCATCTTTTTACAGCTAGCTACAGAAATCATTAGCGTCACGATTATGAATCCCCAAAGATATTTCTTCATCTGTTTACCACCTTTCTTTTATCCCATCTCTAGACCTAGGATGCATTACGGCATGGTTTTCTGAAGATTGAAATGGCTAGTGATACAATAGTGATGCAATTTCTTTCTGGAATGCTAAGGCATTTCCTTTAGTTTTGCAACGACTACAGGGCAATTCATCTGGATTCAAGGACACATTCACCTATTGACAACTTTAAATATGATTGATAGAATACGGACCTAGGAGGTAGAAGTTATGGGAATCAGAGAAGACGTAAAAAAAATCAAAGCGCTTACAGACGCTAACCGTCTTGCGATCATGCTCGCCCTTCAACATGGTGAGAAATGTGCATGTGAGCTGCTTGAAGAACTGCATATTACGCAGCCGACTCTTTCCTATCACATGAAAATCCTGGCAGACAGCGGTCTGATCGATTATTACAAAGAGGGAAAATGGATGCATTACAGCATCTCTGCGGAAGGAGCCCAGGATTTTCGAGAAATGATACATTTCTATGCAAGATGCGACTGCGAAACAGACAACAGTGTATCTTGCGGTTGTAAGAAAACAAAGTAGTGAACCTATCTCAGGCAAAGGCAGTCTTTAGGGATTGCCTTTATAAAACACATATGCATCGATGAATTTAAATATATCTAACACAAAGGAGCAATTCTTATGAAGAATCAAAGAAAAGCAATGAATTCATTTCAGCGATATCTTTCCGTCTGGGTATTGCTATGTATGGCGATCGGAGTGGCAATAGGGCATTTTATCCCTGTCATTCCGGCGACACTTGGCAAATTCCAAATTTCTGGCATTTCAGTTCCCATTGCTATTCTTATCTGGATCATGATTTATCCCATGATGATGAAAGTGGATTTTCGGAGTGTGAAGGAGATCGGCAACAATCCGAAGGGTTTATTCATCACGTGGATAGTCAACTGGCTGATCAAGCCATTTACCATGTTTGGGATAGCTTACTTCTTCCTCTTTGTTGTATTCAAGGCCTTGATTTCCCCTGAACTATCAAGGGAGTATCTCGCTGGAGCTGTTCTTCTTGGAGCAGCTCCATGTACAGCAATGGTTTTTGTCTGGAGTACGTTGACCAAGGGAAATCCAGCTTATACGGTGGTACAGGTAGCTACCAATGACCTCATTATCCTTGTGGCGTTCGTGCCAATTGTAAAGTTCCTCCTTGGCGTTTCCAATGTAACGGTGCCCTATAGAACTCTTTTCATGAGCATATTCCTCTTTGTAGTCATTCCGCTTGTGGCAGGATTTTTGACAAGGGTCACGGTCGTGAAACATAAAGGGATTACTTACTTCGAGGATACATTCATCCACAAGTTTGATAATGCGACAACATTAGGCCTGCTCATGACGCTGATAATCATCTTTAGTTCACAAGCAGACGTCATCCTTTCTAATCCCCTACATATTATCTTGATAGCCGTGCCGCTCACAATCCAGACCTTTTTCATCTTCTTTATTGCCTATGGGGCCAGCAAAGCATTAAAATTACCGCATGATGTTGCAGCTCCTGCAGGAATGATTGGCGCATCTAATTTCTTTGAACTTGCGGTAGCTGTCGCAATTGCGCTTTTTGGAACCCAAAGCCCTGCGGCGCTTGCTACCACCGTAGGAGTTTTGACAGAGGTTCCAGTCATGCTGATCCTTGTTCGGATAGCAAATAAAACGAAAGCGAGCTTTGCCTAATGTGGACTTTTATTCAGGAACAGATTTTGGGAATGAAGTGGTTAAATACACTCATTGAACAATTGCTGGTCATGGCTGGCCTTGATGTAAATACCCGAATTGGCAGCAGCTTACAGTTCTTTATCTATGATACTCTTAAAATTTCAATATTACTTTGTGTACTGATTTTTATCATCTCCTACATACAGAGCTTCTTTCCCCCTGAGCGCAGTCGTAAGATTATAGGAAAATTTCATGGAATCGGAGCGAATGTCGTAGGAGCCTTGTTAGGAACCGTAACACCTTTTTGCTCTTGCTCATCTATTCCCATTTTTATGGGTTTTACAACGGCAGGGCTTCCCCTAGGTGTAACTTTTTCTTTTTTGATTTCATCGCCGATGGTCGACTTAGGAAGTCTTGTCCTCTTAGTCAGCGTCTTTGGCATGAAGATCGCTGTAGCCTATGTGGTCCTAGGGCTGCTGATTGCCATTCTTGGGGGTACGCTGATAGAACACTTACATATGGAAGATCAGATTGCTGATTTTATTCGTAACAGCAACAGCAGTGTTGATATCGAAACACCAAATGTAAGCGTTCAAGATAGACTAATCTATGCAAAAGATCAGGTTGTTTCCACCTTCAGGAAAGTTTTTCCTTATATCCTTGTCGGTGTAGGCATTGGTGCAGGTATCCATAATTGGATTCCTGAAAGCTGGGTGGAAGCTATTCTAGGTAGTAATAATCCCTTCGGCGTGGTACTAGCTACATTGATTGGTATACCTATGTATGCGGACATTTTTGGGACCATCCCCATTGCGGAAGCTCTCCTTGCAAAAGGGGCTTTGCTTGGCACTGTTCTTAGTTTTATGATGGCGGTTACCACACTAAGCCTTCCCTCCTTGATCATGCTAAAAAAAGGAATTAAGCCAAAATTACTGGGCACCTTTATCGCTATCTGCACACTGGGGATCATGATCGTAGGATACGTGTTTAATGTATTCCAACCTTTACTGATCTAAAGAAAGCAAGGATCACAAACATTCAATAACAATCCACGGACTTCCACCGTTAGCAAACGGCTGACAAGGAGGGCAAAAGACAGTATAATCGAAACCAGGGGGCAGACAAGGCCCCAGAAAGGTAGGTAGCTTATGTCAGAAAACCCAACTCCGAAACTTGAGGGCAGGAGTATTTGCTTGCGGCCCTTTCAATTAGGAGATGCCCGCGATGTCTATGCCTATGCTTCCAACCCCAAGGTGGCTAATCCCTGTGGCTTTGTGCCCGCCACAGTGCTGGAAGAATCCCAGGCCATTGTCCAAAGTTTTGTTCAAATTCGCAACCAATGGGCCATCTGGCACCCAGGAGATCGCCGGGTCATCGGTTCGATTTCGCTGGTCAAAGACTGGCTACGTCCCGACATGGAGACCAAGATGTTGGGCTATACCCTGAGTGAGGCCTATTGGAATCGGGGGATCATGACGGAAGCCGTAGGCCTGGTGATCGACTACGCTTTCCAGACCCTCCGCCTCGATGGGCTCTCAGCCACGACTTTTATCGACAATCCAAGGTCCCAGCGGATCTTGGAAAAGCATCATTTTTCTTTTGAGGGTGTCCTCGAAGAAGCCGTAACTTCGCTGGTCACGGGCGCTCCTATCCCCTATTGCCTCTTCTACCTGGGCGCCGAGACTTACGAAGTGAATCGTCGAAAAAATGCATCCCAAGCGGCAGTCCTTTGTCACAAAAAGGCATCTCAAGAGAAAAAGACCCCCCCTCTCTCTCCTGCCCCAAATACTCCCGCACCTCCTTCCCTACCTGCCTCCGAACCTTATGTTGGGCCTCGACTTTTCCCCTCCCGGCGGATGGCCCCCTCGGTGGAGGAATATTATCAAAAGGCCCTGGCCCAGGGGACCTATCAAATCTTGACAAGGGGAAGGCAACGCTTTATCCAGGCGGACCTCCTCGTAGACCAAGGCCTCCCCCACCTCTTTACGACCAAGGACTTTGACTACAATTCCAGCCACCATGAACCTCCCTTGGTAGACCTCAACCTAGCTCAAGCTGAGGCCCTGGCCACCCTGGGCTATGCCTACCCCAAGGATCTTCTAAGCCAGCTGCCAAAAGAGGCCAAAAAAGACATGGCCCAGACGCTGAAATGGAATGGAGACGGAGTCAAATCTCTAGAAGGCCAAGGCGCAGAAAACTTAGGACCAGCAGGGGGCAAGCTCAAGACTTGCAAAGGCCTATGGATGGCCTACCAGGTCCACGGGGACCGGGTGGTCTGGGTCGACCAGGCCAAAGAACCTGAAGACTTTGAGCGTCCGGGCTTTGCGAGGAGGATCCATAAGTGCGATGGGCTCCTGACGACTCAAGCGGGAACGGCCTTGGCCGCCAAGGTAGCCGACTGCGTCCCCCTCATCCTCTACGAGCCTAAAGCCAAGATTTTAGCTTGCGTCCACTCCGGCTGGCGAGGAACGGCCCAGGGCATTGTAGGTCAGGCCATCGCTAAAATCCTGGGCTTGGGGGGGAACCGTCGGAACATCTATGTGGCCGTGGGCCCCCACATTGGAGCGAAGAGCTTTGAAATCGACCAGCCGGTACTGGAGTATTTGGCGCAAAAAAAAGTGGCCCTCCCGCCCTTTGCTTTACAGCTCGGGGAGAAAGCGGGCCACGCTTACCTAGATCTGGGTGCCATCCTGATGGCAGATCTCTTGGCTTGGGGAATCGATGTTGACCATGTTGGGGTTCTGGACCTCGATACGGTCACGGAAGTCGACCTCCTCCACTCCTATCGGCGGGAAAAAGAAGCCTTTGGGACCATGCTGGCCCTAGGCGTTCTGCCGTAGGGGCGTGAACGGTGTCCTTGCGTAGGGCCGAGTCATGGCTTCTTAGCCTAAAACTTTTTCCGCTAGGTCGGCGACTTGGTCGACGAGGCTATCGACATAGGCGATGGTCTTTTGGAGGGGCTCGTCAGTAGAGACGTCGACTCCGGCCAGACGAATCTGGTCAATGGGGGCCATGGTGGACCCGCTCGCCAAGAATTTCAACCAGCCGTCGATGGCACTTTGGCCCTCGGCTTGGATCTTTAAGAGGGCTGTGGTAGAGATGGTAAGACTGGCCGAATAGGTATAAGAATACAGGCCGTCATAATAGTGGGGCTGGCGCATCCAAGTCCGCTCTGCCCCGGGATCCAGGACCACATCGTCCCCCCAGAAGTCCGTAAGAACCTGGCGGAAAATCTCGTGGAAATCTGTTGCCGTAAAAGACTCGCCTTCCATGGCCCGCCGGTAGACCTCCCGCTGGAAGGCCCCTTCGTGGAGGTGGGTCACGAAATTGTGATAGTAAGTATTGGCGATAATATTCGAGAGGACTAAGAGCTTATCCCGGTCTGACTTGGCCTCCTCCAGCATACTGGTCGCAAGGAGAAGTTCATGGCAAGTCGAGGGGGCCTCGACACAGTACATTGACATATCCTGGGCAAAGAGGGGGGCCTTGGCACCCACCATCAAACCCTCACCAGCATGCCCCAACTCATGGGCCATGGTAAAGGTTTCAGAAAGGTCCGAACTCCAATTGAGGAGAATATAGGGGCCGGCTCCAGGAACAGTCGTACAAAAACCTCCCGTACTCTTCCCCACATTCTGGGGGAAGTCGATCCAGCGCTCCTTCTGGAAGTTCATGATCATATCATGATAGTCCGGGCCCAGGCGCTTCGTCATTTTATCGATATAAGTCGCTGCCTCTTCCGGGGTTACTTTGGGAGAATAAGAAGGATCCAAGAGGGCCTTCAAATCCGAGAAATACATGGTGTCAAGACCCAAGACCTTCTTGAGGAGGCGGGAGTATTTGCGCATGACCGGGGCAAAATCCTTCATGATGACATCGATCTGACGGTTGTAGAGGTCCTTGGAGACTTGCTGGCGGTCTAGCAAATAATCAAAGACGTCGTCATAGTGACGGATTTTGGCCATTTTGACGTCGGTTTGCACGTGCTGGTTGTAAATCGCAGCGACCGTGTTTTCAACCTTGGCCAGGCCCTCGGAGAAGGCCTTGAAGGAGTTACGGCGGACGGCGGGGCTGGGATCGGTGCAATAGACATTCTCATAGAGGACGTAGGACAGGGGATAAGTCTTCCCGTCAGCCTCGAAGTCGGCGAAGTGGGTATCGTTGGATTTCAGAGTCTGATAGAGGTCAATCCAAGCGTTGAGGCTGGAACTGAGCTCGCTCAACACGCCTTCTGTCTCGGGGCTGAGGAGGTGGGCCTTCTCATCGATCAGGCGCTTATAGAAGTGCTGATAGGCAGGGTGGGCCTTGCCAGCGGCCTCCAGGACAGCGCTATCAACCCGGGGCAGGCGGGTCTGGAGGTTCGCAAAGAGGGTGTCAATCTCGTCGAGCTCCAGACGACTCGTCCCGGCGAATTTGGCCATATCCTGGTCGGTCATATCGGTCACAAAGGCCAGGTCGACGTAAGTAAAAAGACGGATCATCTCGGCCAGGGCCTCCTCCATCTTCTCCACGATGCTGTGGAGGATCTCGGGATCCTTTTCTCCCTCAATCTTCTCCAAATACTCCTTCGTCAGCCTTTCCAAGGCCTTTTTCGTCTTGCCCATAGCCTCCTGAAAGACCTGGCGATCCGGATACAACCGGGTCAGGTCCCAGGTCAAACTCTCATCTTGGGCGATCACTTCTTGTCTGCTTGGAAATTTTTCCATAAGCACCTCCTTTTCAATTTTACCCCCCAATTCTAACAAATATTCCCCTCCCCGCCTAGGGATTTTCTCCCGGAAAGTTCGTCAGCTTGCTCGGATGCCACATCTCCCTCCGGGGCGAAGGCCAAGAATTGTAGTGATTTATCAAGGCTCGGCACGCCTTTTGGGTATGGGAAGTTTTAGTAAGTAATTTAAAAACAAAAATCAACTTTAACTTGATTAAAATAAAAACAGGGCGTAAATTTCAAGTTCAACTTGAAAAATACGCCCTATAGCTATATAATAAATTTATATAGGAGGACTATTCAATGATAAGAAGGAAAATTGGAAGCAAACTATTAGAAATTTCAAAACAAGTTCCAGTTGTAACAGTAATAGGGCCTAGACAATCTGGCAAGACAACCCTAGTAAAAGAATGCTTTCCAGAATATAGTTATGTAAATTTAGAAGATCCTATTAATAGGACTTTAGCAACAGAAGACTATAAAGGATTTTTTGCAAGCTTTAAAGAACCACTAATAATAGACGAGGTTCAAAGAGTGCCAGAACTTCTTTCAGCTATCCAAGTTATGGTTGATGAAGATAGAGAAAAAAATGGCCGCTTTATTCTTACAGGCAGCCATCAACCTAATCTTCAAAAAGGAATCGCCCAATCACTAGCAGGCAGAACAAGTATTTTAACCCTACTTCCCCTAAGTATGGAAGAACTTGCTGAAGAAGAAAAGCTAGAAGAAGTTTCTGTAGACCAATTACTAATTAAAGGTTTTATGCCTGAGCTATACAGGAAGGGATCTAGGGATCATATAGTTTACTATAGAGATTACCTGAATACTTATGTAGAAAAAGACTTGAGAGAAATGTTAGAGATTAAAAACTTAGACAAGTTCCTAAGATTTTTGACCCTGCTTGCAGGCAGAGTGGGCCAAGTTGTAAATTTATCTGCCTTATCAGGAGAGGTAGGAGTTTCTTCTACGACCTTGGCTGAGTGGCTTTCAGTTCTTGAAGCATCATATATAGTATTTAAATTGCAGCCTTATTTTTCAAATATTGCAAAAAGACAAATTAAATCTCCGAAAATTTATTTCACAGAAGTAGGTCTAGCATCATACTTATTAGGAATAGAAACAGAAAACCAAGCCAACAGAGATCCCCTAAGAGGAAATCTTTTTGAAAATTTAATAGTAGCAGAAGTTTTAAAAAAAAGACTAAACGACAACCAAAATCCAAATATGTTTTACATGAGAACAGAAAATGGAGTTGAAGTAGACTTAATTGTAAAGAAAGAAGATGCCCTTTATCCCATTGAGATAAAGACGTCAATGACTCCACACAGGTCTTTTTCTAGGCACTTATTATCCTTTAACCAAGTAGAAGAAAATGGAAAGAAGCCAAGAATTATTTATACAGGAGAGTCATACCCACAATTTAATGGCGTTGAATATGTCAACTTTAAAGATTTAGAAAAATATTTAAGATTTTAGTCTAATATTAACCTGAACTCTGCACAAAAGTAACACTAAGAAGCTCCTCTTGTGTCAGCCCTCTAGAAATATCCAGACCGAAAGAGCTCAGGATGATCTTTTGTTACTTGGTTACGGCATGGTCCAGTTGATAGTGACCTCTGTTCCTGCGTACCATTTG